>Ga0070683_100003893_pt1 | contig 12209 bp, 8 predicted proteins | sample KBSC713LmetaG_FD_64662 | JGI IMG/M metagenome (GOLD analysis project Ga0070683, IMG submission 64662) | Corn rhizosphere microbial communities from Kellogg Biological Station, Michigan, USA - KBS C7.1-3L metaG | ecosystem: Host-associated > Plants > Roots > Rhizosphere ...
CCGCCTGCCATTCCTTCTTCACCGTCCGCCGTGTGGGGATCGTGGCGGCGCGGCGCTCGACGGCGCTCCGATTCACCTGCACTGCATCAACGCGGTCCAGGTCCAGCGGCGTGCCGGGATTACGCGCCAGCGCCGCGGCTGCATGCTCAGTGGTGCGGGCATGTGCTCTGCCTCTAGCTATAGCTGGCATATCAGTGTCGATGGCCATCGACACCCCATCTGCGGTTGTCATCGTTGAACTCCAATCGCGCCGCCTGAGCTTCGTCGAGCCATTGCGCGGCGTTGTGCGCATGTCAGGGAGCGGCTTAGTCTCTCTCACGATACACCACGACGCTGATGTTTGCCACCAGCGGCATCCTACAACGCGCTGGAAAATAGGCCGTGGAGATTCTTCCAGCCTCGCTAGGCAGGCTGAACTCTACATAGAGACGTTGGAGGATTCCACAACGGTTGCGCGAGACACCCGATGTGGCGACTGTCCCGCGCAACACCAGGCCACCCATCCGATGACAAGGACAGATGGCCTGAGATGGTCGCTACTCTGCCGATTGTGTCGCGGACCAGAGTGCCTGGCTGCGGTCAGCTACGATCTGCTTCGCCTGTTGGATAAAGTCGGCTATCGGAACAGCGCCTAGGTTCTCATTCGTGCGCAGGCGCACCGCGACAGCGTCCGCCGCTGCCTCTTTATCGCCCACCACCAGCATGTACGGAATCTTCTGCAGTTGGGCGTCGCGCACCTTGGCGTTCATGCGCTCATGGCGCGCATCCACCTCCGCGCGCAGACCCGCCTCGCGCAGCCGCTCCGCCACCTGCTCTGCGTACTCGCCGTGTTTCTCATCCGAGATGGGAATCACTACCGCCTGCACCGGCGCGAGCCAGACTGGGAACGCGCCCGCGTAGTTCTCGATCAGGAACGCCATGAAGCGCTCCAGTGTCGAGATACCACCACGATGGATCATCACCGGCTGGTGTGGCTGGCCGTCCTCGCCGACGTATTCGAGGCCGAAGCGCTCTGGCAGTGTGAAGTCGATCTGTACCGTCGAGATCGTCTCGTCTTTGCCGAGCACATTCGCCACCTGCACATCCAGCTTGGGGCCATAGAAGGCGGCGTCGCCGACGCCTATGTAGTACTCTATCTCCAGCTCTTTGAGCGCCTGACGTAGCGCCCCCTCGGACTGCTCCCACATCTGGTCGTTGTCGACGAACTTCTCTTTGTCGTTGGGATCGCGCAACGAGAGCCGATAGTTGTACTGCTCGAAGCCCATGTCGCGGTAGATTTGCTGGATAAGCCGAACCGCCCGCTTGAACTCCGGCAGAATCTGCTCCGGCGTGCAGAAGATATGCGCGTCGTTGAGCGTCATCGCCCGCACGCGCGAGAGGCCCGACAGCTCGCCTGAACGCTCCAGCCGATACATCGTGCCAAGCTCGGCAATGCGGACCGGCAGATCGCGGTACGAGCGCATCTTCTGGCGATAGATCTGAATATGGTGCGGGCAGTTCATCGGGCGCAAAACCAGCTCCTCGCCGCTCTCCATTTCCATCGGCGGATACATGGACTCGTGGTAGTGCTCCCAGTGGCCCGACGTTTTATACAGGTCGAGCTTGGCCAGATTCGGCGTGTAGACGTGCTGGTAGCCCTGCCTGCGCTCCAGATCGAGGATGTATTCCTCCAGCAGACGGCGCACCGTAGCGCCACGCGGCAGCCAGAGTGGTAGCCCCGCGCCAACGTCCTCACTAATCATGAAGAGATCGAGGTCTTTGCCGAGCTTGCGATGGTCGCGCCGCTTCGCCTCTTCCAGCCGCTCAAGATAGGCGTCCAGGTCTTCCTGCGTGAACCACGCCGTGCCATAGATACGCTGAAGCATCGGGCGCTTCTCGTCGCCGCGCCAGTATGCTCCCGCCACGCGCATCAGCTTGAACGGGCCAATCTCGCCCGTATTCGCCACATGCTGCCCCCGGCAGAGGTCCAGGAATGGCCCCTGCTCCTCAATGCCGACCGTCTCGCCCGGCAGGTTCTCGATCAGCTCGATCTTATACGGCTGATCGTGCTCCTTGAAGTATTTCAGCGCCTTCTTGCGCGGCCACTCGCTGTGGACGAAGGGATGGTTCGCCGCGATGCTGGCGCGCATGCACTCCTCGATGGCGGGGAGATCCTCCGGTGTTACCGGGCGCGGCAGCTCCATATCGTAGTAGAAGCCATCCTCAATGGCTGGGCCGATGGCGAAGCGCGCGCCCGGAAATAACTCCTGCACCGCCTCCGCCATCACGTGCGCGGCGCTATGGCGCATCCGCTGTATCGGCGAATACGCAACCGCCGCCTCAAGCTCCTGTTCAACGGACATTCTTGTCGTTCCTTTCGTGTCGTGTGTGTATGTTCGTATATTCGCATGTTCGCGCGTAGGCGAGACTTTGAGCATCCTCACCCCGCGGCTGCTTCACGCTCCCCACGCAACCTGGCGAGCAACCATTGCGCCGCACGGACCCGCGCCTGGGCATCCGACACACGGAGCGCCTGGCGCAGCAACTCGGAGAGATCGGGCGCGCGGGCCGCCAGATCGCTGAGCAGGTGTTCGCGCGCGGGCGGGTATTCACCTTGCTCCGCGTACCAGTTATCAACCATCGCGGGCAGCATCCTATCAACGAGCAGCGCTGCAGCCTCGGGATCGCGTTCCAGCAGGTACGCGGCATAGATCAGACTGTTCTCGAACGCAGCGTATGGGTCATCGCCTTTCGCGTCTGACGAAACGCAGAATCTGTACACCATCATCGGAAGACCTCCTCAAAGTTGGCATCGTTGTGACATGACTGGTTGTGTCGCCACGGCCAGACGCCGCGCGACCTGAGACAGCCACGGTCACACCGTCGGCTGGTTGCCGACGGATCCGAATCACCTCTTGAGCTAGATGGCATACAGCGCGCATGGTTCTCGTCTTCTCTGATAGATACTCATGCGGTGGATGGTCAACGGTACACACACTTGACACCGCACCGCAAAAACGCCATAAAAAAACCCTTTCATCCCACCTGGGACGAAAGGGCAACATGCCTTCCGTGGTTCCACCCACATTCCACGCGGCGAAAGCAACCATCTGCTCGTCGCGTGCTTCATTGCTGGCCGATAACGGATGCCCTCCGCGACAGCCTGCCGCCGGTGAAGGCGGGTCGGTGTCGGGCTAACGGGTGGTATTCGCAGTCATCATTGCCGGAGATGGCTCTCAGCCGGTGGCCATCTGTCGCTGTCGGAAGACGCCTACTACTCGTCCCGCTCTGCGCCATAACTATTCGTACGACATTCAGCATATCACGCGGCTGACGCGCTGTAAAGCCTGTGCAACGGTCGCTTTGCATGCTACACTGCTATCACTTGCTATTACTGCAACCATCCCACTCATCCCACAGTGGGCACGCTATCTTCCTGGTGGGAATATGGAGCGCGTTTGAGGAGCACTCATGGAGGATGGACGTCAAGCACTGGAATTAGCGCCCGCCGCGCTGCGACGGCAGACCGATCCGGCCAGTCTCGGATTTGCTACCACAACGGATCTGCCCGCTCCCGATGGCATGGTTGGCCAGGAGCGCGCGCAGGAGTCGATAGACTTCGCGCTGGAAATGACCGACAGCCGGTACAATTTGTTCGTCAATGGCGATCCAGGCACAGGGCGGCGCATTGCCGTTGCCAATGCCGTCGAAGCGATTGCGAAGAGCCGACCCGCCGCGAAAGACTGGTGCTACGTCTACCATTTCGACCAGCCAGAGGAGCCACACGCCGTCGCCCTGCCGCCGGGCATGGGCCGCGCCTTCGCTCATGATGTCGCCACCTTCGTCCAGACCGCGCGACGCGAATTGCGGCAGGCATTTTCCAGTGATGCTTACGCCGCCAAACGCAAGGAGATGCTGAGCGATGTCGAGCCACGACACACCACTCTGTGGAACGCGCTGCGCGATCAGATACTGGCGCTTGGCTTCCTGGTCCGAACGACCGAGCTGGGCATCGCGATTCTGCCCCTTCGCCCACCCGGCGGCCAACTGGATGCGCCACGTTCCGATAACGAAGGCAACAATGCATCCGATACCGAAGATGAGCCCTTGATCCTCTCGCGTGAAGAGATTGACGCGCTGCCAGCAGCCGAGCGTAATCGTTTGCGCGCGCAACACGAACAGGCGGAGACGCTGCTCAAGCGCGGCTTACCAGAGATTACCGCTCTTGAGGATGAGATGGCGGCTCGGATCCGCGCGCTGAACATCACAACCGCCGAGGAGACGCTTAGTCACGGCAGCGAGGCGCTGATAGAGGAGTACACTATCTCTGCCGACGCGGTAGATTTTCTGCGGCAACTGGCAGGCGACATGGTTACGCATGTTGAAGTGCTCCGCGGGGAGGGCGACGATGGTGTGTCCGCCAGTGATACGGAAAACGGCGACGAGGATGACCAGGGCATGGACGGCAGCGAGGGCCGGGTGAGCCTGCCCACACTCCTCCGACGCTACCGAGTCAACGTGCTGGTCTCACACAAGCCCGACGATAACGCGCCGATTGTGATCGAGATGAACCCGACGCGCACCAATTTGCTCGGCCGCATCGAATCAGGCACCAAGCGCGGCCTGCCCTTCACCGATCACCTGATGGTCCGTGCGGGCGCGCTGCATCGGGCGAATGGCGGCTTTCTGATTGTGCAGGCGCATGACCTCATCGCCTCGCACGCCTGGGACACCCTCCGACGGGTACTGCGCTTCGGCATGATTGGCATGGATAGCGGCGGCGAGCCACAGGGCAACCCGCCCGGCGCGACTCTCCGGCCAGAGCCGATTCCCGCGAATGTGAAGGCCATCCTGATTGGCGATCTCTCCACCTATCGGATGTTTATGGACCAGGACCCGGAGTTCCGGCTGCTCTTCAAGGTGCGGGCGGACTTCGCTGACGAGATGCACCGGACGCCCGACGCCGAACAGGCGTATGCCCGCTTCAGCGGCAATGTCGCGCGCGCAAACGGCGGCCCGCCCCTGGCAGCGGACGCGGTGGCCGGGCTGATCGAGGAAGGGAGCCGCTGGGCGGAGGACCAGGAGCGCCTCTCGACCGAATTTGGCAGCCTGCGCGATCTCACATTGGAGGCATGCTATTGGGCGAAGAAAGAGAAGGCCGAGGCGGCGTCGGCGGCGCATGTCAATCGGGCGATTGCCGCGCGCGAGCGGCGGGCAAGCCTCTCTGAAGACACGTACAACGAGCTGATCGATGAGGGGCAGCTTGTCATCGAGACCTCGGGTGAGGTGGTGGGACAGGTCAACGGCCTCTCGGTGCGAGTCTCCACGGACCATTTCTACGGCGTGCCGATGCGCATCACCGCGCGCACCTCACCGGGTGTCGCGGGCGTCACCGACATCGAGCGCGAGACGGCGATGAGCGGGCCAAGCCACAGCAAAGGTGTGCTCATCCTCAGCGGTTTCCTCGCCGGGCGATTCGCTCAGGATTTCCCGCTGAGCCTCTCGGCGAGCATCTGCTTTGAGCAGAACTACGAGCCAATTGATGGCGATAGCGCCTCCTCGGCGGAGCTCTACACGCTGCTCTCCAGCCTCTCGGGCGTTCCGATCCGCCAGTCGCTCGCGGTCACGGGCTCCGTCAATCAGCGCGGCGAGATTCAGGCGGTCGGCGCGGTGACGGCGAAGGTCGAGTCGTTCTTCCGGCTCTGCGAGGCGCGCGGGCTGGATGGCCGTCAGGGGGTGCTGATCCCGCGGGCCAATATTCGCAACCTGATGCTGCGCGAGGAGATCGTGGCTGCCGTCAGGGCGGGAAAGTTCCATATCTACGCCATCAGCTCGGTGGACGAAGGGATCGAGCTGCTCACTGGCATTCCCGCGGGCCGACCCGACCGCGATAATCGCTACCTGGAGGGAACGATCAACGCGCGCGTCAGCCAGATGTTGCGGCTCTATAGCGACCGCGTGCGTGCCTATACCACTGGCCAAAACGTGGGGCTGGCTCGCCCATAATGCCCGAAAGCATCCTATATGCCTGGCAAGCGGCTCCTGGGGGCTCTGTCGTCAGCGCAGCAAAGCCGCCACCTTCGCCACCAGAGTGTCAAGCTCAATTGGCTTGGCCAGAAATCCGTCCGCGCCCGCATCCGCGGCCTCCTGGGCTCCTCGGGGATGGGCTGAGATCATCAGGACAGGAATAGAGCTCGTGGATGGGTTAGCCTTCAAATCTCTGACAATCTCGCGGCCATCGCGCCCCGCCAGCAGCATATCCAGCAGGATGAGATCCGGTGCCTGTGCTGAATGGAGATGTTGCATCAAATCGTCGGCCTGGCCCACCGCCACCACATGGTAGCCTGCATCCCCCAGCATGAGCGTCAGCGCGAACACAATATCTGGCTCATCATCCACAACGATGATCGTCTTCCTGCTAGCGCTCATGCTATCGCTCATGACGCCTCAGCACTCCCTGGCTGACGGTCCGAACGATGGGAGTCGCTTCCAGTAAGGCTATCGAGGCGAAGCAACGAGAGGCTGCAATGAAATGTACTGCCGTTCCCGGCGCTACTTTCCACCCACAAGCGCCCACCTTGCCGCTCTATGATTGTCTGCGCGATATGCAGGCCAATACCCAGACCGGGGTAGGTGCTCGTCTGCGGGTCATCCACCTGATAGAACCGCTCGAAGATGCGCTTCTGATGCTTTGGAGCGATGCCGATGCCGAAGTCGCGCACAGCCACCTCAGCCCATTCGCGATTGCCTTGCATCGTCACGAGGATAGAGTCCGCAGTGGGTGAATATTTGATTGCGTTCGTGAGCAGATTGATGAGCACCTGCCCTACCCGTTCTCGGTCACCATAGACCCGCGCCTGTGTCGCGCCCTCCAGACGGAGGGTATGCGTCAGCGTTGTTGGCTGCACCGTATCGAGTGTCTCGCGCACGAGGTCGTCGAGGTCGAACCACGTTTCGTGTAAGGCGAGATATCCAGCCTGCATCTTCGAGAGGTCGAGCAGATCGCGAATAAGACGTGTCTGTCGGTTAATTTGCTCGTCCATCCGGTCCAGCATATGCAGCACCTGCGGATCCACATCGGGCTGCTGTCGCAGGCGCCGTTGCAACACTTGCGTGAACGCCTTGAGACTGGTGATAGGCGTTCTCAGCTCATGGCTGGCCATGCCGATAAAAGCGTCTTTGCGCACTTCCAGCTGCCGCTGCGCCTCTTCCGCTTGTTTGCGGTCAGTAATATCACGCAAATGGCACTGAATGATCTCATGACTATTGGCCTGGAAACGATTGCCGACGAATTCGACATAGCGCAACTGGCCATCCTCCGTATGGAATTCCAGCGACTCACGGCGAGCAAGGTGCTGCTCTTCCATTTCTCGCCAGACCGCCTCGCCACTCTCCTGATCAGGAAACAGTCCAATCCGCAGGAGGTTCCGCCCCAACAATTGCGCTGATGTCGTGCCGAACAGGTCAGCAACGCCCTTATTCGCCTCGATGATGGCATGTGTTGCTGGGTCCACAACCAGAATCCCGTCGGTGGAGGCCTCGAAGAGATGGCGATAGAGATTCTCCGAGATACGCACCCGCTCCTCCGCTGCCTTGCGCCCCGCGCTTTCGCCAGCGAGTGAGCTTGCTTGCTGTTGTAGTAGGGTAATGGCGCGCAGGCGTTCCTCTGGGTCGGCCAGCGCGGTGTAGCGCTCATCGGGGATGACCTGGGTGTGGGTCGCGCATATCACTCTGAATGCCTGCTCATGCGCTTCGCTCGCAAAGTCCGACATCGGATAGGCGCAACAGAGTGAGAACGGTGGTGATGTGTCGCTCTCGCGCAGCTCGTTCCACATTTCTTCCAGGCGGATAGCCGCGGCGTAGTCGCTTCCTGCCCAGAGCAGCGCTACCATCTCGCCGAAGACACGCACGTGTCGCAGCCGGGAGTCTTTACTATGACGAGAGGCTGGACGAGAGGCTGGACGCTTGGCCGCCTGCGCGAAGATACCGCCGACGACCCGACGAAACGCCTCCTCGTCCAGCGATCCCTCGGTCATGAACCGCGCCAGCATCAGGGCGGCGTCGAGCGCGATATATGCGCCCTGCTCGCACGTGGCAATCAGGTCCAGCCCTTCACGTGCGAAACGTTGCTCCAGACGCTCGCGATGATCCTTCGTGGCAATGACAATGCACGTCTCGCCCGCTGTGAGACCGTCATACACAAAGTGGCTGATCTGCTCCACCAGGAAATCATCGTCGGCGTAGAACTGGACGGTATGCTCAGGCGCCGCTGGCCATTGACTGCGTGCTTGCGATGTCGTCTCGGGCGCCGCATGCGCGGCAGGCATGGTAGATGCAGAGGGAGATATACCATCCCGTATGGCGCTCTGCCTGTGGGCAGATTTTGGGAACATTGTCATAACGTCGATTGATTCCTTGCTACCTGCTATCCTCTCGAATGTCCCGCTTACTGGGCGCCCCTTCCACCACCAGACCGCTCCCCTACCCGCCTGGGGCAACACAATATCGGGGGCAGGCAATGAATTGCCGATAGATACCAACTGGAGCTTTAGCAATATTCTTGCCAGCCGTTAGGCGCTCGTTGGAACATCGCGGACCCGACCCAGAGGGGCCGACGCGGTGAAGGCCAAGGTCGAGTCGTTCTTCCGGCTCCGCGAGGCGCGGGCTGGACAGCCTCAGGGGGGTACTGATTCCACAGCGACCACGTCCGCGCCTACATTGGTAACACCGTTGGACGTCCCGCCCGGTAGGCAGTAGATGCGCAGCAACCGTGGACTACCTCCCAATGTTCCCGATGCAACAAGAGAGGCGGGGAAGACAGCCTGGTTCTCCTAAAGTACTACTTGCTCCCTTTCGAAACACATGCGTTGCGCGACCACGTCCTTTTTTCTCAGGCAGGCAGGTATACGTGACCAGATGGCCCTGTGCCTTTGAGCTAGAGGCGCGGAACTCCCATCGTCACTGTCTCCGCCCATGCTGTGTGTAATGGACATCTTCGACCACGAAGGAGTGCGCAACATGTCTGATCGCGGATCTCGGTTCCTCGGCAAACGGCGCCTGACGACAATCGCAATGGGTATTACTGGCCTTGTCGCGGTCCTGGTTCTCGGCGGCGTACTGGCGTTCTATGTTACAACGGCGCACGGCTCCGGCACTGGCGGTGGCGGCTGCGTCTCGACGACGGGACCATCCTGCACGTTCAAAGGCAATTCCACCTACGCTACGTTCCAGAGTATCAGCGATGATGGCTGCATCTTCACCCAGGCGCAGGTCTCGGCGTACGACAACCTGACACGCCCGGGGCACAACGCCAGCAAGACCGCGGCCATCTACATCTCGACGTGGGACAACTGCAACGGTGTGCCACTGTCTGAGGCGACCAACTTTGATCCTAACACGGGCGCATCGTCGTTCACTGGAACTATCGAGTTCGGATCGAATCTTGCGTCGGCAACCATCAATGGAACGGCGTCTATGTATGATCCGTATACTGGCTCAGTGCTCTACACCACGACGGTGAACCTGACCATCACAGGATACGGCCCATCCTCGACGTACAGCGATAGCCAGCATAGCCATTCGCCTGGCTTCATCATGAACTCGCACTTCACTGGGACGAGCCGTTCGGCTGAAGTGTCTGGAACCTTCACCGACAACGCGGGCAATAATATGGCCGCACTGCCGGGGCTCTACGCGGAATTGCAGTACTCGCAGGGCGGTACGGTGCAAATCTTCCCCATTAAGTAATAACCGCCACGAGCAAAGAGTCAGGCATGGGCAGGATACAATCCACACCCATGCCTGATGTGCTCTTCGAGCCGCCTGCCCTGAGGCAAGCACGACTACTGCTCCAGCGCGCCCTGGCGGACCGCGTGGGCCGTCTGCTTCGTGCTGTGGCCGTTGACCTCGGCGACAATGCCCGCCTGCTGCTTCGCCGCGCCAACAAACGCGAAGAACAGCGGATGCGGGCGGATCGGGCGACTCTTGAACTCTGGGTGGAACTGGGTCGCCAGGAACCACGGGTGGTCTTTCAGCTCGATGATCTCCACCAGCTTGTTATCGGCGGAGCGGCCGCTCACCTGCATGCCCTTCGCCTCAACTCGGCGGCGATAGGAGTTGTTGAACTCATAGCGGTGGCGGTGGCGCTCGAAGATGATCGGCTCGCCATAGGCCGCCTCAGCTTTGCTGCCCGGCGACAGGCAGCAGACCCACTGGCCCAGCCGCATCGTACCGCCTTTATCAGAAATTTGGCGCTGGTTGGGCATCAGGTCAATCACCTTGTCAGGCGAGTCGGGATCGAACTCGGCGCTATTCGCCTCCTCCAATCCAAGCACATTACGCGCGAACTCGACGACCGCGACCTGCAATCCCAGGCACAGCCCGAAGTAGGGGATACCATGCGTCCGCGCGTATTCGACGGCTTTGATCTTGCCCTCGATGCCGCGGTGGCCGAAGCCGCCCGGCACGATGATGCCCGCCGCCTGCGCCAGCCGCTCCTCGTGCTGCTCCCATTCCTTATCGAGCTTCTCGGAATCCACCCAGTCAATCTGCACATCCACCCCATGCGCCCAGCCCGCGTGCGTCAGCGACTCCGCCACCGAGAGATAGGCGTCGTGCAGCGCGACATACTTCCCGACCAGCGCGATGCGCACCGTCGGCTTCTCCGCCCCAATGCGCGCGACCAGACTGCGCCACTCGCGCAAATCCGTCGGCTGCGTCTGCTTCAGCGCCATCTTCTCGACCAGGAAATCGCCCAGCCCCAGATCTTCGAGCATCAGCGGCACCTCATAGATGCTGCTGGCCGTCTCGACGGGGATAACCGCGCGGCGCTCGATGTTGCAGAAGAGCGCAATCTTGTCGCGGATCTCGTCGGCGACCGGGAAGTCTGACCGGCAGAGGATCACGTCGGGCTGGATGCCCGCACGCAACAGCTCTTTGACGCTGTGCTGCGTTGGCTTGGTCTTCAGCTCATGTGTCGCGCCGATGAAAGGCAGCAGCGTGACATGCAGATAGAGCGCGTCGTCGCGGCCCACATCATTGCGCATCTGGCGGATCGCTTCGAGGAACGGCTCGCCCTCGATATCCCCCACCGTGCCACCAACCTCGACAATCACGACGTCGGCGCTGGTCTGCTCTGCCAGCGTGTGGATGCGCTGCTTGATCTCATTGGTGATGTGGGGAACCACCTGAATGGTGCCGCCGAGATAGCCCCCGGCGCGCTCTTTGCCGATAACGGCGTTATAGACCTGGCCCGTCGTGACGTTGCTGGACTGGCTGGCTGGCTCATCAGTGAAGCGCTCGTAGTGGCCCAGGTCGAGGTCCGTCTCGGCGCCGTCATCGGTGACGAAGACCTCGCCGTGCTGATAGGGCGACATGGTGCCGGGATCCACATTGATGTAAGGATCCAGCTTCATGATGGCGACCGACAATCCACGGCTCTTGAAGAGGCGACCCAGCGATGCAACGGTGATGCCCTTACCAACCGACGAGACGACCCCACCCGTGACAAATAGAAACTTTGGCATACCACTCTGCTCCCTTGCGCGCCGCTATCAGTGCGCGCACTGACATGACTCTCCAGACTCGCACGACTCACAGACTCGCGATGACCAATTCGAATAAGGCCGCTAACGCTGCACAATATGGGTCCGTCCGGCGCCTGTTCATTGCATGTTCGGCACACCCGTTTCGGGCAATTGCGCGCCGGAAAACCACAATCGCCACATAGAGAGAGGGGCCAGCACCCCCGTTCTTTGGAGCTGGCCCCTCATCTTCAGTTAACCTCCCCGGTAGTTCAGGACGACCACCTGCGGTTCTGCCGGGAGACTCGCAGGCGTGATGACAAGTTTCGGAAGCGGTTCGGCCGCTTCCACCCCCATTTCGCGTAAGAACTTGTCAACCGGATCGAGCGCCGCGCCATTTGGCTTATAGGCTGGCGTCGCGTAGTGCATCGGGATAATCAGCCGTGGATCGAGTTGCGTGATGACCTCGGCGGCCTTCTCGGCGTTCAGCGAATATCCGCCGCCCACCGGCACCAGCACGACGTCAGCGCCTTTCAGCGCCTCGAGCGCGCGATCACTCAGCGTGTCGCCCAGATCACCCAGATGGCAGATGTGGATATCGTCCATCGTGATGAGATAGGCGGTGTTGCGCCCATGCACGTTGCCCTGTTCCTGGTCATGCCAGGTCGCCACGCCGGTGATGAGAATCTGCTGAATCTCGTATTCGCC
>Ga0070683_100003899_pt1 | contig 12195 bp, 10 predicted proteins | sample KBSC713LmetaG_FD_64662 | JGI IMG/M metagenome (GOLD analysis project Ga0070683, IMG submission 64662) | Corn rhizosphere microbial communities from Kellogg Biological Station, Michigan, USA - KBS C7.1-3L metaG | ecosystem: Host-associated > Plants > Roots > Rhizosphere ...
GCGAGATTTTCAACCTGACCGGGACGAAGGCCGATCTTAGAGTTGCAAACGCGTCCGATTTCCCCACCAAGGTGCCACGGCCCCGCTACTCAGTGCTCGAAAATAGAGGACTGAAAGCAATAGGAATGAACGTGTTTCGCCCTTGGCAGGAAGGCTTGAAGGAGTATCTGGCAATAATGAATCGCCAGGTGTTCGCGGCATGATTGAACCAATGACTCGTCAAGGAAACAGGCTGCTGGAAATGAAATACGTTATTTTCGCCTCCAGGATCGTCTGGGGATTGTCATTGCTGGCTTTCATTACTCCTACGGCAGGCGGCCAGTGCGTGGAAGAAGGGCATCCCTGTTCCTCCAAAATACCTCGACTGATGAAATTTAATGGAGTAATACAAAATGCCGGCGGAGAGCTAAGGACCAAAACTGTGGGAATTACCTTTGCCATTTACAACGAGTCCAGTGGTGGAGAGCGCTTGTGGCAAGAAACCCAAAACGTGCATTTGGACCAGCAAGGACACTATGAGGCTATGCTTGGGGCGGCAAGCGAGGGGATGCCATTAGATCTGTTCGTTTCAGGAGAACCACGCTGGCTAGGGGTGCAACCACAGTTGCCAGGCGAAGAGGAACAGCCCAGAGTGCTGTTAGTGAGCGTTCCATATGCTCTTAAAGCGGCGGATGCCGAGACCCTGGGGGGTCTGCCCTCGTCCGCGTTTGTGCGCGTGACTAACACTCCCGCCCCGAACGTTACTGGATCCAGGACCACTACTGTAGCCGTACCAGCCGGAACAAGCGTGGTAGACGCGGACGTGGATCCCCGTGCGCGTGGCAACCAAACCGTGGTCCCGGAGGGAGCAAAAGCCAATTCGATCGCGAAGTTTTCCGCCAGTCTGTCGCTTGTAAGCTCCCAGATCACAGATTCCAACGGGGTCGTCGGCATGAAGAATCTGGCAAATGTTCTGTTCGCCGAGCAATTTTCCGGCGGCGTTCCCTCTGCGATCGAGGCATGTCCCGATGCCGGATGCGTAATCTACGCCGTTTCCCCCAAGGTAAGTCGCAACCTGGGAAGCATTGATCCGGGTAGCAAAGCGATTACCATCTATCTTGGGCCATACACTTACAACGTGAAGCAGGTTACTCTGCGCAAGGCCCTGAAGATCATAGGAATGGGAGCGTCGGGCGGAGAGGTGGGGTCCGCAACCTGCCCGGTACCCTGCAGTGGTACCACACTCCAGTCGGCAAACGGAAACAATCCCGTTTTTGTGATTCCGCAAGCAAACCACGCTCCGGCTTCCAACGTGCTGCTCTCCGGGTTCCGTGTGCTGGGCTCGCCCGGAAACACCAGTCAAGACGGATTCTTCCTGGACACTAGCTCACTGTTCAACTCTGGCTTGTGGTACGCGACGTTAAATGACATTTATCTACAAGGCTTTGCGGGAATCGGCATCCATCTGCGGGGCTCGAATAGCGGCTTTGGGGCGCTGAACCAGTGGCTCGAGTTTAATAAAGTGGTCGTGTTTCGAAACGCCGGCGGCGGGAATGCCCTGCGGATTGAGGGCGCCAACTTTGAGATGCGTTTCACCGATTGCGAATTCGACGGACAGAATGCCGGAGATGGGACCAATATTTACATCGGTGGTCTGGCCGGAGGTACCACCGGGTTTCCCCTCAACATCACGTTTCAGGGGTTGGTGAGCCAGGCGGCCGCGACAGCCGTGCAGATCGACGGCGCCAACTCTATCGTGTTCCACGAGTCTCACCATGAAAAGCTCTGGGGCGTATACCAGATAAGCAATCACATGGGAATCGGGACCAAAGGCGTGACCATTGCCGACACGGCATTCGAGGGCGATGTTGGACTCAACGCCGGTTCCGGCTATCTCCTCAACGTCGCGACCACCGTGGCATCCGGAATTGTGTTTACCCATAACCAGATTTACGGAAGTCCCGACTGGGTGGTAAGCGGGACAAATCTGGCGCAGGTAATTTATCAGGACAATCAGTACTCGGGATCGTTGAATGTTCCGCCCACATCTGGTATTACAACCCAACTTGCTCCCGCCGCTTCGATCAATATCGGCGGCGTCCATTCGGTCGGTCTGAATCCATCTACAACACCCATTGCTACAATTCAGAGTTCGCTTGGACCGGGAGAGATGGTTACTTTCTTCACGTTGGGAGGAACGGTGTCATTCGATGCAGGTGGGAACCTGAACTTGATGGGGCTGAATACGCTGATGATCAAGGGGTCCATAACTTTTATCAGAAGCGATCTGACTGGAACACTGCAATGGACGCCAGTGTCGATATGGAGGGCTCCCTAGGCGCTGCGATTTTGGGGTATGCACGGTGGGCTTGCCCGGCTCGAGTCTTACGTCCACGGTGAGAGGTGCTGTGCGTAAAAAAGCCGGACCCGCGTGGGTCCGGCCTGAAACGCGCGTATCACAGTGAAGCAATGCGATCGTGAGGGTCCGAACGTCGGTTTCCCGCCACTAACCCATGGCCGCATTGCGGTTCGGAACTGGGTACAGAATACATGCTCCACCCTGCCTAGTCAGCTAGCAGTTGTGCTAGGTGCCACCTCCGATGTGTTTGGGGCATGCTGGGGGCAGGGGGTGCGGCCAATCCATGATTGATGTCATCAGGCGTGGGTGTTGAAAACTCCTTCTGGGGTGTTTCACCGTCAAAAGTGCACTTGTAAGTTGTTGAATTGTCGTTCGACGCGCACGCTGAAATTCGCTGTGTCATACATTGCCGGTGCGAAGCAGTTTCTCCCGTGACCATTTCGTTATTTGCTTCAACAGGTATGAAACCTGAGCCGCCTCAACGAAAGACTCCCCTTCGACACTCGCCCGTGGACCTGCACGTATTGACAGTTACGGGTCTCTGGCATGTGACCTAACCTTACGAGGGAGAATCAAGCCTGTAGAGTTGAATTTTTGGGATGCGCTGTTCTCGTCGTGCTTGATTGCGCTCCGTTTTGTGTCCGGCCCCCCATGGCAAGGACATGGTCAATTCTCGTTCAGCAACGATTGCCACCTTGTCCTCTGGCCTTCTGGTGGGTCTTGAGCGACCTGCGACGCACGCGATTCTTGCAGCGTCCAGGATCCAGAAAATCTCTGCCAGGAACAACATCAGTACCGAGGGCGATCGGGCTACTCGTTTGTTCGTAGTTCAAAGCGGCCGGGCACGCTTTTACCACCTCACCAAACAAGGCGACATAGTTCTGCTGGCGTGGTTGGTACCGGGAGACGTCATCGGGTTGGTGACCATTCTGAAAAGTCCGCCTCGCTACATGGCAACCGCAGAAGCAACTTCCGACTGTGAGGTCCTGGCCTGGGAGCACTCCGTCATCCGCAAGCTCATTTCCTTGCACCCGCTGCTCGCAGAAAATGCCTTTCGCATCGCTCTTCGCCACCTGCGAAGCTTCATCGGCCGCCATGCTGGACTGGTTACCAAGACTGCACAGGAAAGATTGGCAGAGACCCTAGTTAGGCTCAGTGATCAATCTGGCCAGTTTCGTCCCGAAGGGATCGAAATACGTGCTACCAACGACGAACTCGGCGCGTTGGCCGATATCAGCCCGTTTACCGCCAGCCGCGTGCTAAATAGTTGGGTCCACGCAGGAGTTGTCTCCAAGGGGCGCGGTCGCGTCCTTCTCCGTGCACCCGAAGCGCTCATGATTGGTTAGCAGGAGGCGGTTTATCAGCCTTTCCCCATGTGAACTATTTTCTGTCTTAGTTGCGCTGGCGCAAAGACAGAAGTGTGTTTCATGCATATTCTACCGTCTGGCCTTCCCCCAAGCCTTGTCTTTCGCAACGGACGCTTGTTCGACCATGATGTGCCCCGAAATCCGGGCCACCCAGATGCAGTCGCTCGCCTCCCTCGCGCGCGGAAGGGTGATGTCACGCGGTGGCAAGCGAGCGCACTGCGGACCCACATCGTTCACCGGTGTTATTCGATGAATCATAGGTCGACGCCCACTGCAACCCCTACAGCGGCTATCGAATTTGAGAAGTAGCCCTCACTTTGCTGACGACGCGGGACTAGCCAGGAGCGCAAGTTGGAGTCCGGTCCGTCTTGGAATCGCGGACCAGATCTCGAAAGTGCGGAAGCAGTGACCTGCCGGGTTGCAACAAGTATCAGAGATCTATAAATCAACGTGATTCAGGAGCGAATTATGAACCGCACTTTTGTGGCCAGTTTGGCTGCGATGTTACTCGTTGCGTCTTTGACTTCCGGGGCCGCGGACGATGGGGCAGCTCTTTACAAGAAGAAGTGTGCAGGTTGCCACGGGGCGAACGGGGAGGGCAAACCCGCCATAAAGGCCCCAGCGCTGAAGGGAACAAGCCTTGAGGTAAATCAAATCGCGGAGCACCTAACCAAAGGCGAGTCAGGAAGTAAGGCGCCGCATAACAAGGGCATCCCGGGGCTGAATGACGAGCAAGCCAAGGCAGTTGCTGAGTGGATCAAGAGTCTCAAATAGGCGGCGCTGCCTCCCGGGAGGAGACAGCCCAATGTGTCGGGGTCGCACGTGCAAGACTTCCTGAAGTGAACCCATCACCGGGGTTCGGTGCCCTGGGGACACGCCGCCTGCCAACCGGGCAAGGCACCTATCATTCGGCAGTTGCTGCCCCCACTTTGTCCTCCGGGACCAACCTGCCATCTCTAAATACGCGACATTGTTCCCTCAAAACGCGACAGCCTGATTTCCCGATCATCTGAAGCCCACCGTTGTTTCGATTAGAATCGCGCAGATTCGGTGGAGTTAGACGCATTCATGGGGGCCCACATGACGGGACAGCTTAGCCTGCTGAATGTGTTCTAGCTCTTTTCTTTAATTCGGCGATATCGCACTCCGCGAGCTCTTGCAGAACGCTCAACGTTTTTAATGCGCTGCGCAGTTCGTCCTGTTCGAATGTGATTGGCCTGGAAACGATATCCTCGATCCTGTCGAGAACCGCACTGCGTGCCTCAACTACACGTTGAAGTAGTGTGACAGGTTCAAGCTCAAAATAGGCAATCTGGCAGAGTTGCCGCCACTGGGTGGCGTCATCACGAATAATGTCGGTCATGAGGTTTTCTTTATCAGCATTGGACACTTTCAAGAGTCTGATGGCGCGTTCGCAATCGTTTATTTGATGGTACTGGCTGGCTGTTTAAATTATCCGCGGTTACTGTCCATACCTTGGCACAGCACTCGTCTGTGCGGCACTGGAGTTCTTGTAGTCGGGCGATAAAAAACATTTGCGCATTCGCCTCGTGGGGCACGCTTACACGTGCGCCGGCCAGGAACCGCAGAGGCACAAGAAGGGAGCAGCAGGCGAGCCTCACAGAAAGACGATTCGTGCAAAGCTCAACAGCAGGGACAGAAAAACCAAGAACAAATATGAGGGACGGCTGTTGTTGCGCTCGAACCAGGAGTGGACTTCGCCTGTGATGCCTTGACGACGGGCCGCGGAGTTCGCATTCTGGCCATCGGCGACTCCCCTGACGAGTTTTGCCGAGACGCCGAGATCCCCAGTTCTACATCGATGAGAACATCGAGGCAGGTCGCCGGTTTCAGCGAACTGCGCGGACTCCTCTGCATCTTAAAACGATTGGCTGTCACTTTTGACGGTATGACGACCTTTCATCCGACCCTACCGTAATCCTTCTTCCGTCGTCACTTCGTCCGGACTCGCTTCATGTTGTGAATAAGTCCGGACCACATCAGTGAAACCACAACAAAGGAGACTCTTCGTGAACAATCTCAGAACGCTAAGCACATTTCTTCTCGTGATGGCCAAAGCCTTGCTGCTGACGTCACTATGGCTTTCTCTTTGTCCACGCCTGGCCGCCGCAACCGGAGACCAAGAGCGTGACCGCCTAAAGGAATCGGGACAGGTCATGAAAGAGATTCTAAGCACTCCGGAGGACATTCCTCAGAATCTACTAAACAAGGCGGAGTGCGTGATTGTGCTTCCTTCCGTAAAAAAAGTTGCCGTGGGTATTGGAGGCAGCTACGGACGTGGAGTCATGACGTGCCGGGGAGGAGCGGACTTCGATGGTCCGTGGAGCACCCCCACGATGATGGAGTCCACGGGCGGGAATTTTGGGCTTCAGATTGGCGGACAGGCGACAGACTTCGTGATCCTGGTGGTGAATCCTCGTGGTGCCCGAAACATGATGCATAGCAAGGTGAAACTGGGTGCTGATGCAAGTGTCGCCGCCGGACCCAAGGGCCGGGACGCATCCGCCGCGACGACCGCATCAATGCAAGCCGAAATGTTGTCTTATTCCCGCTCGCGTGGCGTGTTCGGCGGAGTGTCGCTCGAAGGATCAACCCTCAAGCCCGATGGAGGCGCAAACGAGAATCTCTACGGAAAGGAGGTCAGTGCCGAGGACATCATCGTCAGGGGTGCAGTGCCCACGCCTGCAGAGGCTTCACTCCTGCTCTCCACTCTGACTGAGCACTCGCCGAGGAATGTTTCGGCCAGCAAGTAGGCTTGATGACTTGCCGTCTGTCATCAACTGCCGGGAAACCGCAGTCGGTGGGCTTGCGCCGAAGTCCACCCCAGTCAGACGCTGAGCGCGTCGAGTAGCTTCGGGCTGAGCATAGACATCTCGGGCCCGATGACTGCGTTAGTCGACCGGCCCAACTTCCATCGGGATGATGGAACCACAGGTCGATAAACAGAGGTGCAACGAGGACTCCCCACCCGGCACCGAGCACCGAGCGACGATCGCTTCTCGATGAGTGCGGATGGAAGAGTGGCGACAGGCGCAACTCGGCCAACGAACAAGCAAAAACACCACTTGACTAACCTTTTCATGGGAGACGCCTGCAGTCATTGACACGATTGCTGGTTCTGGCGTCTGCCGATGCTACATTATTGAGGTCGACGTTGCGCGGCCAACGGTGGCTGCACCACCGCTGGGGTGTCCGACTGGCCGACATTACCGGGGTGTCTCGCTGCTTTGACGAGGTCGTGTTGCAGACTGTCGTGCAAAGCGCCGAGCACCTCCCGCTGCATTATTGCGATCTGATATCTATCTTGGATCAAATATTCCGCCTCGTCGCGCGTAATCTCATTGGCTCGATTGGCCTGCGAAATGCTCGTCAATTCGGCGGACAATCTCTGGGCAATCAAGGTCATACTTTCTTCGTATCCCTTTAGCACCTCGACTGGCCCTAGCGGGATCGCTGGCTGGAATGTTGACAGGCGTGCGATGATCTCGTCCGGTTGGCTTGCGTTGACGAAGGCGTATGGCCAAGAATGAGGTTCCGCCGTTGTACTTGCTCGACTTTTCCGGCCCGTTTCAGGGAAGGCAACATGTGACAAGAAAACCAGCAAGCATACGGTAAGAACAATCAAGCGGGATTTCATTGTTCACTCCTCTAGCGGTCGTCTTGTTGGCTCGGATGCTTCAAGCGGCCCGACCTTTAGCAACTCGCAGGGGAAGGCGTGACGGAGCCACCTAACGCTGACATCGTGACGAGTGCTGCCGCCCCGCTGGCATAACATTTCTTGGTTCGCACATAGCTGTAACACGGAGCGACGGCTCGCCATGAGTTTACGACCCGCCGGTAAAACCGCCGGAAGGTGGGTGGTTGGGTTACTGCGTCCCAATCTCACACTTCCGAGTAGCGGCTTCGGCCAACCTACTGTAGCGAGCTGGCAACAGAAGAGAACGCGTTGTGGGCGTTCGAACCTGCCAGTTTGATCGTTCCCACCACGAAAAGCAGAACTAGAGCCAGCATCACGGCGTACTCGGCGATGTCCTGCCCACGGTCGTCTTTCCAGATTGTGCGCACAACATTGATCATAGAATTCTTGGGGAGAAAACCAAGTACCGTTAGCAAACACTCGTTCCTCGAGCCTGCGTGTCATTTGGTCCGCGAACAGCCATACTACGGGGGATGCGCCGCCGGTAGAACCGGCAGTTCTTACAGGTCAAAAAGAGCTTACTGTTAGATCTGGTCATGAGCCGACACGGTTATGAGTGTACTGATTCCGTAAGAATGTCGGCTCCGACGTCCCGGTAAACCTTGTGGCGCCGACCAATAAAGAGATCCGAGGAAAGGAGCCGAAGAGGGACAGTATTTGGTTGCGACTATCACCCGGCTTTCAACAAATCACATGGCTGGGTACAGATGCTGGGAAGGTGGTGGAGGCTCGGTCACCGCGACGAGGCCAAAGAGTTTTAACCGTGCCGAAAGTACGCGGCAAGACGGTGCGTGTGGGTGTGGAAACCAGTAGGCATGAGGTCTGCCCACTTGGCTCAGCCCCCGTCCGTTTGCATCCAATGCTCCAACCGTCGAACTGTACCTTTTGGCAGTCCCCAAGCTGGAGTCGGCGTCCTAGTCTTCCGTTGAGGCACGAACGACTTCAAAACACAATCGCAGGAGTCGCACCTGAAGAGCGCAATGGCTCAACGGTCTAGGTGGACCAAGTGACCTATTTCCGTAAGCGGAGAAAGTATGCCATTCAGACTAACTGTGAAGCAGGCAATAGTGGCTTTTTTGGTAGTGGGAGCTTGCGTGGGCCTGGTGGCCCGACTCCGGGCACAAGGGAATGGCGCCGCTTCGAACCCTCGATCGAAAATCCAAGAGCCAGTCCATCAAAATGGAGCGAGCATCCGTGTACCACTGGTCAATTACTATGCCCTTGGGGGTGCCGCCAAAACGGAGTTTGAGGCTACAGCCTTGATGCCGAATACGAAAGGCATGGCCCAAGTCGCTATTACAAAAGAAGGAAGTGTTTCGGTCAAAGCTCAGTTTAGCGGCTTAACCGGTCCGACCAAGTTCGGTAACGAATATCTAACGTACATTCTGTGGGCGATTACTCCCAAAGGCCAGCCTCTTAAGATCGGCGAACTCTCCGTCACCGGGGACGCAGTCCGGCTAGTCGCTAGCACCGTGCTGCGTACATTTGGAATGCTTGTCACGGCGGAACCCTACTACGCCGTCACGCGACCAAGTAATATCGTTGTGCTCGTGGGTAAGAGTATGGGCGAAACGCAGCCTCCCTTCGCCTCCTGTGAATTGTTGCACGATGGCTATGCACCTCCTGGCTACAGGTACGAGCCGATCGATACAAGTTCGGGCTATGCGCCAGAGTTACTCCAAGCCATGAATGCCCGTCGAATCGCTACGGTCGCCCAGGCAGAGAAGTATGCCGCGCAAAGCTTTAGTAGTGCTGAGAACCTATATGAATATATGGTGTCTTGGGCAATCCGCGACAAGAAAATGTCCAAGAAACTGTTGCAGGTAGCCAACACCGTGACCGCGAGTTACGAAGACGCCCGCGCCCTGGCAATACGTCAACAGTTCCCCTAAAGAGAGGTTGGCTAGTGTTTCCTTGCAAACAGTGGAGAACTGAGCTCGCCTCGTAGGAATCGCTGATTCCCTTCAACCAGCGTGTACAGTCGTTGGTGCGCCGCTGAATCAAACTTCGAACCGAGTACACACCTTCATTGCGATAGCCATCTCCCGTCCCCGTGCCAATTCAATCCTTGCCGGCTCCAAAACCTGCAGGTGATGGTCGATCTAGGGAACTTTCGCAGCGGAGTGGTGTCCCGAAACCGTCGAATGAGTTCATATCGCGTTACTTTGGTGCGCGGTCGCGACTGGAAGTGATAGGGGTTGCGGGCGTCACGCACGACGCACCACTAGATTGATGAACTTCCGGACGCGCGGACAGTTGGCGACAGCAACGGGTAGAGGCGGCATGCGCTGGAGGTTTGCGTCGGCACTTCGGGTTGAACATCTAAAAGCGCAGTCATAGGAACTGATGAGAGGCGGGCCGACGGATGATTCCCCCCTAGAGCTGCGCAATATCGACAGTCAGGAACTTTGCGGTCTCGAGTAGTATTTTCGGCACAGAGACACACGAGTTAACCGTATAAATCCGAGGCGACTCTTAGGAACAGGTCTGCCACTATTACTAGTGGCCTGATCCTTGTTGTCTGGCGTAGGCTTGCTTCACTAATGCAAACGCAGACCCGCCGGTGTGCTAAACGTGATCACCTCCCGCCCCGGCGGGTCGCTTCTCTCTGGCGAGGGACCGGAGTAGTGAGTTCCATCATGAAGTTACGGCTCTTGGCGGTGATCGTCACGTTGTTAGCGTTGAGCTACGCACCGCCCGGGACTTTGGCCGAGGAACAAGGCGAGGGCGGACCAGCAACGAAAGACCAGGATGCTGCCACCAGCGCTCCGTCCAAGAGTATGGCCAGCGTTGAGCCCGCAGACCCCGCCCAAGTAAAACACGAAGGCGGTAAGACGGATGTCGATGCGGTAGGCCACCGAAACGTAGGTTGTAAGACCGGCATGGGCAACTGGTATGGAGTGGAGAAGCAGATCGCCATGGGCAAGCAGTATGCCCAGCAGGTGGAAGCCAGCGTAAAGTTGATCCAGGATCCGGTGGTCACTGAATACGTCAACCGGATTGGACAGAACCTGGTCCGCAACTCCGATGCTCAAGTGCCGTTCACGATCAAGGTGATCGACTCTGCCGACATCAATGCGTTTGCCTTACCGGGCGGTTTTTTTTACGTGAATTCCGGATTGATTCTGGCAGCGGACGAAGAAGCCGAGATGGCTGGTGTAATGGCTCACGAGATCGCACACGTAGCGGCCTGCCACGCGTCTCGCGAGAACACACGCGGAAACCTGATGCAGATGGCCTCCATTCCCCTGATCTTCGTGGGTGGCACGGTGGGGTATGTGGCGTACCAAGCGGCGGGATTGGCCTTGCCGATGGCTTTCCTCCACTTCTCCCGCGGCTTTGAAGGCGAGGCTGACTACCTCGGTTTGCAGTATATGTACAAGTCGGGATACGATCCTCAGGCTTTTCTCAGCTTCTTCGAAAAGGTGCAAGTCCAGGAAAAGAAGAAGCCGGGCACGTTGGCCAAAGCATTTTCTACTCATCCTCAAACACCAGATCGCATCGAGAAATCGCAGCAGGAGATCGAACATATCCTGCCGGCACGGCCCCAGTACGTCGTTTCGACCTCGGAATTTGATGACGTGAAGGCGCGGCTGGCGGCTATTGAGAACCGCCACGAGATCCAGAATAAGAAGGAAGACCCCACCAAACCCACCTTGCGGCGCACGTCTTCCACGGACAAGAACGGCAGAGATGACAAGGAAGATGACGACGATCGTCCGACCCTGAAGCGTCGCGACGACAGCAACTGAAGAAGTCGGGAGTGTAGCCCTTCCTCAGAGGGGTTGATCGCATCGTCCCGACATCGGGTCCCCCTCGGCAGAGTTCGAGCCAATGGGCACTGGTAACGCCGCTCTGAGGGGAAGGCCATTCCTCGCTCCAAGCCACTGGCGCGAAACTGGTCTGTAGGTGTAAGCTGCCCGTCGGAATCGAGATGTTAACCTCGAGTCGCCATCCTGTACAAGTGGTCCCGGCCTGTAAGAATTGCCAGTGACGGACCTCCACGGTGCTAGGGAGACTCTCAAGATGTCATTGCGTCCGGCTGACTTCGGAAACCGGATCCCGCGGCGCCAAGTAGCTAGACTTAGCAGGAAATTTGTGTGTCTCTCTGCTTGTCTAGCCGGAACGCCACTGCCAAAGAACGGCCGGTACAATATAAAATCCCCTGCCCGGGGGCGAGTTGAGCGTTGGAAGTCACCAAAGCTCGTGCTTTTGTTGCTTGGGGCCTTACTTCTTTTCCAAGCCGCTGCCCCAGCCAAGGTTAAGGGAGTCCGCCGAGTTCTCATTCTCAATGTGTTTGGCCCGCTATCCTCGCCCGGCGTGGCCGTGATGGACGAGGCGATAGTGGCAGCCCTGCAAGAGTCGCCTTATCAGATTGAGCTGTACAGCGAGGATCTGGAAGCAACCCTGTTTCCGGATGAAGCCGTTCAGCGGCAATTTCGTGAGTGGTACATCCGCAAATATCGCGATCGCAAACCCGACCTGATTATTGCTGTCGGGCTCGAGCCCCTCAGGTTCATGGTCGCGTCACACGAAACATCTTTTTCGAATATCCCGATTATCTTTTGTGGAAGTACAGAAGAGATGTTGGGCGAACTAAAGCTCGACTCTCACTTCACCGGGGTGTGGGCAGTGGCGCAGCCTGAGGAAACCTTGAGGGCGGCACTGTCGCTCCAACCCGGAACCAAAAGCGTGGTTGTCACGGGTGGCGTTGGAGCGTACGACCGGTACCTTGAGGCTATTGCCAGGGAGAGCTTTCGCAAGTACGAGTC
>Ga0070683_100003904_pt1 | contig 12186 bp, 10 predicted proteins | sample KBSC713LmetaG_FD_64662 | JGI IMG/M metagenome (GOLD analysis project Ga0070683, IMG submission 64662) | Corn rhizosphere microbial communities from Kellogg Biological Station, Michigan, USA - KBS C7.1-3L metaG | ecosystem: Host-associated > Plants > Roots > Rhizosphere ...
GTCATGAATCCGCAGACGTGAGCGGCGCGATCTCGGCGCAAGCGGCTGCTCTCACTGGGCTCAAGGCGGGTACGCCTGTCGTCGGCGGAGGCGGCGATCAGGCGGCGAGCGCGGTGGGCAACGGAATCGTCGAGCCCGGTGTGGTTTCCTGCACGTTGGGAACGTCGGGCGTGGTGTTCGCGCATATGGAAAAGGTAGCGTACGATCCTCAGGGCCGTGTGCACACGTTCTGCCATGCGGTTCGCGATAAATGGCACGTGATGGGTGTGACGCAGGGCGCGGGTTTGAGCCTGCAGTGGCTGCGGAATCAGCTAGCGCCGGGATCGACGTATGATGCACTGACCGAAGAGGCCGCGACCGCGCCGGCCGGATCGCAAGGGCTGTACTGGTTGCCGTACCTGATGGGCGAACGCACTCCGCACCTGGATCCGCAGGCGCGCGGCGGGTGGATCGGCCTCACGGCCAAGCATACTCGCGCGGACCTGATCCGAGCCGTGATCGAAGGCGTCTCTTACAGCCAGAAGGATTGCCTGGATGTGGTTGAGCAGTTGGGAGTCGCGGTGTCGTCGGTGCGCGCTTCGGGAGGGGGCGCACGCAGCTTGTTCTGGCGCCAGATTCTGGCAGACGTGTTCGGCAAAAGGGTCGCACGCCTGGAAACGCAGGAAGGATCCGCTTACGGTGCGGCGCTGCTGGCGATGGTCGGAACCGGCCAATACGCTTCGGTTCCCGAAGCCTGCGCAGCGACGATTCGGGAAGCCGACTCCGTGGGGCCTCGGGCCGCGGAAGCTGCTGTGTATGCGCGGGGACACGATGTGTATCGCGCGCTGTATCCGGCGCTTCGGCCGCTTTACGGGCGAATGGCGTGCTGATACAAGTGAAGTCTGCCTATCGCTGGCGGATCTGCGCCCTACTGTTTTTCGCCACCACCATTAACTACGTCGACCGTCAGGTGCTGGGCGTGCTCGCACCGTACCTGCAGTCCATTATTGGCTGGAACGAAATTCAATACGGCTACATCGTGACGTCGTTCCAGGCGGCCTACGCCATCGGGCTGCTGGTTGCCGGCGGCGTGATCGATCGCGTTGGCACTCGCATAGGCTACGCGATCTCGATTACGATCTGGAGCCTGGCTGCGATGAGCCATGCGCTGGTGCAAACGGTGGTCGGGTTCGCGATCGCGCGATTCGCGCTCGGTTTAGGCGAGGCGGGCAACTTTCCTGCGGCGATCAAGACCGTGGCCGAGTGGTTTCCGCGCAAGGAACGCGCGCTGGCAACCGGCATCTTCAATTCGGGATCGAACGTGGGCGCGATTGTCGCGCCGTTGGTGGTGCCGTGGGTCACGCTGCGGCTCGGCTGGAACTGGGCGTTCCTGTTCACTGGATTCTTAAGCGCGACATGGCTGGTCGCGTGGCTGACGGTCTACCGTCCTGGGTCGGCGCCGATCCAATATGAGGAAGGGGACGACGAAGCGGAGTCAGCGACGAAAATCCCCTGGGCGCAGTTGCTCGGATACAGGCAGACCTGGGCTTTCTTGCTCGGTAAATTTATCACCGATCCGGTGTTGTGGTTCATGATATTTTGGCTGCCGAAATTCCTGAACAGCGAATATGGTCTGACGCTTACTGATTTAGGTCCGCCACTGGTTGTGATCTATGTAATGGCCGATCTCGGAAGCATCTCGGGCGGATGGATTTCGTCGTTATTTCTAAAACGCGGGTGGAATGCGAATCGTGCCCGGAAGTCCGCCATGCTGATTTGCGCCTGCCTTGTGGTCCCGATCCTATTTGCGGCCCGGGCGCGGAACTTGTGGGTCGCAGTGGGCCTGATCGGAATGGCTGCCGCAGCGCATCAGGGCTGGTCGGTAAACCTTTTTACGATGGTCTCGGACACATTCCCGCGTCGAGCGGTCGGGTCGGTCGTGGGAATCGGCGGGTTTGGCGGCGCGGTCGCGGGGATGCTGGTCGCGACCTTCACCGGATTCCTTCTGCAATTCACCGGCAGTTACGTGCCCTTGTTTGTGATGGCCAGCTCGGCTTACCTGCTGGCGTTACTGGTGATCCATATCCTGGTTCCGAAGCTGGAACCGGCGGACGTCGGTTAAGTATCAGCTGGTTTTCGTTGATAACCGAGGCAACTTAATACCGGCAGACGAGGGTACTTCGCAAAGCGGGGATCCGTCGCCGACAGCCGGCAAAGATAGAAGACACTTCCCCTGTCGGAGCGAATGATTCGAGCGTGCTCGCAATCGGAGCAAAGACCAACCGGGTTCAGGCCGCTTTCGTGTTCGCTTTGCGGGCCGCCCATCGCTTGCGCTGCGCTTCGGCCATCTTCTTCCGCGTCGCCGCACTGAACCGACGACCTTTTTTGGCCTCGACCGATTCGCTCGCGCCGGGGGAACCAGCTTCCGCTTTTACACTTGCCAACCACTTGGGGGGCCGGCCGCGGCGTTTGGTCATGCTACCGACGGCGAGCCGTTCTACGGTCAAAATCGCCTCCTCGAGGCGTTCTTTCTCGGAGCGCAGCTCCGCGAGAATGCTAAGAATATCCATTGGCACCTAGTATTACACGATTTGTGCCAACATTGACTGGAGCTGCTTATGAATCGATCCCTCTGGTTATCGATGGCCGTGGCGAGCGCGGCTTTTGCGCAGATAGGCTTTGCCCAGACGATGGCGCAGGCGGAAGCGGGACGGGCCCTCTTCCAATCGCGATGCGCCAGTTGTCATGCGACCGATTTGGGCGGAGGTGAAGGCCCGCAACTCGCCGGAGCCAACTTCATCACGGGGTGGGGAAGCCGCACCGCCCGCGAACTGGTGAATACCATCCGCACGACGATGCCTCCCGCAAATCCGGGCAGCCTGGACGACGCCGCGTCGGTTAATCTGGCGGCGTTCCTACTGGCCGCGAACGGAGCGACCCCGGGCGATCAGGCGCTCACTGCTGCGTCTTCATTCCCGATCCGCTCGGTAACAACCGGGCGCCCAGCTATCGCGCTGCAAGCCGGCGGCCAGGCCGCGGCAGCTGTTTCGGGGCCGAAAGGCATCACGGTCACGGGCGAAGTGAAGAACTATACTCCGGTCACCGACGCGATGCTGCGGGATCCGGATCCGGGTGACTGGCTGATGATTCGCAGAAATTATCAAGCCTGGAGCAATAGCCCGCTCACGCAAATCAACACCGGCAACATCAAACAACTGCAGCTGGTGTGGTCGTGGGCGATGAATGACAGCACCGCCGCGAACGAGCCCACGCCGATCGTTCACAACGGCGTCATGTTCCTGGCCAACCCGGGAAACATCGTCCAGGCTCTGGACGCGCGCACCGGCGAACTGATCTGGGAGAACCGGATTGGTCCGGATCTTTCGAACGGGCTGGGCGCGATTCGCAGCTTGGCGCTCTATCAGGACAAGGTGTACCTTACGACTACCGACGTGCGGCTGGTCGCGCTCGAAGCGCGCAACGGCAAAGTCGCCTGGGAAACGCGCATCGCCGATCCCGCGAAAGGTTACGGGAACACCAGCGGTCCGCTGATCGTCCAGGGTAAGGTCATCCAAGGCATGGGCGGCTGCGATCGCTACAAGGACACAGGTTGCTTCATTAGCGCCTACGATGCGCAGACCGGCAAGCAGCTCTGGAAATTCGAAACCGTCGCGCGCGAAGGGACTCCCGGCGGCGACACCTGGGGCAAACTGTCCAACATGCTGCGCGCGGGTGGCGACACCTGGATTACCGGCAGCTACGATCCGGTGCTGGATCTCCTCTACTGGGGTGTGGCGCAGCCGAAGCCATGGATGCGGGCCATCCGCAACACGAATGGCAACGCGCTTTATACCGGTTCGACGCTTGCGTTAAGGCCGAAGGATGGATCGCTGGCGTGGTATTTCCAGCACGTCCCAGGCGAATCGCTTGATCTGGATACGGTCTATGAGCGGGTACTGGTCGACGCAGGGGCCCAAAACCTGGTGTTCACCATTGGCAAGGACGGCATCCTGTGGAAGCTGGATCGCAAGACCGGCAAGTTTCTCGACTATAAGGAAACCGTGTACCAGAACGTCTTTGACAGTATCGACAAGAAGACCGGCGAAGTGCATTACCGCAACGATATCGTCGAGCAGAGCCCGGAAACATGGGTGACGTCGTGTCCTTCGACTGAAGGCGGCCACAACTGGCAGGCGATGAGCTATCACCCCGGCACGGCGCAGCTCATTATTCCGCTTAGCCAGACGTGCATGGAGATGTTCGGGCGCAAGACAGATTATCAGGAAGGCGCGGGCGGTACCTCGGCTAACCGACGGTTCTTTGAAATGCCCGGATCGGGCGGCAACGTCGGCAAGTTAGCAGCGTATGACGTGAACACGATGAAAGAAGTCTGGAAGGTGACGCAGCGAGCGCCGTTCCTGACCGCGGTGTTATCCACCGGAGGCGGCGTGGCCTTTGTCGGCGATCTGGACCGGGTGTTCCATGCGGTGGACGTGAAGACCGGCACGGAGTTGTGGCGGACCCGGCTGCCGACTTCGGTACAGGGCTTCCCGGTATCGTTCACTGTTGGAGGCAAGCAGTACATCGCCGTTACCACGGGCTTAAATGGCGGCAGTCCACGGCAGGTGCCGGCGGTTGTCGCTCCCGAGGTTCATCATCCGGCAAATGGGAACGCGCTGTACGTGTTCGCGCTGCCCGACACGAAATAAGCGCCGGGCCTACTTCTGAGGGCGGTGCAGAAAGTCTGGCAGGAACTCTCGCACCAGATTGAAACCGGCGGTGGCTCCGAAAGAAATACCTGCATTGTGGGCGATGTTTCCGATTCCCTTCTGGCTGGGCGGGCTCCAAATGCTGGAAATCGCACTGGCGCCCACAACGCCCGTTACGCTGGAGATTGAAAACCGAGTCTCGCCCTCCGGATTCCGGGCTGTGAACGTGCTGAGAAGCGCGTATCCGGTTCGGGCCCAGATGCCGTGCTTATGCGAAGCGTAATAGCGATTATCTTCGTGAAAAAGGATCGAGGTTCCGTAGGTTATGGTTTCGCGCACCCCGTTGTAGGCGAGATTGCTTCCAAAGCGCTTCCCATACGCGCTCCAGCCCTGTCCCCACTCCTCGGGACTGTTCTCCCACTGGCCGATTCCCGCTCCGGCAGCCTCCGCCAAAATTGGTACAGGTCCTACGGTGCTCATCAGGTAGAGGTGAAACCGTCTTCTTTCGGTAAGGGTGGTGTCATCGGGACCTACCACGCCCATAACCGTGGCTATAAGGTCCGCCTTGGCCCCGGTGGCAGCCTTTTTGACGTTTGACGCCCCAGGAGTCACGAAAGTCTCGGAATCCTGCGAAAACGCCGCCGGCAAGCAAGCGAACGCCAACAAGGCCAGCCTAAGCCGGTGAGGTCGATACACCATAATCCTCCGTACTGCGAGAGTAACCACTATGATGATGCACTTAACGTGCCAACTGTTTCCGCGCGAAAAAGCACCTATACTGGGAAACCATGAAGGTATCAGCTATTGAGAATCCCGCACAACGCAGCCGGCCGCGAGCTTTTGGTGCCAGTGGTCGCGCCCGGCGCCGTGCGCTCAGAATTCTTGCCGCCGTCGCGGCGTGCCTGGCAACTGCCTGGATCGCATCGCCGCAGGCCGCGAATGATCCGCTGGATCCCTTGAAGGTCTGCAAGGACACGCAACATCTGATCTTCGAAAACCAGTTCGTGCGCGTACTCGACGACCAGATTCCGGTTGGCGTCACCGAGCCTTTGCATCGCCATCGCCACGGGGTGGCCGTATACGTGAACACTTACGTTAACGAACAGACAACGCAGGATGGCAAGAAAACCGTCGGAGACCACCAGGCGGGGACGGCCTCCTGGGTGGAGGCAACCGTTCACACCGTGAAGAACACCGGTACGACTCCATCGCACTCTATCCGAATCGAACTAAAGTACTGAAATGAGAACTTCCACGATTGCGGTGATCTTGGCGATTCTGCCTGCGGCTGTGGCTCAAAACTATCCGGTCACTCAGGGCAAGACTTACAAATTCGAGAAGGTTGCCGATGGCGTTTACTACGCCACCGGAGGGTTCGGCAGCAACAATGTCGTGATCGTCAACGACCAGGACGTGTTGTTGGTGGATGATGGCACCACGCCGGCCGCCGCGCGCGCGTTTCTGGCGGACATCAAGGCGATCACCAACAAGCCGGTCCGGGCGGTGGTCAATACTCACTTTCACTATGACCATACTGGCGGCAATTCGGTCTTCGGGCCCGAGGTGCAGATCATCGCGCACGAATACGTCCGCACCGCCATCGCGACCTTCGACGTGCTGAATCGCGAGCCATTCATCACGTCACAGAAGACGGCCGTCCCGGCACGCATCGACGCGCTGACCAAGCAGATCGCGACGGAGAAGGATGCGAATAAGAAGGCGGCACTCCAGAAGGATCTGGCCACGGCGCAGACGACACTGAATCAGCTTAAGGAGATCAAGCCGATTCCGCCGAACGTCACCTATTCGCAGAAGATGGTGCTGCATAAAGGCTCGCGGGAGATCCAGTTGCTGTTCCTGGGGCGCGGCCACACCGGCGGCGATACTGTGGTCTTCCTGCCGCGCGAGCGAATCGTCTGCACCGGGGATCTGATGGAGAGCCGGCTGGCCTATATGGGCGATGCGTTCTTCGATGAATGGGTGGCGACGCTGGGCGCGCTCAAGAACCTGGACTTCGGGCTGGTGCTGCCAGGGCATGGGGTTCCCTTTAGCGACAAAGGCCTGATTACGGCGTTCCAGAGCTATCTGTCTGACATCACCACGAAGATCGCGGGCCTGCGCGCCCAGGGGCTGACCGCGGATCAAGCGGCCAGCCGTGTGGATCTCACATCGCACGCGAAGGATTTTCCGCAGATTACCGGCCCGGGAGCGGATCCCCGCGGCGTCCGCCGCATCTACGCCTGGATGGATGAAGGCGGTAAGAAGTAACTACTTCGTCTCGACCTTTACGACCTCGAAGGTCAGCGACTTGGGGACCAGCATCTGGTGCGGGATCTTGGCGGGAACATGGATGACGTCGCCGGCGGCGATCTTCTTGTTCACGCCGCCCTTGATGGACTTCCCGCGAATTTCCCCTGCGCCGGTCGTGCGCGGTTCCACCACGGTCCCACCGAGCACCAAAGTCCCTTCGCCCGCCTTGACGAAGATCACGTCCACCTGAGTTTCGTGCACTTCGGCTTCGCCATCGGCATCGCGACGGATGGCCAGCAGCGAGTGGTTGCCCCAGCTCCCCACGCGGTTCATCCGGACCTGATGGTCATCGGGCTTGGCTGCGTCCACGCGAGCTTTCAGATCGGCGGGGCTGTATTGAGCGTACCCTTCAGGATCGGCAGCGACCAGAAGCACCGCGAACAACAGGGTCATGGCGAAGAGAATGGTCAAAAGTTTCATAGGGGGATCTTATCACTTCTTGTCGAACAGTTTGTCGTAGTCCTTAGACGTTTCGCATACGAACTCATCCACGTGGTCCACCTCCGGCCGGAAGGGCAAAGTCCTGGTCGGCAAGACCCACGGACGTGTGAAGACGTTCGGATCTTCCACCGTGACGTCGTACTGCAAAGAACCGTTTTCGATGCGCTTGAAGCGTTCGACCACATGCAGGCTTTCGGTATGCATGAAGCCGCTGACTTCGGTCTTGTTATTGAAGCCGATGGTGTCCACTACTAGCGTGTCGCCTTCCCAGTGAGCGACGGAATCGCCCATCCACGTGGGATCGGGGTCCACCGGGTGAGCGCGGCCATCGGTGGGAATGAAGCGGATGGCGTTCGGATACTCGAACACCATCAGGATGAGCTTAGGAGTCTGGACAATCTGGAACGGGTAGGGAGTCACGAACGATTGCGGAACGCCTAGGGGCTTGCAATCGGTGCCCAGCGTTGTGTTTCCGCGAACATCATTCGGACCGCGCACAATTCTGTATTTCTCGGCGCCGGGCTTCAGGGGAGGGGGCTCCGCGCCACGAACGCCCGCGAAGCCGTACACGCCGTTGAGATCCACGTGAAGATCAGGTGCAGCTGCTGCGGTTGCCGCCGCGGCCTTCCCACCGGAAACAGTCACAGTCACCGAACTGGTCAACATCGCATTGTTGGGTCCGGTGACCGTCAGCGTGTAGCTGGTGGTCGCGCTGGGAAAAACCTGACGACTGCCGCGGGCGGTCACGCGGCCGATGCCCTGGTCGATGGTGGTCGCGTTGGGGTTTTCCGCAGCCCAGACCAACGTGACCGGCTGCCCCGCCTGGATCGAGGCTGGCTGCGCCGTGAAACTCACAATTCGGGCCGGCGGCGCGACTCGCGCGGTCCCTCCGCCTCGCCCGGCTTGGGGTGGAGCCTGAGCTGGAGCTTGTCCGTAAACAGACACGATCGCGAACAGAAGGCCGTATATCACGCGATTTCTCATGAGCGCAATCATATCGAAGCGCGAGGCCGTATGGAATCGGCGACCGTTACAGGCGCCTAATGGCCAGGTGTGGTTTCGACGAAATCCACGTCGGCCAAGCCCCAGTCCTCATGACTGAAGATCATGGGGGAATTCAGGCGGCGCATCTGGGCACCCCACTGGAGGACATCTTCGTTATCCAGAATCGGGATCCCCTTGGCATTGATCCGGTCAAACAGACTCTTCTGACCCTCTGGAGTCCAGCCGGAGCCGCTTCCGTGCTCGATGTGATAGATCCGCATGGGATCGGCGAGGACTTCTTCTTGAGCTCCACCATAGTGTGCGGTAAAACAGAACACCGAATCGATATTCATCGAAAAGATGTCCCATTCGGGGTATCCGCGCAGGTCAAACCATTTTTCTCGAGCGAGGAGCGTGAAATCGCCGCAGCCATTGGTGTGAAGAAAGTCGGGGCAAGGGATGCTGCGCGTGACTTGTACTACAGGCTCAATGGTTGGGTGCGCAAGAATTGGTTGTTGCGCGGGTTCGACTGCAATTGGCTGTTTCTGGCCCCGCAGCATGCCCGTGAAACCGCCACGATCGACATAGTTTTGCAGAATGCGCTGAAGCTTGGGCGACACCGGGATCGTCAGTGAAACCAGCGGCCCGCCGTTGGCGAGCTTCCGGATGACATACTGCAGATTCCGCCATCCGGCGAGCAATCGGCTGCTTTTGGAAGGCGTTTCCAGCGTTGGCGGCGCGTCGCTCGGACCAGTAGCGGGGACGGACTCGGGATCGCGCTCGATCTGAAATACTCGAAAGCAGAGCGTGCGCGGATTCACATTCGGGGACGAAAACGTTCCAGAGGAGCGCAACAGCAGGCGCGTTGGAGGCGGGGAAGGGACGGTGAAGTGCAGCGTGGCGCGAGTGTCGGCCGTGACGCGCGCCACGGATCGTCCGTCATCGGTCAGTACTTCCAGATCCAAAGGGCGGCCGCCCGTTGCCGGGCCCGGTTCCAGATCGATGGCCAACCGTGTCGTCCAATCGCGCGAAGTGTCGAGGAGGATCTCGGCTTGTTCCTGGGCCCAACGGAAAGCGCCCACGGTCTCGAAGCGTTCGGGAGGGAACCAGCCCGGCCCGAAGAGAATACCGGAATCTGCGCAAGCCACGTCCCGGGCGCTCAGGATCGGTCCGCCGTCCGGCGCCACTTCAAAGGTTCCATCGCGCCGGTTTATGCGAATGAGATGGGTTTTGCAGTAAGCCAGTTGTTCTTCGATGGGCGCGCCCGCGGGAACGTCGCTCATGGCGTCGTAGCGGTCGATGCGGTACATCCGATCGGATCTAAGCTGCTGCGATCCCAGGAACGCGGCGAGCTCGTCGGAAAACAGGATGTCGATGTTGGTGGCCAGAATGAACCGCCCACGAGCGCGGCGGATGCCGACGTTCTTGCCGATCATCTGATACAGCGGCAGATTCACTCCATGCTGATAGCGGCTATGAACGTCGAGCGGAACCGTGATAATGCGAACCTCGCACGGCGCGGAGTCGGCGGGCCATTGCAACGCCTCGGCCAGCGGAGGCCGCCCCTCAGGCGGGTTCCACTCCACGATGATCAGCTCGGAAGGAATGTTATGCCGCCGCGCCTGGGCAAGCCAGCCATCCACAAAAATTTGCATGCGCCCGAGCAGGTTTCCGCCGTGATCATCGTTGCGGGCGGTGACCACCAGGGAAAGGTAAGGTTCGGCACTATTTTGGGGTTGCGGTCAAGCACAGGTGCCAGCCGAACATGCGTTCCATGGCCCTGAAGAGAGGCCGCGGCATCCAGCGGAAGTACCACACCTGCTTGTACTGATACTTCACGTATTCCGGGATGCTGTAAGAAAAGATGTGATCCACTTCGGTCTTGGTCACGCGGAAGCCGTGGTCTTCAAGTAGGCGCCGGCCTGAGGTCCGCGAATAACTATAGGTGACCGGGCAGCCGTTCTGGGCTTCGGAACTGTCGGCAATCAAGCGATCGAGCTTCCAGAACTGGCCTTTGCCGTACACGAACAGGATCCACAGCACCTTCCACGACCATCGGTTGTACACCATGATCTTGACGGTGCTCGAGGGAGTCACGTATTTCCGAATCTGCTGGATGACGCGTTCCGGATGCGGCGTGTGGTGGATCACGCCGAATGAATAAACCAGATCGTACTTCTCAACCGGGACGTAATCGCTGAGATTCTCGGCGTCGGCCTGGAAGAACCGGACTTTGTCTTCGAGTCCGGACGCCGCCACTCGCTGCCGTGCCACTTCGAGCGACTTCTCGGTCAAGTCTACGCCTGTGACTTCCGCGCCGCAACGAGCGAAAGAAATGGTTGCCGTGCCGATGCCGCATCCGATTTCGAGCACCTTTTTGCCCTTCCAACGCTCGAACTCGGCAAACCCTGGAATGTGAGGCTCGACAAAATATTTGCGCGCTTCGACCTCGTCAGAATATTCCTTGGTGCCGATCGGTTTGGTCGAATGCCGGATGTTGCAGGGACGCGAATTCCAATACTCGCTGACCTTCTGAATCGAGGTGTCCTCAAACGACATGTTCCCTGGTTAATCCTTGTGCTCGTGCCTAATCTGTACCGACGGATATGCGCGCTGCGCGGCTCAAATCCGGTTTGCCGATCCCGATACCGGCGTCCTTAGTCTGATCCTCGGAACCGGTGGCCAGCCCGCCATAGCCCAGCCTCAGATAATCCGTCAGATTAGCGAACAGATCCGCCGGAAGGACGCGCCAGCAATCGATAATCGCCGGCCGCCGTTCGCCGGATTTCAGATCGGCGGGAGTGAGCTTTTTGAATTCAGGCCAAGCCGTGGTGATCACCAGAACATCCGCTTGCCGGGCGCATTCGGCTGCCGATGCGGCATACGTCGCGCCGCCGCCGAGCTGCTTTCTGGCGTTTTCCATGGCGGCGGGATCGTAAACAACGACCTTGAATCCGCTCGAAGCCAGATGCTTGGCCAGATCCAGACCCTGCGATTCTTCCACGACCTCGGTGTCGGGTTTGTAGGAGAGTCCGAGGACGCCCACGGTTCCGCCTTTCGGCAGCCGCGATTGGACGATCTCGGTCAGCCGCGGGACTTGTCTCCGATTCAGCTGGTCGGTTGCCTCCGCGAGCAATGCCGGCGCTCCAGTGGCGCGTGCCAGAGCCGAGAACGCGACGTTATCGCGCGGGAAACAGGGACCGCCGTAGCCTAGCGCGCCCTTCAGGTACTTCGACCCGATGCGAGTATCGCAACCGATGGCCGAGGTGACCACGTCGGCGTCCGCACCCGGTAGCCGCTCGCATACCTGGGCCAGCATGTTGGCGTAGGAGATCTTGGTAGTGACGAAGGTGTTGACGGAAAGCTTGGTGAGCTCGGCGTTCACGTAGTTCATGCGCTGGATCCGAGGATTGCTGTCGCAGACGCCTTTGTACAACTCTTCCAGAAGCTCGCCCGAGCGCGGGTCCGATTCGCCGATCAGGATCATATCGGGATTCAGCATATCCCGAATCACGCTGCCGAGCGCGATGAACTCGGGGTTGTAACACAGGCCGAAGTCCGGGCCGCATTTCTTGCCCGAGTGGGCCTCGAGTGCAGGTAATAATGTTCCGCCCGTGGATCCAGGCATAACCGTGCTCGAAAGCACCACCAGATGCCAGCTCGATTTCGTCTTAAGCGCCGCGCCGATCTGCTCCGCCGCGCTGAGGACGTATTTCATGGAAAAGCCGCCGTCGGATTCGGAAGGCGTCGGCACCATGATGAA
>Ga0070683_100003905_pt1 | contig 12185 bp, 13 predicted proteins | sample KBSC713LmetaG_FD_64662 | JGI IMG/M metagenome (GOLD analysis project Ga0070683, IMG submission 64662) | Corn rhizosphere microbial communities from Kellogg Biological Station, Michigan, USA - KBS C7.1-3L metaG | ecosystem: Host-associated > Plants > Roots > Rhizosphere ...
GGTGGCCCACTCAACACAGTGTGCCCCATTCATCGCAGTTTCATCGTGATGAGTGGGCGTCTCATCCTCGCAGTCCACTCCGACTCGATCTCAACGACTCCCCGTTCTCCGGTCGCGTAATGACGAAAGCTGCTCCATTGGTATTGTTCTGGAGAAGCTACCAATCCTCGTTTCACCGGGTTCCACCCCAGCGACGAAGACCTGTCGCCGGGGACCCCGGATTCCGATGAATATAGCGAATCACCTCCGAGCGGGCGATCCTCACCACGGATGTTTCGATCGAAGTAGCGATCCTGTCCAAAATTTTTCTCTATCGCCCTTGAGCCTGCGCGAAGTCGTCTGCTTCAGCGACTTCAGAAGCTGAGCCAGCAGAATCGTCGGAGGCTCATTGATCAGCAGATGCACGTGCTCAGGCATCAGAACGTACGCATAGATCCTGGCCTGGTGGTGAGCCCTCGTCTCTTCGAGTACGACTTCGAAGATGCCTTTCGGTTCCGATGCTTCCAGCAACGGAAGCCGGTGAAAGCAACTGAACGTGATGAAGTCAAGAGCCTCGGCTTTTTGAAACCGCTTCAAACCGTAGGGCATATCGTGTCGAAATATTGATTCGATTCTATTCATCCGAGGACCCGCTCATCGCGTTACCACCCCAGCGACCAAGACCTGTCGCTTGGGGGCCCCAGAACGCTGCGATGAACGGGGCACAGACCGTGGGAATCGTATGCATGGCCGGCTACCTTTGACCTCCCATGACACCAGCCTAAAGGTGTAAGTTTGTCTTGTCTTACAAGGAGGTTTGAGAATGGCAATTGGCGTACAGCAGGATTTTCGCGGAGCTACGCTCGCGCAGTATGACGAGGTGATCGGGAAAATGGGATTTCGTCCCGGAGGCCCGGGTGCACCTGGGGCTCTCTTCCACTGGGTAGCGAAAACGGAGGATGGTATTCGCGTAGTGGATGTGTGGGAGAGCCGGGAGCAGTTTGAGAAGTTTGCGGCAGCGAAGATTGGACCCATTACCGCACAGGCCGGTGTCCCCGCACCGCCAAAAGTCACGTTCTTCGAGATTCACAACACCCTGACCAAGGGCTGAAGGGGCTGCGGGGATCGGTCAAAAGACATCCATCTGCGGCTAAAGCCGCGCACATTTTGCATCACTTGGCGGCACGGATAAATCCGTACCCTTTCAAAACCGCGCTGAATTGCGAGTCTTTCAGCAAGCTGCGAAATCGTGCTCTTTCAAAACGGAGACTCGGGTTAGGTTTCAGCAACCTGTGAAGTCACGCCCTTTCAAAGCCGGAGCTCTTCCGCTGTTTGTACAGGCTTGGCTTTTCAAAGCCGGAGTCTTTCCACGGCATGGGAAGGCCGCTCACTCCGGATTGGAGGGTGAGAGGCCTACGCCGGGAGCGCGACCGGGATGGGGAATTTGGAGAGGTAGGCGAGCCACTGGCTGACGATCTTGTGGCTGGGTTCGCCGGTTTCAACCTGTCTCTGGACATGGAGAAGAACGGTGCTGTACTCGGCGAGCTGGGCGCCGTTGAGGTTCAGCTTCTCGATCTCCGATGCGTACTTGTCCACGAATTTGTAGAGGGAATAGACAGATTGCATGGATTCATCTTGACTCAAAGTCCATGTGGATTCATGGGTAACAACTCGAATGAACAAAGGTAATCACGTTACTAGGTTCAGGGAACAAGGGAACAAGGGACGAGGGAGCAGGGGGCCGTCGGACTTTCAAAATCGAGATCTGAACAAGTGGAAGAGATGATGCACGTGATGGAACGGCACAACAAGCTGGAGCCAGAGAACTGCTTTGGCAAAAACGTGAACTCTCATCGGCTTCTGATCTGTGCCAATGCAGGGAATCCAACGATCAGGGAATGTGTGAAGACGCTGGCCGGCGACCTCGACAGGCTCTTTGCTTGTGCAATGGGGACATGGGGACATTCTTCGAGCTCCGTGGAAATCCATCTGATGGAACGAACGCTTGGGGGACGTGCCTGGTACGGTGTCAAACACCTTCAACGTGGCGAGAGTTCGGGAAGACAAATCGGGCAACTCGGACGATGAGAATTGCCGAAGGTGAAAGAGAGAATAGCCCACCCGGTGGCTTGCAACAAGTGGAGCGAGGTAACGGGTTACTTCTTTTGATCGGGTGGTAATCGGCGGGTTTTGCCATTCATCGAATGAAAGTATGGGCCGCAAATAACTACGGCCGGGATTGCCGGCTCACCTCGAACGAAGACTTGTTCGTGGTGCTCCGGCTCCCGGCCGTAATTGCTTCGGCCATGCGGCTTTCAGGAAAACTAAGCTTTGGCGGTGATCGCCTTGAGGCGGGCGTTGAGGCGGGCCTTGTAACGCGAAACGGTGTTCTTGTGGAGGACGCCCTTCTGGACGCTCTTGTCGAGAGCGGAGACGGTCTCGCGGAACTGGACGTGAGCGGCGTTGGCATCGCCCTTGGAGATGGCCTCGCGGAGGGCGCGAAGGCTGGTGCGCACGCGGGTGCGGTTGGTGCGGTTAACCGCGGTCCGGGTCTCGGTCTGGCGGGCGCGCTTCAGCGACGATACATGGTTTGCCATTCTGCTTCCTTCGTCTAAAGCCCTGAATTGTCAGGGAAAAGTGGTTAGGGCTGCTGCTTGCCCCAATGCGGACCCGGATGCGGATCCCAGTGCGGGCCGGAATGCAGACACACCGCATCCCTCGCAAGTTTTTAGTCTACGGGAAACCGGGAGGCGGGTCAATGAGTTGCGCTTGAGCGTCGGGTTGGAGCTACGAGCGTCGAAAGCGTGAAATCGCCTGCCTCGAAGGAACGGGAAGCAGGTTAGAAAAAGATGATTTCAGGTTCCCATTCGCGTCGTTTTGGGGCCAGAATAGATGCGGAGGATCACGCCATGGAACGCTTTATTCAGCTCAATCTGCGCAGCGACAGCGAGAAAGCCGCGGCCGACAATTCTCCCAACCCCTTGGTCAGGGAGCCCGAACCCTCTGCGATCGGGAGCAAGCGCCTGAACAAGATGCTGAAGAAGGCCGCACACAAGGCGTCTGCGGAGTATGGACGCGGTAGCAAGGGCGGCATTTTTTCGAAATAGGGCCGAACAGCGAACGACGGGTTTCCGCTTCCGCGCGGTCAGGGATGCTCTGCACGATCCCGGAATCCGCGTTGGTGTTGTGTGTCCATTGCGTCTCAATGAAGTACCAGGTTCACCGGTGGAGCGCAGCCCTAAGAGTGCTTTCCCATTTCGGCACGCAGAATGCTAAATAACACCTAAGTAACTTATTCCTACCCCCTAAGTGACCATCCGCACAGGGCACCAAAAGTACCCCGGCTAGGATTACCTCGCTGGTACGAGGCTGTCCTGCGCTTTTCTCCTCAGCAGAAAAGGCCGCCGGACAGAACGCCCGCTACTACATTCAGGGGTAGATAAATTGGACATTAGAAGCGACTTACGTGAAACTCCATCTTCGATTTATATCCGCCTTCAGTCACAATTTGCAAACCGGCTTGCGACTGGTCTAACCACCCTGGCTCTGGTCGTCTTCGGGGTGGGATTTGCCGGGTGCGGAGCCAACTCCTATGCAGGAATGTCGCGAGCCGCATCAGGGCAGATCGAGTTGGAAGACGCGACTGGTGCTGGCGGAGGTTATGAGGGCCACAGCAGGGCGGCAGTTCGCGATGTGCGGGCCGGTCAGGTTGCGTCCGGAATGAATCGGAGGAGCGATGCTACGACGACGGTGATAGGCGCGGAGTCGACAGAAGCTGCGATCCATCCGATGACTCCGATGACAGGTGAAGCCGCAATGGCGGTGAAGTCTGTTTCGCCGTTCAAGATGCGGAAGGTGCTGGCTCTACAATCGCTCAGCTGTGGGAATCAGTCGATGACTGGGGCGGGGACTACGACATGCACATTGAGACTGAGTTCTGTAGCGCCGGGCGGCGGCCTTGTTGTGGCCGTGAGCAGCAATAATGCGGCGGTCTCGGTGCCGGGAGCGGTGACGGTAGCTGCGGGGACGTCAAGGGTTACGTTCGAGGCGACGGTCGCCGCCGTAAACACGACCCAGACAGCGAGCATTACAGCCATTGCAAACGGCTCAACAGCGAGTTTCGGAATTCAGCTGAATGTGGGAACACCTTCATTGACTTTGAGCAGCACAACTGTTCCGTTCGGATCGGTGGCGGTGGGGCAAACGGCAACGAGGGTGGTTTCGCTGACTTCGTCGGGGAGTGCTCCACTGACCATCTCGTCGATCTCTGTTGCGGGATCATTGTTCAAGGCGACGGGCGTGACTGTGCCTTTGACGCTCAATCCCGGTCAGAGCGCGGCGTTGACGCTTCAGTTCTACTCCGACCACACGAGTTCGTTTACGGGAACGGTAACAATTTTCAGCAATTCAACGCAGGGTATCGCGACCATCGCCATGAGCGCAGATGGGGGCCCATCTATCAGTGGTTTGACGTGCAACACGCAATCCTACGCGGGAGCCGGTACGGACTCATGTCTGGTGAGTCTCTACGGAACCGCACCGGACACTGGTTTCGCGATATCGCTCTCGAGCAACAATTCTTCTGTTACAGTTCCGGCGAGCGTGATTGTTCCGTTCGGTTCGATGAGCGCATCTTTCTCGGCTTCTGTGAAGAGCGTGAGCACGAACCAGTCGGCAATGCTGACTGCTACAGCAGGCGGGATCGCGAAGACTTTCACCGTGCAACTGGGGCCAGCAAGCGCGATGCTGACGGCAAATGCATCGAGTATTCCGTTCGGCACTGTGCTGATCAATTCTCCGGCGGAGCAGTCGATCACGCTGACTTCCTCGGGTACATCACCTGTGACGATCAACTCAGTTGCGATCACGGGTGCTGGATTCGCGAGTTCCGGTTTAACTGTTCCGATGACCTTAAATCCGGGGCAGACCGCGGTATTCAATGTGCAGTTCACACCGACAGCGAGTGGAAACTTTTCGGGACAGATCGCGATCGGGAGCAATTCAAGCAGCGGGATTATAAGCATTGGGCTCAACGGCAGCGGGTACGGGCATAAGGTTCAGCTGAACTGGAATGCGGCGTCCTCGAGTGCTGTGGTTGGGTACAACGTGTATCGGGTTGCAAGTGGGAGTACCAGCTATCAGCGGGTGAATTCTTCAGCTGTGTCCTCGACAACGTTTACGGATGGGAGCGTGCAATGCGGTTCGTCGTACACCTATTACGTGACGAGCCTGAACGGTGCGGGGCTGGAAAGTGTGCCGTCGAATACGACCGCGGTGGGAATCCCGACTTCGTAAGGGCGCAGTTCGCGTGGGCAGGGCCCTGTTGCTCGAGGTGCGTACCGAGTGGCAGGGCTTTTGCAAAAAGGACAAGAAGTATCCCGAGAAATCCGCGGTGATGACGTGCTTGGCGGTGGCACGTATCGAAAAGGTGACTCATTCAATCAAACTTAATGCTGGGTGGGATTGACGGATTTCGGTACCGGCGCTACTCTCTCCCCATACATTCGCCACTTTGGTTGCCTGCGCCAATACGAAGTTCGTTGGGAAGGTTCTCAATCGAGTGCGCCTCGTGTGTCCTCCGCCGGGTTCGCGGCAAAAAATCCAGCCATTTCACCCGTGCAATCATCAAACCAACAGGAGTTTTCTGCCTTTTTGGGGCAGAACCAGGGAGGAAATCTGAAAGCTGATCTGGAGATCACGCCAAATCTTGAGCCCCTTTTTGGGACCCGCGATGAAAACCTCAGACTGATGGAGGATTCACTCGGAGTCAGAATCGATTTAAGGTCTGACGCCGTGCACGTGGAAGGGCCGGACGGAGCGGTCGCCAGGGTCCAGCGCATTTTTCAGGACTTCGAGTCGCTGCGACGACAAGGGATCAATCTTCATAACGGCGAACTGAATGGGATGCTGCGGCTGGTGGTCGCAGATCCGGCGATTACTCTGCGCTCGCTGGCGGACGCGGGAAAGGCTCGCTCGAGCGGGATCAAGCGCGCTGTGCAGCCGCGGTCACTGAACCAGCGTAAGTACATCGAAGCCATCGAGCAGAACGACATGGTGTTCGGCGTGGGACCAGCAGGTACGGGCAAGACATACCTGGCGGTGGCCATGGCCGTGGCGGCGATGAATGCCAAGAAGGTATCCCGGATTGTGCTGGTGAGGCCAGCGGTGGAAGCCGGCGAACGGCTGGGCTTTTTGCCGGGCACACTGCAGGAGAAGGTAGATCCGTATCTCAGGCCGCTGTATGACGCGCTGTATGACCTGCTCGATCCAGAGAAGGTCGATAAGATGCTGGAGAAGAACATCATCGAAGTAGCTCCGCTGGCGTTTATGCGCGGGCGCACGCTGAACGATGCGTTCATCATCATGGACGAGGCGCAGAATACGACCGTCGAGCAGATGAAGATGTTTCTCACGCGCATGGGGAACAATTCGAAGGCCGTGATTACCGGCGACATTACGCAGATCGATTTGCCGAATCCGAGGAAGTCAGGACTGGTGGATGCGATCAATGTGCTGGATGGCGTGGAGGGAATTTCATTCTGCCACTTTGCGGATGGCGACGTGGTGAGGCATGCGCTGGTGCAGCGGATTGTGCGCGCGTATGAGGCGGGCAAGCCGCAGCAGCAGGAACTGCCGTTGAGCATGGGGGAGACGATGCAGCCTCCGGCGGCGGAACAGCAGGGAACGCAGCAGGTGGCGGCGCTTCCGGGGAAGCCGCAATAAGGCAATAAACAAAATGTGAAGACCTAAGGGCGGGACAGCGATGCTGTTGCCGCCCTTTTTGCGTCCTGTATACTCGCGGGCAAAGAAGCTGCGCCTGGCGCAGAGGAGATTAGATGACAAGTTCTCTTACTCGACGTGGTTTGCTGGTTCGTACTGCGGCTGTGGTTGCGGGTGCGCAGGTGACTGGCGTGAGCCGCCTTTTTGCTGCGGATGAAAAGTCGAAGCCGGGCGTGCAGATGTACATGGTGGCGGCGGATTTCAAGAGGGATCCGGCGGGGACGCTGAAGCAGCTGGCGGCGATTGGGTATGGATACGTCGAGGCGTTCGCGATGGCGATCGGCAATATTGCCGAGTTCAAAAAGATGCTTGCGGATGCAGGGCTGGGGTGTCCGGCGGGGCATTTTGCGTTTGGGTTCATGCCGGCGGAGAAGGTGCTGGATCAGGCTGGGGAGCTTGGGGTGAAATACGTGATCAGTTCGGTGCTGCCTCCTGGGCCATCGAAGGAGGGCGGGGCCGGCGGGATCATGCAGAAGATGAATCACCTGACAGCAGACGACTTCAAGGGAATGGCGGGGACTGCGAATCAGATTGGGGACAGCGCGAAGAAGCATGGCCTGGTGTTTGCGTATCACAACCACAATGTGGAGTTCAGAAAGTTTGAGGGCGGGCAGACGGGGTACGACATTCTGCTGAAGGAGACCGATCCGGCTCTGGTGAAACTGGAGGTGGACGCGGGATGGGTGGCGGCTGGGGGAGGCGATCCGGCTGGGGTGATTGCGGCGAATGCAGGTCGCGTGAAGCTGATGCACTTCAAGGATTTCAGCACCGTTACTCCGCCGATCAACGAACTGGGACCGGAGGCAGGCGGGCACATTGTGGATCTGGGGACGGGCGTGGCTCCGCTGAAGGCAGCCTACGAGGCGGCGAAGAAGGCAGGGGTGGAGTACTTCATCGTGGATCACGATCCGCCGTTCAAGGGGAAGACGGCGCTGGAGGCGGCGAAGCTGGATTATGCGTATGTGGCAGGGTTGATGAAGGCGTGAGGATGGCTCGCATAAAATGAAGTGACCGGGGCGCCCAGGTGGCGGCTTCGCGTACGATGATCATCCTTGACCCAGACCTGGAGTCTGACCAAGCGCAAACGAGGTCAGCGGCCCCAACCCCAAGGGCCGGTTCACGCGACAATCGAGTTCCGTCGGTGCGAGCGCTGGCGCGGTTTCTGCGCGAGGCCCAGTCTGTGTTGAAGCTGCGGGGGCGAGTTACGGTTCTGCTGACGTCGGATAGGGCTTTGCGGAGATTGAACCGGCAATTCAGGGGCAAGAACAAGGCTACAGATGTGTTGTCGTTTCCGGCGTATTCCCCGGTCCTCAAAGGCGAGGGATCGGGGGCACCCGCCAAACTCAGGACAGTCTCAGGGGCACCCGAGCGAATTGTCGGGGATCTTGCGATCAGCGTGGACACGGCACGTAGGCAGGCTGCGGGGTTGGGGCATGCGCTTGCAGCGGAGATCAAGGTGCTGATACTGCATGGGCTGCTGCATTTGGCCGGGTATGATCACGAGACAGATGGCGGTGAGATGGCGCGGCGCGAGGAGAAGTTGAGAGAGAAGCTGCGGCTGCCGCATGGGTTGATTGAGCGGAGTGTGCGCTCATGAAGCTTATTCACTCTCCCGCAGGGGCTAAAGCCCACCTTCGGCCAGCATACGTTTCGGCACGGCTAAAGCCGTGCCCTTTCAAAACTGCCACCCCGATCGGGAGGTGGAAGGCATGAGCTGGACGACGATCCTGCTGCTCGTGCTGGTGGCGCTGGTCGACACGTTTGCGGCGTACATTAGCCGTGTGTACTCGGAGTTTGGGAAGATTCTGCCGCGCGAAGTTCAGGACAATCTGGATGAATGGGAAGAGAAGGTTGAGCCGCTGATCGGGTTGACGCGGGAGCACGCGGCGTTGTGCGCGGCGGTGTTGCAGCAGTTAACACTTGGAACGATTGCGCTGGCGGTTGGAGCGGTATTGTTCGATCGGGCTCCGCATGCCGGGCGGCCGAACTTTGCAGAGATTACGCAGGCAGTGCTTGTGGTGCTGCTGGTGCTGTTGTTCTGCAACCAGATTCTGCCGAACCTGCTGTTCACGCAAACGAAGGGGAGATGGGCGGCGAAGCTGGTTTGGCCGATCCGGCTGCTGCTGTGGCTGATGACTCCGATTACAGCGGTGATTCGATTCTTCTTTTCGCTTGCATCGCTGGCAGAGGCACCGGCAGCGCAGAATGAGGAGCCCGCAGCGCCAGATGTAGAGTCGCTGCTGGAGGCGGGCGAAGAAGAGGGGATTCTAGAGGAGAGCGACAGGGACCTGGTGCGGTCGGCGGTGGAGTTTGGCGACAAGCTGGTGCGCGAGGTGATGACGCCGCGTCCGCAGATTTTTGCGGTGCAGCATTCGATCACACTGGAGAATTTTCTGGAGAAGCTGAAGGAGCACAACTACTCGCGGGTGCCGGTGTATGACAGAACGCTTGATTCGATTACTGGAATCGCGTTTTCGCACGATCTGCTGCAGATCAGCGATGAAGAGGCGCGGAGCCGGACGGTGGCAAGCATTCAGCAGCCGGCAGTGTTTGTGCCGGAGACCAAGCGTGGATATGAGTTGCTGCGCGAGATGCAGCGCGAGAAGCAGCATATGCGCATCGTGATCGATGAATATGGTGGAGTCGCGGGGCTGGTCACGATCGAGGACCTGCTGGAGGAGATTGTCGGAGATATCCGCGACGAGCACGAAGAGGATGGTCACATTGGTGACCCGCAGGAGGAGCCGAGCGGGGCGTGGGTGGTGCCGGGTGATTTTCCTGTTGGCGAGTTGTCGCGGCTGTTCGGAGATCAGCTGGAGATCAATGAGGAGTACGAGGCGACGACTGTCGGCGGACTGGTAAGTGAGGTTGAGGGCCGGATCCCGCTGCCGGGAGAGGTGGTTCTGCTGGAGCACAGCGGATTGCGGATCCAGGTGGTGGAATCGACGGACCGGAGAGTGGATCGGTTGAGAATTTATCCGCCTGCGCAGGAAGAAGCGACGGCGATGCCGTAGAGGCAGGGGACGAGGGAACAAGGGAACGAGGGAACAGTGATCAGGATTTCTGGAATGGGAATTAGTTGGCAGGGAGTGAATTGAATTGAAGTCTGGATTTGTGGCGATACTGGGGCGGCCAAATGCGGGGAAGAGCACCCTGCTGAATGCCCTGACGGGCGAGAAGGTGGCGATTGTCACGGCGAAACCGCAGACGACGCGCAACCGGATCATGGGCGTGCTGGAGGTAGCTGCGCGCAAGAAGGTCCATACCGCGGCGCAGATTTTGTTTGTGGACACGCCGGGGGTGCACAAGCCTGCTTCGCAGCTGGACAGGCGAATGCTGCAGGAAGTGCATGAGGCGCTGGAGACGCGCGACGTTGTCCTGGTGCTGGTTGACGCGAGCAGACGGGTGCAGCTTGAGGCTGGGGGAGAACCGGGGCAGGCGCATCAACACAGATCTTCGAATTGGGCGAGCGAGGAAGAATTTCTGTTTTCGCTGATCAAGGGGCTGGATTGCCTGGTGTTCCTTGTGCTGACGAAGATTGACCTCGTGGCGAAGGACGTTCTGCTGCCGCTGATCGAGACGCTCACGAAGCAGTACAACTTCGCGGAAGTGATTCCGGTGAGCGCGCGCAAGAAGGACGGGCTGGAGATTCTGGTTCGAAAGATTGTGGATGCGCTGCCGGTGGGAGAACGGTTCTATCCAAAAGATCAGTACACGGATCAGCCAATGCGATTCATGGTGGCGGAGCTGATCAGGGAGCGAATTCTGGTCGAGACGGGCGAGGAGGTTCCGTATGCTGCGGCGGTGGTGATCGAGAGATACGAAGAGCCGCCTGAACAAGAGCCGCGCACTGCAAAGAAAGGTTCAGGGCCGGTTCGGCTTCCGCTGACGCGGATTGCGGCGGCAATCTACTGCGAACGCGATGGGCAGAAGGCGATTCTGATTGGGAAGGGTGGCGCGAAGCTGAAGGAAATTGGGACAGGAGCGCGGAAGCAGATCGAGTCTCTGCTGGGGACGCGGGTGTATCTGGAATTGCACGTGATTGTGGAGCCGAACTGGCGAGAGTCGAGAGCGTTTGTGGACTCGCTGGATTGGCGGAGGCAGATCGAAGCGATGATGGGGAACGACAAAGGGAGTGAGAAGAGAGGGTCCAGGACCAGGGGCTAGGGCATGACTATGTGCCGCGAACTTTGCCGCGGCCAGTGTTTTTCACGGCGTACATGCGGGCGTCGGCGGTGCCAATGATGGCATGGACGGCGTTTTCAGGCGGGCAGGTGGCGAGGCCTATGCTGGCGCTGGCGGTGAGTTCGAGGCCGCTGTTCATGCGGAAGCGAGTGTTGATGAGTTCGTAGTGAAGATCGGTGGCGGCAACCAGCGCTTCTCCCACGGTCGTTTCGGGCATCATCACAACGAACTCGTCGCCTCCGTAGCGGAAACACATATCTTTGGGGCGAGCGATTTGTTTGATGCGCGCGCCGACGCGGCCAAGGAGTTCGCTGCCGACGAGATGGCCGTGGACGTCATTCACGGATTTGAATCGGTCAAGGTCGATGAAGGCGAGGCTGACGGGTCTTCCGTGACGTTGGCAGCGTTCGACCTCCAGTTCGAGAGCCTTGTAGAGATGGCGGACGTTGTAGAGGCCGGTGGTGTCGTCGGTGATGGTGAGCTGCTGGATATGCGCGACGTCGTGTGCGTTTTCGATGGCGATAGCGGCGTGGTCGCAGAGGATATGGAGGAAGGCGATGGTGTAATCGCTCATCTGGCTTGCACGCGGATTGAGAATTTCTATGACGCCCTGGACGCCTTTACGGCCGCGGAGAGGCATGGCGATGACGGAACGGACCACGCGATGATCCGCACTGAGAGTTTCGTGGAGGCGGGGATCGTCTTCCGACTCAGGCACGATCAGAGTTTCGGCGTGTTCGGCGACCCAGCCAGCGACGCCTTCGCCGACGCGGACGCGGAGATCGCGGAGTGAGCTTTCCCCATTGCCAGAGGCGATAGCGTAGTAGAGCTCGGAGCGTGAGTCGTCCATCATGAGCAGCGTCCACATATCCGCAGTGATGAGCCGTTCCATCTGCTCGAGGATGGTGCGCAGGACGGTGTCGAGGTCGAGGCTTGAGTTGAGGGATCGCGCAAGCTGATGGAAGACCATCAGGTCATCGAGGGGAATGCGATTCTCAGTTGATTGAGTCATCAATGCACGACAGGGGGAGATTCCTTCTGCTGAGCAATTTTGGCATATACGAGCGCGCAAATTACGAACGTGGGATATCTTTGGTCGGGGTGGGGATGTACTAAAGTCACGGGGCGGCAGGGAGCAAGGGGACAAGGGAACGAGGGGACAGAGATCAGGGAACAGGGAACAGGGAACAGGGAACAGGGAACAGGGAACAGGGAAGAGAAATCAGTGGACAAGGGGACGA
>Ga0070683_100003907_pt1 | contig 12184 bp, 12 predicted proteins | sample KBSC713LmetaG_FD_64662 | JGI IMG/M metagenome (GOLD analysis project Ga0070683, IMG submission 64662) | Corn rhizosphere microbial communities from Kellogg Biological Station, Michigan, USA - KBS C7.1-3L metaG | ecosystem: Host-associated > Plants > Roots > Rhizosphere ...
CACCCAGCTGCGCAAGTCGCTGGCGCGCATCCGCGCCACGGAGAATAGGGACAGAGAGGGGTCTGCGTGATGAAGATGCTGGAGCCGCCGGATCTGGACGCCGACGCACGGTCGGTGATCGATGCCGCGCGCAGTGGATACGAGCCCAACGAGATGGCGCGCGCCCGCGTGCGCCGGGGCGTCGAGGTGAAGCTGGCGGCGGGGATCGCCCTTGCCGTCGGACCGGCGTCCGCGGTCGCGGGCGTTCTGAAAGTGACGGCCGCGGTGGTGACCGTGGGCGCCGTCGTGACGGCCGGCGTTTACGTCGCGCCCCGCTACCTGTCGAAGCACGCGCCGGCACGCCCGGCCACGCACGTGGCGATGCACGCGGCGCCCGTCGCGCCGGCGCCGCCACCGGAGATCGATATCCCCGCGCCGGCCATTGCGCCCGCGCCGCGCGCGCACGTCAAGCATCGCGCGCCGGTCGCGGCGCCGCCGCCGCCCGTCGAGAACGTCTCGAGCCTGAAGGAAGAGACGGCGCTGCTGGGCGCGGCGAACGCGGCCCTGGCCCGCAGCGACGTGAAGCGCGCGCTGGCGTTGCTCGACGATTATGACCACCGGGCGGGGTCGTCGGTGCTGTCCGAGGAGCGCGCCGTGACGGGGATCCTCGCCCAGTGCGCGGCCGGCCACGTCGATGCGGCGCGCGCCGAGGCGCGGCGCTTTCACGCGCGCTGGCCGCGGTCGCCGCTGGGCGCACGTGTCGATGGGTCGTGCGCGGGCGGGGACGGGCGCAACGCGCCCTGATCCGCGGTAAGGTCCGGGCATGCGCCGTTCCCACGCAGTTTTCGTGGCGCTGATGCCCGTGTTGGTGGCGGGAACCGGCTGCGACGCGGGCACGACGAAGCTTCTCGGCTCCGACTACTGCTCGGTGCCGGTGATGGAGCCGCCACCCAGCCTGGGCGTCGACTCGTTCTACGCCAAGTACCTGGACGGTGCCGGCATCCCGGTGCTGGCATCGTCGGCGGTCGACGATCGTGCGCTGGTCGGCGCGTGCCAGATCGTCCTCCACATGGTGCGGTCGCGCAAAGACGTCCGCGACGCGATGGTCCGCCAGGATCAGAGCGTCGCCATCATCGGCGTCAACGAGGTGACGACCGACATCCCCGAGTACCGCAACCTGTACCAGATCTTCCCGGGGCAGGACTGGGACCGGCTGCGCGGCGTCGGCGCGACGCTGATGATCCCGGTCAGCTCGGTCGGCGAGGAGAACATGCTTTGCCTGGCGAACGATCCGTTCGTGGGCGAGCGGCTGCTGGTGCAGACGTTCGCGACGGCGGTGCTGCTGGGCGTGGAAGACGTCGACAACACGTTCAAGTCCCGCATCCGGGCCGCGTACGATGCCGCGACGAGCGCCGGCCTGTGGCGGAACACCTACGCGGCCGAGAACGAGATCGAGTACTACGCCGAGGGCGTGCAGAGCTGGTTCGACGCGAACCCCGAGGTCGCGCAGCCCGACGGGAACAACGGTCCGATCAACACGCGCGGCGAGCTGAAGGTCTACGATCCGGCGCTGGCGTCGCTGATCGCCGAGACGATGCCCGACGACACCTGGCTCCCGACCTGCCCGTAGCGCCGTAGTGTTTGCGGCGGCTACTGCTGCTGCGGTTCGATGCAGTAGCGCAGCACGTAGCGCTTCGCGGTCGAGCCGTTGTGCGCGTCCAGCCAGCGCTCCGCCGCCGCGCGCGGCCCGGCGCCCGGATGCTCGATGCAGTCGGCGATGACGGCGTAGCCGTCCTGAAGCTGCTGGTCGTCCTCGGGGTACTCGCGGCGATACTGTTCGAGGAGGTGGCGCATCCCCTTCGCGTCCTTCACCTCCATCGCGCCTTCGATGCCCCCCACGAAGCGGTTCTCGCCGTAGATACGCTCGTGCTGCGGCGTGATCGGGTGGGGGTGGGCCTGGCCGACGACCTCGCCTCGCGGCGGCGCGATCGGGACGCCGTCGCTGGTGACGACCTCTTCCTTGTATGGCTTGGTCTCGGGCGCGGGCGGCGTGCGAGGAACGGGCGGCAGGCGCCGCTCCGCCGCGACGGGCGCGGCAGGCTGATCAGCGGGTGCGCTGGCAGCGGCTTCCTCGGCGGGGCGGCGGAGAGCCAGCAAGGCAACCAGCGCCACGGCCGCGGCGCCGGCGACTGCGAACAGCCAACGTCTGGGTGTCATCTTCAAGCCCGTCCATCCACGCTCCACGCTCGACGCGGAGGACGGGGTCCCACTTTGTTACAGCGTTACTTCGTGAACGTCCACGTCACCGTCTGGGTCGAGTTCTTCCACGCGGTGCGGTGGCAGTAGCTGCCCGTGACCGACGAAGGGCAGGTCGAGGTCTTGTAGCGGACGAGGTCGTCCGCCGCGTTGTCGTACGCCGTCGCCTTGATGGTGTGGCTGCCGGCGGCGAGGCTGGAGGTGTCGAACGTGACGCCGCCGTTCACCATCGGCGGGTTGGAGTCGACGGTCCAGTCGACGTTGATGACCGTCGCATCGATGACGTTGACCTTGAGGACGCCGGGGCTAGTGACGGCGCCGGCCGCCGGCTCGGTCGAGTCGATCGGATGGATGCGCTTCCAGATGCTCATCACCATCTGCTCGCGCGACACCTGGTTGTAGGCGGTGTTCGCGGTGCAGTTCGCCTGGTTGCCGCCGCAGAACAGGCTGTTCATCATCGAGTTCGCCGAGGGGCGGTACTGGCCGGCGCCGACCGCCACGTAGCGGCTGCCGTCGAACGTGCTCTGCACGCCGGTCGCGCCCGTCGCGTTGTACCCGATCCACAGGTCCCACTTGCCGTCGGTGGTCTTCGGGTTGCCGCAGGAGTTGACCTCCTGGTAGGCGGTGCCCGTCGAGCCCGAGCCGTTCGTGTTCGTGCCGCAGCTCCCGCCCGTGCAGGTGCCGTACTCGTCGGCGAGCTGGTGGAAGCCGTGGCCGCCCTCGTGCAACGCCGCGCCCGGCGCGTCGGTGTTGCCGCCCGAGTACAGCATCGTCGTGCCGCCGGAGTTCCACCAGCTGGAGCCGTTCAGCATGACGGCGCGCCAGTCGATGGTCAGCGTCTTCGGCAGCGCGTTGTACGCCGCGTTCACCGAGGTCATGTTGCAGTTCGCGAGGCGGCTGCTGTCGTCGCCGCAGCAACCGAGCGTGCTGGACGCGCAGATCGCGCCGGTGCTGACCAGCTTGATGCCGCAGATGTTCACGAAGTTGCGGTAGCGGTTGTACGGGAACGCGTTCTGGCTGAAGCGGCGGAGCATCGAGTTCGCGATGTCCTTCTCGAACACGCCTCCCGCGGCGTTGTCCGCGGTGGTGAAGCCGTCGCCCAGGATGATGTAGTTCACGCGGTTCGCGGGCGGGCCGTGGTTCTCGACGACGTAGCCGTTCGGTCCGCAGTCGAGCGGCGTCGTGGTCGTCATCGCGCCGCCCGTGCCCGTCGGCGACGAGCCGCCGCCGGTGCCCGTGGTGCCAGCCGTGCCGGTGGTGCCGCCACGACCGGCGGCCCCGGTGGTGCCGCCGCGGCCGGCCATGCCCGTCGTGCCGGCCGTGCCCGTCATCCCGCCGCGGCCCGCGCTGCCCGTGGCGCCGCCACGTCCGGCGGTCCCCGTCGATCCGTTGCCCGCGGTGCCTGTCGCCGAGCTGCCACCCGTGCCCGTCGACGAGCTGCCGCCCGTGCCGGTCGATCCGTTGCCCGCCGTGCCGGTCGAGGTGCTGCCACCCGTGCCCGTCGCCGACGTGCTGCCGCCGGTGCCGGCCGCCGACGTTCCGCCCGCACCCATCGAACCCGCGCTGCCCGTCGATCCGTTGCCGGCGGTTCCGGTGCCGTTGCTGCCGGCGCTACCGGGGTTGGTCGTTCCGGGCTCGCTGTTGGCGCAGCCGCCGATGACCAGGAGGCCGGCGGCGACGAGCGCGAGGGACGTTGGACGCGAGAGGGGCTTCATGGTTCGGTCTATGTCCAGCGCTTTCAGCCGCCGTGGTGGCGGAAGGCGCCTCAAAGGGCGATAAAAAGAAACGCCAAGCGGCCACAGGCCGGACATTCACCTTCGGGGGGAGTCCATGTCCCAGCGCATAAAGCATTCGTCCATCCTGACTGGCCTCTTCCTGGCCGCCTTTGTCGTTGGTTGCGAGCAGGCCCAAGTCGATGACGAGCCGCAGGGCAACGTCGATCAGCCGAGCCCGATCGACACGCAGTCGCAAGGCGCCCTCATGACCGCGCCGTCGAAATCGCCGCGCACGATCGCCGCGATGATGTTCGACATCACCGGCGCGGGCGGCACCACCGCCGGCGCGCCGAACGCGGCGAACATCATGAACGTCATCGGCGGCACGGGCACGTCGCAGCGGCACATGTTCCAGGAGATCTCATACGGCATCCAGGACACGAACCCGATGTACTTCGGGCCCTACACGCTGCCGGTTCACAACTGCCTGACCATCGCCTGCTGCGGTCCGTCCTCGGACCAGACCGGCAACGGCGCGACCGTGCAGATGGAGATGGACGCGATCGGGACGAAGTTCAACCACTACTTCTGGGTCTACGGAAAGATTCCGTCGGGCGCGAACTGCGGCACCTGGGGTGACGAGGGATCGCCCAGCAAGATCGCGACGTACTCGAGCTATTCGTTCCACGAGATCGTCGGGTACGCGCAGGAGATCGGACACAACTTCGGCATGACGCACGAGCCGACGATGTGCTGCGGCGGCACCGTCAGCGGCAACCGCAGCTGCTCGGGCGGCACCACGTTCTCCGACAACACGGCGAACTGCCAGCACATGGAGTACGCGAACCTGCTGTCGTTCATGGGCGGCGGCGCGCACCACCCCTCGGCAGTGCACAAGTATCACCAGGGCTGGATGAGCGGCTGCAACCTGGTCAAGGTCGGCGCGACGACGACGGTCACGCTGCTCCCGCAGGAGCTGCCCTGCGACGGCGTCCAGCTGCTGCAGATCCCGGCACCGAAGACGCGTCCCGGTCCCGGCATTCGCGGCGATGCGCAGGGCACCCCGCCGATGCTCACGCACTACTACCTCGAGATGCGCGCGCCGTACGGGTTCGACAGCGGTCTCGGGCCGATGGTGCTCGTGTCGATCGGCCCCGATCTGCCGGCGGCGACTCGGAACGCGCCGTACGTGTACCTGCTGGACACGAACCCCAGCACGACGACGCTGAACGACGCCGGCTTGAAGGCGGGCGCCAGCTACACCGATCCGGCCGGCGGCCTGACGATCACCGTCAACTCGATCGACATGCAGAGCGCGAACGTCACCATCACGACGACCGGGACGGGCGCGCTCACCTGCGGCGACAACTCGGCGTTCACGGCGCCGGGCCCGGGCGCGACCAGCTGCGGCCCGCTGTTCGGCGGCGGCACCTCGACGGGCGTCGCCGGCAGCAGCGGCGGCGGTGGCCGCGGCGGCGCTGGCGGGAGCGGTGGATCGACAGGCGCCGGCGGGCGCGGCGGCAGCACGTCGACGACCGGTTCCGCGGGGCGCGGCGGCTCGTCCGGCGGCGCGGGCGGCCGCGGCGGCAGCACGTCGACGACGGGCACGGGCGGCAGCACGTCGACGACGGGGACCGGCGGTTCGACGGGCACCGGCAATAGCACCGGCGGCGTCGTCAGCGGATCGGGCGGGTCGGTTGGACCGGGCACGGCGGGTTCGACCGGCGCGGGGACCGCCGGTTCGACCGGCGCGGGAACGGCCGGATCCAGCGCCACCGGCACCGGCGGCTCCACGACGGTGACGGGCGCGGCTGGAAGCAGCGCCACCGGTACGGGCGGCAACGGACCGGGCGAGGCCGCGGGCGGCTGCTCGTGTGACACGTCCGGCGGGCCGGGCTCGTCCTCGGCGCTCTTGGGCCTGATGCTCGGAGTGATTAGTTTTGCGCGCCGGAGGACCAGGCGTGCGTCGATGGATTGAGGCACTCGTCGCGGCAGTCGCGCTCGTCGCGCCGGCTGCCGCGCTCGCGAACGGGGCGTTCCCCGACTCCGAGAACATCCTGACGCCCGCGGATCGGCCGCAGGAGATCGTGCTGGTCACGAACTTCGGCCTGATCACGACGACCGACAACGGACAGACGTGGATCTGGTCGTGCGAACAGGACGGGAACGCGCTGGGCGCCTTTTACCAGCTGACGCCGCTGCCTCGGAACCGCCTGTTCACGGTGACGAACCAGAACCTCGGCTATTCCGACGACAACAGCTGTGGCTGGCAGGTCGCGGGCGGCGCGGTCGCGGGCCAGTCGATCACGGACGCGTACCTGGACCCGATCAGCGGCACGCGCGTGCTGGCGATCGGCGTGGCCAACCAGATCTACAGCCTGTTCCCGTCGACCGACGCGGGGACGACGTTCGGGCCCGCGCTGTACCAGGCCCCCGCGGGCACCACGATGAACGGCGTCGAGATCGCGCAGTCCGACGGCAACGTCGTCTACCTGGCGATGCGCACGTCGGCGGGCGCGCCGTTGCTCGCGCGATCGTCGGACGCCGGCGCCCACTTCACGGTCAACGACCTCGGCGCCAGCCTGGGCACGGGGCTGCTGCGCATCATCGCCATCGACCCGCAGGATCCGAACCGCGTGCTGATGCGCTTTCTCGGGCAGGAGGATCAGTCGCTGGCGCTGACCGTCGACGGCGGCATGACGGCGACGAAGCCGGTCACGATCAACGGCGACTTCAACTCGTACACGCGGCTTCCAAGCGGCACGATCCTCGTCAGCGGCGTGGTCGAGTACGCGACGAAGCCAGGGCTGTTTCGTTCGCACGATCGCGGAACGACGTTCGAGATGGTGGCGAATCCGCCTGCGCTGCGCGCGCTGTCCCAGCGGGCGGGCAAGGTGTTCGGCGCGGCCGACAACTTCGGCGACGGCTACGCGCTGGGGACGTCGACGGACGAGGGCACGACCTGGCAGGCGTTGATGACCTACGCCGAGGTCAAGGCGATCAACCCCTGCCTCAAGGTGGCCTGCCAGACCAGCTGCGAGAACCAGGTGAGCGTGTCGTTGTGGACCGACGACGTCTGCACGGCGGACGCGCCGACGGGCGCGGGCGGCAGCAGTGGCACGGGTGGCGCGGGCACGGGGAGCGGCGGCCACGCGGGCGGCGGGGCAGGGGGCGGGGGCGCCGGCGGGACAACGCCGCCCAAGAAGAGCGGCGGGTGCGCGATCGCGGACGCGCGGCCCGACGATGCCGCTGTGTTTGCGCTGGTGGTGCTGGGTCTGCTGGCTGTCCGGCGGCGGGCGCGCGGCGGTGCTACGCCCACATCCGGATCAGATTGAAGTAGCTGCGGCGGATAACCTCCGCCTCGGCGGGCGGCGTCGGCAGCGCGTCGAACGCGTCCAGCGCGGACTTCAGATCGAACAGGATCCGGCGGCAGTCGGCGTCGCGCACCATGCTCTGGATCCACGAGATCGCGACGTCGCGCGCGCCGGCGGTCACCTCGGTCACCCGATGCAGCGTGCCCGCGGGGTAGACGATCACGTCGCCGGCCTTGCCGCGCCACCGGGTGGGGACGCCCGACGCGTCGAAGACCAGCTCCCCCCCCTCGTACTCGGCGGCGTCGCTGAGGCACACGGTCATCGCGATGTCGCAACGGACCTGCTCGGTCGCGTCGCCCATCACCGCGCCGTCGACGTGGTCGCCGTACTTGCCGCCGACGCCGTAGCGGCAAAAAAGCGGCCGCAGCATCGCCTCCGGCCAGGTCGCGGCCTGGAACGCGGGGTTCCCCTTCAGCGCGCCGACCAGCAGCTGGACCGCCTCGGCCGCGGGCGCCGAATCGGGCGACAGGATCAGGTTGTCCTTGATCGCCTGCGCGCGTCCGACCGCCGTCGTCTTGCCCGAGACCAGCGGTCCGCGCTCCATGCGCGCGCGGATCTGCGCGACCACGTCCGGAGGTACCGCGCCCGCGATGACGATGGCTGACACGAGAACAGCCGCAGAATACCAGCTTCGCGCGGTCGGGCGACGCGCTTTACGGCTGAAGCACGACGGCCCACGGCGCGCCGGTGACCGGGACGCGCGACTCCACCTTCTTCGACGCGATGTCGATGATGGCGACGTCGTTCGACGGGCCGTTCGCGGTGTACAGCTTCTTTCCGTCGCGGCTGATCGCGATGCCGCGCGGAAACGCGCCCACGCCTTCAATCGTCCCGACGACGGTCTTCTTGGCGGGCTCGACGATCAGCACCGACCGCCCGGCGCCGGTCGTCACGTACAACGTCTTCCCGTCGGGCGAGAGGACCGCCGACTGCAGCGACAGGGGCGGCGTCGTCTTCGGCAGGCCCGGGATCGCGAACTGCTCCTTGAAGGTGCTCTTCTTCACGTCCAGGGTCGTCACCGTCGGAAGGCCCTCGTCCACGACGACGGCGGTCTGGCCGTTCGGCGCGAACAGGACCATCTGCGGGTGCGACCCGGCGTCGATGCGGCCGAGCAGGCTCATCGTCTTGGTGTCGATGGCGGCGACCTCGTCGGCGCCGTGCGTCGCCACGTACACGACCTTGCCGGCGGGGTGGACCGTCACGCCCTGCGGCTCCGCGCCGACGTTCGTCTTCTTCTTGACGGTGCCGGCGCCGACGTCGATGACCAGCACCTCGTTCGTGTCGCTGCTGGACACGTAGGCGGTCTTCCCGTCGGCGAGGACGTCGACGGCGAAGGGCCCGCCCGGGGTCGCGATCTGCTTGGTGACCTTGCGGCCCGCGACGTCGACGACCGCGAGGCCGCCGCCGGGCGCGGCGGGCGCGCCAGCCCGAGCGGGGGCCTTGGGCGGGCCGGCCAGCGCGACCAGCAAGCGTTTCCCGTCGCGCGTCAGCTTGAGCCCGCGGGGCCGCGCGCCGACCTTGACGCGTTCGACAAGCTGCGCCGTCGTCGGATCGACCAGGACGACCTCGCCGCTGGCCTCAGCGCTGACGAGCAGCAGCGGCTTGGCCCGCGCCGCCGTCGGCGCCGCGGCGAGGGTTGCGACGCACGCGATGAGCAGAGCCGGTGAGCGCATGCGCGCGAAGATACGCTATCTTAGTCGGCGAATGCCACCCAGTGACGGCGTCAATGTCGTCGAGATCGACGACGTCATCCCGCGGCTCTATCAGGATCAGATCGAGGCCGAGACGACGTCGGACAAGATGGCCTGGTTCTACAGCCGCGAGTCCGCCCGGCGCGTGGACGTGGGCACCAGCTACGGCGGCTTCAGCCACGTCGCGTATCGCTTCAACGAACAGAACGCGGCGCCGTCGACGATGACGGCGCTGCTGCTGCCGCTGCTGTTCTCGTTCTGCGACAAGGCGGGCGTGCCCTTCAAGACGCTGCTGCGAATTCGCCTGGGGTTGTTCACGCAGAACGCAGCGGGCGGGCCGTACCACAACCCGCACGTCGACTTCTACCTGCCGCACTACAACGCGCTCTACTATGTGAACGACAGCGACGGCGACACGTACATCTTCAACGAGACGTACGACCAGGTGTCGCTGGAACGGTCGGTCGAGTACACGCGCGACGGGAAGTTCACCGTCGCGCAGCGCGTGTCACCGAAGAGGGGCCGGATGATCGGCTTCGACGGCAAGCACTACCACGCGAGCATGCACCCGGCGCAGAGCGCGCACCGGATCGCGATCGCGTTCAGCTTCGTCTAAGCGTCGGTGTATTAGCTTCTCTCGCGTCATGGTAGCGGCGCCCCGGAGAGAAGGTGATTACCAGAAACCGCCGCGAACGAGGCCGTGTCGCGAGAAAAGAACGCGATCGTGCTTGCTTTACCTTGGCTGTCAACGCTTCGGAAGAACAGCGCATCGGGAAGCTGGAGGACTCGTGAGGCAAATAGCGTAGCGAATGATTGCTCGCCGCCCAGATCCGCGTGCGACACGGCAATCCGGCAAAGTGAACTCCTGCATTCCACACGCTCGACAGCATTACCTGCGAATTCAGATCCAGCGAGGACATCTCGTATTTCTCGTTCAGTGGATGTGGCCCATTCGTCATTGCGTCGCTCGGAAGTAAGCAGCGCCTCCAACGATTCATGACGACGTTCTTGGAGCTCCATTGAACGCCGACGAATTTCCGCCATTCGCTCAGTACTCGGGCGGCTTGGCGGTTGTGTCTCCTTCCTTTCCTTTTCGTGGTCGGCTGCAGGATTATCCGGGCGTCGCGCGCTCGAGGGCGCCCTCTCGATAGCGGCGCGTGCGCTCAGCATGCGCAATTGGGCGACCTCTTCTCTCAATGCCGAGACTTCATCCGCCAGCTCCCCTGGGGGCTTGGGGAGCAGCGGCGCAGATCGCTGAGAAGAAAAAGCCCAAACGGCAGTAACGACGACGCTGATCGACGTGCCCAGTAGCACGAGCCAGCGTCGCGAAATCATCACCTAACCCTCGAAAACCATGTACGCGCTTACGTACGAGCTTGGTGGCACGCTGCACACGTAGACGTAGCTTCCCCACTCGGACGACGTACCCGGACCATCAAAATACAGTGCTTGATGACCCGTGTACGTGGTTGACATCGATTTCGCCCCGACAACTGTGCCATCCACGGTCATTGCATACAGGGTGCAACTGAATGTGCCTCCCGCGTTGTACAGCCATACAGGCGCGAACGTCGTGCCGGTGAGCCGTTCGGGATCCTTCATTGGTGCTGGGCAAAGCACCGTCTGGCTCGTCGTTCCAGTATTGTAGGCACCCTGTAAGTAAAACTTGACCGCCGTTCCGCCGTTGTACGGCACGCAGGAGTTTCCGCCGAATGACAGTTCGGGATCGGTCACTGCTGCATCAGCGAACCGAATGGTTCCTGCCGCGATTACGACAAACACCAACACGCGCACAACACGATTCATCGCCGTCTCCCTCTGTGTGGGCATGGACAGCCGCCCAGCCGCATAGAGTCCATTCGAGGGACTATTGCGGCTCAACTTTCTTTCGGCCAGCCTTTCGGCCAGCCTACTTGGGCATCCCTGCCGCGACCCAGGCGGTGATGATGTCCTGCTCCGCGAGCGAGACGCAGGCAGCGGGGCGGGGAGTCGTGAAGCAGCTCATCGACATCGGCATCCAGCCTTCCATGATCGCCGGGACGGTGCACTCGCCGATCTTCTTCGGCATCGTCTTGTCGACGTCCATGAAGCAGCCGGCCGGCGCGTCCAGGCTTTGCACCGGCTTGAACGCGTCCTCGTACGTCGTGGCGATGTTGTGCGCGCCGAGGTCGTAGGTCGTGTGGCAGGGCCCGCACTTGGCCATGAAGATCGGCTGCACGTCCTTCGTGTACGTGACCGCGGCGCCGCCGCCTCCTCCTCCACCGGAGCCGCCCGAACCGCCGCCGCCGCGCCCTCCGTCGGACGTCGTCGCTTCGGGGGCGCACGCCATCGCCGCGACGGCGGCCAGCGCGATCGCGGTAAGAGAAAACCCTCGCATCATCGGTAAACGACTACCGGATCGGCCGGTGAATCGCAACGCTGCCCGTACGGTTGAGATCATTCGCAGGTCCCCCTGAATCCTGGTGTGTCGAGCGTGGGCGGCGTGAGGGCGAAGATCGGCGCCATGCCGTCGCCCAGCTGCCCGAAGTCGTTGCCGCCCCAGCAGCGGAAGCCACCGCTGGTCATGCGCGCGCACGCGTGCGTCAGACCCGCGGTGATGCTGGCCACCCCGGTGAGGATGTCAGTCGTCGGGAGGCGCGGGCGATCGACGGCGATCTCGGTGTCGTCGCCGATCTCGCCATGGCTGTTGTAGCCCCAGCAGCGGACGCCGCCCGCCGTGGTCAGCGCGCAGGTGAAGAGGTTGCCCGCCGCGATCTGCGTGACGCCCGTCATCGCGTCGGTCGCCGGCGGCGACAGAACGGTGTCGTACGGTACCGCCGTGCCCAGCTCGTTGTCGGCGTTGTGTCCCCAGCAGCGCACGCCGCCCGCGGTGGTCAGGCCGCAGGTGTGCGTGTCACCCGCGACGATCGCCGCGAAGCCGCCGCCGGCGTCCGATGTCGGCGGCGACGACCGGTCGGTCATGGTTCCGTCGCCGAGCTGCCCGGACCCGTTCGCGCCCCAGCAGCGCACGCCGCCGCCGTCCATCAGCGCGCAGGTGTGCGCGCCGCCGGCGGCGATCGCCTTCACGCCCGTCAGCACGTCGGTGGTGGGCGGCTGCGCCCGGTCGCTGGTCGAGCCGTCGCCGAGCTGTCCTGACGCGTTCGCGCCCCAGCAGCGCACGCCGCCGGTC
>Ga0070683_100003909_pt1 | contig 12183 bp, 11 predicted proteins | sample KBSC713LmetaG_FD_64662 | JGI IMG/M metagenome (GOLD analysis project Ga0070683, IMG submission 64662) | Corn rhizosphere microbial communities from Kellogg Biological Station, Michigan, USA - KBS C7.1-3L metaG | ecosystem: Host-associated > Plants > Roots > Rhizosphere ...
AGCCTATAAGGTTATAGGCAGTCACCTGTTCGCGGTAGTAAGTCAGTCCCATAAGCTAGGACTGGAACAGCGGTTATGGCCGAGTGAACTGGATAGGCTGGGTACTGCTGATGCGACTCATGGCGCCCTTCAATTCGGTGGCTGAGATCAGCTGCCCGCTGAACTGGCCGGCGTCCTTCAGCTCGAAAAAAACCTGCAGCACCGAATTCGATCCACTCACGGTGCTCGATATCGAGCAAACGCCGGTCGCGGGACAGAACTGCAGCCCGGGCGTTCCGACGGCGGTATATGTTCCGGAGATCGAGCCATCAGGGCTCTGCGTCAGCTGCACGTTGATGTCGGTCATACCCGCTGCCGGCCCAGCCGCGAACCAGGCGCCACTCACGTCGGTATCGGCAGGGTCGGTCAGCTCGGGACCACAATCGGTCGCTGCAACACACGACATGATCGCCAGGCACGCGAAGATGCGCGCGCGTGGGAACCAACGCGCTCCAGCGGGAGCGGAACCGCGGTCCCGTCCCGTCATGCAGGAAGTGGGGAATCCATGATTTGCACGATACGATGGGCCCTGCAGGGCTCGAACCTGCGACCGTCGGATTATGAGTCCGCTGCTCTAACCGACTGAGCTAAGGGCCCGCGCAACGAAAGTTATCAACCGCCCCGGGCAAACGTAATCTTCACCTGATGCTTTACGTCGTGACGCGTTCTTTGGCAGGCGAGACTTACGTGCTTCGGACACAGCACATAAATTCGGTGGTCATGTCACTGCCCGGTCGCAGAACGCTCGGCCTTGCCCGACGACTGCTAACGCGAGATTATCACGCCGTCGCGAATTATTTCGGGCGATCCGCGTACAAACTTCCCGATCTCCGTTCGCTTCCCGATTTTTCGCCCTTGGCTCGGCGAATTGTCGCAGAAGGTCGCTCCTCACTGTACTACGACCGGCTTTTTACGCTATTCGCGTCTGTGCGCGAAACGTCGCGACGATTCGAGGGGCCACTGACGATGGCAGAAGTCGGGGTGTGGAAGGGAGGGACCTCCCGTTTTCTCCTCGAATGTGTCCAGGGATCGCGACTGCTGGGTTTCGACACCTTCGAGGGGCACGATGCCCGGGACATTCAGGACAAGAACGATGGGGAGCACGCGGCCCGTTCATTCGCGGATACATCGTATGCGAGCGTACAGGGATACCTCGCCGGGTTTGACGTCACGCTCTACAAAGGGCGCTTTGCCGAAACTTGTCACGCCGCTGACGGCGAGCTGTTCCACTTCGTGCATCTGGATGTGGATATATACCAACCGATGAAACACGCGCTCGAGTTCTTCTCTACCCGCGTGGCGAAAGGCGGGGTGATTGTCGTGGATGATTACGGTTTCGCGACATGTCCGGGGGTGATCAAGGCCGTAAACGAGTTTAAGGATTCCGCAATAAACTTTGATTTTGCAGCAAACATGTTAACGGGACAGTGCCGCCTGGTGAGACTCTATTAAAGCACGCCATAGCCAGTGAGTATCCAGGCCGGCGGATTTAAGAATCCCGCGTACTCCACGTCGACAAAGGCGGCTGACCCGGCTGGGATTACTCTGAGTGTTGAAAGGCTCGCGTCTCTCACCGTGAGCGAGAACGGTTCCGTTCCCCTGCGAACAATTCTGAATTTGCGCCCCGTCCACGAGGATGCATTTGATGGCAGCGTGAGCGTACGGTTCGCCGTTAGTGCCACGTTGAAATAGATGGTTGGAAACTCAGCCCCGGAGTTGGCGATGGTGACGTTCGTGTCGGCATCGACCTGACTAACGCCGGGGACTGTTAGCGGTATCCAGTTGCCGGGAGAACCAGCCTCGCTGCAGAGCCACGCCCAAGGTGTTGAATTGCCGGGGAAGTCATTCAGGATTACATCCCCCCGCTTCCATGCTCCCGACGTGGGAGCGCCACTAAACCCCTGCGTGAGAAGTGTATCGCCGTTGTTAAGTCGCGGAGAGCGGCTGTTTGCGAGCACGTTCATTTTCGCGTCACCGGCATTGTCGGAAACCCTTATGCCCGCACTGTTAACGCTTATATGTGTCGACTGGACGCCTGAGGTGTCTCTACAATGGTTGCCGACGAAATTACAATCCGCCGCTGTCGATGAGCTCCACCAGGCGAGCGTTGCGAACTTGACCGTATTACCGACCGCGGACACACCGCGCACATTCAGGCCTACGTGAAAACCACGCGCGTGGACGGACCAGATCGCCGGGCACCCAACAACCTTGAAAGTCCCGTCCGTCGGTGCGCCGAGATCCTCGAACTGGAGACAATTGTTGGTGGCGTAAATCCAGCAACCAACCGCCGAGCCTGTAACGTTCGTGAGACTAAATGCGGTGGTCGTCTGGTCGATGGTGCAGGCGACAATGTTGAGCAAAATGAACTGATCAGCGTAAACTCCTACAGCGGCTGATGCGATGACCGTATTGCTAACGTTGAGACCTTCCCCGTGAACCGCGCCGTCCAGCACAAGGGACAGACCGCGATTGTCAGACACCAGCACAGATTCGGAGATCGTGTTGTTCGCCGAAAGTCCGAACGATTCGTAGGCGATGAGACAGTTTGTGGTGACGACACGTGTGTAAGCGCCGTTCCAGGCGTATTTTGCCTCGATGCACCTGGACCACCCGCGAAGAAATACGTTGGTGAGCCGATTGTAGCCGATCTGCGCGCCCGCGGTACCGGGAATGGTGACGCCGTCGTACAACTTCGGGTCCGCGGCGCCGGCAGCAGATAAAGAGAAGAGCTGCAAATCCTCGATCTGTCCGTACTCCCCCGCGAGATTGACGCCCGCGCAACCATAAAACCTCAGTACGCTCGACGTCGCGCCCGCCCCGCGCAGCTTCACACTGCCATGGACGGTGAGTTGGGCATAGACGCCGTAGGTCCCAGGCGGAAATAGAACTACTTCTCCACCGGCTCCAGTGGATGTCGTCGCATCTGCGGCGTCAATCGCGTTCTGAATCGCGATCGTGTCGTCTCTACCATCGCCGACGGCGCCGAAATCCTTGACGGAAATACCTAGAGCAGTCATCGGTGGACCGACATCGGGTCGCTCCGGTCGAAAATGCGAAGCGAATGCCTATCGCTTGAGGCCCGCGCAACGAAATTATCGGCGAGAAATGCGGGAGGGCAACGGCCGCAGCCGTCAACCGTAGTTCAGCTCATGATCGGGGCGCGAGACGCCTCGCTTGCCAAAGCGCACCAGATGGGTGCTCTGCGCCGCTATCATTGCGACGTAAAGCGGATTGAGCAGCGCATATCTGCGCCACAGTCGACGCGGCTCGTGAGCCAGCCTATATAGCCACTCGAGCCCCGCCCTCTGCATCCCATTCGGTGCCTGCGGCACCGTGCCCGCATGGAAATCGAACGCCGCGCCTACCGCGATGGCTGGCATCGAGAGCGCACCGCGAAATTCGTAGGCCCATACTTCCTGTCGCGGGCACCCCAGCCCTGCGAACACCAGACCGGCGCCGCTGCCGCGGATGTCATCAATGATCTGAGCTTTCTCCGCGGCGGAGATTTTACGGAACCTCGATGGTTGTGAGCCCGCGATGCGTAGAGCAGGAAACCGCGCCACCAACCGCTGGCTTAGCAGTGCCAGCACGCCCGAACTGCTTCCGTACAGGTAAATCGGAACGCCCTCTTTCGCGCACCGGTCGCAGACAGCGAGCATCAGCGTCGGCCCATATACCCTCTCCCTCAAGCCTGCCGAGTGAAGGAGGTTGAGTGCCCATCGTACCGGCTGGCCATCCGGGACGACAAGGTCGAATTCATTGAGCCTGAAACGCTGCTCTGGATCGAGAGCGCCAGTCATGACCCCATGCACAGCGAGTGCTGTGGCCGCAAACGGTCGTCGGCTTTTGGCGGCGTCGAGGATTGCGTCGACGGCGGCTTCGTAATCCACCACGTCCACCATCACGCCGAGTATGTCCCGCTTGCCCTTCCGGATCATACCGCGGCCGGTGACCCCGCGCTCGTCGTTCCTGCGGTCGAATCCCAGCGCCCGCCGTTCTGCTCGTAGATCTCGCGCAAGATCATTGGGACGGTCCGCCGAATACGCCACGCCGGATAATGGCTCCTGAAACGCTCGTTGCTGCTGATCCACCAGATATGATCGCCGATCCGGTTCGTTTCGCTGTACTGCCACGACATCGGTCTTCCGGTGATCTCTTCCGAAAGCTCGATCGCCTCCATCATCGAGCAGTTGCTGTCCCGCCCACCTCCGACGTTGTACACCTCTCCACTTCGCGGATTGGAAAAGAATGCATCGAACGCAGCGATGAGGTCGGCGCTGTGAATGTTGTCGCGCACCTGCTTTCCCTTGTAGCCATGCACGGTGTACGGCTGGCCGGTGACTGCGCATTTCATCAGATAGGCGAGGAAGCCATGGAGTGCAGTCCCGGCGTGATTGGGCCCGGTGAGGCAACCACCGCGAAAACAAGCCGTGCGCATTCCGAAATAACGGCCGTATTCCTGGACGAGCACATCGGCGGCGACCTTCGACGCCCCAAAAAGGCTGTGCAGCGTCGAATCGATCGACATGTCTTCCCTGATCCCGCCAACGTAGGAGTGTGAGGGATCGATCTCCCAGCGCTTTTCCAGCTCGACGAGCGGCAATCGGTTCGGTGTATCGCCGTAAACCTTGTTGGTCGATGTGAAAATGAACACCGCCTCCGGGCACGCGCGCCAGGTCGCCTCCAGCATGTTGGCCGTGCCATTGGCGTTGACGGTGAAATCCGTGTTTGGATCCGTTGCCGCCCAGTCGTGGGACGGCTGCGCTGCCGTGTGGACTACGAGCGAAATGTCGCGCCCATATGTCCCGAAAATACTTGCGATGCCGTCGCGGTCCCGGATGTCGGTGTCGAAGTGGGTGTACTTCTTTCCCAGTCGTTTCTTCAGGCGAGCAAGATTCCCCGCCGTCGACGCCTCCTGTCCGAAGAAGCTTCGCCGCATGTCGTTGTCAATGCCGACTATCTCCAGGCCCCGCGTCTCCGCGAAAAAAGCCGCCGCCTCCGAACCGATCAGCCCCCCAGAACCACTGACAATGGCTACACCCATAAGACCTGACCCCTGATAACTAAAATTCCAATCCTAGAATGAAATGCTCCAGCGTGGCTCGACCGCCAGCTTGATTCGGCCTTCGAGCGCAGTGCGGCTCGCGCCCGTCACGTGAGCATTATTCGTGACGCGATTGACACCAACATCTCCCTCGACCTCGAAATATTTGAGGCTCGCGGCCCCGGACACCGCCGCCCGCGTAACGCCCATTACGACTCCGCTCAGGATTCCGGGGGTCGTCGCGTAGTCCGCGGCAGCCGGGTACGGCAAGCGATAATCGCCCTCGCCCTGACGCCGATGCGCTAGATACAAGCGCATCGGCGCGCGTTGGAGAAGCGCAACGTCCAGCCCAATCCGCGCCTCGTCATAGTCGCTGAAGCCGCGACCGAGCCCGATGTTGAAAACAGCATATCGCTCTGCTGGATCCGGTGTGTGATACGCAAGATTCGAGACACGCGTATAAGACGCGAACCACCGTTGATCGCCGCCCAGCGGTAACCCCTCCGCCGAGAGAGTGAGCCCATACGACGAAGGCTCCGCGCAGTTCGGGTTGCACCTGTCGATCTGGAAGTCATCGATGAATAGATGGCCGGCGAGTGTACCCCAGGTCGCGGAGCGGTACGCTATTTCGCCACCAAGCCCGAGGTTTCCTTGCTGTTGCTCGTTGCGCCATGACAACGAGAGGATGTTGAACGGATTGGCAAGCGAGGGCTCGAAGCCACGCGCGACTCCGGTGTAGAGGTAGCTCTCCGATGCGGCAAACTCCCAGCTGCGCAGCTTTATCGCGAGACGGTGAATCGAGAAATAGCGCTGGACGCGTGCGCCGGTGGAATCCTGAGTATCGTCGAGGCGCGCGACAACGCTCGAGACGTGGGCCTTGTCAGATCCAAATCGGCCATACAAATGGTCGTAGGTGTACGCATAGTTTCCGAGCTGAAGACCATACAACGTGCTCGGCCCCCAGTTTCTGGCGGCGCGCCCGAAAAAAAGCTCCGCGTACCGCCATTGCGCGCTCAGGTAACCATCCTCAGTACGCCCGGCGAGCTTTCTGTCCTTTCGGCCTGCAAACTCGGGATCTGCGTTGAGCCGGCTGTCGATCAATGGCCGAATCGACCCCGCGATCGGACCGCCCGCGTACATCACTCTTATTGTTCCGCCCGGCCGAATTCCCGACGTGTCATCGGCGAGCATCAGCTCGCGCCGGCCGGAGGTTTGGGCGGTCAGGTAAAAATCTCCGCTGCCACGCACCCGGAACGGCAGGCTGTCGGCCAAGTCCGTCGCATTCGGCCGAACGGCGTATTTCTCGACAGCGTCGGTCAACGCGTCGAGATAGGACGACACGACCGGGCTGATCCCGTCGGCGCGGGCCGAATCGATCGCGCTCCGAAGCGCCCGCTCGGTATAGGGACGCTCGAGAATGGTCAGGCTTCGGAAAAGTCCGCGCGACATCAGCGCGTCGACGTAAGTGTAGGCGATATCGTCCAGCGGGACGTAAGGCGAGGCCTGCGCCATCACTGTCTTTGTTCCGAATACCAATGACACCGACACGGCAACACCGATCGCGCGAATCGTCACCGGTACCACGGATCCAGATGAAGCTTCGGGGTCAGCTCGAGCGCCGGAGCGGGGAAGTGGTAATAGCTGAGAAAGCGCTTGGTCGACCGCCACCACGGCGCATCACCAGGCAGCTTGTCGGGATCGAAATCGAGCGACAACAGAATCTTTCGCTTTGCGCGCTCCACGTTCCCCGTCGCTGGATCCACCCAGTCGGTGATCGAATGACCAGCGGAAAGTCGGATGAACGACGGCCAGTACCTCTTCGCGCCGTCCGGTAAGAGCGCATTCATGTCCGCGGAGAACCAGTAGGTCTGGCCGGAGTAGTCGAGCGAAGGACGGAGCTCTCCAGGGATGGTTCCGTTCTCGGTATTGGCCAGCGCGCTCGTCTTGTGATACGAAAAGGTTGGCTTTATCGCCCGCCAGGCCGGATGCAGCTCCTGCAGCACTGCGAGCGTCTGACCCGTCGTGTTCGCGATCATGTCGGCATAGGAGAATCCGTACTTCTTGAACCGCCCGTCGAACATCTCGATCTGGAGCTGAAACGCGGCCGCGTACGCCGCGCTCCAGATGATCGCCTTCTTGTCACTGACGCAGGCTTCGCGGAGGCCCGCGTATCCAAAGCGCGCCAGATGATAGCCGCCGAACATGTGGCCGAACTTGTCCTGGTCGCGGAACCACTGGTCCCAGTCGGCGTGAAAGAAAAAGTGCGGCGCCGGCTCCCCCGACCACCACGCTTTCTTGAAGTAGTGATATAGGTACGCATTCCCCCCGATAAAGGCCGAGACGACACCGGCTCTCACCGCATTGAGCTGACTCGGCGTCAGCGGGCAGCCGTTATGTGGAACGGCCGAGACAACGGGCGACACCGTGTCCGCAATGCCGAATGCAACACCTCCTACCCTCGGCCCTAATACATCGCCGCTACCACCTGACTCCGTTCGCCGTTGGTTTTCACCGCTGATAGCTGGTGACAACGTTGGCAGCTGGTTCTCGACGCCGCTTGTAACGACAACGACAGGCGGTATCTCTGCCGGCCCGCCGGTCGTATCCTGCGCCAGCGCCTCGGCACCCACAGCTGTCGCCAGCCCAAGCACCAACACCCACTGTCTGAGGTGCCGCAATACTTCTCCGGTTACGGGAATGTGTACTACGCGGTCGGCGCGTCTGCCGTGCCCGCGGCGCCGAACAGGTCGTACGCCTCGATGACCTCGTCGATGGTCACCGTCGCGGCACCGAGCTTCGCAACCTCCACGCCCGCCGCGAAGTTGGCGATCACCGCCGCTTCCGCCGCCGTCGCGCCCGCGGCCAGCATCGTCGCAAGGTACGCGGTCACGGTGTCGCCGGCGCCAACTACATCGTAAACCTCGCGCGCGGTCGTCGGTACCCTTCCCACCTCCCCATTCGCGTCGATGAGCGCCATTCCTTCTTCGCCGAGGGTGAGCAGCAGATTTTCGACGCCCAAACGCTTGATCGATTCGGGCAAGGCCTCGGGATGGTCGATCTCGACCGCGGCACCGAGCGCCGAATCGAGCTCGCGACGATTCGGCTTGAAGATCGTGGCTCCCTTGTACGCGAAGAAGTTTCGGTACTTGGGATCGACGACCACCGGCATGTTGCGATTGGTCGCCTGCTCCATTACCGGCGCGATCAGCACCGGCGTCAGCACGCCCTTGTTGTAATCCTCGAGCACCACCGCGTCGGCATTGTCGACCGCGCGCAGCGCCGCGTTGAGCAAGAGCTCCACTTCGTCGCCGCCGATGTCGGCGTCCTCCTCCTCGTCGAAGCGCACCACCTGCTGCGACCGCGCCAGCACCCGCGTCTTGGTCGTGGTCCGCCGCGCGACCGTCACCACCGACCGCGCCTCCGAGCCGATGCCGCGCAGCATCGTCTTGACGACCTGGCCCTCCGCGTCCTCGCCGACCGCGCAAACGAGATCGCACTCGGCGCCGATCGCAGCGACGTTCTGCGCGACGTTCGCCGCGCCGCCCAGCGCCAGCTCCTTGTCGCGAATGCGCACCACCGGAACGGGGGCCTCAGGAGAGATCCTGTCGACGTCGCCGCGCAAGTACACGTCCAGCATCGCGTCGCCGATGATGGCGATGCGAGTTCCGGCGCCGGCTTCCAGGAGTTCGATGAGGCGGTCCCTTGAAATTGTCTCGATCATGGAGTCTATGAGTTGGTGCTCGCTACCTGATTGCAACAGAACGGCTGCAGTCTGGAACTGCAACTGAACGGGTGCCAGACGTCAGAAGCATAGATGAAAGTGTCCAGAAACCGCGTTGCCGACTGCACTGATGTCGTTTCTGTCCGCGCCGGAGCAGTCGCAACCGCAGTTTCTGTCAACTAATCTCTGCGCTACTAAAATCTGGCACCCGTTCTTTTGCAGTTTCCAGAATGGCACCCATTCCGTTGCAGTTTCCAGACTGGCACCCGTTCTTTTGCAGTTTACGGAAACTAATCGCGACCTGACAGACGGTAAGTTACCCCTTGCCTGTCCGCTACCTTACGTCGTACGCTCTTCCCTCCATCTCCCGAACCCTTGATCCTCGACACCTTCAACGACGCCGCCAAGCGGACGGTCTATTCGCTGCAGGAGTTCTTCGTCCTCGCGGGGAAGGCGCTCGGCTTCATCTTCGTCAAGCCGTTCTATGCCGCCGATCTGTTCCAGCAGATGGATGCGATCGGCGTCGGCTCGCTCGGGATCGTGTTGCTCACCGGATTTTTTACCGGCATGGTGCTCGCACTGCAGTCGGCGGTGCAGCTGCAAACCTTCGGCGCGACTGATTACATCGGGAGACTCATCGCCGGCTCGATGATCCGCGAGCTGGGCCCGGTGCTCGCCGGCCTGATGGTCGCCGGACGCGTCGGCTCGGGCATCGCCGCCCAGCTCGGCTCGATGCGCGTCACCGAACAGATCGACGCCCTCAATACCCTCGGCACCGATCCGATCAAGAAGCTGGTGACGCCGCGAGTTCTCGCCGCGCTCATCATGATGCCGATCCTCACCATCATCAACGACTTCGTCGGCATCCTGGGCGGCAGCATCATCGCCAAGGTTTATCTCGGCAAGCCAGCGGCGCTTTACTGGAAGACCGTCTTCGAGCAGATCCTCTCCGGCGGCTTCACGCTCCACTACATCCCGAACGATTTCGTTCAGGGACTGTCCAAGCCCTTCGTCTTCGGCGGAATCATCTCTCTTGTCGCGTGTTACTTCGGTCTCAAGACGTCGGGCGGCACCGAGGGCGTCGGCGTCGCGACCACCCGCACGGTCGTCACCGCCAGCATCCTGATTCTGGTCGTCGATTATTTCCTCACCCAGGTCCTGCTCGCCGTTTTCTCGCCATGACCGACGAAGAAGATCGCCGCCGCCAGCAGGGCGAGCGCCGCCATCCGAGCGAGAAGGACGAGACCGCGATGCCGCGCCGGGTTCGCGACTCCGGTCGCGTCCGCGCCGCCATCCGCACCGAGCTCGAGGAAGTCGCCGAGGATACTGCCGAGCGGCGGCCCGGCCCCTCGGAAAAGCTCGGGCCGGGTCCGCGACAGAAAGTCATTACCCTCGAGCACATCTACCTCGCCTTCGAGTCTCCGATCCTCGAGGACGTCACCTTCCACGCGCGGCAGGGCGACACCGTCGTGGTCGTCGGAGAGTCGGGAACGGGGAAGTCCACGATTCTCAAGCTGATTCTGAGGCTGTTGGTCCCCGATCAGGGCAAGGTCACCATCGATGGCGACGACATCACCCACCTGAAATTCGACGACGCGCTCAAAGTGCGCCAGAAGATGGGCATGGTATTCCAGGGCGCGGCGCTCTTCGATTCGATGACGGTTTACGAGAACGTCGCTTACCCGTTGCGCGAGCACACCACCCTCGACGAAGACGAGATCGAGGCGCGCGTCCGCGAGAAGCTGCAGTTCGTCGATCTCGATCCCGACCGCGTCATGGAGCAGATGCCCGCCGAGCTCTCGGGCGGAATGAAGAAGCGCGTCGGCATCGCGCGCGGGCTGGCCAACAATCCGGAGATCATGCTCTACGACGAGCCGACTTCGGGGCTCGATCCGTTGACCACCGCGACCATCACCTACCTGATCATCAAGCTGCAGCGCGAGCTCGGCGTGACGAGCATCGTGGTGTCCCACGACATCAGGTCGGCGTTCCGGATGGCGAGCAAGATCGCGCTGCTCGCCAATCGTCGTATCGGGTTCTTCGGCACTCCCGAGGAAATGACGGGGAGTGACGATCCGTATCTCCGCGAATTCCTGGGCGGATTTTGAGATTTGTTCAGTGCGGCCACCCCATTCCCGGTGATACTTTCTAGCCGATGAAGCGATCTTCGTTCATAACCTGGGACCAGCTCAAGGTCGGCGTGCTCATTGTGATCGCGCTGATCATCATGGGCGTGGCGATCGTCAAGCTGGGGCAGGCCGGGAATCTTTTCGGCAAGCGTTACACTCTGGTCTCCTACGTCGGGAGCGCCGCGGGTCTGCGCATCGGCGGGCCCGTCACCGTCGCGGGACAGCTCGCCGGAAGCATCAAGGACATCAAGTTCCTCCCGCCCGACGCCGACACCACGCGGAATCTCGAGCTGTTGGTCGAGATCAACTACAGCGTGCGAAACCAGGTGCGGCAGGATTCGCGCGCCAAGATCGCGACGATGGGCCTGCTCGGCGACAAGGTCTACGACGTGAGCGTCGGGACGCCCAAGTATCGGCCGCTGCATGAGGGCGACACCCTGCTGGTGGTGCCGGCGATGGACTACGAAGCTGTGGTCCGCCAGGCGTCGGGCGCGATTACCGAGGTCGTCGATCTCACCCGCGACCTCAAGAAAGTCACCACCGGCATCACCAGCGGGCAGGGCACCCTCGGCCAGCTCGTGACCAATCGCCAGCTGTACGATCAGCTGAACGCGACGCTGCTCCGCACCAGCGCGCTGATGGCGCGCCTCGAGAATCCGCGCGGCACCATCGGCCACCTCCTCGACGATCCGTCGCTGTACAACAGTCTCACCCGAATGACCGCTTCTGCCGACACCGTGCTGACGCAGATGAACTCCGGCTCCGGCACCATGGGCCGGATGCTCCACGACGACGCGCTGTACCGGAGAATGGTCGACGTCGTCGCCCGCGCCGATTCGCTGGTCACCACGTTGTCGAGCGGGAAGGGGACGGTCCAGAAGCTGTTCACCGATCAGGAGCTCTACGATCTGCTGGTGAAGACCGTGACCGAGCTGAATAACGTACTGATCGACGTGCGCCGGGATCCGAGGCGGTACACAAAAGAGGCGTTCCAGATTAAGCTTTTCTGAAACGGGGCTGGCTGGTACTGATCCTCTCGTCGCCGTAAACTGCAACTGAACGGGTGCCAGAGGTCAGTAGCACAGATGCCAGTGCTTAGTTCAGAACGTCGGGACGTTTCTACCCCTGAGACAGCGCAAGCCATTGCCTTGCTCCGATCGCCATCAGTAACGTCCCGACGTCGTGAACTACAAACTGGCCACTCCGCCACTGACGTCTGGCACCCGTTCAGTTATCTCGAACCCCCG
>Ga0070683_100003911_pt1 | contig 12181 bp, 9 predicted proteins | sample KBSC713LmetaG_FD_64662 | JGI IMG/M metagenome (GOLD analysis project Ga0070683, IMG submission 64662) | Corn rhizosphere microbial communities from Kellogg Biological Station, Michigan, USA - KBS C7.1-3L metaG | ecosystem: Host-associated > Plants > Roots > Rhizosphere ...
ACGCCGTCGAGCGTGCGGCTGAAGACGACCTTCGGTAGCGCGCACCACGCGTCGGCGAACGCGGTCCGGAGCTCGTCCGCGCGCAGCGACGAATCCGTCTCCCACGGCAGCATCGTCTCGTAGAGCCTGCGGCCGAGCAGATAGCCGCCGAGCTCACTGACCTGCTCGAGGTGGAAGCGAAACTGCTCGTCGCTGGGGACCCCCCAAGCGAACCCGCCCTCGCGGTCGGCGATGAAGCCGTCGACCGAGACGCTCATCGAGTAGATCAGCACCCCGCAACGGTAGCCTCGGCCGGGTGTTCGACCACGTCGGAATCGCCGTCACGGACCTCGCCGCGTCCGAGCGCTTCTACCGCACCGTCCTCTCCGTGCTGGGCGCAGAGGTGTTTCACGCGGACGCCGAGCTGGTCGAGTGGGAGGACTGGGACGTCGGGCCGACCGACCGCGAGCACTCTCTGACTCGCGGCCTGCACGTCGGCTTCCGCGCGCCGTCCCGGGAGGCCGTGGACGCCTTCTGGCAGGCGGGGATCGACGCGGGCTACCGCGACGACGGCGCGCCCGGCCCGCGCACGGTCTACAGCCCGGACTACTACGGTGGCTTCCTGCTCGACCCCGACGGCAACAGCGTGGAGGCGGTGCACATGCAGCGCGAGGACCCCGTGCCCGACGGCTGCATCGACCATCTCTGGATCCGCGTCCGCGACGTCGCCGCGTCCAAGCGCTTCTACTCGACGATCGCCCCACACGCCGGGCTGCGGATCGGCGTGGACGAGCCGGACCGCTTCCAGCTGCGCGGCGAGGACTTCAGCTTCTCGCTGATCAACGACGAGCGGCCGCGCACGGAGCACGTCCATCTCGCGTTCTCAGCCCAGGACGACGCGACCGTGCGGGCGTTCCACGCCGCCGCTCTCGGCGCGGGCTACGAGGACAACGGCGGTCCAGGTGAGCGCGCGGTCTACCACCCGGGCTACTACGGCGCGTTCGTGCTGGACCCCGACGGGCTCAACATCGAGGTCGTCAACCACAACCGCTGAGCGTGCCCGTTCACCCCCTTCGGGTGAGGTCCGCTCACCTAGCCGTGACGAGAATCCGGACCGTCACGCGCGTGCGGGGCGCGCGCCAATGCACTGAAGCGAGGTCCAGATGGCATCGATGGAGTTCGACGACACCGTCAAGTTCTGATGGCCGCGTCGACCGCCGCCCAGGAGGCGATGCCAGGCGCCGCGGCAAAGGACCGTGCGGCGGGTGCCGGCGTGATGGCAGCGGCGTGCGTGTCGGCCTTCGTGGTGAACGCCAACACCTCGGCCGTCAGCATCCTGCTGCCGTCGATCAGCTCGGATACCCACACGCCGGTGGCTCAGCTCCAGTGGGCGGTGACCGGCTACTCGCTCATGGGCGCGGCCGTGATCGTCACCTCGGGCGCGCTCGGCGACGTGTTCGGGCGCCGGAAGATCTTCCTCGGCGGTCTCGTCCTGTTCGTGGCCTCTTGCGTGTTCATCGCGTTGTCGCAGAACGGCGGCGGCGTGGTGGCCGGGCGAGTGATCCAGGGCGCGGCGGGCTCGACGATCCTGGCCTGCGGTATGAGCCTCCTCTCGGTCGCTGCGTCCGGACAGGGCCAGATGAGGGCGGTGACTTGGTGGGGCGCGGCGTCGGCGGCCGGCGGGGCCGCGGGCCCGCTGCTCGGCGGGGTGCTCGTGGACGTGACCGGGTGGCAGGGGCTGTTCTGGATCGACGCGGGGATCGCGGCGCTGTGCCTCCCCATCACGCTCCGATCGGTCGAGGAGTCGAGCGATCCGAACCGCCCACGCTCCATCGACTTCGCCGGGACGGTCCTCGTGGCCTGCATCCTCGTGCCGTTCGTGCTCGCTCTCAGCAAGGGCAATGACTGGGGCTGGGGGTCGGCGGCGACGCTCGTCTGCTTCGCCATCTCGATCGTGAGCGTCTTCGCGTTCATTGCCGTGGAGAGGCGAGTGACCGCACCGCTCGTCGACCTGAAGCTCCTGCGCAACCGCGTGTTGGTGGGCGCGACCCTCGCGATCCTGATCGTGGCCGGGACGATCAACGGGCTGATGTACCTCCTCAGCCTCTACTTCCAGGATCCGTCGGCGCTCGGAATGAGTGCGCTCGAGGCCGGGCTCGCGACACTTCCCGCGGCCGCCGGGATGATCCTCATCACTCCCCTGATCACGCCGCTGGCCGCGCGCATCGGCGGCGGCGCGGTGGTGGCGATCGGCTTTGGCCTCGCCACCCTCGGCTTCGGCGCCTTCGTCTTCGTCACGGCGTCCTGGACCTACGCCGCCTTTGTGATTCCCCTTGCGGTGCTCGCCGTCGGGCTCGGGTTCGCCAACGGCCCGGCGTCCTCGGGCTCCACGGCCGCGGTCTCGCCCGATGAGGTGGGCCAGGCGTCGGGCATCTCGAACATGGCGCGCTATGTCGGCGCCGCGGTGGCGGTGGCCGTGGTGGCGATGATCTACAACGCGGTGATCAACAACCAGAGGGCCGCAGGTGCCTCCGCCTCCAGCGCACTGGCCCACGGCCTGTCCAGCGCCGCGCTGTTCATGGCGATCCTGTGCGCTGCCGGCGTCTCGCTGCTGGTGCTGATGCTCCGCCACCGGCCGGAGGCCCCCCGGGCGATCGACCGAGTCGCGGCGGCCGCCGCAGCGCAGCACACCATCCCCACGCAACCGGCGACGAGCTCAGGACACTAGGCCGACTTGACCTTGTGCTTGCGGTTGCGGCGCTTGTGCCCCGAGGCGGCGTTGCCGTTCTCGTGGCCGGTCGCGCTCGGCACGGCGGTGACGGTCGGGCCTCCCGCGGGAAGCAGGCCGCCGGCGCGCTCCATCAGCGCGCGATGGGCGGCGTGCCTGCCGCCCTCGCGGCGCGACCAGCGGCCGTTGGGACGGAGCTCCCACGCGAACGTGTCGTCGCGGAGGCAGAGCTCGAGCGTCTCGTCGATCTCGTCGCGCAGCCGTTCGTTGTCCACGGGCACGAGCAGCTCCACGCGGTGGTCGAGATTGCGCGGCATGAGGTCGGCGGAGCCCATGTAGCAACGGCGCTCAGCCCCGCGCCGGAACGAGTAGACGCGCGAGTGCTCGAGGAAGCGGCCGACGACGGAGACGACCCGCACGTTGTCGAGCGTCGGGAGCAGGCAGCACGCACCGCGGACCACCAGATCCACGCGCGCGCCCGCGGCGGCGGCCGCATTGAGCGCCTCGATGCACGGCACGTCCACGAGCGAGTTCATCTTCATCGCGATGCGAGCGGGCTCTCCCGCGCGGGCGGCGCGCGCGGTGGCGGCGATCTCTTCGAGCAGCTGCTCGCGCATGTGATCCGGCGCCACGAGCACCTTCCGGTGGTTGTTCGGGCGCGCGCAGCCGGTGAGCGAGTTGAAGAGCTCCGCCACGTCCGTGGTGATCGCGGGATCCGTGGTGAAGAGGCCGAAGTCCTCGTAGGTGCGCGCGGTGACCGCGTTGTAGTTGCCGGTGCCGATGTGCACGTAGTGGCGCACGCCGTCGGCCTCGCGACGAACCACCAGCAGCGCCTTGGCGTGTGTCTTGAGCCCTGGCAACCCGTGCACCACGTGCGCGCCGGCCTGCTCGAGGGCGCGCGCCCAGCCGATGTTGCGTCGCTCGTCGAAGCGCGCCTTGAGCTCCACGAGGCAGACCGCCTGCTTCCCGCGGTTTGCCGCCTCGATCAGCGCAGGCACGAGCGCCGAGTCGTCGGAGGTCCGGTAGACGGTGAGCTTGATCGCGAGCACGTCAGGGTCGGCCACCGCCTGGGACACGAAGCGCTCAACGGTGCCGGCGAACGATTGGTACGGGTGATGCACGAGCAGGTCGCGCGCGCGAATGGCCGCGAACATGTCCGGCTCGTCCGGCTCCTTTTCGACGGCGCCGGCGGGCGTGAGCGGCGACCAGGGTGGATCGCGCAGCTCGGGGTAGCCCTCCAGCCGGTGGAGCCGCAAGAGGTCACCCATGTCGAGCAGCCCCTCCACGTCGTACACCTGCCGGTCCTCGACGTCGAGCAGCGTGATCAGGCGCTCGCGCAGGCGCGCGTCGATCCCCGCCTCCACCTCGAGCCTCACCACCTCGCCGAAACGGCGGCGTCGCAGCTCGTCCTCCACCGCGCGCAGCAGGTCGTCTGCCTCGTCGGAGACGGTGAAGTCCGCGTCGCGCGTGACGCGGAACGCGCCGTGGCGCACAATCTCCATGCCGGGGAAGAGAGCGCTCAGATGCCGCGCGATCGCGTCCTCGAGCGGCACGAACGTGCCGGGTCCGATCTCGATGAGGCGCGGCAGCGCCTCCTTCGGCACCTTTACGCGCGCGAGCGTCTCGGCGCGCGTGAGCGGGTCGCGCACCCACACCACGAGGCTCAGCGAGAGGTTCGAGATGTAGGGGAGCGGGCGTCCCGCCCCGATGGCGAGGGGCGTGAGCACCGGGAAGATCTCGTTCCGGAACGTGCGGTCGAGCGCGGCCAGCTCCCGCTCGTCGCAGTCGCCGCAGCTGCGGATGCGGATGCCCGCGGCGTCGAGCTCGGGGAGGATCTCCTCCGCGAGGAGCGCGCAGCGCCTCGCCTCGAGAGCCCGCACCCTCGCGGCGATGGCGTCGATCGCCTCGCCCGCCCCGAGCCCGTCCGCGGAGCGTGCGTTCACCCCGGCGTCCACCTGTTCCTGCAGACCCGCCACGCGGATCATGAAGAACTCGTCGAGGTTGGTTCCGTAAATCGCCAGGAACTTGACCCGCTCGAGCAGCGGCACCGCCGGGTCGACCGCGAGCTCTAGGACCCGCTCGTTGAAGTCGAGCCAGGAGAGCTCGCGGTTGGCACACTGAGGCCGGGGCCGGCGGGCCACCTGCTCAATGCGTTGCGTAAGAAGCGGTCGAGTCGCCGTTCGCGAGCGCCGATTGCTTGAGGCGGTCGTACTCAGCCTGCGTGATGGCGCCGGTGTCGAGTAGCTCCTTGGCCTGCTTGATCTCGGAGGCGGGCCCGCCGCCGGCCACCGTACGGATGTGGTCGTCGAACTGGGCCTGGCTCTGCTGGATGTCGCCCACCCGGCGCTCGGCCATGTGCTTGCCCTGGGCGATCAGGTAGACGAGCGCACCCAAGAACGGGAGCACGATGATGAACGCGGACCAGCCTGCCTTCACCCAGCCGGACGCGTCGTGCCGGCGGAAGATGTCCGCGAAGATCGAGAACAGCATCCAAATCCAGATCACGAACCCGAAGAAGACGAACATCGTCCAGACGACGTCCAGCAGGGGGTAGTCAGCCGCTATGACCATATGGATCAACTCCTTGCCTCGGTAGGGGCCAGAGGGTCAGGCTGTCATCCCGGTCTGTGGCGGGCAATGGGGCCCGCATGCGTGGCCCCGGAGGCGCACACCACAACCTTCCGGCGTGCCTCACGCTGGGGGGTGGGGGTTGCCGAACTGCCCCTGCGCGCCCGCGCCGCCCATGCTGCGGAGGCGAAGCTGCGCGTCCATCTGAGCGGCGCTCCGCTCGTGGTGGCGGCCTCGGCGGTCCGCCATGTTGCGGCCCTCCACACCCAGGTAGATCAGCACTCCCACCAGCGGCAGGATGAGGATCAGAACTGTCCACGCGGCCTTGACGAGCCCGCTCACGTCGTGCCGGCGGATGATGTCCGCGAACATGGTGATGAGGAGCCCGAGCCAGATGACGAGCAAGAACAGGGTGAGCATCGTCCAGAAGACGTCGAGCATGGGGTAGCTGTCTGCGAGGAACATCGGTCCAGACTGTCACCGGGCACCGCCCGGTACCAGAAGGTGCGCCTGTGTAATCGCGGCGGCGTGCACCAGCCGCGGTCTCGTATCCGCACCGTTGCTCACCGCACGCGCTGCGAGCACACTTTTCGCAGCCCATGGACCCGAACACCGCCCGTGACCTGGCCCAGTCGATCCACGGGGATCAGCGCGACCGCTCCGGTGGGCTTCTGGTGGACCACCTCGAGCGCGTGGCAGCGGCGGTTCCAGCCGACTCCCGGCCCGTCGCGTTCCTGCACGACGTGCTCGAGCACAGCGACACGCCGGCATCCGAGCTCGAGCGGGAGGGCCTCACGCCGGTCGAGCTGGCCGCGCTGACGCTCCTCACCCGCGAGCCGGACGAGTCGTTCGAGGTCCACGCTCTGCGGATCGCGCACGCCAAGGGCCCCGAGGGGTCCCTGGCGCGCACCGTGAAGATCGCCGACCTGGACGACCATCTCGCGCACGACGGACTGCGGCTGCCGCAGCGGCCGTACGGCTGGGCGCGGCGGCACGTGGCCGCGTGCCACGACCGCCTCGACGAACGGCTCTTCCAGGCGGCCTGAGCCTCGCAGGCCCTACCGCGCCGGCGGCTGGCCGGCTGCTATGCGCGCCAGCGCTTCCATGGCACGCCAGGGGCTCGCGGGCATCAGCGCCGACGGTGAGGCACCGGGGTGCTGCGGCGCGATCCTCACGTGGAGGGCCGCCGGCAGCGCGCGGAAGCGCAGCGGTGGATCGAGCCGGACCGCCTCGCCGTCAATGCCGGCCGCCACCGGGCTGCCGGAGGTGACCTCGAAGCTCTCCGAGGCCCACTGTCCCACGCCGCGGTGCCTGGCCACCCCGCCGTTGCCCGATCCGAACACGGCAATCCCGAGCGTGCCGCGCTCGAGGCTCGGACGGGTTCCCGAGCCGAGCGCCCGGCCGAGCCGGTAGGGGTCGTTGGACACGAGCAGCACCGCGCCCGAGTCGTGTTCCTGCCCGTCCGGGCCAGTCCAGCGGAGGTCGAGCCCGTTGCCGCGATGGCCGAGGACCTCGGGCGCCGTCCTGGCGAGCGTGCGCAGCTTGGCCGCGCGGTAGCCGCCGCGCTGCACCGCCTCGGCGTAGACGCCGAGCGAGACGTTGTTGACGAACACCCGGCCGTTCACCTCCGCGAGATCCACCGTGCGCTCGCGCCCGTCCACGAAGGCATCGAGCGCCCCCACCACGTCCTCGCGGTCCACGCCCAGATCGAGCGCGAAGTGGTTGCGCGTGCCCGACGGGATGCAGGCGTAGGGGAGCCCGTGCTCGGCGGCCTTCGCGGCCACGATGGCCTGCGAGCCGTCGCCGCCGGCCATGGCGAGCCCGTCGGCCCCGCCGGCGATCGCCTCGTCCACGAGCTTTGCGAGATCCTCGCCCGGCCGCAGCTCCACAGGCTCGATGCCGCGCGCGCGGGCCTCGTCCGCGACGTGGAAACGCTCTGCCTTGCCGCCGCCGGACTTGGGGTTGTAGAAGAGCACCGGCCGCTCGGGCGGGCGCACCTCCGGCCAGTCGAGATGAGGCGAGAACGCAACGCGCGCGGCCCAGAGCGACAGCACGAACGTCGCTATCACCAGCGCGTTCTGAAGCGGGCTGTCCTCCGTCACCACGAGCACGACGGCGCCCGCCACGAGCGCGACCGCGATGCCCAGCGCCGCCGCAAGCGCGAGGCCGCCTCGCACCACGCCCCACGCGGCCGCGGCGGCCGCGGCGGCCACGCACGCGAGCACGGTGAGCCCGTGCGGGAAGCTGTTCACGGCGGCGTCCACCGCCAGCGCCACGGCGGCTATGAACAGGAGCAGCGAGGCTGCGGCGGCCAGTCGGCGAGTCATGATCGGTCCACCTCCTTGCGCCAGGGGCGCTCGATGCGATCTACGAAGCTCGCGGCCGGGTCCCGGTAGAGCCCGGAGCCGACGCCGAAGGCGGCCACCTGAAGCTCTCCGCGCCGGCGCTCGCAGAGACCGCACAGCAGCACGGGTGCGTCGGCGTCGTGGAAGTCCTGCCGGCGCGCGTTCACGCGCTGCTCGAGCACCACCAGGTCGTGGTCGTCCCCGAGCAGGTCCGAGAGCTTGTGGGCCGTCCGCGCGAGCGGCTTGAGTCGCTCGGCGTCCGCGATCTCGAGGAGCTGCAGCGCGTACCAGAGGTCCTTGGTGCGCTTGCGCCACTCATGCAGGTTCTCGGGCGTGGGCTCCTCGATCGCAGCGCCGTACGCGCGACGTCCACGCCGGTAGATCCGCTCGAGGCCAGGCCCGAGCGCGTCGAAGCCGCGCTTGCTGAGCTGCCACGCCTCCACCCGCGCGCGTGCCGCGCGGAGCGCCGGCTCGACGCCGCCGAGCGGCGCGTCGTCGCCGTTCAGATCGGCACGCACGGCGTCGCGGGCGCTCGTGAGCCCAGCGCGGAAGGCACCGAGACCGATCGCCTGGACCTCGAGCGGGTAGTGTCGCGTCAGGCCGTCGAGCGATTCGATGAGCACCTGGCTGTCGCGGGGCCCCGACAGCAGCCGGCCGGCATCCCGGAAGGCCTCGTTCTCGCGTTTGGATGCCTCGTCGCCGAGCGATCCGCGGACGAGCCGCCCGACCGCGCGCACGCGCTTGAGCGACTTGCGCGACTCGTGCACCGCCGTGCCGAGCTCCTCGTCGGTGCGCCCTTCCGCGCGATCGAGCACCTCGTCGATCTGGCCGAGCGCGACGCGCCTGATGCCATCAGCCACCGGCTCCCCGGCGCGCAGACGGAACACCCGCTCGGCCCGTGCCCGGCTCTCGCGGGTGGCGAGCGACTGGTTGCGGTACTCGGGATCCCCCGTGACCTCGCGGCCGAACCAGCCCGGCGCGTCAAACGCGCCGCTCGCCTCGAGCGTCGGAAACTCCACCTCGGCGACCATCAGCCCGCCGAGCCAGCCGCCGTACACGTCAAGTTCGATGCTGAGCCCGGCGATGTCCGCCGGGATCGTGTAGCGGCGCTTGCGCACCCGGCGGCCGGAGGTGAGCGGCCAGAGCGCCTCCAGACTCGCCTCCGCGATGACGAGCTCCTGCTCGATGCGCGCCCGGCCGTCGCCTGCCTTGACCGTCAGCGTGGGGCGCTCGCCGCGCCGGCGCAGCCGCACCTCCACGGGGCCGTCGATCGCCAGATAGCCCTGCTCGATCTCCTCGCTGGGGTGGCTCTCGAGGTTTGCGGGCAGCGCCTCGACGAGGTACTTGCGCTCGATCTCCAGCCCGTTCGAGCGGGCTGGGCTCGTCTTCGTCCGCCGGGCATCGAGCGCAACCGCCGCGCCCGCCAGCATCAGCGCGAGGCCCGTGGTGCGCCGGTGTCTGCGGAGGACGCGGACCGCGTACTGGGAGAGCATGCCGCCCACCTCAGCCGCGGCGTCTTCCCGCCACCCGCTTGCCGAGCTCCCACAGGCCGAACAGCATGACGGCGGCGAGCAGCGCCAGGCCGAACTGTCCGGCCGTGAGCGGCCGCGTGTCGAGCAGCCGCCGCAGCGCATCCATCTGAGTGACGAGCACCGCCAGCACGATCTGTCCGAGCGCGGTGAAAGTGAGCGTCCGGTTGTCGAGCGTGTCGGACCGCACCGCCGAGAGCCAGATGCTCCGGCTCTCGAAGGCCGCCACGACGATCATCAGCGAGAACGCCGTGAGCCCGATGGACGAGCCCACCGCCACGCTGCCGTAGTGCGACTTCCCGAAGTAGATGAGGGCGTCGAGCACCACCGCCATGTACAGGCCCACGAGCCCGGCGGTGGTGAGCAGGCTGTGCGTGACGATCGACTCGTCGCTCGGGCGCGGCCGCAGCTTCATCAGCCCTGGCGTGGCCTTGTCCAGCCCGAGCGCCATGCCGAGCGGCGCGCTCACGAGGAAGTGGATCCACAGCACCTGCGGCGAGCTGAACGGCTGCCCCGCGGCGATGTTGAGAAGGGTCGCGCCGAGGAAGGTGAGCACGAACGCCACGAGCGTGATCAGCACGAAGCGGACGTACTTGCTCAGGTTGTCGTAGACCTTGCGGCCCTGGTGAACCGCGTGGACGATCGTCGCAAAGTTGTCGTCCGACAGGATCATGCGGCCGGCGTTCTTCGCCACCTCGGTGCCGCTGCCCATCGCGATCCCGATGTGCGCGGCCTTGATCGCGGGCGCGTCGTTCACGCCGTCGCCGGTCATTGCCACGACCTCGCCCTTCTTCTTCAGCGTGTCGACGAGCAGCACCTTGTGCTCGGGCGCCACGCGGCCCACCACGCCGATCCCGTCGATCCGCGAGAGCCGTTCCTCCTCGCTGAGGGCGGCGAACTCGGAGCCGAGCATCGCCTCGCCCTCGATGCCGAGCTGGCGCGCGATCGCCGAGCCCGTGACCACGTCGTCGCCCGTGATCATGCGCAGCCGGATGTGCGCTCCCTGAGCGTCGTGCACCGCGGGCTTGGACTCCTTGCGCGCGGGATCCACCATGCCCACGAGGCTCGTGAGCTCGAGTCCGTCGACGTAATCGAGGAGGTCGCCGTTCGGGTCGAACGAAGCCGCGTCGAGGTCGCGTACGCCGGCCGCCATCACGCGCAGCCCGCGCTTCTCGAGCCGCTTGACGTTCGCCTCGGTGCGCTCCTGCAGCTGGTCGTCCCAGCGCAACCGCGCGCCGTCCGACAGAGCGCCCGACGCGTGGCTCATCACGGCCGGTGCCGCACCCTTCACGAAGCAGCGCACGACCTGCTTGCCCGACTCGTCCGCGGCGCGCGTGAACACCGCCATCAGCTTGTACGTGGGGTCGAACGGCAGCGTGGCCAGGCGCGGGTAGCGCTCGCGCGTGGCGTCGATGTCGAGCCCCGCCTTGTGGCCCAGCACGAGGAGCGCCCCCTCGGTGGGATCGCCCACCACCTCGTCGTCCACGAGCTGAGCGTCGCTCGCGACGATGTAGGGGAGGATCGCCTGCTCGATCGTGTCGGACGAGCCGGCAGCGTGGTGAACCTTGCCTTCGAGCGAATAGCCGCTCCCGGAGATCGTGTAGCGGTCGCTCGGATCGACCACCTCCACGGCGGTCATCTGGTTCAGCGTGAGCGTGCCCGTCTTGTCGGAGTTGATCGCCGACGTGGAGCCCAGCGTCTCCACCGAGCTCAGGTCCTTGACCACCGCGCCCTGCTTCGCGAGGTCGGACGCGCCGAGCGACATGATCACCTGGAGCACCGTGGGCATGGCCTCGGGGATGGAGGCGATGGCGAGCGCAACAGCGCTCGTGAACAACACGGTGCTGGACTGGCCGCGCTCCGCGCCCAGCGCGAACATCACGGCCATCGTGATCCCGGCGGCGCCTGCGATCCACAGCGTGAGCGTGTTGAGCTGCCGTGTCAGCGGGGTCTGCTCCTTCGCCGTCGTGGCGAGCATGCCCGCGATCTTTCCCACCTGCGAGTCCGCGCCCGTGGCCGTGACGATCGCCAGGCCGCTGCCGTGCGTCACCGGCGTGTGCATGAAGGCCATGTTGATCTGGTCGCCGGGGGAGAGGTCCTGGTCCTCGAGAGCGTCCGTCTCCTTGGCCACCGGGGCGCTCTCGCCCGTGAGCTCGGCCTCGTCTATCTGAAGGGCGCTCGCGTCGATGATCCGAGCGTCGGCGGGCACCGCGCCGCCGGCGGCGAGGGTGATCACGTCGCCCACCACCACCTGATCGGCCGGTATCTCGGCGTCCGAGCCGTCGCGAAGGACGCGCGCGCTGGCCTGCACCATCGACTTGAGCGCGTTCATCGCGCTCTCCGCCTTGCCCTCCTGGCGGAGCGCCACGACCGCGTTCAGCACGGTGATCAGAAGCAGCATCACCGCCGTGCTCCACTCCTGGATCGCCAGTGAGACGATCGCGGCGCCCACCAGGATGATCTGCATGTAGCTGCGGTACTGATAAACGAAGCGGCGCCAGGTGGGCACCTGGTCCTCGGCCGGCAGCGCATTCGGGCCCTGGCTGCGCAGGAGCTCCGCCGCACGCCCCGCCGACAGGCCCGCGGTGGGGTCCACACCGAGCCGCGAGGCCACCTCATTCCCGGAGAGCGCGTACCAGCGGTTGGTCTGACTCGTGGGGCCTGGAGCTCTCTGGACGGCCGTGGCCATGGCCTCAGCCGGACGCCCCGCTTGCCGCCGGGACCTTCTCCGCGCGGCCGTCGCCGTTCCCGGCCTTCCGGCGCAGCTCCTCCTCGAAGGGATCCGGCGCTGCGCCCTCGGGCGCCTCGGCCTCGAGCCCCGCCTTCACCTCCTGGAGCTGCTGACGCCTTTCGTCACTCACCGCCGGGTAGCGCGGATCGATCTCCATCAGGGTGTGGGCGAGCACCGCGGCCGCGCCGATTCGCATGAACCACTTGCGGTCCGCGGGGATCACGTACCAAGGGGCCCACTCGGTGCTCGTGTGGGAGAGCGTCTCGGACATCGCCTTGCGGTAGTCGTCGAAGTACTCGCG
>Ga0070683_100003914_pt1 | contig 12170 bp, 11 predicted proteins | sample KBSC713LmetaG_FD_64662 | JGI IMG/M metagenome (GOLD analysis project Ga0070683, IMG submission 64662) | Corn rhizosphere microbial communities from Kellogg Biological Station, Michigan, USA - KBS C7.1-3L metaG | ecosystem: Host-associated > Plants > Roots > Rhizosphere ...
AACGTCGGCGACAACGTCGGCGACTGCGCCGGCATGGCCGCCGACCTGTTCGAGACGTACGCCGTCACCGCGGTCGCGGTGATGCTGCTCGCCACGGTCGGCGGGGCGGCGACGACGGGCACGGACCTCTGGCTCTATCCGCTCGCGATCGGCGGCCTGTCGATCCTCACGTCGATCGTCGGCGTGCAGTTCGCGCGCGTCCGCGAGGGCGGCAACGTCATGAACGCGCTGTATCGCAGCGTGCTCGTCGCGACCGTGCTGAGCGCGTTCGGCTTCATCCCGATCACGATGGGCTTCGACTCGACCGGCAAGTTCAGCTTCTGGCACCTGTACGTCGCGGCGCTCGTGGGCCTCATCGTCACGTTCCTGCTCGTCGCGATCACCGAGTACTACACGGGCAGCCGTTGGAACCCGGTCAAGGCGATCGCGAGGGCGTCCCAGACCGGGCACGCGACGAACATCATCGAGGGGCTCGCGATGGGCATGCAGGCGACGGCCGTGCCGGTCGTCGTGATCGCGATCGGCATCCTCGTGGCGAACCACGTCGCGGGCCTCTTCGGGATCGGCGTCGCCGTGATGGCGCAGCTCTCGATGACCGGGCTGATCGTCGCGCTCGACGCGTACGGGCCGGTCACCGACAACGCGGGCGGCATCGCCGAGATGGCCGACCTGCCGCCGGAGGTGCGCGCGATCACCGATCCGCTCGACGCGGTCGGCAACACGACGAAGGCCGTCACGAAGGGCTACGCCATCGGCTCGGCGGCGCTCGCCGCGCTCGTCCTCTTCGGCTCGTACGCCGACGGGATCCACACGCAGGCGAAGGCGGGCTCGGCGCTCTCGACGCTGACGTTCGACCTGTCGAACGCCTGGGTGATCGCCGGCCTGCTGATCGGCGGCCTGATGCCGTTCCTCTTCGCGTCGCTCGCCATGCAGGCGGTCGGCCGCGTCGGCGGCGAGGTCGTCGTCGAGGTCCGGCGGCAGTTCCGCGAGAACCCCGGGATCATGGAGGGGACGTCGCGGCCCGAGTACGGCCGCGCGATCGACATCGTCACGAAGTCGGCGCTGCGGAGCATGCTGCTGCCGGCGCTCGTGCCGATCGCGATCCCGATCATCGTCGGCGTGATCAGCGCCCGGATGCTCGGCGGCCTGCTGATCGGGACGATCGTCACCGGGCTCTTCCTCGCGATCGCGATGACCGCCGGCGGCGGCGCGTGGGACAACGCGAAGAAGCTGATCGAGGACGGCGCCCACGGCGGCAAGGGCTCCGAAGCCCATGCGGCGTCGGTCACCGGCGACACCGTCGGCGACCCCTACAAGGACACCGCCGGTCCGGCGATCAACCCGATGATCAAGATCGCCAACCTCGTCGCCATCCTGATCATCCCGCTCGTCATCTCGATTCACGGCTAGCGCCGCTGTGAGTCACGGCGGCTGCGGGGCATAGATTCCGATCGTGCCCCGCCGCCGCCGCCAAGCGTACGAGCTGGAGCGCGTCCTCGGGACGAACGCGCTCTTCGCGACGGCCTACGGCAACGTCGGCTCCTCGATCTACTACGCGCTCGGCGTCGTCGCCGTCTACGCCCTCGGGCTGACGCCGATCGTCTTCATCATCGCCGGGCTGATCTTCGCGTGCACCGCGGCGACCTACGCGGAGGGGACGGTGCGCTACCCGGAGGCCGGCGGCTCGTCGAGCTTCGCCCGGCACGCGTTCAACGAGCTCGTCAGCTTCGAGGCGGCGTGGGCGCAGATGCTCAACTACATCGCCACGGTCGCAGTCTCGGCGTTCTTCGTGCCGCACTACCTGTCGGTGTTCTGGGAGCCGCTGAAGCAGAACCCGTGGGACATCGTCGTCGGGATCGCGGTGATCGTGCTGCTCGTGCTCCTGAACATCGTCGGCGTGCAGGAGTCGGCGCGGATCAACATCTTCCTCGCGGTCGTGGATTTCGCGACGCAGCTGCTGCTCGTGCTGCTCGGCTTCGTGCTCGTCTTCTCGCCGCACACGCTGACGAACAACATCCACTTCGGCGTCGCGCCGAGTTGGTCGGACTTCTTCCTGTCCATCCCGATCGCGATGCTCGCCTACACCGGCATCGAGACCGTGTCGAACCTCTCGGAGGAGGCGCGCGACCCGGTGCGGACGATCCCGCGGGCGGTGCTCTTCGTCGCGATCGCCGTCTTCGCGATCTACTTCACGCTGCCGTGGGTGGCGCTGTCGGCGATGCCCGTCGAGCACGTCGCCGGCGACACGTACAAGACGCTGCTCGCCCTCCCGCCGACCGAGACGTTCCACCACCAGCACGGCTACCAGAACGACCCCGTGCTCGGGCTCGTGAACAACCTCGGGATCCGGCATTCGATCACGCACGTCCTGCAGATCTATCTCGGCGTCCTCGCGTCGACGATCCTCTTCATCGGCGCGAACGCCGGGGTGATCGGCGCGTCCCGGATCACGTACGCGATGTCGACGTACCGCCAGCTGCCGCTCGTCTTCCGGAAGATCCATCCGAAGTTCAAGACGCCGTGGCTCGCGCTCGTCGTGTTCGCCGGCGCGATTCCGATCGTGCTGACGCTCTCCGGCCAGACGTCGTTCCTCGGCTCGATCTACTCGTTCGGGGCCACCTTCTCGTTCACGGTCGCGCACGCCTCGCTGGTCCGGATCCGGATGAAGCACCGGGAGCGCGACGAGGTGGAGTTCCGGTCGCCGCTCAACGTCCGCTTCCGCGGCGTGCAGTGGCCGATCTTCGCGCTGATCGGCGGCCTCGGCACGGGCCTCTCGTGGCTCGTGATCGTCATCCAGACCCCGTCGATCCGGTACACGGGCCTCGGCTGGCTGCTCGTCGGCTTCGTGTTCTACGTCGCCTACCGGCGGCGCGTCGTGGAGCGGCCGCTCACCGAGACCGTGCGCGCACCGGTGCTGATCGGGCCGGCGGAGGCGCTCGAGTACGCGAACATCCTCGTCCCCGTCGCGGCCGGCTACCCGTCGGACGAGGCGATGGACGTCGCCTGCCGGCTCGCGCGCGAGCGCCGCTCGCGGATCACGGCGATCACGATCCTCGAGGTGCCGCTCGACCTGCCGCTCGACGCCGAGCTGCCGGAGGAGGAGACGGAGGCGAACCGGCAGCTCGACGAGGCGCGCGCGATCGGCGAGTCGTACGGCGTCGGCGTCGTCACGCGGATCGTCCGCGCGCGCAATGCCGGCCGCGCGATCGTGGACGAGGCCGTCCGGCGCGGCGCGCAGATCGTCGTCATGGGCGGCCCGCGGCGTGTGCGGCTCGAGCGGGGACGGCGCGCGATCTTCGGAGATACGGTCGACTTCGTGCTCAAGCACTCGCCGGTGCGCGTGATGGTCGCCGCCGGGAAGGCGGCGGCGTGAGCGGCCTGTACCGGCGCAGCGTGCTCGTCTTCGGACTCGTCGCCGTCGTCCTCGGCTTCGCCATCCTGATCCGCACCGCGCTCGCCGGCGGCGGCACGGTGGGGTGGGTCGTCGGCGCGCTCTTCATCGTGCTCGGGGCGGCGCGGTTGTACATGCTGCGCAAGATCTGATGGCACGCAAGCTTCCGCAGCTGCAGCGCGTCCTCGACGCACCGGCGCTCGCCTCGGTGGCGTACGGCGAGATCGCCTCGTCGATCTACTTCGCGCTCGGGATCATCGCGCTGCACGCGCTCGGCTTCGCACCGATCGTGCTCGGCGTCATGGGGCTCCTGTTCCTGCTCGTCGCGCTCTCGTACGCCGAAGGCACGGCGTCGATCCGGGAGACGGGCGGCGCGGCCACGTTCGTCCGCGTCGCGTTCAACGACCTCGCCGGCTTCCTCACCGGCTGGGCGCTCTTCCTCGACTACCTGATCGTGATCGCACTCTCGGCGCTGTTCGTGCCGCATTACCTCGGGATCGGCCTCGGGATCGACTCGATCGCGACGCGGCCCGGCGACGTCGTCTTCGCGTGCTGCCTCGTGGTCGCGATCGCGCTCGGGCGCCTGCTCCGCCGCCCGAAGGTGCACACCTTCAGCGTCGCCGTGCCGCTGCTCGACCTCGTCACGCAGCTCCTCCTCGTCGGGCTCGGGTTCGGGCTGCTCTTCTCGGGCGACGCGCTCACGCGCGGCCTCTCGCTCGGCACGAACCCGTCGTGGCACGCGATCGTCTTCGCGCTGCCGCTCGCGATGCTCGCGTACACCGGTCTCGAGACCGTCGCGAACTACGCGGAGGAGGTGCGGCGGCCCGGCCGCGACCTACCACGCAGCCTCTTCAGTGCGATCGGGATCGTCGTGATCATCTACGTGCTGATCGCGCTCGTCGGGCTGTCCGCGTTCCCGTCGGACTCGGGCACGACCGCGCTCGGCGTCGACTGGCAGCGCGCGCCGCTGATGGGGATCGTCGCTGCGCTCGGCGACCATCTGCCCAGCTGGGCCGACCACGTGCTGCGCGTCTACGTCGGCATCACCGGCGCGCTGATCCTCGTCGCGGCGGCGACGACGTCGATCTCCGGCTTCGGCCGGCTCGCGTACTCGCTCGGCGAGCACGGGCAGCTCCCGGCCGTGTTCGGGCGGCTGCACCGCCGGACGCTCGTCGCGCCGGTCTCGGTCGTCGCCGCGGCGGCGATCGCGGTCGCACTGCTCGTCGGCACGGCGTTCATCCAGGCCGTTCCGTTCCTCGCCTCGCTCTTCAGCTTCGGCGTGCTGCTCGCGTTCACGGCGGCGCAGCTCGCGGTCGTGCGCCTGCGCAGGACCCGGCCGGACCTGCGGCGGCCGTTCCGCGTCCCGTTCACGGTCGGGCGGATCCCGGTGCCGGCGGTCGTCGGCGCCGTCCTCACCGGGGCGGTGTTCGTGGCCGCGATGGTCACGCACGGCGGCGCGCGGTACGGCGGCCCGATCTGGCTCGCGCTCGGCGTCGGCGTGTACGTCGCGGTGCGGCGCGGCCGCGGCGCCGGATTGCTCGAGCACGTCGTCTCCGCGGACGAGCAGCAGCTGCCGGGCGCGGAGTTCCGGCGGATCCTCGTCCCGATGAAGCTCGGCGAGATCGGCGAGGAGATGGTTGCGACCGCGGTGCGGCTGGCGCAGGAGCGCGGGGCGGAGGTGGAGGCGCTGTACGTGCTCAAGGTGCCGCTCGACCAGCCGCTCGACGCGCCGCTCTTCGACCTCGAGGAGCAGGCGGCGGCGTCGCTCGCGGAGGCGCACGCGCTCGGCGCGGACAACAGCGTCACGGTCACCGGTCACACCGTCCGTGCGCGCTCGATCGGCGAGGCGATCGTGCGGGCGGCGGAGTCGGGCGGCGCCGACCTGATCGTGCTCGGCTCGTCGCCCCGCTGGCGCCGCCAGTCGCGCTTCTTCTCGCCGACGGTCGACTACGTGCTGCGCAAGTCGAACGCGGAGGTGCTCATCGTCGCGTTCCCTCAAGGCGTGCTCGAGGGCTAACCTGAGCGGGTGAATGCGTTGATCATCGGCTGCGGCCGCGTCGGCTCCTCCCTCGCCCTGCAGCTGCAGAAGGACGGGTGGGAGGTCACGGTCGTCGACGAGAGCGAGGACGCGCTCTCGCGACTCGGCGAGAACTGGCCTGGCCGCTTCGTCGTCGGGCACGGCATGGACACCGACCTGCTCCGCGATGCGGGCATCGAGGAGGCCGACGCCGTGGTCGCCGCGACGGACGGCGACAACACGAACATCGTGATCGCGCAGGTCGCCCAGAAGCGGTTCGGGATCCAGTGCGTCGTCGCGCGGATCCTCGATCCGGCGCGGGCGAAGTTCTACGCCGAGCGCGGCCTGCGGACGGTCTGCCCGACGAAGACCGCGATCGACTCGCTCATCGACGCCGTCCGGGCGTGCGAGGTCGTTGCCTGATGTACGTGATCATCGCGGGCGGCGGGAAGGTCGGCGCGAACGTCGCGCGCTCCCTGATCCGGCTCGGCCACGAGATCACGCTGATCGAGCAGCGACGTGACCGCTTCGAGCGGCTCGAGGACGAGTTCGAGCACCAGGTGCAGCGCGGCGACGCGACCGAGCTGTTCATCCTCGAGCGCGCGGGGATGGCGCGCCCGCCCGACATCGTGCTCGCGCTGACGGGCGACGACGAGGACAACATGGTCATCTGCCAACTCGCGAAGGAGCGCTACGGCGTCGAGAAGATCATCGCCCGCGTGAACGACCCGCGGAACCAGGCGCACTTCGACCTGCTCGGCATCTCGCCGACGATCTGCGCGACCTCGAGCATCATGGCGATGGTCGAGCACGAGGTGCCCGAGCACGAGCTGATCCACCTGCTCGAGCTGCGCCAGGAGAACCTGGAGATCGTCGAGGTGCAGATCGACCGCGGCTCGCCGTCCGCGGGGAAGCGCGTCGAAGGATTGAAGTTGCCGGAGGGCGCTCGGCTGATCTCGGTGATGCGCGACGGGAAGGCGGAGATCGCCGTCGGCTCGACGACGTTGGAGGCGGGCGACCAGGTGCTGGCGATCCTCGAGCCCGGCAAGGAGGACGAGCTGCGGCGTGTCCTCCTCAAGCGCTGATGCGCCTATTCGCAGCTGCGCTGGTCGCAGCCGCCGGGCTGCTCGCCGGCTGTGCGTCCGGCAGCGCCGCACCGTTCGTCCGGGTCACCGGCGGGCTGTCCGCACCGGTCGACGTGCGGACCGCGCCGGGCGACGCGTCGACGCTGTACGTCGTCGAGCAGACCGGTCGCGTGCGCACGGTGCGCGACGGCCGCGTCACCGGAACGTTCCTCGACCTGCGCTCCAGGGTGAAGAGCGGCGGCGAGCAGGGGCTGCTCGCACTCGCGTTCGACCCGGCGTACCGCTCGAACAAACGGCTGTACGTCTCGTACACCGACCGCAACGGGGATTCGCGCGTCGTCCGCTACGTCGGCCGGCGGCCGTCGAAGCAGCTCCTCTTCGTCGACCAGCCGTACGACAACCACAACGGCGGCGACCTGCAGTTCGACGCCGCGGGCTCCCTCTATCTCGGCCTCGGCGACGGCGGCTCGGCCGGCGACCCGCACCAGAATGCGCAGAACCTCCGCTCGAAGCTCGGCAAGCTCCTGCGCTGGCGGGAAGGCGCTGGGTGGCAGATCGCCGCGCTCGGCCTGCGCAATCCCTGGCGGTTCTCCTTCGACCGGTACGGCAACCTCTGGATCGCGGACGTCGGCCAGAACCACGTCGAGGAGATCGACTTCCGGCGCGCCTCGGCCGTCGGGCGGCTCGCCAACTACGGCTGGAGCCGCTACGAGGGCCGCTCGGTGTTCGACGCGGCGCACCGGCTCGTCGGGCGCGGCCGGCTCGTCGGGCCGACGTGGACGTACACGCACGACGAGGGCTGCTCGGTCAGCGGCGGTGCCGTCTACCGCGGACGCTACTGGTTCGGCGACTACTGCTCCGGGACGATCTGGTCCTTCCGGGTCGGCGCGTCCGGCCGACTGTCGCGGGCGGTTCGGGCCGGGCACGTGGAAAGCCCCTCGGCGGTCCGCGTCGCGGGCGACGGGAAGCTCTACGTCACCTCGCTCTCGGGCGCGCTCTACCGCCTGTCCGAGTGAGCGTTTTGCTCCGGGGCCGGGCGAGCAAGCTTTTCCCGGTGCCGGACGTCGTACGGAGCATGGGCATCCGCCGCGTCGCTGCAGTCGCCGTCCTCGCGCTGGGGATCGGGGTCTGGATCGGCAGCTCCTCCGGGGCGGTCACGAGCGGCCACGACTGGCCGCGCTTCGGCTGGTCGGCCTCGCGGACGAGCGCGCCGCCGTTCGCGACCGGGATCGCGGCTGCGAACGTGCGCTCGCTGCGACGGCAGGAGGTGCAGCTCGACGGCACGGTCGACTCGTCGCCGATCTACCTGCACGCGGTCACGGTCGGCGGTGGGACGCACGACGTCTTCTTCGTGACCACGACCTACGGGAAGACGATCGCGGTCGACGCTGCGTCCGGTTCCGTCCTCTGGCGCTTCACGCCGCCGGGCTACGCGTCGTGGGCGGGCTCGCCGCAGATCACGTCCGCGACGCCCGTCGCCGACCCGAGCCGGAGGTTCATCTACGCGGCGTCCCCCGGCGGCGTGATCTATAAGCTGTCGGTCGCCGACGGCCGTGCCGTCTGGGGAAGGTCGATCACGAGGCTGCCGTCGCGGGAGAAGATCGCGGCGGCGCTCAACTACTTCGGCGGCAAGCTGATCGCGACGACCGGCGGCTACATCGGCGACGCGCCGCCGTATCAGGGCCACGTGGCGATCATCAGTCCGGCGAGCGGCCGGCTGCTGCACGTCTGGAACTCGCTGTGCTCGAACCGGCGCGGGCTGATCTCCCCGGCCGGCTGCCCGGCGAGCGACTCGGCGATCTGGGGCCGCGCCGGAGCGGTCGTCGACGAGTCCAACGGCCAGCTGCTCGTGGCGACGGGCAACGCGCCGTGGAACGGGCGGACGAACTGGGGCGACGCGGTGATCCGCCTCGACCCGAACGCCACGCGCATCCTCGGCAACTACACGCCGTCGAACACGGAGGAGCTGAACGCAGGCGACGTCGACCTCGGCTCGACCTCGCCGGTGCTGCTCGGCTCCGGCTACATCGCGCAGGGCGGCAAGGACGGGAAGATCCGGCTGCTCAGCGCGAGGCGGATGCGCGGCACGCGCCCGCACCGCGGCGGGGATCTCGACGTCGTGTCGACGCCGTCGGGGACGGATCTGTTCACGGCGCCCGCCGTCCTGCACACGAAGTCCGGGACGTGGCTCTTCGCCGGCGACAACGGCGGCACCGCCGCGTACCGGCTGCGCAACGGGCATCTCCAGACGGTGTGGCGGAACTCGACGGGCGGCACGAGCCCCGTCGTGGCGGATGGGCTGCTGTGGGTGTACGACCCGGGCGGCGGGCTGTCCGTCTACACGCCGTTCAACGGGCATCTCGTGACGCGGCTCGACGCGCCGGGCGGGCACTGGAACAGCCCGATCGTCGTGGACGGGCGGGTCGCGCTGCCGGTCGGGAACGCGAATGACCATCGGACGAGCGGCGCCCTCGAGATCTGGCGTCTGCCGTGAGCGCTAGCCGGTGCGGCGACGGCGGACGTGCGGCGACTGCTGGCCCAGCGCCGCGTAGGCGATCGCCTGCAGCGACTCGTTCAGGTTGGCGACCTCGCGCGTCAGGCGGAGCATCGTCTCGTCGCTCTTCGCCCGGCGGTTGATCTCGGCGAGCTCGTCCCCGATCCGGTCGAGCCGCTCGAGCAGCACGTCGAAGCGGCGGTCGGACAGCTCGTTGCGCTCCATACGCGCATTCTAGGCCCGTACTTGGTACCCAAACGAAAGTGTGACGTCCCGCCCCGACCCGGAGATTGCGGCGATTCCGAGCCGCGTTCGCCCGGCGGCGTGACGAAGTCGTGCGTGTACCAAGTACAGGCCGTCCGGCTACGCCAGGCCCACGAGCTCGTCGCGCGACCGCACGACGACCGGATCGCCCCCCAGCTCGCGCTGCACGTCCTCGAGCGTCCCCACCGCCTCGACGCGGCGGGCGGCGCCTGCATGGGCCAGGGCGATGTCCGCGAGCTCGCGCGGCGCGTCGGTGAACGCGCCGATGCGCGTGCCCGCCGCGGCCAGGCGGCGCAGCGCGGCGCTCACCTCCGCCCGCGGGCGGAAGTGCAACGGCCCGCGGTCCGCGGCGAAGCGCTCCAGCAGCGGCCGCCAGTCGCCGAGCCGCTCGTCCAGCTCCGCCGCCGCCTCGAGCCGATCGTCGGGCAGCGACGACAGCTCCACCCGGGCGCGACGTCCGGCGTCCTCCAGCCAGTCCTGCCAGATGGGCCGCGTGTCCGCGAGCACCGCGTCCAGATCGAGAGCGATCGCCCGCACCCCACGATGCTAGACTCGCGCGCACAATCCACACCGGCGAGCGGTGAGGGAACTCCGGTGCAAGTCCGGGACGGTCCCGCCGCTGTAAGGGGAGACGCTGCCCCGCCACGATGCCACTGGGCCGAAGGCCTGGGAAGGCGGTGGGGGAGGGAGCCCCGAGTCAGAAGACCTGCCGCCCGCCGCGGAACTCGAACCCCTCGCGGAAGGAGGATTCGTTGCTTCGCCGTTCCCTCGTGCTCGCGGCCGCCACGGTCGCCGCACTCGCCCTCGTCGCGGCCGCCGCGTCGCGTCCCGACCGTGGCGCGACACATCGCGCCGCGTTCCCGGTCACGATCCACGCCGCCAACGGCGACGTCCGGATCGACAAGCGCCCCACCCGGATCGTCTCGCTCTCGCCGACGATCACGGAGGACCTCTTCGCGGTCGGCGCCGGCAAGCAGGTCGCCGCCGTCGACGAGGACTCCGACTACCCGAAGGCCGCGCCGCGGACGAAGCTCTCCGGCCTGAACGTGAACATCGAGTCGCTCGCCTCGTACAAGCCGGACCTGGTGATCGTCTCCTACGACTTCGGGGCCATCGCCCAGATGAAGAAGCTCGGGCTGACCGTGCTGCTCGAGCCCGCCGTCGACACGGTCGCGCAGGCGTACCAGCAGATCCGGGAGATCGGCACGGCGACCGGCCACGCCGCCCAGGCCGGCACGGTCGTGCGCGGGATGGAGCGGAGGCTCACCCGCCTGATCCGCAGCGTCCCGAAGACGAACCGCCACCTGCGCGTCTACCACGAGCTCGACCCGACCTACTACTCGGCGACGTCGGGGACGTTCATCGGCCGGATCTACAAGCTCTTCGGCTTCAAGGACATCGCGGACGCGGCGGACACGACGCACAGCGGCTACCCGCAGCTCTCCGCCGAGTACATCCTCGCCTCGAACCCGCAGCTCGTCGTGCTCGCGGACAGCGTCTGCTGCAGCCAGACCGCGGCCACGGTTGCGAAGCGGCCCGGCTGGTCGGGCCTCGACGCCGTCACCCACCACCGCGTCGTCGCGGTGAACGACAGCGTCGCCTCCCGCTGGGGGCCGCGTCTCGTCGACTTCGCGGCCGCGGTCGCCGCGGCAGCACGCCGCGGATGATCGTCGCGGAGGCCTACGTCCGCCCGCGCGGAGTCCCCCGGCTGTGGGGGCTCTGCGCGACGGCGTTCCTCCTCGTCGCGCTGCTCGTCGGCCTCGGCGTCGGCTCGATCGGGATCTCCCCGCTGGCGATCGTCGAGTCGGCGCTCTCGCGGATCCCGTTCCTGCACGTCCACTCGCCGCTCTCGAGCGTGCAGGACGCGATCGTCTGGCAGCTGCGCGCGCCGCGCGTCGTGCTCTCCGCGCTCGTCGGCGGCATGCTCGCGGTCGCCGGCGCGTCCTACCAGGGCGTCTTCCGCAACCCGCTCGTCGACCCGTACCTGCTCGGCGTCGCCGCCGGCGCCGGCCTCGGGGCGACGCTCGTGATCGCCTACGGCGGGACGTCGTCGCAGCTCGTCCCGCCGGCGGCCTTCGGCGGCGCCGCGATCTCCGTCGCGCTCGCGTACGCGCTCGGCCGCAGCGGCCGCGCGACCGCGCTCGTCCTCGCCGGCGTCACCGTCGCGACCTTCATGGCCGCCGTGCAGACGTTCGTGCAGCAGCAACACAGCCAGGAGCTGCGGAGCGTCTACTCGTGGCTGCTCGGCGGCTTCTCGACCTCGACCTGGCACGACGTCGCGGTCGCCGCGCCGTACATCGCCGTGAGCAGCGTCGTGCTGCTCCTGCACCGCCGCGTGCTCGACGTCCTCAGCGTCGGCGACGAGGAGGCGGCGAGCCTCGGCGTCGACGTGAGGCGCGTGCGACTCGCGATCGTCGTCGCCGCGACGGTGGGCACGGCGGCGGCGGTGGCGGTGAGCGGGCTGATCGCGTTCGTCGGGATCATCGTCCCGCACGCCGTGCGGATGCTCGTCTCGACGAGCTACCGCGCGGTCGTGCCGCTCTCGCTGCTCGCGGGCGGCGGCTTCCTCGCGCTCACCGACGTGCTGGCGCGCACGGTGCTCGCGCCGCAGGAGCTGCCGATCGGCGTGATCACAGCGTTCTTCGGCGCGCCCTTCTTCGCGCTCGTCCTGCGGGGCACGCGATGATCGAGCTGGACTCCGTCTCGGTCGAGCTGGGCGGCACGCGCGTGCTCGACGAGGTGGGCTTCTCCGTCGGTGCGGGCGAATGGGTGGCGCTGATCGGCCCGAACGGCGCCGGCAAGACGACGGCCCTCCGCGCCGTCTGCGGCCTCGTGCCGTACACCGGAGCGATCGTGGTCGACGGCACGGACGCGCGCGCGCTCGGCCGCCGCCGGCTCGCGCGCACCGTTGCCCTCGTG
>Ga0070683_100003916_pt1 | contig 12167 bp, 9 predicted proteins | sample KBSC713LmetaG_FD_64662 | JGI IMG/M metagenome (GOLD analysis project Ga0070683, IMG submission 64662) | Corn rhizosphere microbial communities from Kellogg Biological Station, Michigan, USA - KBS C7.1-3L metaG | ecosystem: Host-associated > Plants > Roots > Rhizosphere ...
CGACGCTGCCGACGTACGCGGCGTCGGCCGTGATGGTCGCCGTCGGCCCGAACGTCGTGCCGTCGGTCGACACCGTGTAGTTGGCGGGCGCGGTGATCGTGATCGTCCCGGTTGCGTCCTTGTACGGCGTGAGCATGAACGACTTGTCCAGCGTGTTGCCCGAGTAGATCCCGCCGAACGCCAGCCCGCTGCTGTCGATCATCAACCGCGCGGTCACCGGCTTCGCGTAGGCGGTCAGGATGTTCTGCGCGTTCAAGGCGCGGACGGCTTCCTCCGCCATCAGCAGCGCGCCCAGGTTACGCACGTGCGTCTGATCGCCGGCGATGTAGACGTAGGGCAGCGAGCTCGACGCCGCGTGGGCCTCGACCATCGTCTTGCTCCACGCAGTGATGTCGACGACCGGCACGTCGTGCTTGGCCGCGATCGCCTTGACCGCCGCCGGGTAGTCGCCGCGCGCCGTCGTCTCGTTCGCATACGGGACGGTGATGTTGTGCTGGCCCTCGATCGTCACCGTCGCCGGCGTTCCCTGCAGGTACTCGCGCACGAACGGCGTGAACAGCACCGGGATGCCGCCCAGGTCGCGCGTCTCGACGATGTAGCGTTCGAGATAGTCGTAGTAGGTGCCGGCGACCGTGCCGTTCTGGTTGGTGCTGGCGAACGTCAGGTACAGCGGACCGTCGGTGTCGGTCGTCTTCTTCTGATCGTTGTGCGCGAACATGATGAAGACGAACGCCGGCGTTCCGGCGGTCTTCGCCGCCATCAGGCGGGCCTTCACCTGATCCCAGCGGCCGAGCTCGTTGTAGAAGCTGCGGCTGCTGCGGCCGCCGTTGGACAGCGTGTTGTCGACGCTGACGTCGCCGCTGAAGAACTGGCCCAGGACCTGGCCCCAGCCCGCCTGGTCGGCCGCGTTCGCGGCGTACGTCCGCATCAGCGAATCGCCGGCCATGATGATCTTCACCGGCCCCGAGGTGATCGACTTCGCGTCGACGTAGGTGGCGGCGCGCGCGCGGTTCGGCTCGGCGACGGTGACCGTGCAGGTCGCGGACTTGGTCGGATCCGCCATCGACGTGGCGGTGATCGTCGCCTGACCACCGGCGACCGACATCACCTGGCCGCCGGCGCTGACCGTCGCGATGTACGTGTTGCTCGACGTCCAGGTGACGGTGGTGGTCGCGCTGCCGGTGACGGTGGCGGTCAGCCCGTGGTGCAGGTCCGGGGTGTCGAACGTGTACGACGATTCGTTCAGCGTCACGGCCACGGGGCCAATGGCGGTGTCGCTGGTGCCACCGTCATCGGTGGTCGTGCCCGTGTCGCTGCCGCTGCCGGCGTCGACGTCGATGTTCGGGTCGCCCGTGTCCGGAGCGGCATCGTTGCCGGTCTGTTGCTGGGACTTTCCACCGCCGCAGCCGCCGAGCAGAAGGAAGGAGCTTGCGGCAACCGCGATCAGGCTGAGACAGGGAGCGGGAAAGGTTTTTCTCATGTGCGTCAATTTCCGAGGTGCGTGCAATGCGTCTCGGGCGCGTGCGCGATCAGGGTTTTCGCGAGATTCCTCGCGGATGGGCCGTGATATCGTTGCCGGAGGTGGTGGCGAGGGCTCAAGCGATGGATCTCCGGGGACGCTTCGTGATCCTGTTGCTCGGCGCGAGCGCGCTGGCCGCCGTCGGCTGCTCGCGCGACCTCGATCCGGGGCCGACGCAGACGACCGGCGCCCGCGGCGCCATGAGCGATGCGGGCTCGGCGACAGGCGGCCACGCGGCCCCGCCCGACGCGACCAACTGTAACGACGTCGTCAACGCCGTGCACGTGTCGACGGAGAACCCAGGCGACGCATGCCTCTTTCTGATTCCCGACCCGGATCCGAACGTGGTCGTCGACGCGTACCGCATCACCGTGAACGGCGCGTACCTGCCGCAGGACACGATAAACGGGTGGACCTACACGGACGCCACGCAGCGGGTCATCCGGATCGTCGGCCCCACGTGCGACGCGATCAAGGCGGGCAGCGTGCAGACGGTCGTGGTCGAGTATTACTGCAGCGGCATCGCGTAGCGGGACGTTTCTCGCCAGCATTTTGCGCGGGCGAACTTACGAACCAACCGGGGGGTGATCCGGTTGCGCAACACCGGGCATCTGAGAAGGCGTCCTACGCCGCCCCCCCTTACGCCCGGAGGTCCCCCCATGGGCCGATTCGCCGCATGTCACGTCGCGCTCGTCGCCGCCGTCGTCGCCGCCGGTGGTTGTAGCGGATTCAAGATGGCCGGCAGCGCGCCGCGCGGGACCGCCGGCACGTCGATGGGCGGTGCCGGCGGCAGCGGCGGCACGGGTGGCAACGGGGGATCCGGCGGCGGGGGGGCGAGCGGCCGCGGCGGCACCGGCGGCTCGACACCGATCATCATCATCGACGCCGCCGCGACCGACGGGCCGGTCAACCCGAACCCGGACGCGAACTGCGGCGCGCGCAGCAAGACCGCGATGAAGCTCGCTCCCGACGTCCTCATCCTGCTCGATCGTTCGGGCTCGATGAACGACAACAGCAACAACCAGATGTGCCAGCCCGACGGCGGCGCCGGCGCCGGCATGGGCTGCGGCGCCAGTTCGAAGTGGGCGCAGGTGGCGCCCGCGATCATGCAGGTCGTCAGCGAGACGGAGGCCGACGTGAACTGGGGCCTCAAGTTCTTCCCGGACAACAACGCCAGCGTGTGCGGCGTCAGCAGCGCCACCGCTGTCGACATCGGTCCCGGGAACGCCTCCGCGATCGCGACCGCGATCATGGGCGCGACCCAGACGAACGGCGGCGTGATGGGCTACAACGGCACCCCCACACGCAACGCCGAGAACGGCGCGACGACCTACCTGCAGACGCTGACCGACACCAGCCCGAAGTACATCCTGCTGGCGACCGACGGCCTGCCGACCTGCCCGGCGAGCGGCGCGGGCGGCGGGCCGGGGGGCGGCGGCGCCCAGTCGGACGATTCCGTGGCCGCGCCGTCCGCGGTGGACGCGGCGCGCACGGCCGGCTTCAAGACGTTCGTCGTCGGCATCTCGACGGGCGGCGGCACCGCCGACGCCACGCTCAGCAAGATGGCCGAGGCCGGCGGCCTCGCCCGCACCGGCACGACGCCCAGCTACTACCCGGTCAGCAACACCAGCGATCTGGCCGCGGCGATCCGGACGCTGATCGGCGTGGCCGCGACCTGCACGTTCCAGATCGGGCCGAACCCGACCACCGACGGCACCACCGGGCTGGACCACATCGACGTGCTCGGCGACGGCAGCCTGATCAGCCGCGACACGACGCACGCCAACGGCTACGACTACGTCGACTCCACCATGCAGTCGATCCAGGTCTACGGGTCGCTCTGCGACCAGATCATGAGCGGCGCGATCAAGGACGTCACGGTGACGTTCCGCTGCCTCGTGCCCTGACGCGAGCTTTTTCCGGCCGGACCGATCTCGGGGATCGTCGGCCCTCGCACGTTCGCCGCCCTGGCGGGCGTCGCCCGATCGGCCCGGCCGTCGGACCTGAAAAGTCTTGTCACCGGTCGCGCCCGGGCCACTCTAAGGGTCGTGAGGATCGATCGGGCAACAGTCGACGCGGCGCGGTCTGACGACACGGATGAGAAGCTCGTCGAGCGGGCGCGCGCCCACGACGGCGCGGCGTTCGAGCTGCTGATGCGCCGGCACAACCAGCGCGTCTACCGCGTCGTCCGGTCGATCCTGCGGGACGTGGATGAGATCGAAGATGTCATCCAGCAGGCGTACCTGCAGGCGTTCACGCACCTGGATCAGTTCGGCGGCAACGCCCGATGGTCGACCTGGGTCTGCCGCATCGCCATCAACGAGGCGTTGGCGCGAATTCGCCAGCGCGGCCGGTTCGTCTCGATCGACGCAGCAAGCGAGGAGTCCATGGCCGATTTTTCGAAGGCACCGAACAGCGATCCGGAACGCGCCGTCGCCGGACGCGAGTTCGGCCACCTCGTCGAGCGCGCGATCGACGGTCTGCCCGATATCTATCGGTCGGTGCTGATCCTGCGCGAGGTCGAGGAGATGACCACCGAGGAGACCGCCGCCGTTCTGGATGTCGAGGTCGACGTGATCAAGACGCGCCTCCATCGCGCGCGGGCGGCGCTGCGCGCGTCGATCGAAAATCGCGTCGGCGAGCAGATGAAGAACGCATACACGTTCGGCAACGAACGTTGCGATCGAGTTGTCGCGGCTGTGCTTGCCAAGTTGAAGTTCGGGGATCGACCGTAATCGCGAGACTTACAGTTCGACCGCTTGTCACTTTCTCCATGCTGCTGACTCTTGCAGGGGAGAGGAGAAAGCGATGCTTCAAGAAGGCATTAAGCGCAATGTCGTCGTTCTCGGGGGGCTGTTGGTGGTGGCCGGTTTGGGGGTTGGTTGCGACAGCGACAACAATAAGGTGCCAACGATTGATGTAACGAAGGCAATGCAGGGGAAGGACATCTTCCGCAGCGACACCTTCGGTGACGAGACGTTCTGGACGGACACCCTGATGATGAATCAGGTGATCCAGACGGTCGATCCGACCACGGCTCTGTCGGTCGGGTTGAAGGTGGACGCCGAAGCTCTGCCGGCAGAGGTGGTCGCCGGCGTCCAGAACGGCTCGATCAGCCTGACCGCTCCCGCGACGACGATCGCGCTGATCAAGTTGAACGCCGTCGTCGGCGTCAAGGGCACCGTGGAAAGCGTCAACGGGACCGACACCCTGACCCGGGTCGGCATCACCTGCGCGCTCTGCCACTCGACGGTGGACGATTCGTTTGCCAAGGGAATCGGCAAGCGGTTGGACGGCTGGCCCAACCACGATCTCAATCCAGGCGCGATCATTGCCCTGTCGCCTGCGGTCGATGCGGCGAAGAAGGCCGTGTACATGTCGTGGGGGCCGGGCATGTACGACCCGCGCTACAACCAGGACGGAATGAACGGGCCGGCCGTGATTCCGCCCGCTTACGGTCTGCTGGGCGTCAACAAGGTCACCGTCACGGGTGACGGCGACAACCTGGAGTACTGGAACCGCTACGTGTCGGTCACGCAGATGGGTGGACACGGCTCGTTCATGGAGTCGCGCACGAACGTCAACGTCACCAACGGAACCGATGACCAGGTGTCCGCGAAGCTGCCCGCGTTGCAGGAGTACCAGCTCTCGATCCCGGCACCGGCGCCGCCCGCCGGCAGCTTCGATCAGGCGGCGGCCGACCGCGGGAAGATGGTGTTCGAGGGCGCGGGCAAGTGCTCGAGCTGCCACAACGGCCCCGCGCTCACCGACGCGAACAGCAAGCTGCACGACCCGAGCGAGGTGGTCAGCGAGCCGGAGCCGAAGAGCGAGCCCAGCTACGCGTCGCGGTCCGCGACCAAGATGTACCGGACCGCGCCGCTGCACGGCGTGTGGCAGCACCCGCCGTACTTCCACAACGGCAGCGCGGCGACCCTTGACGCGGTCGTCGAGACCTACGACTCGAAGAAGTCGCTGGGCCTGACGAGCGACCAGAAGGCCGACCTCGTGCAGTACCTGAAGTCGCTGTAGTCACGAGCGGCGGGACCGCCGCAGCCTCACGGCACGCCGTTCAGACCCTGAATGGTCGAATTGCTGATCGTGAGGCTGTGGCAGTTGGTGCCGACGGCGGTTCCGGCGTTCGTGGTGCTGCCCGTCTGGGCCGTCGTCCAGCGGCCGCCGGTGTTCCCGGTCATCGTCGTGTCGGCGATGACCAGGTCGCCGCCGAAGTCGTTGCTGGTGAAGAAGACGCCGCCGCCGAACGCCTTCGTGCCGGCGGCATTGTTGAGGATCGCGTTGCCGCAGAGGGTGAGGTCGACGTTCTCGCCGTCGCTGTAGATGGCGCCGCCGTTGCCGCCCGAACCGATCTCGTTCTGGCCGTTGTTCATCGCGCTGCACATGCTGGGGTCGTTGCTGTTTGCGTCGTGGCCGTCTGCTTTGTTGTCCCGGAAGAGGCTGTTGTAGATGTTGACCGGCGATTGCAGACCACCGACCGCCCCCGCGTTGCTGGCGTGGTTGCCCGTGAACGTGCTGCCGGCGATCCATACGCCGGCCTTGCTGCCGAGGACGTAGATCGCGCCGCCGCCCGTGTCGGGCCCCAGCGGCGCGCCGACGTTGTTGGTGAAGATCGAATCGACGACGACCAGGTTGCCGTCGCGCATGTACAGCGCGCCGCCCTCGCCGTCGTTGTAGCCCTGCGAGCATGGGGCGGGCGCCGTCGGGATCGCCTCCGTGGGCGTGGTCTTTCCGCCGGTGAACGCGATGTGCTGCAGGGTCAGGGTGTTGTCGTTGGCCCGGTAGTTCCCGCTGTAGAAGCGCATGATCTGGACGGTCCCGCCGCCGTCGAGCGTGATCTTGCGGCCGCCGTCGATGACGGTGTTCTTCGTCGACGGGACGTTCAGCGTCGCGGTCACGCGGATCGTGACGGGGTCGGGGCCGCAGTTGAAGGTGATGACGCCGCCCGCGGTGACCGCGGTCTGCAGCGCGCTGAAGGTGCAGCTCGCGGCGGTACCGGTTCCGACGACCGTCGTCGGGCTTGTCGTGCTGACGGCCTGCGCTTTGGCGGGGACGCCCGCGGCGCACGATCCGTTCGGGTTGCCGGCGTTCCAGGTCGAAGCGGTGCTGCCGCCGGTTCCGGTGCTGCCGCCCGCGCCGGTCGCGCCGCCGGCGCCGGTCGAACCGCCGCGCCCGCCGCTGGCGCCCGCGGTGCCGGTGGTGCCGCCGCGTCCAGCCGCGCCCGTTGTGCCGCTGGAACCGCCGGTGCCGGTCGAACCGCCGCGCCCGGCCATGCCGCTCGCGCCGCCGGATCCTGCGGTGCCCGTCGTGCCGCCGCGACCGCCCGTGCCTGTGCTGCCGCTGGCGCCACCGGTGCCGGTGGTGCCGCCGCGCCCGCCGCCGCCCGTCGCGCCGCCGTTTCCGCCGCGCCCGCCGCCGCCCGTCGCGCCGCCGTTTCCGCCGCGCCCGCCGCCTCCGGCCGCGCTGCCCGCCGTCCCGCCGCCCTTGCCCCCGGTTGCCCCGCCGCTCGAGCCCGCGAGCCCGCCGGTCCCGGCCGTGCCGGTCGAGTCGCCCGAGCCGCCGCGCCCGGCCGCGGCCGTCTCGCCGCCTCCTCCACCTCGGCCGTTCTTTCCGGCGCTCGATCCGCCAGTGCCGGTCGTTCCCTCGAACGGTGAGCTGTCCGCGCAGGCGATCCCCAGCAGCGGCGCGAGTGCAATCAGAAGCAGGCGAGCGGTTCTTGGCATGGCGCGTCCTCCGACGGTTCGGGTACGGGGTATGAACCCCGAGCGCCCCGAAGCGGGCCAGCCTTTGGCGGCACGGCACCGTTGACATGTCCGCGCAGTTGAACCAATGTACCAACAAATGAATCGTCGTTCAGAAAGTGAATCAGAACGACACTCGCTGCGCGATCGGATCCGCGAGACCACTGTCCAGGCGATCCTGTCGGCGGCCGAGGAGATCTTCGCCGACGAGGGATTCCACGCGGCGCGCATGGGCGCGATCGCCGCGAAGGCCGGCGTGGCCGTCGGCACCGTCTACAACCACTTCGAGGATCGCGACGCGCTGCTGGGCGGCTTGCTCGCCTCGCACCGGGCCGAGCTGATCGAGCGCATCGATCGCGCGATCGCGGAGGGCGCAAACCGCCCGCTGCGGGAGCGGCTGCGCGGGATCGTCGCCGCGTTCCTGGGCCACTGCGAGCACCACCGGAAGTTCGTGAGCCTCGCGCTGCAGCAGGAGCTGGGCCGCTTTCAGCAAAGCTACCCGCAGGCGTGGGCCAAGAAGGCCGACACGATGCAGGCGATCTACGAGCGCGTCGACGGCGAGATGAAGCGCGGCGTGAAGGAGCGCATCTTGCGCCCCGAGATGGCCGATCTCGCGGCGGCGTTCTTCATCGGCATGATGCGGGCGCTGCTCGTCCGCGATCTGCTGTTGCGCAAGGGCGAGGGGATGGCGGCCGAGCTGGACGGCCTGCTGGACATGTTCTTCGACGGTGCGGGCGCCGGGCCGCGCAAGGGTGCCGCGTGAGCGCCGCGACCGCCACGGCCATTCCCTTTCCCGTCCGCGCGCCGACCAACAAGTGGCTCGTCACGCTGTCGGTCACCTTCGGGACGCTGATGGGCGCGATCGACACGTCGATCGTCGCGGTCGCCACGCCCCACCTCACCGGCGCGCTGGGCGCCACCGTCGAGGAGATGACCTGGGTGACGACCGGGTTCGTGATCGCGACGGTCGTCGTCATGCCGCTGACCGCGTTCCTCGGGCGGTTCTTCGGGCAGAAGCGCGTCTACCTGTTTTCACTGGGATTGTTCATCCTCGGGTCCGCGCTGTGCGGCCTGGCGCGATCGCTGCCGATGATGGTGGCGTGCCGGGCCCTCCAGGGCCTGGGCGCAGGCGCGCTGCAACCGACCGAGCAGGCGATCCTGCGCCAGACGTTCCCGCCCCAGGAGCAAGGGATGGCGATGGCGCTGTTCGGTCTCGCCGTCGTCGTCGGGCCGGCCGCCGGGCCGGCGCTGGGCGGCTGGCTGCTCGACAACTACGCCTGGCAGTGGATCTTCTACATCAACCTGCCGATCGGCCTGCTCGGCATCTTCATGGTGTCGCGCTTCGTGCACGAGCCGGAAGACATCCGCCGCGAGAACAAGGCGCGCGCCGAGGCGCAGCGCAAGAACCTGGACTGGCAAGGGATCGTGCTGATGACGATCGGCCTCGCCTCGCTGCAGTACGTGCTGGAGGAGGGGAGCAGCAACGATTGGTTCGCGTCGCACACGATCGCGATCATGTCGTTCGTCGCGGTGTTCGTGCTGGCCGCGTTCGTCATTCGCGAGCTGACCGCGCCGGTGCCCGCGGTCGACCTGTCGCTGTTCAAGGACCGGGTGTTCCTGTCAGGGACGCTGATCGGCGCCGTGATGTTCGCGATCCTGATGTCGATCACCTTCCTGCTGCCGCTCTTCATGCAGAACCTGCTCGGGTTCCCGGCGCTGCAGTCGGGTCAGGCGATGATGCCGCGGGCGCTCGCGATGATGATCGGCATTCCCGTGGTGGGCCGGCTGTACAACCGCGTCCAGCCGCGCGTCCTGGTCATCATCGGCGTGCTGCTGGTGGCGTTCAGCGCTTACCTGATGTCGCACTACACGCTGGCGACCAGCGCCCGCTCGGTCGTCACCGCGATCATGATCCAGGGGTTCGGGTTCGCGGCGATCTTCGTGCCGCTGACGACGGTCGCGCTGGCGGGCATCCCGCGCTATCGGCTGACCGACGCGACCGGATTGAATTCGCTGCTGCGCCAGATCGGCGGGTCCCTGGGGCTGGCGGCGTTCGCGACGTTGCTGCCGCACTTCACCGCGGCCGCGCGCACCGGCCTGGCGGCGCACGCCGATCCGGGGCGGCCCGAGCTGATCGCGCGGCTGGGCGCGCTGCAGTCCGGGCTGATGGCGCGCGGCCTGGACGCGGGCGCGGCGCGGACGGCCGCCGCCCGCATCGTCGACGGCGCACTCGCGCAGCAGGCGGCGGTGCTGGCGTTCGAACGGATGTTCCTGTTCGCCGGGATCGCGTTCCTGTTCGTGATTCCGCTGGCGCTGTTCCTGCGCAAGGGGCAGGCGTCGCAGCAAGCCAAGCTCGAGGACCTTCATTAGATGACGTTCATTCGAAAGAGGACGTGATGGAAACCGCTCAGAAGCTACAGACCGCCGTGCCCAGCAACGACGTCACCAGCGCCAAGCCCGCGGTCGCGGTCGAGGACAAGGCGCCGGCGAAACGGCGGGGCCGCCGCCCGTTCCTGATCCTGGGCGTGGTCGCCGCGATCGGCGTGTCGGCGTTCGCCGCCTACACGATGTTGACGGTCGGCCGCGAGAGCACGGACGACGCGCAGGTCGCGGCGGACACCGTGCCGGTGTCGGCCCGCGTCGGCGGCGTCGTCGCGCGCGTCTCGATCCACGACAACCAGGCGGTGAAGCGGGGCGACCTGCTCGTCGAGCTGGACGCGGCGGACGCCCACGCGCGCGTCCAGCAGGCCGAGGCCGAGCTGGCGACCGCGCAGGCGCAGGCGGCGGGGGCGGGCGCGCAGGTGACGATCGTCGAGGCGACGTCGAAGGGCGGCCTCACGAGCGCCCGAGCCGTGCTGAGCGGAACGACGGCGGGAGTTGGCAGCGCATCGGCGCAGATCGCGTCCGCACGCGCCGCGAATGCGCGCGCGGACGCGGACGTGCGCAAGGCCGAGATCGATCTCAATCGCGCGCGGATCCTGCGCAGGGCGGAGGCGATCCCGCAGGAGCGGCTCGACAGCGCGCAGATCGCCTACGAGTCCGCCAAGGCGGCGAAGGCGCAGGCCGACGCGCAGGTGGCGCTGGCCGAGGACGCGCGTCGCGGCGCGGAGAGCCGGGTGTTCGAGGCGCGCGGCCGCCTGAACCAGAGCACGCCGGTCGCGCCGCAGATCGAGGCCGCGCGCGCGGGCGCCGCGCTGGCGGCCGCGCGCGTGCGCAGCGCGGAGGCCGCGGTGATCCTCGCCAAGCTGCAGCTGGATTACACGCGGATCGTCGCGCCCGCCGACGGCTACGCGTCGAAGCTCGCGGTGCACGAAGGCCAGCTGGTCGCGGCGGGGCAGCCGCTGGTCGAGGTCGTGCCGGCCACCAGCTACGTCATCGCGAACTTCAAGGAGACGCAGATCGGTCACATGCACATTGGTCAGACCGCGAAGATCGACGTCGATGCGTTCCCGGGCCGCGAGCTGGCCGGCCGCGTGGACAGCCTCGCCGCGGGCACGGGCGCGAGCTTCTCGCTGCTGCCGCCCGACAACGCGACGGGCAACTTCGTGAAGGTCGTTCAGCGTGTTCCGGTGCGCATCACGCTGGTGAATCCGCCCGCCGAGCTGGCGTTGCGGACTGGACTGTCCGCCAACGTCACCGTCGACGTGCGCTGATCGGAGGCATCATGGCGAGAGAGGAAGCGACGATCCAGACGCGCGACGGCCGCTGCCCGGCGTCGGTTTTTCGTCCCGCGCAGGGCGACGGACCGTGGCCGGCGGTGCTGATGTACATGGACGGCGTCGGCTATCGGCCGCAGCTGTTCGGGATCGGGCAGCGCCTCGCCGACGCGGGATATGTCGTGTTGCTGCCCGACCTGTTCTATCGGATGGGCCCGTACGAGGCGCCGGACGCGAAGACGCTGTTCACCAATCCGGAGGCGCGGAAGGCGTGGGGCAGCTACGTCGGCAGCGCCTCGATCGCCAACGCCATGAGCGACACCGCGTCCTGTCTCGACTGGCTTGCCGCGCGCCCCGATGTGCGTCCAGGCCGGTTCGGCACGACCGGCTACTGCATGGGCGGCCGGCTCTCGCTGGCGGCGGCCGGCCATCATGCGGCGCGCATCGCGGCGGCCGCGTCCTTTCACGGTGGCAATCTCGTGACGGATGCGCCCGACAGTCCGCACTTGCTGGCGCCGCGCATGACGGGCACGAAGGTCTACGTCGCGGGCGCCGTCGAGGACCCGTCGTTTCCCGACGAGATGAAGCGCCGCCTCGCGGGCGCGATGACCGCCGCCGGCGTGGACCACCGCATCGAGACCTACGAAGGGCTGCGCCACGGGTGGGTTCCGCCCGACACGCCGACGCACAGCCCCGAGGGATCCGAGCGCCACTTTCGCGCGATGCTCGAGCTGTTCGCGTCGGCGCTGGCCGCTCGCTAGTCAGCCCGTCACGTCGTAACGCAGCTGCACGAGCCCGCTCGGGAAGGCCTGACTGCCGGCGAGGCGCAGGCGGCGCGTCGGGACCGACGCGTCGAACAGCGGGATGCCCTCGCCGAGCACGATCGGGACGATCGAAAGGGTCAGGTCGTCGATCAGGCCGTCGCGCAGGAACTGCCGGATCACCGCGCCGCCGTCGACGTAGATGCGCCGGACGCCGGCCGTCTGCAGCTCCGCGAGCAGCGGCGCGGGAGCACCCGCATGGAATCGCTCGCCGTGGCGGCTCGGGTACGACGCGTGCGTGAGCACGACGCAGCGCTTGTCACCGTACGGCCAGGCGGGAAAGGTCAGCACCTTGTCGTAGGTCCCCCGGCCGAGGATCAGGGCATCGACGTCAGCGAAGAAGCTCGCGTAGCCGTAGTCCTCGCCCGGCGTCTCGACGATCGACAGCCAGTCGATGCCGCCGTCGCGGCGCGCGATG
>Ga0070683_100003918_pt1 | contig 12165 bp, 11 predicted proteins | sample KBSC713LmetaG_FD_64662 | JGI IMG/M metagenome (GOLD analysis project Ga0070683, IMG submission 64662) | Corn rhizosphere microbial communities from Kellogg Biological Station, Michigan, USA - KBS C7.1-3L metaG | ecosystem: Host-associated > Plants > Roots > Rhizosphere ...
TGGCCGAGCGGGCGCCGGAATCGACGCAGGCGCTGCAGCCGTTGACCTGGCTGACCCGCAGGTGGACCAACTCGAGCAGCTCGGCGGGAGCGCCGGCCTGCGTGATCGCTTTGTTGAGGGCCATGATCGGCCGCATCGCCTCGGGGATGATCTGTACTGGGCTGGACATACGTGGTGTCATGCCGGTCAGCCTGGGGCCCAGCTGTTTCTCGCGGAACCTTGCCACACCCCGCTGGGGCTGCGTCCGTATCGGCTGAGCTGCGACGATACAGTGTGCCCCAGATTCGCGCTGGGGCGGGACACGAGGAGTGGGTCATCGGTGAGCGAGGAGTTCGCGCGCCAGCTGCGGGCCGTCCGCGACGCCACCGGCCGCAGCCTGCGCGAACTCGAGAAGCTCACGCACGTCAGCAACTCGTCGCTGTCCCGCTACTTCGCCGGGCAGTCCCCGGCCCCCTGGCCGGTCGTGGTCAAGCTGTGCCAGCTCGCCAAGCAGGACCCCCGGCCGCTGCGGGCCGCGTGGGAGCAGGCGCGGCGGCCCCGATCGACGGCCCCGGCCCGCAACGACCTCCCGCTTGACACGACCGGGTTCGCCGGCCGCCGGTCCGAGGTGGCCGCGCTGCTGCGGGCGCGGCGGGTCGTCGCGATCGACGGCATGGCCGGCGTCGGCAAGACCGCGCTCGCGGTGCACGTCGCGCACCAGTTGATCCCGCAGTACCCGGACGGCCGGCTGTTTCTGGACCTCTTCGGGTATACGCCCGGACAGGAGCCGGTCCCGCCCGGCGAGGCACTGCGCGTGTTGCTCACCGCACTCGAGGTCCCCGCCACCCGCATTCCCGAAGGTGTACGGGAAAGAGCCGCGCTCTGGCGCTCCGAGCTCGCTTTCCGGCGGGCCGTCGTGGTGCTCGACAACGCGGTCGACGCCGCGCACGTCGAGCCGTTGCTGCCCGGGGCCGGGTCGAGCCTCATGCTGATCACCAGCCGGCAGCGGCTCGTCGAGCTGGACGGCGTACCCTCGCTCTCGCTCGACGTACTGCCGCCGGCCGACGCGGCCGAGCTGTTCGCGACCGCCGTTGGCGACGCCCGCGGCGAGAGCTCTCCGGCCGTCGACGAGGTCCTGCGCCAGTGCGGCCACCTGCCGCTCGCGCTCCGGGTGGCGGCGGCCCGCATGCGACATCGGCCGGCGTGGACGGCCGACACGCTGGTGGAGCGGCTGCGCGACGGCGACCTCGGCACCGCCCCGGTGTTCGCGATGTCGGTCAACCAGCTCGACGCCGCCCAGCAGCGGATGTTCCGGCTGCTCGGGCAGGTCCCATGCGGCGACCTGTCCCCGGCGGCGGCCGCCGCCCTCAGCGGGCGTCCGGCCTCTGCATTGCTGGACGACCTTGTCGATGCGCACCTGCTCGAGGAGTCGACGCCGAACCGGTACCGGCAGCATGACCTGCTGCGCGAGTACGCGCGTTCACTCACCCCGGACGACGATCTCCGCGACTGCCTGACGCGGCTGCTCGACTACTACGTCGAGACGGCGGCGGCAGCCGTGAGCGTCGCCCATCCCGAGCTCAGCCGGCTGCGCGGGCTCAAGCCGACTTCTCAACTGGTCGACCCGGCGTGGCTCGACGTCGAGCGGGCCAACCTGCTGGCTGTTGCCTCGTTTGCCGCCGACCACGGCTGGCCGCAGCAGGCGCAGCGGTTCTCGACCGTGCTCTACCCGTATCTGGATGCGCTGGCGCTGCACGGGGAGGCGCTCACGCTGGCGACGCAGGCGCTGGACGCCAGCCTTTCGCTGGGCGACCCGGCCGGCGAGGCGCAGGCGCTGCTCGACTGCGTGACGATGAACTGGCGGCAGGGCCGCTACGACGACGCCGAGCCGCGCGTGCGGCGCGCGCTGGAGCTGGTCCGGGCGGTCGGCGACCGGTACGGCGAGGCGCGGGCGGTGAACCGGCTGGGGAATGTCTGGATGGCGCGGGGTTCGCACGAGCAGGCCCTGGACGCCTTCCGGACAGCTCTTGACCTGTTCCGGCAGGTCGGCGACCGGCTGTACGAGGCGGTGGTCCTGGGCAACCTCGGGTCGGTGTATCTGGCGCTGGACCGGCTCGACGAGGCTCACGAGCACCACCTTCGCGCCTTGGCGCTGCACCGGTCGATCGGTTCGCAGGGCGGCGCGGCGACGGCGCTGGGCAACCTGGGCCAGGTGTACGCGCGGCAGGGCGTTGCCGCGCAGGCTCGGGAGTACTTCCACCAGGCGCTCGCCATCGATCGTGAGCTGGGCTACCGCAGCGGCGAGGCCGACGTGCTCAACAGCCTCGGCGAGCTGGCGTCGCAGACGGGCGACCCGGCCGCCGCGGTGGACGACCACGAGACGGCGCTCGCTATTGCCGCCGAGATCGGCAACCGCCACGAGTACGAGCGGGCCTCGCGGGGACTGGCCTCAGCCCGGCGCCGGGTCTGACCAGGTGTGCAGGACCGTGCCTTTCTGCGTCCAGTCCGGGGTATGCACGGTGTCCTCATAGGGCTCCACCTTGAAGAGGACGCTGAACGTCGAGTCGGCCGGGAACGTCTGGCGGACGAACTCGGTGTTGCGCTCGCGGAACGTCCCATCGGTCAGCGCGCGGACGGCGCCCAGGACGCCGCGGCCATACAAGCCATTGCAGATGGTGAATGTCCGCTGCTGGTTGAACGGGTTTCGGCCCCGGATGAACTGAGCGACGTCCCAGATCAGGGGATGCTTGCCGCGTATCGTCTCGTCCTGAAGAGCGGGAGCGAACCGCCGCGCGATTCGGCGGTTCTTTTCCTCGACGAATGCAGCGTCGGTCTCCCCGAAATTGCGTACCACCTGGGTCACTGGCGAATTGATCTTGGCGAGGAGCCGGCGGGTCGCGTGGTTGAAGTCGACACCGCCTAACAGCGCGAGGTCGGTGGTGTAGTCGGCCTCAGTGAGGTCGACGGCCAGCTTGTAGCCGATGGTCAGGCGCGGGTTGGTCGCCCGCAGGTAGCCGTAGAGCTCGATGAGCGAGTCCGGATCCGAGTAGTTGTACAGCCGGACGTAGTCGGGGTCACTGCGGTGGGTATACGGCATGCGCTTGCGCAGTTCCTCGCCGAGCAGACCACAAACAATGGTCACGACCGAGGACTCGGGAAATCGCCAGAGGTCGTCGCTGCGCCACGCACGGCGGGCCGGGGCGGGCCGGCTCGACCGGGCGGCTCGACCGAGAGCGACGAGCTCCCTCTCCAGCGCTCGCTCCCGAGCCCGGATGTCCTCCGTCAATTCCCGGCTCGGAAGCGGGCGGAGTCGGCCGGCACTATCCAGCCGGTAGGTGGCGAAAACCGTGGCGCACTGCTGCAACCGGCGGTCGGGCGGCGCTGTCGATTTCTCCCAGGATGAGATCAGCGGTTCGCTCACCTCGAGCGCGTGGGCCAGCTGGTCCTGAGTGGCGCCCAGCTGGAGACGTAGCTCCTTCAACCGCGCCGGAAGATCGCGACCCGCCATCGTGCATCCTCCAGGACAAAGGGCGCCAAGCCGATTGGCAATCTCAGTTCCTTGTCTTGGTTCAGGACTGAAGTTTAACCTGAACTTTCGCACGAGCGCCTGATCCCGCTGCGGGATTCGGCCAAAAAGATGGACACCCCCTGGGGATCAGCCAAGAGGTGTCCTGTGCAAACCCGTCTCGGCCATCGCTGAGCCTGAGGAGGTTATGCAATGTCAACTGTAGACCTCATCGTGCCGTTGGCAAGCTTCTCGCTGCTCGCCGCCCTATTGCTGACCCGAGCGATCCGCATTCTCGGCTTGGCGCTCGAGTTGGCGATTGAGGCGCTCCGATTCGCCGTTCGCGCGATCATCGCGATCCTGCTCATCGTCGCGATGGCCGTCGTGCTGGGGGCCATCGTCGCCTCTAGGGTCTGATCAGCGGGCCGCCAGCCCATCGATAACCAGGTCCAAGGCCCGCTCGATGGCGGCCTCCTTCATCTCCGCGGGCGCGCGTCGCAGCGGTCCGTTCAGCACCAGATCGGCCACTCCGTGCACGGTCGACCAGGCGGCCAGCTCCAGCAGCGGCCGCCGGTCCGGGGCGAGCACGCCCTGCTCGACCAGGCCGTCGAGCGTTTCGACCAGCATCTGGAACGGCGTCGTGTTCATCGGGTCGAGCTCGGCGTCCTTCTCCCCCATCGCGTCGCCGTGGGAGAAGGCGGTCCGGAACAGGCCCGGCTCCTCGAGCGCGAAGTTGACGTATCCGCGCCCGAGTGCCCGGAGCCGGCGCAGCGCCTCCGCGACCGGGTCGGGCAGCGTCTTGCCGCGGTCGAGCTCGGCGTTCATCCGCGCGGCGAGCTCGGCCAACGCCCGCTCCTTGACCGCGTGGATCAGCTCGGCCCGCGACTCGAAGTAGCGGTAGGCGGCGGTCGCCGACACGCCCACCTGGCGGGCGGCCTCGCGCAGGACGACCGCCTCCGGACCCCCGCTGCTGGCCAGGTTGATCGCCGCCTGGGTGAGCGCGTTGGCCAGGTCGCCGTGGTGGTACGAGTCTCGAGTGACCTTGGTCGGCACCGAATCAGTCTCCCATGTTGACACCGTTAACCTCACCTGCGTATGTTGACACCGTTAAGTTAACGACGTCAACATGACGGGAGTCAACCGCGATGTTGTACCGGTACGGCACCTTCATCCATCGCCGCGCGCGGCTCGTATTGATCATCTCGGCGCTCGCGCTCATCGCCGCCGCCGTGGTCGGGGTCGGCGCCTTCGGCAAGCTCAAGGGCGGCGGCTTCGACGACCCGGCGGCCGACTCGACGAGAGCCCAGCAGCTGGTCGACGAGCGGTTCGGCGGGGACAGCAACCTCGTGCTCCTGGTCCACGCCAAGTCCGGCACGGTCGACGACGCGACCGTCGCCCAGAGCGGGCGCGCCCTGACCGACGCCCTGAGCGGCGAGCCCAACGTCCGCAACGTCGCCTCGTACTGGTCGCTGCAAGTGCCCGCCCTCAAGTCCACCGACGGGGCCGACGCGATGGTGCTCGCCCACATCGACGGCGACGACACGCAGATGCGCGATCGCGCCGAAGTGCTGATCGACAAGTACGCGACCGATCGCGGCCCGGTCACCGTGCAGGCCGGCGGGCAGGCGGCGGTCACCGTGGACGTCAACGGGCAGGTCGCCAGCAGCCTGGCGGTGGCCGAGGGCATCGCCGTGCCGCTGACGCTGATCCTGCTGATCCTGGTGTTCGGCAGCGTGGTGTCCGCGGTCCTGCCGTTGATCATCGGTGGGGTCGCCATCATGGGTACCTTCGCCGAGCTGTTCATCCTCGGCTCGATCACCGACGTGTCGATCTTCGCGATCAACCTCACCACGGCGCTCGGCCTCGGGCTCGGCATCGACTACGCGCTGTTCATGGTCAGCCGGTTCCGCGAGCAGCTGGCCGCCGGCGACGATGTCGAAACCGCGGTGGCCCGAACGGTCGCCACGGCCGGCCGCACGATCCTGTTCGCCGCGGCAACGGTCGGCACCGCACTCGCCGCCCTGCTGGTCTTCCCCCTGTATTTCCTGCGCTCATTCTCGTACGCGGGAATGGGTGTCGTCGTGATCGCGGCGACCAGCGCGCTCGTCATCGCGCCGGCCATGCTGTCCGTGCTCGGCCCGCGCGTCAACAAGGGTCGCCTGCGCTGGCAAAGCGCCGAACTCGGGCGCGATTCGCAGCGCTGGGGCCGGATCGCCGGCGCCGTCATGCGCCGTCCCGCGCTGGCCGCGCTGCCGGTGGTGGCCGGGTTGCTCATCGCGGCCAGCCCGCTGCTGCACATCACGTTCGGCACGCCGGACCCGGGCGTGCTCAACTCGGGCGCGGCCAGCCGCACTGTCGACGACCGCCTGACGGCCGGCTTCGCGGGCAACGAATCCGCGGCGATCACCGTCGTCGTCGACGGGCCGGTCGAGCGCACCGCGCTCACCGACTACGCGAAGACCCTTTCCAACCTTTCATCAGTGGTACGGGTGGACAGCAGCGCGTCCGTGTTCGTGCACGGGGACGCGGCCGGACCGGGCAACCCGGCGCTCGGCCGGCCCGACGGAGAGCGGCTGTCGGTCGTGAGTGGACTGACGCCGAAGTCGGACGCCGCCCAGGATCTGGTCCAGGCGGTGCGCGAGCTCCCGGCGCCCGGCCGCACGTACGTCGGCGGCGTCGACGCCCAGCTCATCGACACTCGGCACGCGATCGGCGAGCGGCTCCCGATCGGCCTGCTGCTCATCGTGCTGACCACGTTTGCCCTGCTGTTCCTGTTCACCGGCAGCGTCGTCCAGCCGATCCGGGCGCTGGTCCTCAACGGGCTCAGCCTGTCGGCCACGATGGGCGTCCTGACCTGGATGTTCCAGAGCGGACACCTGGCCGGGCTCTTCGGCTTCACCCCGCGGCCGATGGACACCGCGATGACCGTCCTGTTGTTCTGCATCGCGTTCGGGCTGTCGATGGACTACGAGGTGTTCGTGATCAGCCGGATCACCGAGCTGCACGAGCACGGCGCGTCCACTGTGGACGCGGTCCGGACGGGGCTCGCGCGTACCGGCCGGATCGTGTCGGCCGCGGCCGGGTTGCTGGCGGTCACGTTCTTCGCCTTCGGCACGAGCTCGGTGAGCTTCCTGCAGATGTTCGGCATCGGCAGCGGACTGGCCATCCTGATCGACGCGACGCTGGTGCGCGGGGTGCTGGTGCCGGTCCTGGTCCGGATCCTCGGCCCGGCGAACTGGTGGGCGCCCGCCCCGCTGCGGTGGGTCCACGCGCGACTGGCGCTGCGCGAGGCCTAGCCGGCGGTATCAAGTGGATGGCCGGGCGACGCCGGAGCAGTTTCATCACGCCGCCCGGAACCACGCCTCGCACCGACCCCACGTTGATACAGGCCTGGACGAGACCATTGACAAAAAGTTCTTTTACGTAAAGACTGATTTTCGTCATGAGAGACGTCGTCTACCTCGACCAGATCGAGCAGGCTGAGGCCCTGCTCAAGCCGCAGCGGATCGAAGTGCTGCGGCGGCTCGCCGAGCCCCGGTCGTGCACCGAGGTGGCGGTCGAGCTCGACCAGACTCCGCAGCGGGTCTACTACCACGTGAAGCGCCTGCTGGAGGCGGGCCTGGTCGGCCAGGTGGCCGAGCGCCGGGTGCGGGGAATCCACGAGGGGATCTACCAAGCGACCGGCCGGTCCTACTGGCTGTCTCCAAGCTTGGTGGGCCGGATCGGGCTGCGCCGGACCCGCGACCGGCTCAGCCTGGGCTACCTGGTCGACCTGATGGAGGACGTGCAGGCGGACGTCGCCGCGCTCGACCTCACCCGGCCCGACCTGCCCTCGATCGGCGTGTCCGGAGACATCCGGGTGCGCCCGGAGCAGCGCAAGGCGTTCCTCGACGAACTGCAGCAGGCACTGCAGGACCTGTTCACCCGCTACGGCGGCGCCGAAGGCGACGCGTTCCGTCTGGCCGTCGCCTGCTACCCGAAAGGAAATCCCGATGACCGAGCAGCATCAACCGCCGAATGACCTGCGCCTGCGTGCGATCGTCCCGGCCTCACCCAAGATCGTCTACGAGGCGCTGACCGACCCGGCCGCGCTTCGTGTATGGCTGGCCGAGCACGCCGAGGTCGACCTGCCCGGCAAGTACGAGTTCTGGGGCCGCTTCACGCCGGACGGCGCCGAGCCGCACCAGCGGGTGCTGCACGTGGACGAGCGCACCATCCGGTTCGCCTGGACCGTCGAGGGAGTCGAGACCACGACGCAGTTCGAGCTGGCCGAGGACGAGGACGGCACGCTGGTCACGCTGAGCCAGAGCGACCTGCCGAGCTTCCAGGACGTCCTGGCCGACACGGCCGGTGCCCGGGGGGCGCTGCAGACGTTCTGGTCGCTGGCGATCGCCAACCTGGCCGACTATCTGGCCGGCCGTGAGCTCACGCCGAAGTGCGACTTCACGTCGGCCGAGTTGCACGCTTCGGTCGTGATCGACGCGGCCCCGGACAAGGTGTTCGACTCGATGACCCAGCCGGAGCAGTTCCGCAAGTGGTCCGGCGCCAACGTGGACATCGAGCCCTTTGTTGGCGGCCGCTTCGCGATGGGCGGCTTCGAACTGGACCCCGGCGGAGCCAAGTTCGTCGAGTTCGAACCGGGCCGCAAGGCGACGCTGCGATACGCCGACGGCATGACCGACAGCTGGCAGCTGGAAGGCTCGGACGGCAAGACCCGGCTCACCGTGGTGCAGAGCGGGTTCGACCCCGCCAACCCGCCTTACCCGGGCTGGACCGGCTGGCTGGGCGGCCTCGCCGCGCTGCGCCGCTACCACGAGCTCCCACAGTGGCGCTCGATCTGGCGCTCGATCGAGTTCCCCGGTGTCCCCGCGGAGATGCTGGCGACCAACGAATGAGACGAGCGCTCTACAGGGACGGGCGAGTTTTCCCGTAGAGCCAGGGCTGGAACAGGCCGTCGAGTTGCTTGCCGCTGACCTTCTCGGCCAGCGCGGTGAACTCGGCGGTCGTTCCGTTGCCGTAGCGCATCTGCGCCGCCCAGTCCCGCAGGACCGTGAAGAAGGCCGGGTCCCCCACCGCTTGCCGGAGCGCCTGCAGCGTCATCGCGCCGCGCTGATAGACCGACTCGCCGAACATCCGCTTCACCCCGGGGTCGGCCGGCGGCACCGTCCACAGATTGGCCGACTGACTCGAGTACACCTGATTGAACCGCGTCTGCGGGGACGGCCCGCCGGCGTGCTCGCCCCACAGCCACTGCGCGTAGGTCGCAAAGCCCTCGTTGAGCCAGATGTCGCGCCAGTCGTGGACCGAGACGCTGTCGCCGAACCATTGGTGCGCCAGCTCGTGGGCGATGACCTCGCTGCCGGACCCGCGGAAGAACTCCGGCGAATACAGCGGCCGCGTCTGCGTCTCCAGCGCCCCGCCCACCTTGGTGGCGTCCAGCACGACGCCGCCGACGGCATCGAACGGGTAGGGCCCGAAGACGGTCGTCAGGTATTCGATGACCGGGCCGGTCTGGGCGATCGCGGCGTCGGCGTCTTTGCTCGGGTAGCGGGTGCCGACCGCGTTGTACATCGGGACGCCGGCCGCCGTCCCGGTCGTGATCCGGTAGTGGCCCACGACCATCGTGGCGAGGTACGTGGCCATCGGCGCGCTCTCCCGCCAACGCCATGTGGTCCAGCCGCCGCTCGTGGACTGTCCTTGCAGGATGCCGTTGGCGATCGCGTTCAGCCCGGCCGGGACGGTGATCGCGAAGTCGTACGTGGCCTTGTCGCGCGGGTGGTCGTTGGACGGGAACCAGGCGGTCGCCGCCTCCGGCTCGCCGAAGACATAGGCGCCGTCGGCCGTCGGGTGGAATCCTTCGCCGGCCGGTTTTCCCTTGTACCGGACGTCGATCGTCATAGTCGAGCGGCTTGCGATCAGCGCGGCCGGGGTGACCTGCAGCTCGGTCTCCGCCGTGTGCTGCGCATGAGCGGGCCGGCCGTTCACGGTGATCGCGGTGATGTCGAGCGCCCCGAAGTCGAGGTTGAACCGCGCGAGGTCCTGGGTGGCCGTCGCCGCGATGACCGCGTGCCCGTCCAGCTCGTTCGGGTCGGGGTCGTAGCGCAGCTCGAGCCGGTAGCTCTGCACGTCGTATCCGCCGTTGCCGGCCCCGGGGTAGTACGGGTCGCCGAGGCCGGGCGCGCCGGGCGGCCCGGATATCGGCGCGGCCGGCAGCTGGACGGCGCGTGCGTCGGGCCGCCGGTTGACGACCAGCACCGTTGCGGTGGCGGCGAGCACGAGCGCCGCCACGATGACCCAGAGGACCGGTCGTCGGAGCACGGTTCAACGGTACAAACCCGGATACTGTCCGGATGGGCACCACGTATCGCCGGTCGGCGGGGACGCCGCGTGGCCAGGCGCGGCGGCAGGACCTGCTCGAACGGATCACCGCCGACCTGGAGGTCAACGGGCTGGTCGACTTTTCGCTGCGGCGGGCGGCGCGGGCGGCCGGCACGACCCACAAGGTGCTGCTGTATCACTTCGAGAGCGTCGACGACCTGATGCTGCAGGCGATCGTCCGGCTCCGCGGCCGGCGCATCGAGAAGGGCATGCTCGCCGCGCGAGAGGAGCCGACGCTGGCATCCCGAGTACGCGCGATATGGCCAATTCTCATCGGGGACGAGGCTCGGGTCCTGGATCAGGCGATCGGGATGGCGATGTATGACCCCGACCGTTTCTCGCCCCTGGGGCGGGAGGCGTCGAAGCAGTATCTGCCGTCGCTGCTGTCGATCTGCCCGGAGCATTGGCCGGAGCGGCGCAAGCTCGAGGTGTCCGAGATGATCCTCGCCGCGCTACGGGGATTCCTCGTGGACTGGCGGACGAGCGGGGACGCCGACGGGATCGCGGCCGGCCTGGCGGCGCTGTCGCGGGCGCTGGACCGCGAAGAGGCGGTTGTGTCCATGTGAACCACGTGGTTCACTTGGGTATGCGGATTGAGCTGTCGGCCGGCCCGGTCGACTACGAGGACACCGGCGGCGACGGCCCCGTGCTGGTCTTCCTGCACGGCCTGGTGATGGACGCCTCGCTGTGGGCGGGGACGATCGCGGCGCTGTCCGGGTCGTATCGGTGCATCGCCCCGACACTGCCGCTCGGCGCGCACCGGCACCCGATGCCCCTCGGCGCAGATCTGTCGCTTCCCGGAATCGCGCGGCTGGTCGCCGAGTTCATCGAACGTCTCGACCTTCGGGGTGTCACGCTCGTCGGCAACGACACCGGCGGTGCGCTCGTCCAGTTGCTGATGGTCGACGAGCCCTCTGTCGAGCGCGCGGTGCTCGTCTCCTGCGACGCGTTCGACAACTTCCCGCCCGGCCTGACCGGCAAGACGCTGGTCGCCACCGGCCGCTTGGCGCCGTTCATGTTCGGCCTGTTCATGCAGCAAATGCGGCTCAAGCCGGTCCGCCGGCTGCCGATCGCGTTCGGCTGGCTGACGAAGCGGGGGGACGCGGCCACCGCGCGGTGGATGCGCCCGATCCTGCACCAGGCCGGAATCCGCCGGGACACCGTCCGGGTCCTGCGGGCGATCAGGACCGCCCCGAACCTGCTCGTCGACGCGGCCAAGCGCCTGCCCGACTTCGACCGGCCGGCGCTGGTCGTGTGGGCCTCGGAGGATCGGGTGATGCCTGTTGATCACGCCCGCCGACTCGCTGCGCTGCTCCCCCGCGCTTCCCTCGTCGAGGTCGAGGACAGCTACACGCTGGTACCACTGGATCAGCCCGGGCGGCTGGCCGCAGCTATCCGGGAGTTTGTCGCGCGCTGACCGTGCCGGCGCAGTCGGCCAGGATCCGCTGGGCGTCGAAGCCCCGGCTCTCGATCGCCGCTCACCGGCCTACTTTAGTGATCCCTCCAGGCGCTTCTTGAGGTTGGTCAGGCTGACCGGCGCCCCGGCCTGCGTCTGCTTGCGGATCAGCGGCAGCAGCGCCCGCCCGATCCCGTGCGCCTCGTAGTCCAGCGCCAGCGTGATCCGCGAGCCGGCCCCGGCCGGCTCGATCGTGAGCGTCGCGTTGGGCCGGATCGGGCCGTCAACGCCGCGGGCGGCCCACGTACGCGGCGGATGGTTCTCGACGATCTCCTGCGTGATGCTGCGCTCGGCGCGGCCGATCCGGCGGGTGGTCGTGAACCGGTCGCCGTCGGCCTGCACCCGGACCACGTCCCGTTGCCACTCCGGGAACCGCGCGACGTCCGTGATGTAGGCGAACGCGTCGGCCGGGGCCACGGCGACCTCCACAGTGGACACAATCGGAGCCATGATGATCATCCTCGTCACAACGGGGGGATACTTCTCGTCATAGCTTTGACGGATGGTGACCGACGATTGTGACCGAGAAGCTCGCTGAGCAGTTCGAGGGCTACCGCGACCACCTGCACGCGGTGGCTCACCGCATGCTGGGCTCCGCCGCCGAGGCCGACGACGCCGTTCAGGACGCCTGGCTGCGCCTGCAGCGCGCCGACCCGTCCGCTATCGACAATCTGGGCGGCTGGCTGACCACTGTTGTCGCCCGGCTCTGCCTCGATCAACTGCGCGCTCGCAAGCCTTTTGATTCAGGTGTACCGCCAGAAGCCGGCCGATCCGACCCCGAAGAGGAGGCCTTGCACGTCGACGCGGTCGGGCAGGCCCTGCTCGTCATCCTCGACCGGCTGGCCCC
>Ga0070683_100003919_pt1 | contig 12164 bp, 6 predicted proteins | sample KBSC713LmetaG_FD_64662 | JGI IMG/M metagenome (GOLD analysis project Ga0070683, IMG submission 64662) | Corn rhizosphere microbial communities from Kellogg Biological Station, Michigan, USA - KBS C7.1-3L metaG | ecosystem: Host-associated > Plants > Roots > Rhizosphere ...
GTCGGTGCGGCGCGCCGACCTGGTCGTCGGCGCTGTGCTGGTGCCGGGGGCGGTGGCGCCCAAGCTGGTCGACGAGGAGATGGTCGTCGGCATGGACAAGGGCAGCGTCGTCGTCGACGTGGCGGTCGACCAGGGCGGCTGCATCGAGACCTGCCGCCCGACCGATCACGATCACCCCACCTACGAGGTGCACGGCGTCGTCCACTACTGCGTGCCCAACATGCCGGGCGCCGTCGCCCAGACCAGCACCTGGGCGCTGACCAACGTCACCATCGAGTACGCGCTGAAGCTCGCCGATCTTGGGTTGGCGCGCGCGGTGACCGAGGACGCGGCGCTGGCGAAGGGCGTGAACTGCTACGCGGGCAACGTGACCTGCTCACCGGTGGCGCTCGCGCACAACATGCCCTACAGCCCGCTGACCGCGCTGCTCAAGCTGATGTAGCCGGGGCGTCCGCCTGGACGCTCAGGGCGTGCAGGCGGTGTCCGTACACATCAACGACAGGCACAGCTCCGGGATGGTCAGGCCGGCGCACATCCCGGCGCCGTCGCAGAATGTGTGGGTGACGATCGTGTTGAGCAGGTCGTGGTTGCACGCGGTCATGCACTCGGTGCTGGTGTCGTAGCGAGCGCAGTTCCCGGCGCCGTTGCAGAGACCGTTGGTGCCGCAGCTGGCGGCACCCTGGTTCGCGCACATCCCGCGGGGATCGCCGAGGCCACCGGGCACGTTGTGGCAGCTCCCGGCTGCGCTACCGGAGGCCGTACACGTCTGGCACGAGTCGCACTGGGCGCTGTTGCAGCAGACGCCTTCGGTGCAATGGTTGTACGCGCCGCCGCACTCGCCGTCGCGCCCGCATCCGTCGCCGGCCGACTTCTTCGTGCGGCAGACGCCGGCGTCGCAGTACGTGTTGCCCACGCACTGCGTGTCGTCGGCGCAGCCGCCCCGGCAGCCCGTCCCGCCGCCGCACGTGTACGGGGCGCAGCCCTGCGTCGCGGGGACCGAGCAGGTCCCCAGGCCGTTGCACTTCGCCTCGGGCTGGAACGTCGCCGCGTCCGCGCAGAAGGGGGCGACGCACTGGGTGCCGGCCGCGCCCTGGGTGCAGGCGCCGCCCGTGCAGGTCCCGGTGTTGCCGCAAGGCAGGTTCGCGGTGCAGCCGCCGTGCGGTTCCGGCTGGCCGTCGGTCGAGTTGCCGCACGTGCCCGACGCGCAGGTCTGGCAGGTCCCGCAGGCGGACATGCCGCAGCAGAAGCCGTCGACGCAGAAGCCGGTGGTGCACTCGTGGCCCGCCGAGCAGGTGTTGCCGCCGCCCGGCGCCTTCTTCGGCAGACAGGTGTTCGTGCCGCCGCTGCAGTAGTAGCCGCTCGCGCAGTCAGCGTCGCCGTTTGCGGTGTTGCAGCTGCCGAGGCACGCGGTGCCCGCGCCGTTGCAGACGTAGGCCCCGCAGCCGGTCGGGCTCATCGTGTTGCAGAGGCCGGCGCCGCTGCAGAACGACTGCGGCTGGTACATCCCGCTCATGCACATGACCGCCGGACCGCACGGCGTCGTGGTCGCCTGCTGCATGCACGACCCGTTCAGGCAGAACCCGGTGTTGCCGCACGGCCCGCTGTTCGAGCAGCGGCCGTAGGGATCGACGGCGGGCGTGCCGAGCGCGAACGCCGAGCAGGTGCCCGCGCCGTTCAGGTTGCACATCTGGCAGGCGCCGCAGCTGTCGGTCGTGCAGCAGACGCCGTCGGTGCAGTGGCTGCTCGAACACTGGTTGTTGGCGGTGCACGCGCCGCCGTTCGCCTTCTTCCCGTCGCAGGTGCCGGGCGTCGTCGCGTTGCCGGTGCAGTAGAGGTTTGTCTGGTCGGAGCAGTGGCTGTCCGACGTGCAGTCGGTGCGGCAGCTGCTGCCGTTGCAGACGTAACTGCCGCAGCTCTGCGTCGGCTGCTGGCTGCACGTGCCGCTTCCCGTACAGTGCGACGGCGGTTGATAGGTCGCGCCCGTGCACGACTGCGCCGTGCCGCAGGTCTTCGAGGCGGGCTGCTGCTGGCAGGCGCCCGACACGCAGACGCCGGTGTTGCCGCACTCGCCGCCCGCCGGGCAGCGGCCGCGCGGATCGGCCGAGTTGTCGGCGACGTTGCCGCACGTCCCGTTGCCGCTGGCCGCGCACGACTGGCAAGTTCCGCAGCTCGTGGTGGTGCAACAGACGCCGTCGGTGCAGTTGCCGGTCGTGCACTCGTGCGCGGCGCCGCAGGCGGCGCCGTTTCCCTTCTTGCTGGTGCAGGTGCCCGCCGCGGTGGTGTTCCCGGTGCAGTAAAGCGTCGTGCTCGCGCACTGCGTGTCGGCCGTGCAGCTGGTCAGGCACGAGGTCCCGCTGCAGACGTAGTTGCCGCAGCTCTGGGTCGGCTGCTGGGCGCACGCGCCGATGCCCGTGCACGTCGACGGCGGTTGGTAGGTCATGCCGGTGCACGACATCGCCGGGCCGCACGAGGTGGTGGACGGCGCCTGCTCGCAGCCGCTCGCGCCGTTGCACCGGCCGGTGTTACCGCACGGCGGGGCGGCGGTGCACTGGCCCGACGGCGCGGTCGTGCCGGCGGCCAGCGGCGTGCACGTCCCCGGCGCGGTGCCGTTGCAGGTCTGGCAAGTGCCGCAGGCGCTGCTGCCGCAGCAGACGCCGTTCACGCAGCTCCCGCTGATGCACTCGTTGCCCGCGCCGCACGTCGTCCCGTTCGGCTTCAGCGCGCAGCTGCGGTTCGGCGGGGTGCCCTGGCAGGTGTACGGCGCGACGCAATGCGAATCCATCGCGCAGTTGGTGCGGCAGGTCGCGCCGCCGCACAGGTACGGCGTGCAGCTGGACGACGTCGCGGCCGAGCACGCGCCGGTCCCGTTGCAATGTGAGATCGGGGTGTACGTCGAGCCCGTGCACGACTCGGTGCTGCACGACACCGTGGTCGCGGCGAGCTGGCAGCCGGCCGCGCCGTTGCAGAAGCCGGTGTTGCCGCAGGGCGGGTTGGCCGCGCAGCGGTTCATCGGATCCGCCTGGCCGAGCGGAACGTTGGCGCAGTTGCCGGCGCTCGCGCCGACGTTGCACGACGTGCACAGCGAGCAGCCGCTGCTGACGCAGCAGACGCCGTCGACGCAGAACAGACCGGTGAGGCACTCGCTGGTGGCCGCGCACGGCTGGCCCGGGCGCTTCAGGTTGCCGCAGCGGTTGGTCTTCGGATCGCAGATGTAGGGCGGCAGGCAGTCGGCGTCGCGCGTGCACGCCGCGAGGCACGCGGTCGCCCCGTTGCACACGTAGGGCGCGCACGGGATGTTGTTCGCCGGCTGGCAGACGCCCAGGCCGTTGCAGGTCCGCCCGGTCACCGCGGTCGACTGGCCTCCGGGGCACGACGGCGCCGCGCACGACGTGCTGGCGTCGTAGAGCCGGCAGGCGCCTTTGCCGTCGCACTTGCCGTCGGTGCCGCAGCTGGGCGCGCCCTGGTCGGCGCAACGGGACAGCAGGTCGGTGTCGCCGGCGGCGACGTTGCTGCACACGCCGCGCGAGCTGCCGAGCGCGCAGGACTTGCAGGTGCCCGTGCAGGCGGACTCGCAGCAGACGCCCTGCTCGCAGAAGTTCGAGAGGCACTCTTCCTTCTTGAGGCAGACCGCGCCGTTCGACTTGAGGCCGCACGATCCGTTCACGCAGACGGCCGGCGACTGGCACTGGTTGTCCGCTGTGCACGACGGCAGGCACGCGTCGGTTCCGCAGATGAACGGGAAGCACGGCCTGGCGCCGGGAGTGACGCACGTGCCGGCGCCGTCGCAGGTCGACAGCGCCGTCCCCTGCATCGTCGCCGAGGGGCAGGTGGCGGGCTTGCAAGGTGTCCCCGAGGCCCAGCGCTGGCACGCGCCCGCCTCGCACTTGCCGTTGGTGCCGCAGGTCGACACGTCCTGCATCGCGCAGATGCCGGCCGGATCGATCGTGCCGGTCGCGACGTTCGTGCAGACACCCAGCATGGCCGCGACGCACGACTTGCACGCGCCGGTGCACGCCTGATCGCAGCAGACGCCCTGGGCGCAGAAGGTGCTCTTGCACTCGTCCGCGGTCGAGCACATCGCGCCGTTTTCCTTCTTCCCGCACGAGTTCGCGGTGCAGCTGTTCGGCGTCAGGCACTGCGTGTTGTTGGTGCAGGCGTTGAAGCAGCGCGATCCGTTGCAGACGTACGGGCTGCACGGGAGCAGGTCGGGCGCCACGCACTGTCCGGTGGCGTTGCAGGTAGACGGGGCCTTGTAGACGTTGGCCGAGCAGGTCTCGTCCGCGCACAGCGTCCCGACCGGCCAGCTCTGGCAGTTGCCCCCGCCGTCGCACTTGCCGTTCGTGGAGCAGGTACTCTGCGCCATCATCTTGCACATGCCGCGCGGGTCGGCCGATCCGGCGGCGATCGGCGTGCAGCGGCCCATCGACGCGGCCAGGCCGCAGCTGCGGCACGGGCCGGTGCAGGCCTGGTCGCAGCACACGCCGTCGACGCAGTGGTTGTGCTGGCACTCGGCGTCGCCGGTGCAGATCTGGCCGTCCTGCTTCGGGCCGCAGGTGTTGTTGACGCACGCGATGCCCGTGTCGCAGTCCGCGCTGGTCGCGCAGGTCTTGGTGCAGGCGCCGCTCGCGCATCGGAATGGATGGCAGTCCTGGATGCCCTGGCCCTGGCACGTGCCCAGGCCGTCGCACGTCCCGGCCGTGTTCACCTTGGCGTTGCCCGAGCAGGTCGGTGCGATGCAGACGGTGTCGCGCGGGTATTTCGAGCAACCGCCGATGCCGTCGCAAAAGCCGGTCTGGCCGCAGCTGGACTTGCCCTGGTCACGGCAGATGCCGCGGCTGTCGGGGGCGTCGGCGTCCAGCGGCCAGCAGCGTCCTTCGCGTCCCGCCAGGTTGCACGAGAGGCATGGCCCCTTGCAGGCGACGTTGCAGCAAATCTTGTCGGCGCAGAAGCCGGAGGCGCACTGGTCGCCGGTTTCGCAGCTCGCGCCGCTCATCAGCTTGCCGCAGCTGCCCTGGACGCAGGCCTGGCCGCTGATGCACTGGCTGCTGGACGTGCACGATGTGAAACACGCGCCCGCGCTCGAGTTGCACGTGAACGGCACGCAGATGCGCGTCGATCCGGGCTTGCAGTGACCCACGCCGTCGCACACCGACGAGCCGACGACCGCGTCGCCCTCGCACGTGCCCGGCTTGCACATCGTGTTCTCGGGGTACTTGCGGCAAGCGCCGGCGCCGTCGCACTTGCCGTCGAAGCTGCAGGTCGACGCCGCCGTCTTCATGCACGTCGACGAATCACGCGGATCGGTGCCCGCCTTGCGCATCACGCACTTGCCGATCGTGTCCGGCGCGTTGCAGGTCTTGCAGCCTTCCTTGCACGCCGATTCGCAGCAGACGCCGTCGGCGCAGAAGTGGCTGGCGCATTCCCCGTCGCAGGCGCAGGCGTCGCCCTGCGCCTTCGGTGTTCCGGTCGTGCTGCAGACGGGCGTCTCGGGACCGCCGACGTCGGCACGATCGCCCGTCATGCCGTCGGTGTTCGGTTTCAGATCGCCGATCGATCCGTCGCCGCCGTCGGGGTTCGACGAGCCCTTCTTACATCCGAGGCTGGAGACAACCAGCGCCAGCAGCGCTGCCACGCCCACCCGCCCAACGATCCGCGACCACTTCATGGCTTCTATAGGCGATCGCCCTTCCTCGAAGAAAGTTCCACGGTATCACGGGGTAACGTGGGGCGGCTATGTGTACCTGGTGCGTCACGCAAACGACACCAGCGGGAACGTGGTAATTTGGAGGCCTTCCATCGGAGGTTCCGAGTTTATGAACAACGTTGCTTATACCCTTCGAGCGGGCGCGAAATCAGCCTGCGTCATGTTTACGGCAGCAGCCCTGGTCGCTGCGCTGGGTTGCTCGGCTGGCGTCAAACCGAGCCCGACCGGAACGGGCGGGAAGGGCGGCATCACGGGCCCCGGGACGGCCGGAACATCGGCCTCCGGGACGGCCGGGACCGGCTTCGGCGGGGCATCGCCGCCCCTCGGCGGGTTCGGCGGAAGCATCACCATCCCGCCGGACGGCGGCACGGCCTGCCAGCACACGGAGTTCACCTTCGAGCCGAAGATCCCGACCGTCTACCTGGTCGTCGACCGGTCGGGCAGCATGTTCCACTGCCTCACGACAAGTCAGTGTGTCTGTCCGACCAAGACGGACACGTCGTGGACGACGCTGCAGACCGCCATCGAGGGGTTGCTCACGCAGCTCGACGCCCAGGTCCGTTTCGGGTTCACGACGATCTTCGGGACGGATCCGTCGAACGGCCGCGGGGGAACGTGCTCCCTCATCAACGGCACGCTCGCGGACAACGTGCCGCCGGCCCTCAACAACGCGGCTGCCATCAAGGCGAAATACGACAGCCTGGCGTGGCCGGTCGAGGCGGAATGCCAGACGGGCGGCAAGAAGTTCGAGTCGCCGGCGATGTACTCGATCACCGCCGCCGCGAAGGCGCTCGCCGCCGACACCACGGTGGGTGACAAGTACATCATCTTCATCACCGACGGGCAGGAGGACTACTGCGACGACTCGCTCGAGATCTGCGCGTCCGACTCCACCGTTGGTGCGCTGCAGACCGCGTACGCGTCGAAGATCAAGACGATCGTGTTCGGTCTTCAGACGACGCAGTTCAACTTGCCGGGCGCCGTCCTCGACGCCTTCGCGAACGCTGGCGCGGGCGAGCCGACCGTCGCGTCCGTGCCGACCAACCTGGACGCGACCGCCATCTTCGACCAGTGCCAGGGCGTGATGCCGTGGAAGACCGACCTGACCGCGTCGGGCCACACGACCACGCGCGGACCGACGGCGGTCGTCGGGACGTATTCGGCGACCGCGGGGCCGACGAAGCCCTTCAAGCCGAACGCCGCCGACCAGACCATGCTCGTCTCGCAGCTGTCGACGGCGCTGGCGGGCGTCAAGAGCTGCACTTTCGATCTCACGGCGACAGGCGGTACGCCGATCAAGGTCGATCTCAAGCAGCTGAGCAAGGCCACGATCAAGGTCATGGGCACCACGGTGCCGCTCGACACGACCAGCGCGAACGGCTGGAACATGGTCAACGAGACGACGGTTCAGCTGTTCGGCAGCGCGTGCGACGCCTGGCGCGATCCGGCCGCCAAGACGATCGACTTCAACTTCCCCTGCGAGATCATCGTCGAGTAGCCGCCGTCGCGACGGGACCCTCAGGGTCCCGCATCTAACCAATGAAGCCGATCACCAGGCTGACCGCCGTCGCGACGATGGTCGTGTTGTAGGCGAACGACAGGATCGCGTGCGCCAGCACGGCGCTCCGTATCTGGCGGCTCGTGATCGAGACGTCGGACGTCTGGAAACAGATCCCGAGCGTGAAGGCGAAGTACGCGAAGTCGAGGTACGCGGGCTTGCCTTCACCGGGAAACAAGAGACCGCCCTCGCCCTCACCGTCCTCGCGGTAGTAGAGGTGGGCGTAGCGGAGCGTGTACGCAGTGTGCGTGAGCGCCCACGCGGTCCCGACCGCGGCGAGGCACAGGGCCACGAACGCCGGCCGCCACTCGATCGGGCAGGTGCGGGCGTTGCGCAGCACGACGGCGGTCGCGAACAAGCTGAAGCCGCTGGCGAGGATCGCGATGACCCACACCGCGCGCCGGCCCGGATCGTCGTCGGCCGCGTGGCGCCGGGTCCGCTTCGGGTCCGAGCCTGCCCGGAAGATCACCGCCCACGCGAGCGCGCCCATGATGAACGCCGCTGCGTCCCACCCGGCCACGGCGCGGAGCGCCACCCCGAATCGGTCCGGCACCAGGAATGCGACCGTCGCGCCGACCCCCAGCGCGATGGCGAGACGGGCGCGGGCCTGCCTCGGATCGTGGCGCGCGAACGCGCGGGACGAAGCCGCCATCCACCTTCAGCTTCGCCGACGAGGCGGGGTGGAGTAAAGGCATCGGCGACCCTATATTGGCCGCCGATGTCCAAGGCTTGGCGGCTGGAGCGCGGAGCGAACGTCGGCGCCGACGGTGGGGTGAGGTTTGCGGTCTGGGCGCCGCGGCGCCAGGCGGTGTCGGTGCGCCTGTTCGATGCGGCGGGGGCGGCGCGCGCCGAGCTGCCGATGACCCGCGACGCCGACGGCGTCTTCACGGCACAGGCCGATGCGGGGGTCGCGCCGGTCGGCAGCGACTACGCGTTCGTGCTGCCCGACGTGGGCGCCCGGCCCGACCCGGTGTCGCGGCACCAGCCAAACGGCGTCCATGCCCCGTCGCGCATCGTCGGCGCCGATGGCTTTGCCTGGACCGACGCGGGCTGGCGCGGGGTCCCGCGCGCCGACCTCGTCATCTACGAGCTGCACGTCGGCACCTTCTCGCCGGAAGGGACGTTCGACGGCGTGGCCGCGCGTCTTCCGTACCTGCGCGACCTGGGCGTGACCGCCGTCGAGGTGATGCCAGTCGCGGCGTTTCCGGGAAATCGCAACTGGGGCTACGACGGCGTCTACCTGTACGCGCCGCACACGGCCTACGGCGGCCCGGCCGGGCTCAAGCGACTCTCCGACGCGTGCCACGCGCACGGGCTCGCGCTGATCGTCGACGTCGTCTACAACCACATCGGTCCGGAAGGGAACTATCTCGGCGACTACGGCCCGTACTTCACCGATCGGTACCGCACGCCATGGGGCGACGCGCTCAACTTCGACGGGCCCGAGAGCGACCAGGTCCGGCGGTTCTTCGTCGACAACGCGCTGTACTGGCTGTCCGAGTACCACGCCGACGGACTGCGCATGGACGCGATCCAGGGCATCCACGATTTCTCGGCGCGTCCGATCCTGCAGGAGATCGCGGACGCCTTTCACGCCGAAGCGGCGCGCCTTGGCCGTGACGCCTGGCTGATCGCGGAGAGCGATCTCAACGACCCGCGCGTGATCCGGCCCAAGGACGCGGGCGGACTGGGGCTGGACGCGCAGTGGAGCGACGACTTCCACCACGCGCTGCACGCGATCGTCACCGGCAACGCGCGCGGCTACTTCGGCGACTTCGGGCGGGTGGGCGATGTCAGCAAGGCCATCAGCGCCAGCTTCGTCTACGACGGGCAGCACGCGCCGCACCGCCGGCGCCGGCACGGGGCGTCCGCGGCGACGGACGCCGGCGATCGGTTCGTGTCGTTCATCCAGAATCACGATCAGATCGCCAACGCCTACCAGGGTCAGCGTCTCGCGCAGGTGGCGGGACACGCGCGCCAGAAGGTGGCGGCGATGGTGCTGTTCTCGACGCCGGCGCTGCCGCTGCTGTTCCAGGGCGAGGAGTATGCCGAGGAAGCACCGTTCGATTACTTCACCAGCCACACCGACCCGGCGCTCGCCGAGGCGGTTCGCAAGGGCCGCCACGCCGAGTACCTGCATCTGCTGGCGGATGGAGCGGATATGGGCGCCTGGGCGGACCCGCAGGCGGAGGAGACCTTCCGCAAGTGCAAGCTGCGCTGGACGTCGCTCGATCGCGCGCCGCACGCGGAGATGCTGGCGTTCTACCGCGCGCTCATCGCGCTGCGCCGCCGCCTGGCGCCGCTGCACAACGGCCGGAAGGATCTCGCGCGCGTCGAGCACGACGAGACGGCGCGCGTGCTGACCATCCTGCGCGGCGACGACAGCGGCGCCGCCACCTTCACGTGCGCCAACCTCGGCGACGCGGCGGCGCACATCCGCTTCCCCGACGGGACGTGGCGGCTCGCCCTCGCGACCGATCCGTCGATTGCGACGACGGCGTCCGATCGCGCGACGGTCACGTTCCCGCCGTCCACGGGCGCGATCTACGAGCGCATTCGCGCGCGCGATTATTAATGCAGGCGCGGCGCGCCGGCGCGCGGGTTGGCGCCGAACATCAAGCTCTCGCTGCCGTGGCCCTTGCCGTAGCCATCCGCCTCGCTGAACGGACTCTGCGTCCGCGGGCGGAACAGCATCGTCAGCGACACCGCCATGATCACCCCGAGCACGACCATCAACCACCGCCCCCCGATCGAATTCAACGCTTGTGCTGGCATGATCCCGCCTCGGTCCTCACGATCGAAGCTGATCATGAGGACCGCGTTGTCCATGCGTTGCCGCTGGATCGGTCCTAGTACTCGTACTTGAGCTTGCCCGAGACGTGCGCGGTGACGTCGCCGGTCCAGTCGTGCTCGGGCAGGACGCCCACGATCTGGGAGTGTGACGTCGGGCATAAAAAAAGCCGCGGTCAGCGGCCCGACGACGAAAAGCGATTTTGACGAGGCGGCGGAAGGACTAGCGGCGCTTCTTCAGGATGCCCCAGCGCCCCTGCGCCGGCGCCTTCGCGGGCGCGTCCTCCGCGGCCGCCGCCTTGTGCGTGGCCGTCGGAGGTGCCGCGAACTTCTTCGATTCGTGCTTGGCGGGCTCACGCGTCGCCACGACGGGACGCGCCGCCGGCTTCGACTTGGCCGCCGGCGCATCATCGTTCGACGTGAAGGGGTCGTCCCACTTGCCGCCGCCACCGCGACGCGCGGGCGCCTTGGCGGGCTTCGCCGGCTCCGGCGGGGGCGAGGCGCGACGGGTGCCGGCCGACTTGCGATCGCCGCCGCCGTTCTCGAACGGATCGTCCCAGTCCGACGACGCGCGGCTCGACTTGGCGGACGCGGCGTTCTTGCGGGGCGCCGGCCGCATATCTTCGTCTTCCTCGACGACGCGCTTGGAGGCCACCTGCTTGCCACCCTTGCGCGGCGACGGATCCGAGAACGGATCCGACCACTCGCCCGGCTTCGAATTCACCGCGGCGGCCTGCTTGCGGACGCCCGCGCCGGCCGGCGCCGAGGTTCGCGTCGTGGTCGTCGTCGCGACGGCGGGACGCGTGGTGCCCGACGGGGTCGACCCAGCCGCGCCCTGCACGACGCGGATGATGCCGTCATCGCGCTTCGCCTGCTTCGGCGCGGCGACGGGCATCGGCGCCGGGGCCGACTCGCGAATCTCCGGCTTCGCCCACTCGGGCGTCTCGTGCTTGATCTTGGTCTCGGGCATCGGCGCGGCCTTGTCCGCGTCGCTCAGCAGATCGTCGACGCCGTCCTTCCGGCCCTTCTTGCCGGGCGCCGCCTTGCTCGGCTTCTCCGTCGCGAGCATGTCGACCAGCGCCTTGTCCTCCGTCGCCGAGGTGCGCTTCTTCTTCGGGCCCGACTCTTCCTTCAGCAGCTTGTCGATGAACTTGTCGTCGGCCGGCTTCAGCGTGGGCGGCGGCGTCTTCGCGGCCTCGGTCTCCAGCTTCGGCGAGACCTCGGTGTGCTTGACCTTGTTCTTGTCGCCCTCGTCGGGCAGCGTCGGCAGCGCGACCTCACCGCCGCGCTTCTGCGTCGTCGGGCCGGCCTTCGCCGCCGCTTCCTTCTCCTTGGCCTCGCGCGCGGCGTTCGCGGCGCGGTCTTTCTCGGCCTTCTCGGCGGCGGCCTTGTTGATCTCCTGCGCCCTGCGAATCTTGTCGAGCTCCGACTTCTTGTCGTCGGGGCCCATCACCTTGTCTTCCCACTGCAGCGTCTTGCCGATACCGGACTTGTCTTCGGCGAGATCGTCGCCCTTCTTCTTGGCGTTCTTCGCCTTCGCATCAGCTGCGTGAGCGACGAGAGAACGACCGTTGGCGAGCGCGAAGCCGGCGAGCGCGGCGCAAACTAAGAACCGTGACCGCATCGAGGGACCTCCAAAGGCGGGGCGGGGTAGAGGAACGTAAACAATTATCGACGCGCCTGCTGAGTTTGACAAGCGCCTTTTCACGACACCGTGCACCCGGGTCGCACATCGGCGGTACCCCGGATCGGCAATGAAACCCGGCGTCATGACGGGACTATTGGTGTCCGCGCCGCCCCCCCGGGGCTCGCCGGCCCCCCGTTTCCGCCGCTCTTTAGGTCGTTACCTGGCGACGATGCCTGACGCCACGATCTTGACCCGCTCGCCCTCGACGTCGACCTCGATGTCCATCTCGCCCTCGGCGCGCACCCGCGCGAGGCCCAGGCGCGACAGCGCGCCGGCCTTCGCGTTCATGCGCATCAGCGAGAAGTAGTGGGCCATGGCGTCCTTGGCGGCGTTCATCTCGGCGTAGCAGGCGCCGAGCTCGGCGATGTGCTGCTGCGTCGAATTGTTCGTCACGACGACGCGCACGATCGCCCCTTCCTCTCGCG
>Ga0070683_100003921_pt1 | contig 12162 bp, 12 predicted proteins | sample KBSC713LmetaG_FD_64662 | JGI IMG/M metagenome (GOLD analysis project Ga0070683, IMG submission 64662) | Corn rhizosphere microbial communities from Kellogg Biological Station, Michigan, USA - KBS C7.1-3L metaG | ecosystem: Host-associated > Plants > Roots > Rhizosphere ...
CGATACGATCATTCGCAATGGAATGATCTATGATGGCAATGGTGGCGAACCTTATAAAGCCGACATTGCCATCAATGCAGATACCATTGCATTTATCGGCGATCTTTCACACGAATCAGCAAAAAACGAGATCGATGCAAAAGGAATGGCCATTGCACCCGGTTTCATCAATATGCTGAGTTGGTCGAATACGTCACTCATCGAAGATGGCCGTTCGCAGGGAGAGCTTCGCCAGGGCGTCACGCTTGAGGTAATGGGTGAAGGTGAAAGCATGGGACCATTGAATGCGAAGATGAAAGACCAAATGCAAAAGGGGCAAACGAATATTAAATACAACGTGGAATGGAATACACTTGGCGAGTATTTGAACTGGTTGGAGAAAAAGGGAATTTCCTGCAATATCGCTTCTTTCGTTGGTGCCACCACGGTACGTGAGTATGTAATAGGTGAAGATGATCGCGATCCTACCCCAACGCAAATGGATAGCATGAAATTATTGGTTCGCCATGCAATGGAAGAAGGTGCGATGGGAGTTGGTTCTTCACTTATTTATCCGCCTGCTTTTTTTGCGAAGACAAATGAATTGACAGAATTATGCAAAGAGGCATCAAAGTACAATGGCATGTACATTTCTCACATTCGTGATGAAGGCAATAAATTATTTGAAGCCGTTGATGAATTAATGACTATCTCGAAAAAAGCAAATCTCCCCGCAGAGATCTATCATTTCAAAGCTTCGGGTAAAGGCAATTGGTGGAAGATCGACAGCCTGATAAAAAAGATTGACAAAGCAAGAGCAGAAGGGTTAAAGATCACAGCGGATATGTACACATATAACGCCAGTGCAACGGGCCTGACGGCAGCATTTCCACCTGCCTTACAGGATGGTGGTTTTGATAGCCTTTGGCATCGTTTGCAAAGACCTGATGTACGTGAAAAAATGAAGCAGGCAATGGATTCAGATGCCCGCGATTGGGAAAATACTTACTACGGTGCAGGTGGAGCGAAAGGAGTCTTATTGCTATCGTTCAAACAAGATTCGCTACGTAAGTACATTGGAAAAACGTTACAAGAAGTGGCAACTATGAGGGGAACTTCTCCGGAAGAAACTGCTATGAATTTAATTGTGGAAGACAGTACCCGCATCGGTGTATCTTATTTTTCTATGGATTCAAACAATGTAAAAAAAGAGGTTGCTGTTCCATGGATGAGCTTTTGTTCTGATGCATCATCTGAAGCTCCGGAAGGAGTTTTTCTTAAATCAAATCCACATCCGAGGGCTTATGGAAGTTTTATAAGGGTACTCGGCAAATATTCTAGAGACGAGAAAGTACTTCCATTGCAGCAAGCGGTCTATCAACTTTCCAAATTACCTGCAACAAACCTGAAACTTCGAAAGCGTGGTGAATTAAAAGTCGGTAATTACGCAGATATAGTACTATTTGATCCAAATTCAGTGAAAGACAACGCTACATTTGCAAAACCACATCAATATGCTTCCGGAATAATCCATGTTTTTGTGAACGGAGTGCAAGTGTTAAAGGACGGTGAGCATACGGGTGCAAAGCCGGGACGTTTTGTGAAAGGCCCCGGATGGAAAATGAAAAGGTCATAGATAATTAGGCATTTAAAAATGGAAATAACTATTCGCAGGGCGGCAAAAGATGATTGTCCGCGACTACTTGAATTGATACAGGAATTGGCAACTTATGAAAGGGCTCCTGATGAGGTGACTGTTACACTGGATCACTTTGTGGAAAGTGGTTTTGGGAAACAACCGGTATGGTGGGCTTTCGTTGCCGAAGCTGACAACAAAGTTGTCGGTTTTGCACTTTATTATATTCGCTACTCCACATGGAAAGGACAGGCAATGTATCTCGAGGATATTCTCATAACAAATGAAATGCGTGGAAAAGGCATTGGGAAACTGTTATTCGACCGGCTGATCGAAGAAGCGAGAGAAAAGAAATTTAACCGAATTATCTGGCAGGTGCTTGACTGGAACGAACCGGCAATTAATTTTTATAAAAAGTACAACGCGGATTTTGATGGCAGTTGGGTAAACTGCAGCATTTATGTTTGAAAAATTGCGCGGTAGAATTGTTACAGTTGAAGAGTGCGACGCAACGGAAGTAAAATAGAATTACAAAAGCCGGCTACATAAATCATCTAACTTACTCCCTCAACGGTCATTTCTTTATTGATCTTTAGTATTAATCCCTGCAGAACTTTACCGGGTCCTGCTTCAGAAAAAGTGGAAGCTCCATCAGCTATCATTGCTTGTATACTTTGTGTCCAGCGTACGGGGCTAGTCAGCTGATCGATCAAATTTACCTTGATCTCATTTGCATCCATCACAGCTTTGGCAACTGAGTTCTGATAGACCGGACAAACGGGTGTATGAAATCTTGTTTTTTCAATTGCTGCCCGCAGTTCCTCGCGAGCAGATTTCATCAGCGGAGAATGAAAGGCACCACCTACGGGAAGAATAACGGCCCTTTTCGCGCCAGCCGTTTTCATCCGTTCACACGCAATTTCAATCCCACGCAGCGAGCCACTGATCACTAGCTGGCCTGGACAATTATAATTCGCTGGAACAACGACTTCGCTGGTTTCCTTTTGCACTTCTGCGCATATCGATTCCACTCTTTCATCTAACAGTCCCAACACAGCTGCCATGGTTGATGGGTTTAATTCGCAGGCCTTTTGCATGGCTTGTGCACGGACGGAGACTAAACTCAATGCATCTTCAAAGCTCAACGTGCTGTTTACGACCAAAGCCGAAAATTCACCGAGGGAATGACCGGCGACCATGTCTGGTTTTGCATTCTCGATACTTCTATAAGCGATAATAGAATGAACGAAAACGGCGGGCTGGGTTACTTTTGTTTGCTTCAGGTCATCCTCGGTGCCGCGAAACATCACGTCTGAAATACGAAAGCCTAATATCTCATTTGCCTGTTCAAATAGTTTTTTTGAGAAAACACTATTCTCGTAATGCTCTACTCCCATTCCCGGAAACTGCGATCCCTGTCCCGGGAAAACATAAGCATGTTTCATAAATTTAGCCCGTTAAGGTTTCAAAAATAAGAGTGTTTCAGGAACTATAATACAAAATCATAATTTCAAAAATCACTGGCAGAAGAGTCGTGTTTGCACGCTAACTAAGATTAGCAGCGATCAATTTCAAGAATTCGTTGCGCGTAATATGATTATTCAAAAGCTCACCGTCAAAGGCTGATGTAGTTGTAACTGAATTTTGTTTTTGCACCCCACGCATCATCATGCACAAATGTTTTGCTTCGATCACGACAGCAACTCCAAGCGGATGCAATGATTCACGTATGGCAGCTAAAATTTGAGTGGTCATCCTTTCCTGCACCTGCAGGCGCCTTGCATATACGTCGACCACGCGGGCAAGCTTGCTCAGACCAACAATGTAACCATTCGGAATGTAGGCAATATGAGCCTTGCCAAAAAAGGGAAGCATATGATGTTCGCACATCGAATACAGTTCAATATCCTTTACGATCACCATTTCACTGACGCTTTCCTTAAACCTTGCCGAGTCAAGAATCTTTTTTGCATTCATCTTGTACCCTTGTGTCATATATTGCAATGCCTTGGCGACCCTTGTGGGTGTTTTTGCCAAACCTTCCCTATCCGGGTCCTCGCCGATCAATCTTAATATCTCTTTGTTATTCTTCGCCATCTTTTCCAATTCATCATCACAATACTCTTCGACTTTTTTGTACGACATAGTGCATTTATTTTAACTAAAATTATTGATTGCCAATTTGGTTTCCAATTACCTCTATCAAATGCTAAAGCTAATATCCAATAACCAATATCAAACTTCTAAACCGGGTACTCCACAAAATTTCTTGGTGTTTCATATAACCTTACCTGCAGATCAAACTTGCTATCGATGTATGGCCGCAGGAGCTTATAAATAACTACAACAATATTCTCGGCCGTCGGGTTCAGATTCTTGAATTCTTCTGTGTCAAGGTTTAGGTTTTTATGATCAAATTTTTGCACGACCTCGCGCCTGATAATGTCAGATAATAGCTTTAGATCTATCACATAGCCTGTTTCTTTGTCTGGCTCGCCGGTTACTTTTACCTCCATTTCGTAATTGTGGCCATGATAGTTGGGCAATGCACATTTGCCAAACACTTTTTCATTTTTACCGTAATCCCACGCATCATTATACAGCCGGTGAGCCGCATTAAAGTGTTCTTTCCTGAAAACTGAAACTTTCTTAGACATATTCTTAGTTACAAAATTTAGATCACCGCGGTCTGCGGATGAACTCCAATCATAACGCAAAAAATATAAAACAGTTTACTATTCAATTATTTTCCTCCAAAATATTCGACATAAATTCTCGGAGTCTCATATAATTTGATATGATGAAGTTGAATACCATGTGGCAAATGCGGCTGAAGCTGGTTCCATATCTCTATCACAAGATTTTCTGAGCTGCACATTTTTCCCTGCATAAAATCAACGTCAAGATTCAAATTCCTGTGATCAAGTTTATCAACTACGTGCTCATTAATAATAATGCTCAGTTTTTTTGCATCAACTAAAAAGCCGGTATTCGCATCAGGTTCCCCTTTTACTGTCACAAATAACTCGTAGTTGTGGCCGTGCCAGTTGTCATTGGCACACTTCCCAAAGACCTCATCATTTTTCTCCTTGGTCCATGAGGGGTTATAAAGTTTATGAGCCGCGTTAAAATGTTCTGCTCTTGTGAGATAAACCATACTAAAAAATGAATGGCAAAGTTAAGTGAAAGCTTTCTTCATGATGAATCGATAACTTTGCGCCCTGGAATTGTATGGATATTTTATTAATTGCTGCAACAGCAAAAGAGATCGAGCCTTTTTTTGAGTATTACCGGAATACGAAAAAAACTCAGGGTATCGACGTACTGATCACGGGTATAGGGCTTACGGCCACTACGTACCGCTTGCTGAAACAACTACAATTAAAACGACCCGGCATGGTGATACAGGCAGGTGTGGCTGGGTGCTTTAATAGAAAAATCCCATTAGGAACTGTAGTTGTTGTGAAAAAGGAAACCATTGCGGACCAGAGTGTGATAGAACTAAAAAAGCTCAAAACTCTATTTGACCTGCAGTTGGTTCCGCATGACCAGTTTCCTTTTAAGAAAGGATGGCTTGAGAACAACCATGAAGCCTTAACAAAGCTGAAGTTGAAAAAAGTAAACGCGATCTCGGTCAACGAAATAACAACATCAAAACAGCGCGTCAGGTTTTATGAAGAGTCGTTCAGTCCGACAATCGAGTCAATGGAAGGAGCAGCCTTACATTACACATGCCTAATGGAAAAAATACCGTTTCTTCAACTGCGCAGCATTTCAAATTATATAGCCGAAAGAAATAAAACAAAATGGGATATGAAAAGATCGATCGATAATCTGAATAATGAATTAATACACGTTGTTGAAACAATAAACTAAACCGATAAACTTTGAAATTTTCACTTGGTTTTTCTCCCTGTCCAAACGATACTTTCATCTTCGATGCATTGGTTAATAAAAAAATTGACACAAAAGGCTTTGACTTCGAGGTTGTGCTAGAGGATGTGGAAACGCTTAACCAATGGGCGTTACAAGGCATGCTGGACATCACCAAGCTGAGCTTCCCCGCTTTTTTTCAATCAAGTGATAAATATGTTCTCTTGAATTCGGGAAGTGCCCTGGGCAAAGGAGTTGGGCCTTTATTAATATCGAAAGAAGTCAAAGATCCAACGTCAGAAATAGAAGATCTCACCGTCGCGCTTCCTGGAGCACATACTACAGCCAACCTTCTTTTTAGTTTTGCATATCCAAATGCCTCAAATAAAAAATTTATGGTCTTCTCTGCGATTGAAGAGGCTGTACTGAGCGGAAAAACAGATCTGGGTGTAATTATTCATGAAAATCGCTTCACCTATCAACAAAGGGGACTTTCCAAAGTGAAAGACCTGGGAGAACATTGGGAACAAAAGATGAAAGCGCCGATACCCTTGGGGGCCATTGCCATTAAGCGACAATCAGAAACTACAGCTCAGCAAATCGATTCTTTAATAAAAGAAAGTCTGAACTACGCTTTTTCGAATTATCCTCTTATCACGGATTATGTAAAACAACACTCCCAGGAAATGAGTGAGAATGTGATGCGTCAGCACATTGATCTCTATGTAAATAATTACTCTCTTGACTTAGGGGCAGAAGGCAGAGAGGCTATAGAAACACTACATGAAGTTTATAAGCGGTCAGCCAACAAAGAAGTTGCCGCCCATTCACTGTTTCTTTAGAATGCTTTCCAGCAAAAAGCCATCCGTTTCCGGATGGCGTTAGGTATTAGAGGCAAGTATGAAATATATTTAATGAGGCTGCTCTACAATTCCGGCCTTCACGGCATACATCACCAACCCAGCCATAGATTTTGTGCCAGTCTTTGTTTTTAATTTATCACGTATGGCCTCCACTGTACGCGGGCTAAGGTCGACAATGTCTGCTATTTCTTTTGTGCTCTTTTCATCGCACATAAGACGCAAAATGAGAATTTCCTTTTCTGTCAGCTGCACGTCGTGAGGGGTATTTGACTCTACGGTTCTTTTTGTTCGAAGGCCATTGAGCAAGGCTTTATTCGTAAGATCATTAAAAAAGAACTCCTGTTGATAGCAGGTTCTGATGGCCTGGTAGATAGTTTCGGAATCTGAATCCTTGGTGAGATACGAGTTGGCACCAATCTCCATCATACGGCTGATCATTGAATGATCGTTGTGCATCGATAGCATGATCACCCTGATGTTCGGGTAAAGTCTTTTTACTTCAGGCAAAGTAGTCAGTCCATCCATGATCGGCATCTGGATGTCAAGTAAAACTACATCGGGCTGAATGTGCTTCAGGAGATTCAGGAGCTGCATGCCGTTCTCGGCTTCGGCCACCATTTGTATGTCCTTACGGGCTGATAAAGAAGTTTTTACTCCAGTACGGAAAAGGGCATGATCATCGGCAATAGCCACCTTGATGACTGTGTTGGGGTCGAGGTTCTTCATGGGATATTAATTGAGTTAGAAACGAACAATTATGTTTTATTATTGTTGCTTTTGCGTGCAAATTGAAAAAAAGCTGTCAAATATTCTATAGTAGAACTACGTGATTTAAACATGTGGAAAGTACCAAAAACTGAATTTCATCGAAAACTTACTAAGAAAATAAAAGGAGCTTCACGCGTGTGACAGTAAAAACCATGACAAGAAAATCGGTCATTATTGCTCTTGTCTGAACAGCCTTTCGAGTATATTTTTGTTTCAGAAAGTTGATTGATACGGAGAACTCGTCTTCATACTCTACCGTCCAATGTCCTGAATACCGTCCAGAAAGTTTTTAAACAAATCCTTTGAAAAACTGACGACATACCCACAATCAACTTTCTCTTTTTTTAATCCCCCGTTTTTTAAGCCAATATCAGCGAGAGGCAATCATCAAACAAATTACCCGGTCCCTGTTTTAGCTCTAATCTCTAATCATTACCCCATCTTTGACCTAATTACCTTTTAGTTTTACTAAATAGCAAATATGGCGTTCTTTAAGCCGTACCCTTTACAGATTATTTTAAAGTGAGGGTCGTTCTCCCGCAAGGGTCAGTTTATTGTTTGTTCTGTCTCCAGGGCAGACTCAGAAAGTTCCATTCCTCTTCGAACGCGGGTACCATAAATCCTTTTACGCACCTTGCTTTTTGTCCTTCCACAACCGCATGTGGAATGGATTTCCCACTCATTCATCAATTAAGGCTGTGTCTGCCTGAAATGGATTTTGCACACAAATTGCAATACCATAAGCGATGTGTTTTTTATTCAATTCTTAATAATACAGGGGCCTCTCCGGCCCCTTCTTATTTTCGAGTGTTTAAACGTTCATTTGACAATTATATAGGCATGTTATATATTCGCTTCGAATTTTCATAGGATAAGGTTTAATGGTTAAGGGCTGTTTCTACAGCCTTTTCCCTTTTGCAAGCAGAAAAGCGAGGGCAATACTAAAATGATCCTACGGAAATTTGAATTCTGGTTTTCAGTCCATTCACCCCCAGCTCGCACTCTCTGTAACAGTATTCATAAATGATGACTGTAGCAAGCCGTGGTAAACTCCATCAAGTCGTAAAGGTTTCTGGCAGCACTTTATTGTTGCTTCAAAATAATTTTTCCGGTTTGCACTTGTTCCAATGGGGAAGAATGGCAAGCATCCAACCAGATTGTCCTTCTAAACCGATTTTCAATGCTACAAATGTTTCAAACCTTTCAAAACGCCTGTAATCGCTGCTAAGGATGGATAATTGGACAACACTTTGTCTTTTAGATAAGACCTGGGAACGAGAACCTCAAGCGATCTTAGCGAGCGATTAACAGGCTGTTTATTGGATTGTCCATAGGCGGTTTAATGGTTTGGTCCTGTAAGTAAATGATGCTAAAACCTACTCAGAGCCTGAACCTTGGTAAAGGTGCAACAGGAGCGAGGCGCTTTCAATGAGAAAAAAGCCAATTTTTGGTGTTTTTTTCCCTTAGAATGCTGGCTTGTAACTACCGATCTTCAGAGCGTGAACAAAAACCGAATTCCATTAACTTAGTATGAGTTGAAATTTTATGGGCCGCGAAATCATAGAACGACTAATAAACTATTGGAGGAAAACTTTTTTTCTTGAGCCTTTTCTTATTTTACTTTTAATTTTTTGCCTTATCATAGGACTCCTTCATCATCACAAGAACAAGGAACGGATTTTATTTACGATTTATTTTCTCTCAGGAGTAATTCTATTTATTCCGACTGCAGTAATCGTCAGCTTCAAAAGTCTAATAGGCAAGCAATTAATGATATACCAGGAGGTCGGCAATACATTTTTCGAATTAACTGAATTTCTTGCTTTTTATTTTTTTTTCAAGGAATCGTTGCAAAACCACAAGTATCAAAAATACTTTAGAACAGCATTTTGCATTTTGCTAGTTAGCATTGGGATTTTTTTCATTGGGTTAACGTTCCCGACCTATAAGGCGGAGGATATAAGATTGCACTCATTGGTTATTAACGCGATCGAATTTTTCTTTTTATTTATCCTGTGTCTGACCTATTTTCGTAAGTTATTCACTGACGCTCCAACCAAAAATTTATTCAAGCGTCCTTCTTTCCTGATCGTGACCAGCACGTTCTTCTACTCAATTTTGATGATTCCATTTTTTCTTATCGCAGCTGATCTTTTCATAAGCGAAATAGTGATTTATCAAACTCTCTTTGCATGTCATTATATTCTTTTAATGATCTTGTTGTTTTCAATTTCAAAGGCTTTTTTATGCAAAATACCCATTACAACCTAATTCTCTTTATACTAGCTAGTACCTTTCTTATTTTGTTAATGGCTGGCTTTATTGCTACAATTCTTTTCTTGTATAAAAAAAAGCAGCTTGCTTATTATAAAACAATTGAAGAGCTAAAGCTTGACTACGAAAAAAGTCTTTTGCGTACGCAGTTAGAAATACAGGAGCAGACACTTCAGCACATATCAAGGGAAATTCACGATAATATAAATCTCTCCCTTACGCTTGCCAAGCTAAATCTGAATACTTTTGACTGGGGTCACCCTGACAAATCAAAAAATAAAATAGATTCGTCATTGCTGCAAATTAGTAAGGCTATAGTCGATCTTAGCGATCTTTCAAAGGGAATGAATTCTGAATTAATCATTAACCAGGGTTTAATAGAAGTACTAAAAAAGGAAACCAACAGACTCAGGGAACTAAACCTGTTTGAATTGGATTATGTCGTCACTGGCAATCCCGTTTTTCTAGCCTCTCAAAAAGAGCTTGTTATTTTTAGAATTATCCAGGAGGCATTGAACAACATTATCAAACATGCTAAGGCAACCTCGGTCAAGTTAAATCTCGAATATGATTCTGATCATATTAACGTATTAATAGCTGATAATGGCAAAGGCTTTTGTAAAGATGCCGTTGAGCAAAACAAAAATAAAGAATCAAATGCTGGTCTAAGCAATATGCAGAAAAGGGCGGCTTTATTTAATGGAAGAACAATTATCGACAGCATTTTAGACTCCGGTACAACCATTTTTGTAACGATTCCCTATTAATAAGGTATGGAAAAAGAAGCTATCCAGATAAAGGTTGCGCTTGCAGATGATCATATACTGCTGCGGAGCGCATTAGCTTCTCTAATAGATAGCTTTGGAGATTGCAGGGTGATTCACCAGTCAAATAACGGAAAGGAATTGATGGATTGGTTTCAGAACGGCCTGATACCGGATGTGGCCATACTGGACCTCAATATGCCCGAGATGAATGGCTACGAGGCAGCACGCTTAATACAACAAAAATTTCCCACTGTAAATGTTTTGATGCTGACCATGTATGATTCTGAGTTATCGCTCATACGATTACTCCAGGCGGGAGTGAAGGGTTTTTTAAAAAAGGATATACATCCATCGGAACTGAAATTTGCTATACACTCAGTAATGAATGCCGGCTATTACTATTCAAACCATACTGCCGGTAGGCTCGCAAATCTTTTTCGTTCCATTGATGACAAAAAAAATTTCTTGCAAAACATGATGCTTTCCGAGCAAGAAGTGCAATTCTTGAAGCTCGCCTGCTCTGAGCTTACCTACAAGGAGGTTGCTCAAAAAATGGCCTTGAATCCCAGATCCGTCGACAATTTACGAGATCAACTATTCGTCAAACTTGATGTGAAAAGCAGGGTAGGTTTGGCAATGGTAGCAATAAAAAACGGAATAGTGACTTTTTAACCATTTGCTCTTTGTGCAACGATATAAATTCTTGGTTCTCCCAAAGTGAATTTCTTCTTACCTGGAATACTCCAAATTTCTTTAATTAGTAATCCTGACCTTTTTAGTAGAGCTTCCGTTTCGTTTAAGGAATACACGTAATCAATGCCTTTTTTTGTCTCCGTGATTCCTGCAGTATTTATAAAGGTTGCCTCCGTTTCAATACGTGTTGGGAAAAACAAATATTTACTACTATACAAACATTTTACATTGCCTACAGTTGCCCAGGAATTTTCTTGGAATTGCTTGACGGATATTTCAGTTATCAGCCATGAGTTGAAAATAAATTTGCCGCTGTCTTTAAGTTTCGACGAAATTTTTAAAAATATTTTTTCTGAATCTGCCTCGTTGAAAAAGCTGACACTATTGCCCAAGCAAATGACGAGATCATACTTGTCCTCACTCTGAAATTGTATAACATCCTCATGCAAAACAGTTACCGGCAAATTCTCCTTTTCTGCCGTTTCTCGTATTTCGATAATGTAATCAACAAGATTGTCAAGGGCTGTGACATTTATTCCTCTTCTCGCAAGGGATAATGTGTGCCGGCCATAACCGCACATCAAGTCAAGCACGCTACTGCCCACCTCAAGTCCAACACTATTAACTAAGTAATCTACCTCCGCTTTAGTCAAAGCTTCCGGAATGATGGCTCGCCATACGTCTTTATAAAAGCCATCAAAATAGCTATTATTAATATTCCCAACGTGAATGTCAGACATTAAAAATTTTGAAATGAATTTATTCTAGAAGTTTATTTCTCATTGCATACATTACAAGACCCGCAATAGTTTTTGCGCCTACTTTTTGTTTCATGTTTTGCCGGATCGTCTCAATTGTTCTAGGGCTAAGAAAAACTTCTTTGGATATCTCTTCCGTGGTCTTGTCTTCAGCAATCAGTTTGAGAATTTTCACTTCCTTCTCAGAAAATTTTACCGGGTTTGGGTAGAATTGCCTGATCGTCTTTTTATGCTGTAGTTTCAGAAGCACGGCCTTATTAACCAGGTCATTGAAATAGAAATCATCATTCATGCAGGTAATAATCGCCTGGTAAATTTCTTCCGGGTCCGTCGTTTTTGTGAGATAGGCATTGGCTCCCATTTCCATCATCTTGGTGATCATTTCCTGGTCGTCGTACATCGTGAGTACAACGATCTTCACCCCTTCATGCTCTTTACGTATCATGTTGATGGCGTTAATACCATCAACTTCCGGCATGCGTATATCCATTAGTAAAACGTCAGGCTGCTTGATCTGGAGTTTGTGCATGAGGTCCTTTCCGTCTTCAGCT
>Ga0070683_100003922_pt1 | contig 12160 bp, 11 predicted proteins | sample KBSC713LmetaG_FD_64662 | JGI IMG/M metagenome (GOLD analysis project Ga0070683, IMG submission 64662) | Corn rhizosphere microbial communities from Kellogg Biological Station, Michigan, USA - KBS C7.1-3L metaG | ecosystem: Host-associated > Plants > Roots > Rhizosphere ...
GCGGGCGGTTGTATCACGGGCGTTAGGCTGGCGCGGGATGGACGACCCGACCCGCGCCCGCTTCCCCGACGTCCCGCACGACGCGGGCCACTACGAGAGCTTCTACCTGCGGGCCGCGCACCCGTCGCGGCCGGTCGGGATCTGGATCCGCTACACGGTCCACAAGCGCCCGGGCCAGGAGGCGAAGGGGTCGCTCTGGTTCACGCTGTTCGACGGCGAGGCCGCGTCGCCAAGCGCAGTGAAGATCACCGAGCCCGGCCCGCGGCTGCCGGGCGGCGACTTCATCGAGATCGCGGGCGCGACGTTCGGGCCGGAGGCGGTTACCGGCCGGGCCGGCGATGCGGCCTGGGACCTTCGCTACACGGCAGCAGCGGATCCACTTTTTCACCTCCCGCGCGACTGGATGTACACGGCCAAGCTCCCGCGTACGAAGACGCTCAGTCCCGCTCCGGCGGCTCTCTGGAGTGGAACGGTCACGGTCGGCGACCGCACCGTCGAGCTCGACACCTGGCCCGGCATGGTGGGACACAACTGGGGCGCCGAGCACGCCGAGCGCTGGGTGTGGATGCACGGGATCGGCTTCGACGGGAAGCAGGAGGACACGTGGATCGACGTGGCGATCGGGCGCATCAAGGTCGGCCCGCTCACCACGCCCTGGATGGGTAACGGCGGCATCTCGATCGACGGCGTGCGCCACCGGCTTGGGGGCATCGAGAAGACGCGCGGCATCCGCGTGAACGAGCGTCCGACGCGCTGCGACTTCGTGATCCCCGGCGACGGCGTGACCGTGCGGGGTCGAGTGGAGTCCGAGCCGAAGAACTTCGTCGGCTGGGTGTACGCAGACCCGGCCGGTCCCGAGCACAACACCGTGAACTGCTCGATCGCCGACATGGAGCTGACCGTGAGCCGCGAAGGCGAGCCCGACGTCGTGCTCGCCACAAAGGCCGGCGCCAGCTACGAGCTGGGGATGCGCGAGACCGACCACGGCATCCCGATCCAGCCGTACCACGACGGCTAGCATCAAAGCCATGACTACGAAGATCGACAAGACCGACGAGCAGTGGCGCCAGGAGCTCACGCCGGAGCAGTACGAGGTGCTGCGGCGCAAGGGCACGGAGCCGCCGTTCACCGGCCGCTACGTACACAGCAAGGAAGACGGCACCTACCGCTGCGCCGGCTGCGGAGCTGACCTCTTCAGCTCCGACACCAAGTTCGAGTCCGGCACCGGCTGGCCGAGCTTCTACCAGCCCAGCGAGAACGCGAACATCGAGCTGATCGAGGACCGCAGCCACGGCATGCTCCGCACCGAGGTCGTGTGCGGGAGCTGCGGCGGGCACCTCGGGCACCTGTTCCCCGATGGCCCCGCGCCCACGGGACAGCGCTACTGCATGAACTCCTGCGCGCTCGAGCTCGATACGGCCGCGAAGTAGCCGGGACGAGCACCTGAAGCCGCCGCTCCGCCTGCATCGCCAGGCGTTCCAAGAAGATCCGACCCTTGACGTGGCCGTGTCGCGCGCGATTCTCCTGCGCGTGGCCGACGGGGAGCTGCCGGAGACCATCCGCATCACCCGTCCGCCGGCCATGGTGGCGTTCGGCCGCCAGGACGTGGCGAGCGCCAACTATCTCGAAGGCGTGAAGGCGGCGCGTGCCAACGGGTTCGAGGCGATCGAGCGGCTGGCCGGGGGCCGGGCCGCGGTGTTCCACGAGCAGACGCTCGCCATAGCGCACGCTCGCCCGGACGAGGATCCGCAGGCGCATATCTACCCGCGCTTCGAGGAGGCGTCCGCGTGGATCGAGCGCTCGCTCAAGCGACTCGGCGTGGATGCCCGCGTCGGGGAGGTGGAGGGCGAGTACTGCCCCGGCGGCTACAGCGTCAACGCCCGCGGCGAGAAGAAGCTGGCCGGGATCGGCCAGAAGCTGATCAAGCGCGGCGGCCACCTCGGCGGGGTGCTGGTGGTGGAGAACGGCGCGCGCGTGCGCGGCGTGCTCGTGCCCGTGTACCAGGCGCTTGGCCTCGAATGGAACCCGAGCACCGCGGGCGCGGTTGCTGACGAGGCGCCGGGCACGACGCTCGACGACGCCGAGCAGGCACTGATCGCCGAGCTCGAGCAACTCTACGACCTGGAAGAGGCGCCGCTCGACTCAGAGACCGTCGCGATGGCGCGCCGGCTCGCTCCGGAGCACCGCGCGCCCTAGCGTCCTAGCGGTGCGTCCGCACGCGCACCGGGCGGCTGGCGGCGACCCCGAACTGGCCGTCGCCGGGGAACAGCACGCGGTACACGCTTCCTCGCCGCACGCGTATCCGCACCCGGAACTCGGAGGCGGGCGACGCCACGGTGCTGTCCACGGTCTTGAAGCGACCGTGCTTGTCAATCTGCTGCAGGTCGATCCTCGCCCCGGGATGCGCCGGCCGGCCCGCGCCCGTGAAGGTGACTACGCCCTTGCGCTTCACCCTCTTGTGACTCGCCCGCAGCGACAGCTTGAGCGGCACCTTCACGAGCTTGTCCTTGCTCGTGACCGGCGGGGCCGTCTGCCAGATCGCGCGGTAGGTCATGTTCTGGGCGAGGGTGGTGTGGTAGCTGAAGTAGCCCCCGAAGTCGGTGGTGAGCGTGGCCACTTGCGTCCACGCCGTGAACGGAAAAGCGCTCGCCCACAGAGCGACCGTCTGCCCTGCCACGTCGGCAGCCGGCTCGGTGGCCGGCACGCGGACATGCCCATACACGTAGGTGTTGCCATACGGCTTGGGATAGAGATGGCCGCCGAGAATCACGTCGCGCGCGACAGGTCCCTGAGCGGAGGCAGGTGCCGCGACAGCGAGCAGCGCGCCAAGCGCCACGGCCAAAGCGAAGTATCTCCTGGCGCCCCGCATCGCTTGCACAACGAGCGAGATACCCGAAAGTAGCGGTGCTCCAACTGACACTGCTAGCTTACGTTTACGTAAGAAACTGAATGGCCGTTCTCGACACCACAAGCACTGCCCGCAGGCGCGTCGGCGTCGCCGCTGAGCACCCCAGCTACAAGTGGTGGGCCCTGTCGTGCACGAGCCTCGGAATGCTGCTCGCCACGATCAACTCGGGCACGCTCATCATCGCGCTGCCGGACCTCGAGCGCAGCCTCGGCACCTCGCTCCTGCAGCTCGTCTGGGTGATCCTCGTCTACATGATCGCCAGCACCGTGCTCGTGCTCACGGCGGGACGGCTGGCGGACCTCTTCGGCCGCAAGAAGGCCTACGTGGGCGGCTTCGTCGTGTTCGCGCTGGCGTCGCTCGGCGCGGGCTTCGCGGGCGGCGGCACCGAGCTCATCCTGTGGCGAATCCTTCAGGGCATCGGCGGCGCGTTCCTGTTCGCCAACTCGGCCGCGATCGTCACCGACGCGTTCCCGCGCGAGCAGCTCGGGCTTGCGATGGGAACGAACACGATGGTGGCCGCGGTCGGCCTCGTGATCGGACCGGTGCTCGGCGGCGCGCTCGTCGCGATCTCGTGGCACTGGGTGTTCTGGTTCAACGTGCCGCTCGGCATCGCCGGAAGCCTGTGGGCCGCGTTCGTCCTGCACGAGCTGGCCAGCCCGGACCCGGAGCGCCGGCTCGACCTGCTCGGCACCACCGTCTACGTGGTCGGCCTCACCGGCCTCGTGCTCGGCATCTCCAAGGGCGGGCTGTCCGGCTGGAACAACACCACCGTGATCACGAGCCTGATCGTGGGCGTGGTGCTGCTGCCGCTGTTCGTGGTCATCGAGCGGCACCAGCGCGCGCCGATGCTCGACCTCACCATCTTCAAGAACAAATTGTTCGCGGCGGCGTCAGGGGCGGCGTTCATCAACGGGCTCTCGCGCTTCGCCCTGATGTTCATCTTCGTCTTCTACTTCCAGGGACCGCAGGGGGACACGCCGATCATCGCGGGCGTCAAGCTCGCGCCGATGGCGATCGCCATGCTCATCTCCTCGCCGCTGGCGGGCATCGTGGCCGACCGCCACGGCTCTCGCGGCCTCGCGGCGGCGGGGATGGTCGTGACCGCCGCGGGGCTGGCGCTGATGACCACGCTTCAGATCGACTCGCCCTACTGGCAGAGCGGCCTGTGGCTGTTCATCGTGGGCATCGGCTCGGGCATGTTCAACAGCCCGAACACCGCGGCGATGATGGGCGTCGTGCGCGGCGACCGGCGCGGCATCGCCGCCGGCGCCCGGGTGATGCTCCAGAACACCGGCGCGGTGATCTCGATCGCGTTCGTGATCGCAATCCTCACCGCTGCCGTGCCGAAGACGGTGATGTTCAAGATCTTCTCCGGCCTCGCCAAGGGCCTCTCCCAGAGCAAGCTCGACCCGTTCATCTCGAACATGCACCTGGCGCTGTGGTGCCTGGCGGGCGTGTCGCTGCTCGGGGCGGTGGTGTCGATGATGCGGCCGGCTCACGTCCCGGAGGGAGAGTCGTTGTGAGCGAGCGGCGCCTGCGGATCGGCGAGCTGGCCGAGCTCACGGGCACGACGCCGCGCACCATCCGCTACTACGAGGAGATCGGCCTGCTGCCGGCCTCGGAGGAGCGCGAGCAGGGCAAGCGGCGCCATTACGCCGAGTCGGACGTGGAGCGGCTTCAGGAGCTGATCCGGTTGCGCGACCTGCTCAACCTCAGCCTCGACGAGCTCGGCCAGCTCGTGGCGGCCGAGGCTGCGCGCGCGGAGATCCGGCGCGAGTTCGCGGAGACCGAGAACGTCGACACGAGGCGCCGGCTGCTCGACCAGGCGCTCGAGCACATCTGCACCCAGCTGAAGCTGGTGCGCGGCCGCCAGCAGGAGCTCGACCGGCTCGAGCGCGAACTGGTGTCGCGCCAGCGGCGCGTGCGCGGCCGCCTGCGCGAGATCGACGCCCACGACGCCGCGGCATGACCGCGACCACGGCCAGCGCCGGTCCTCGCACCGGTGTGGACCGCCGCGGCATGGGCGTGCTCGCTCTCGGACACATGACGGTCGACAGCTGCCAGGGCGCCGTGCCCGCGCTGCTGCCGTTCCTCGTGTCGCAGCGGGGCTACTCGTACGCGGCGGCGTCCGCGCTCGTGCTCGCCGTGACCATTTCCTCGTCGGTGATCCAGCCGTTTTTCGGGCACTTCTCGGACCGCCGCTCGCTCGCGTGGCTCTTGTCGGTTGGCCCGGTGCTGGGCGGGGTGGGGATTGCGCTCGTGGGCATCACCCACACCTACGCGCTTACCTTCCTGGCGGTCGTCGTCGCCGGCATCGGCGTGGCCGCCTACCACCCCGAGGCCTCGCGTTTTGCCAACTACGTGTCGGGCACCAAGCGCGCGAGCGGCATGAGTCTGTTCTCGGTCGGGGGCAACTTGGGCTTCGCGCTTGGTCCGGTGCTCATCACGCCGCTCGTGCTCGGGCTCGGCCTCCACGGCACGCTGTTCATGGCGATCCCGGGCAGCCTGGTGGCGCTCGTGATGCTCGTCAACCTCCGGCATCTCGGAGCCTTCCAGCCAGCCGATGCCTACGACCCGCAGAACATCGGCAGTCCCGACGACGACTGGTCGGGATTCAGGCGCCTCGCCGGGGTGATCGCGTTCCGCACGTTCGTCTACTTCGGGCTTGTGACGGTCGTCCCGCTCTACTACACGGGCGCGCTCGGCGCGTCCAAGGCCGCGGCCAACGCGGCGCTCACCGTGATGCTCGTCGGCGGAGCCTTCGGCACGCTCTGTGGCGGTCCGCTTGCCGACCGCTTCGGCCGCCGCGCCGTGCTGTTCGGCTCGATGACGCTGCTGCCGCTGCTGATCCTGCTCTTCCATGCCCTCAACCCGCCTGCGTCCACGGTGGAGATCTTCTTCATCGGCGCAGCGGTGATCGCCACCTTCAGCGTCACCGTCGTGATGGGGCAGGAGTACCTGCCCGGCCGCATCGGCACGGCGTCCGGTGTGACGCTCGGCCTCTCGATCGGGCTCGGCGGCCTCGGCGCGCCGCTGCTCGGCGTGATCGCCGACCAGTGGGGCCTCAACACCGCGATGTACGTCCTCGCCGCGCTGCCTCTGGGCGGGCTGCTGCTTACGTTCACGCTGCCGCCCGCGCGCTCGCGTCTCGTGCACATGAGCGCCGAGCGCGTCAGCGCACGCGCCTGAGCATCGCGAGACTTCTTCTCCGCGCGCGTGTTGTTGAGTTACCGCCGTCCACTCTCCTGGTGGGATACGCCGGCGGTTGCGAGTCCAACCGAGAGCGGTCCGGGACACGGCACCCGGGCCGCTTTCTTATGCGCCGCCTTCCCATTCCGCGTAACCCTGTGGGTTACAAGGTTTAATGTGTCATCGATCCGTGCAATATAGGCATGGGTACCACGCCACAGAACGTCACGGGAGGGACGGATGCACGCACTGCTCACAATCGCCGCCGCCTCGAGCGAGCCCGCCAAGGGAGCGCCGCTTGGAGACGTGATCTGGGGGACCGCAGCGGCCACCGCGGCCACGGCCCTCGTGATCTGGGTGGCCATGGCGCACCGCGCGGGGCGGATCTCCTGGCTCCAGCGCGTCGGAGACTTCAGCGGCCGCGTGTCCGGCCTCCCGCCCTGGACAGCGCTTCCGGGCGCGATCACCGGCGCGTCTCTGATCGTCGCCGGCTTCGGCTTCTACTGGGACGTGGCCAAGCACATCGACACCGGCCGCGACCCGGGGCCGTTCGGCACCGCCGCCCACTATCCCATCCTTGTCGGCCTGTTCGGCATCACGGTCGGCGGCTTCACCGCGATCGTGCTCGGCACCGGCAAGGGCGTGCCCACCTCGGTCCGCATCGCCGAGGAGTGGCGCGCCCCGCTCGGCGGCATCCTCATCTTCCTCTGCGGCGCCTTCGCCCTGTCCGGCTTCCCGCTCGACGACGTCTGGCACACGCTCTTCGGCCAGGACGTCACGCTCTGGGGCCCAACGCACGTGCTGATGATCGGCGGCGCGTCGCTGTCCGCGCTCGGAGTGTGGGTGCTGCTCGTCGAGGGCCGGCGCGCGCTCGGCTGGACTGACCGCGAGGAGCGCGCGCTGCCGTTATGGCTGCGCCTGCGCACCGTCGGCATAGTCGGCGGCTTCCTGGTCGGGCTGTCCACGCTCCAGGGCGAGTTCGACTACGGCGTGCCGCAGTTCCAGCTCGTTTTCCAGCCGATCCTGATCGTGATCGCGGCGGGCGTCGGCCTCGTTGCCGCGCGGCTGCGGCTCGGGCGATTCGGTGCGCTGCAGGCCGTCGCGTCCTTCCTGGTGGTTCGCGGGCTGTTCACGCTCGTGATCGGGCCGGTGTTCGGCATGAGCACGCTGCACATGCCGCTGTACATCGCCGAGGCGATCCTGGTTGAGTTGGCCGCGCTCGTCATCCCGCGCGAGAAGCCGCTCACGTTCGGTGTGGTGTCCGGCGTGCTGATCGGCACCGTCGGGCTCGCGGCGGAGTGGGGCTGGTCGCACGTGTGGATGCCGCTGCCGTGGCCGAGCTCGATGCTTCCGGAGGCGGCGCTCCTCGGCCTGGCCGCGGCTGTCGCCGCCGGCGTCGTTGGCGGCTTTCTCGGCCGCGCCCTGATCTCGGGCGACGTGCCGCTCCAGCATGGCCCGCGCTGGCTCCTGCCGGCTGCCGCCGTCGTGATCCTCTTCTGCATCGCCTTCCCGCTCCCGATGAGCTCGGGCAGCGGCGCCACGGCCACTGTCGCGCTCACAACTGCGCAGGGCGGGCCGCACCGGACCGCCGACGCGACGATCAAGATCTCGCCGCCGAGCGCAGCGAACAACCGCGAGTGGCTCACCATGACCGCGTGGCAGGGCGGCGGGCTCCAGGTCGACAGGTTGAAGAAGATCGGCCCCTCTACATGGCGCACCACGCAGCCCGTGCCGGTGTACGGCAAGTGGAAGTCGATGCTGCGCATGGAGAACGGCCGCGGCATCCGCGCCGTGCCGGTCTACCTGCCAGAGGACCCCGCCATCCCGGCCAAGGGGGTTCCGGCCACCGCGCACTTCACGCGGCCGTTCGTGCGCGACAAGAAGATCCTTCAGCGCGAGGCGGTGGGAGGCAGCACCTGGCTCGCAACGCCGGCATATCTCGTATTGCTGGCAATCGCGGCGGTGTGGCTCGTGTCGCTGGGCTGGGGCCTGCGGCGTCTCGAGCGCACCGCCGGCGAGCCGGTGCGCGGTGACGTGAGCGACCGTCCTGCAGGCACTTCGGTTCCCGGAAAGGTGCAGACCGCATGACCACGATTGCGTGCACAGGACACGTCCTCCTCGACCTGCCGATCTTCTTCGGCCCGGTCGTTGTGATCTCGGCGTGGATCCTGATGGTCAACCGGCGCGACCGGCGCCGCGCGCAGCGCTAGCGTCGCCGCCTATGAGATCGTGGGGGCGTGACCACCGCCCCCGAACGTGCCGCCGAGCGGCCCACGGCTGAGGACGCCTTCCGCCTCGCGCGGCGCAAGTTCCTCGGCGCCGAGCGGATCGACATGAGCGCGCTGGCCGCCGAGCTAGGTGTGAATCGCGTGACCCTCTACCGCTGGGTGGGCTCGCGCAACAAGCTGCTCGTGGAGGTGGTGTGGTCTGTGGGCCAGCGCACGCTCGAGAAGGTGGACGCGGGCGTCCGCGCCCGCGGCGCCGAGCGCGTGGTGCAGGTGGTCACGCGCTTCCTCGACGCGGTGATCACCTCCGACGGCATGAAGCGCTGGCTGGCCGAGGAGGGCGAGCTGGCCATGCGGCTGCTCACTCGCCACGACACCGGCTTCCAGCCGCGACTCATCGACTGGACACACTCGCTGCTCGTCGAGGAGAGCGACGCCGGCCGGCTGGACCTCCCGGCGGACCTGCACGAGGTGGCGTACGTGATCGTGCGGCTGATCGAGTCCTACACGTACCTCGACCTGATCACGGGCGAGCACCCGGACGCGCAGCGCGCCGAGCCGATTTTACGGCTCCTGTTGCGCTGACGCGTACAGCGGCAATGAGGGCAGCGGATGCCGTCGATTGAACCGTTTGCGTCGCTATGGCAGGCGAACCGTTCAATCGGCAACCAGAGCCTGCCACCCCCGGCGAGGCCGCCTTTATTGCTGCAGTTCTCCGACGTAACTGTTGCGCGATGCAACAGTGATTCGAGCCGTGTTTGGCTGTCTAGAGCCAAAAGTGGCGTGCACCACTGTTTCCTGGCGCAACAGGTGCGTGAAAGGGAAGGGGCGTTCAGCCAGTGCCGTAGATGCCGGTCCCCTTGGGCGTCCCCGCTCGCCCCGCCCCATCCGGCGCCGTATCCACCGATAGGTACGAGTAGTCCCCGTTCACCCCGTCGTCCGAGACCATGCCCGGGCAGCCCGGCCGCATGTCCTCGCAGTCAAAGCGCCCGCCGCCCGGCAGCCTGATGTCGAGCCGTGAGCGATAGTAGAAGGAGAACATGTTGCCGTCGCCGTTGGGGTCGACGGCGGCCTCGGCCGAGTCGTGGCGCCAGCGGTCGCTGAGGAGCCGACGGACGGCGCCGCGGTCGCCCTTCACATAGCGGTCGAACCACGCCGTCGTGTACCAGGTGATCTCGTCCGCGCCGCGCAGCGACGCCGTGAACCCGGGGTTCGGGATGAAGCTGAAGTCGTAGTGCGTGCCGCCGCGGACGATGATCTCGCCGGTGTCCACGCCGAGCTTGCTGTAGGCGAGCGACTCCGTGCTCTTCCCGAGCGGGTCCGGCTGCGAGGTGTTCGGAGTCGGCGGGATGAAGTAGTCCGCCGACATGCCCAGCGCCGGCTTGGTGATCGGCGGCACCGTGCGCTGCGACGCATCGACGCAGCTCTTCTCCTCCGGTCCGCCGCCGCTTGCGCCGGTGGATTGGTTGGGGTTCGGCTCGGCGAGGTTGTCCCACGCCACGATCGCCTTCACGCGCGGGTCCCACTGGCCGATGTACGACACGCCGGCGGCGCCGTACGAGTGGCCGGCGATCCCAAGTCGCGACGGGTCGAGCAGCTTCCAGAACGGGTTGTAGGCAGCGTCGAGGCCGGCCGCAACGCGCTGCTCCTGCTTGGCCGCGTGGCTCGTGCCGCTGTTGCACGACGGCACCGGCTCGTACGGGTGGGATGGGTTGGAGAGGAAGAAGTCGATCGCGTCCTCGGTGCCATCGAAGAACGGGCGGCCGTCGGTCTGCGCGGGCGTGCCCTCCTGCTGATCGGGCGATTCGCCGGCGGTGTCCGACTGACCCTGGCCCTGGGGGTCGAACGTGAGCACCACGTAGCCGTCCTTGGCGAGCGCCTGCGCCGCATACCAGTAGAGCTGCTCGTCCGCCTGCACCGAGCCGTTGGTGATCACGATGCCCGGCCGGTTGACGGGACCTGCCTTGGTAGCCCACACGTGTCCGGACAGCGTCGCGCCGTCGCGGGCCGTGAACAGCACCGGCTGCACGATCCCGTAGCCCTTGGTCTGCCAGTTGTAGAGGCGAATGTCGCCGGCGCAGCCGTCGTTGCCGTTCCAGCACAGGTCGCTGACGAACTCGCGCGCGGGGTCGGTGGCCTGCATCTTCAGCGCGTTCAGCCCGTTCTGCTGGCTGATCAATCGCAGCTTGGCCTGGTAGTCAGGCGTCAGGTAGATCGATTGGCGCTCGAGCCCCTTGCTGTAGTTCTCGGCCTCGACCACCGGGTCGAAGGCCTGCGCCGCTGACGCTGCCGCAAGCGCGACGACAGCGGTAATCCCCGCAACAGTCAGTTTCCGCATCACGTACCCCCCGGCGCGGCAGGGTACCTGGAACTTGAGATGATGCGCGCCAATGGCCGCCGCGGACTACGTGATCGTGGGAGCGGGATCAGCCGGGTGCGTGCTCGCCGCCCGGCTGTCGGAGGACCCGTCCGTGCGCGTGCTGGTGCTCGAGGCGGGCGGCAAGTCGATCCACCCGAACGTGGCGATCCCGGCCGCATTCGCCAAGCAGTTCAAGTCCAAGCTCGACTGGGACTACGCCACCGAGCCTGAGCCGAGCTGCGCCGGGCGCTCGCTGTACATCCCGCGCGGCAAGGGCCTCGGCGGGTCGAGCTCGATGAACGCGATGCTCTACGTGCGCGGGCGTCCGCTCGACTACGACCTCTGGGAGGCGGAAGGCGCCGCCGGCTGGGGCTGGAAGGACGTTCAGCCGTACTTCCTGCGCGCGGAGAACAACGAGCGCGGCGCATCGGAGAACCATGCCACGGGCGGGCCGCTCAACGTCTGCGACGAGCGCTCGCCGCGCCAGCTCACGACGCGCTTCCTGGCGGCCGCGGAGGCGACCGGGGTTCCGCGTGTGCCGGACTACAACGGGCCCGAGCAGGACGGCGCCTCGCCGGTGCAGGTGACGCAGCGGAACGGCAAGCGCTTCAGCGCCGCCGACGCCTACCTGCGCCCGAACATGAAGCGCGAGAACCTCAGCACCGTCACGGGCGCGCAGGTGCTGCGGGTGGAGCTCGAGAACGGTCGCGCGACGGGAGTGCGGTACCGCGACCGGCGCGGCCGTGAGCAGGTGGCGCACGCGGATCGCGAGGTGATCATCGCGGCGGGCTCGATCGGATCGCCCCAGCTGCTCATGCTCTCGGGGGTCGGCCCGGCAGACCACCTGCGCGAGGTGGGCGTGCAGGTGACGCATGACCTCCCGGGCGTCGGCCAGAACCTGCAGGACCACCCGTACGTGGTGTGCATCTGGGAGTCCAAGGTCGGCGGCTCCCTCTACGGCGCGGACAAGCCCAAGGCGCTGCTCGAATGGTTGCTGCGGCGCAGTGGACCGCTCACCTCCAGCGTGGCTGAGGCGTTCGCGTTCGTGCGCAGCCGGCCAGGATTGCCGGCGCCCGACCTGCAGTTCCACTTCGCGCCCGCGTACTTCAACGACAACGGCTTCGACGAGTTCGAGGGCCACGCGTTCACGATGGGCCCGGTGCTGATCACGCCGAAGAGCCGCGGCTGGATCAAGCTGCGGAGCTCCGACCCGTCAGCCAAGCCGCGCATCCTCACGAACTCGCTGTCGGAGCCAGAGGACGTGCAGGCGCTCGTCACCGGCATGCGCAAGGCGCGCGAGATGGCCGCGGCCGGACCGCTGGCCGAGGCGGCCGCGCGCGAGATCTTCCCCGGGCCCGAGGTGGGGGACAGCGACGACGATCTGGCCGAGGACCTGCGCCGCCGCGTGGAGCTGATCTACCACCCGGTGGGCACCTGCAAGATGGGCGCGGGCGACGACGCCGTGGTGGACGCCGAGCT
>Ga0070683_100003927_pt1 | contig 12158 bp, 9 predicted proteins | sample KBSC713LmetaG_FD_64662 | JGI IMG/M metagenome (GOLD analysis project Ga0070683, IMG submission 64662) | Corn rhizosphere microbial communities from Kellogg Biological Station, Michigan, USA - KBS C7.1-3L metaG | ecosystem: Host-associated > Plants > Roots > Rhizosphere ...
TAGTCTCCCGGATTTACTCCGTGTCGGCGCATATTTGCTTCCAGCACATCGAGCCGTTCCTCGCGCTGACTGCCGCCGACGATTTCACCGATGCCCGGCACGAGTACGTCCATCGCCGTCACGGTCTTCGCGTCGTCATTCAGCCGCATGTAGAACGGCTTAATTTCTTTTGGATAATTATAAACCGTGACCGGGCATTTGAAGACGATTTCGGTCAGATAGCGTTCGTGCTCCGATTGCAAATTGGCGCCGTATTCGATCGGAAACTCGAAGGCCTTCCCGCTTTTCTGCAGCAAATCGACCGCCGCGGTGTAGCTCACGCGTTGAAACGGCCGCTCGAGCACAAAATCGAGACGCGCGAGCAATTCCTTGTCCACGAACTTGGAAAACAATTCGAGATCTTCCGCACAGTTGGTTCGCACATCGCGAATGAGCGCTTTCACAAACTCCTCGGCCAAATCCATGTCGCCTGCCAGATCGCAAAACGCCACCTCGGGTTCGATCATCCAAAATTCGTTCGCGTGCCGCGAGGTGTTGGAATTCTCCGCCCGAAACGTCGGCCCAAAGGTATAAACTTTTCCGAGCGCACACGCAAACGCCTCCGCCTCGAGTTGTCCGCTGACCGTCAGATACGTTCTCCGCGCAAAAAAATCCTTGGCGTCGTCGATCAGCCCGTCGTCGCGCTTCGGCGGGTCCGCCAGGTCGAGCGTGGTCACGCGAAACAATTCTCCCGCGCCTTCACAATCACTGCCCGTGATGATCGGCGCATGCACGTAGACAAATCCGCGCTCCTGAAAAAATCGGTGGATCGCGAATGCGAGCCGGCTGCGCGTCCGGAAGACCGCTCCGAACAGGTTCGAGCGCGGCCGCAGGTGCGCGATCTCCCGCAAAAATTCCGGCGTGTGCCCTTTTTTCTGCAGCGGATAACTCGCGTCCGCGGTCCCGATGATCGTGAGCTCATCGGCGGTGACTTCCCACTTCTGTCCCTGACCTTGCGACGGAATCAGCTTGCCCCGAATCGCGACGGAAGCGCCCGTGGTCAAATGCTGCACGGCAGAATAATTGGGCAGCGAGTCGGGCGCGATGACTTGAAGATTTTTCAGGCAAGAGCCGTCGTTGAGTTCGATAAATGAAAACGTCTTCGCATCGCGTCGCGTGCGAATCCAGCCCTGCACGAAAATCGCATCCTGCGCGGATGCGCTGTGGAGCGCGTCCTTGACGGAAGTGGACTTGATCATGCGCCCATGGAACGCTGCAGCGCTCCGCGGGCAAGACGCTTCGCATCGGGATTGCTCAGGCGTCGCTTTTTTCGCCTAGGCGGGCGAGACGCGAACGTTGTCTCCCAGAAAACGCGCAAATCGCGCCTGCACTCGCTCGCGGCCGAGGACGCGCATCATCCCCGTGATGCTCGGGCCCACATTCGTACCCGACAAAGCCAGCCGCGCAATCGCCTGATAATCGCCAAAACCCAGGCTACGTTTCACCGCGACTGCTTTGATTCCTTCTTCGATCGCAGCATCGGCGGAAAAATCCATCGTCGCAATTGCTTCGCTCAATTCCTGCAGCCGCGCCTTCGGATCGCCTTTTGCCATCACTTTATCGCGCACTTTTCCGTCGACCACGAAATCGTCCGTAAAAAAATACGCTGTGTAACCCGGCAGCTCTTCGAGTCCTTTGATCTTGGGATGCGCCAGCAGCATTACTTCGCGGAAAAATCCTTCGTCCGCCGCCAGTGCCGCCGCCACTTCCGGTCTCGATGCCTGTGTCCGGAAATACTCGCGGGACTTTGCGACGAATTTCTCCGCCGGCAACTCCAGCAGGTAAACCATGTTCATGTGTGCGAGTTTTTTGTCGTCGAACCGCGCATTGCTCTGGTTGACCGCCGGCAAATCGAAGAGCCGGATGACTTCTGCGATCGGCATTTTCTCGCGGTCGTCACCCGGATTCCAGCCGAGCAGGCAAAGGAAATTGACGAGCGCTTCGGGCAGAAAACCACGTCGTTGATATTCTTCGATCAGGGCGCCTTGATCGCGTTTCGACATTTTGCCCGGCCCATTTTGTTTCAGGATGAGAGGGATGTGCGCGAACTGCGGCACCGGCGCGCCGAAGGCTTTGAACAATTCCACATGCTTGCTCGTATTCGAGAGGTGATCCTCGCCACGAATCACATGCGTGATCTGCATCGCGATATCGTCCACGACATTCACGAAATGAAACACCGGATTTCCGTCCGACCGGAAAATCACGAAATCCTCGTCCTCGATCCGCTCCACGTGCCCGCGAATCCGGTCCTCGATGATCGTCGGCGCCGCCCGAACTTTCGTGACCGATTTTTTGCGGTGCTCGTCGAAGAACTCGTAGCGCTCACCCGTCAGCCTGAACCAGATCGCGCCGTCCTTTTCATAAGCCCGGTCTGCGTCGAATAGCTTTTTGAGATAAATTTTGTAGATGTCCGCCCGCTCGCTTTGTCGGTACGGTCCGAACGCGCCGCCGGCTTTCGGGCCCTCGTCCCAATCCATGCCGAGCCACGTCAACGAATCGTAGATGACGTTCAGGAACGCTTCGCTGTTCCGCTCTTTGTCGGTGTCTTCGATTCGCAGCACAAACGTCCCTCCGGTGTGTCGCGCGTACAGCCAGTTGAAGAGCGCCGTGCGCGCGCTCCCGATGTGAAAAAAACCCGTGGGACTCGGGGCGAATCGAACGCGAACAGTGGACATGTGATCAATCTGTAATGTGGAAACTCAAAACAAGCTAACAAAGGACCACCGAATATCCGCTGTCAAAGCCGCTCCAAAATCGGTTTTTTATATTATCCCGCGACCACCTGCCATCGTTCCTCGTTCGCATCTGCTGCCACGGACATAATTTCCATGCCGCCCATTCAGCCAAAGCCCGCACTCCTCGATCCGCTTGCGCTGATCGCGCGATTCGAAGCGGCCGCACGAGACGCGGGCTTTCGCGTCGAACCCTTCGGCGAGATCGCCGTTGCCGATCGCGACGAATCGCCGGTGGCCCGCTATTCTTTGCTTGCTCTCACCAAGCGTGCGCCGGGACCACGACCACGCATTTACCTCTCGGCTGGCATTCACGGCGACGAGCCTGCTCCACCGCTGGCGCTACTCGAAATGCTCGAGGCAGGGATGTTTGATTCCCGTGCGACATGGTTCATTTGCCCCATGCTAAATCCGCTCGGCTTCATCGCTGGCACGCGTGAAAACGCCGGTGGCGTCGACCTGAATCGCGATTACAGGCATCTCGTCTCGCGCGAAATTCGTGCCCACGTCCTCTGGTTGCAACGTCAGCCGAATTTCGATGTGGCGTTTGCGATTCACGAGGATTGGGAATCGAAAGGCTTCTATCTTTACGAGCTGAACTCTGGCCGGGGACCGAGTTTCGCCGAGGCGATGATCTCTGCGGCGTCGCGCGTCTGTCCGATCGAAACTGCCAGCGTCATCGATGGACGCGAAATCGCCGCGCCAGGAATTATTCGCCCGGTGAGCGATCCGCTCGTGCGCGAACTCTGGCCCGAAACCATTTATCTGCGCGCCCATCACACGATGCTCACCTACACGCTCGAAAGTCCATCCGCTCTCCCGCTCGCCCAACGCATCGCGACTCTCCGCGCCGCCATCGAAGTCGCAATCGCGTCGTAATTCGGTGCGCCAATTGCCGGAACGGACTTCTCCCGATCGCGGCCGCCCGCTTGCGAGCGCGATTGGCATGCGAGCGAACTGCCGGCCGTTGTCGCGACATGACGGCGCTACCGGTGCGACGCCCGTCTCGCGCGCTACGCAATCCCGCGCTCCCGGCAAAATTCCTTCAGGTCTTCCGGTAACGGCGCTGTGAATACGTGATCCACCCCGGCCGCGCGCAAATCGATTTCCGCGCAATGCAGCGCCTGCCGCGGCAACAATAGTTTTTCCGCCAGCGCCGGCGTCCACCCGCTGTCGATGAAATCCAAATACAGTCGCGCGTCCGGTCCGTAAATCTTGTCGCCAACAATGCTGTGCCCGAGCCATTGCGCATGCGCGCGAATCTGGTGCTTGCGTCCACTCTCGGTCACCACTCGCGCGAGCGTGAAGCCGCCGCCACTCGAAAGCGGAGCGAAATGCGTCACCGCCGGCTGTCCGCTCCCGCTTTCGCACACCGCTGATTTGACGAATACAGGACTGCCCAGGTCGTCGCCGAGAGGTTGATCGACCGTGACCGGCGATCCCATTTCGCCAGTCAATATCGCTTGATAAACCTTGCCCACTTTTCGGTCCTGCATCGCGGTCTGCAATCGACTCGCCATTTTTGCATCCTTTGCGAGGACTACGATCCCGCTCGTCTCACGATCGAGCCGGAAGACCAGATGCATCGTCGGCAATCCCGTGTATTCACGCGTCGCACCGACGAGGCTCGACCACGGTCCGGCTTTGGACGGATGACAAACAACGTCTCCCGGTTTTTCCACCACCAGCAGTCGCTCGTCCTCGTAAACAATCCATGCCCGCAATTCTTCGATCGCGATCAACCGCGCCGGACCTTGCCGCAATCGCCGCGGCCACGCACACGCGCGCCGGGAAAACTCGTCCGCGCGCGGAATACTGCCTTCCGCCTGGCCGCTCATCGAGGCACGCGCAGCAGGCGGCGGCTATTCATCGTTTCCGGAGCGACTCGCCTCACCCGTTTCGACGCAATGTCGCCGCCCGGGGTGGATATTTTATTTCGCCGTCCTTTCACCATGGGACTCCACTAAAACGAGGAACTTGACACAATATTTACGATCGCGCCTCCCGCGGTTTCCGAGGTGGCAGCAGGCGACTGGTGAGATCCACCGAACAGCGAATGTGCCACGTCGAGCATTGCGAGCGATGTCCTAAAATCGGCTCAGGAAAATGCCGTATGAGCCGAAGCCACGAGTGTTAATGAGCAGCACCGGCCTCGCTGGAACCGCGCGAATTAGCCCTGCCTCGACCTTCGAAGTCGTGCGTTGGAACTCCGCCGGCTTCGCCAAGCCCGATGAAATTTGGCAGAGCTTAAGCTTCTCGTTTTTTATGACCGGCGCGGCGCGTGAGAGGTTGCAAAACCACAGACCCGGATGCAGTCTTGCACCAAGCTCGATGAACGATTTTCCAATGCCGGAAGATCCGCCGGTCACGACGACGGCTGAGAACATTTGGAGCGCGGCGCGTGGCGAGGACACAAGGTTCGAGCGAAAAATTTTCGGTCAAGGACGGGTGGTCCGTCCTGACGCTGTGGAAACCCAAACATAACGCAGTACCATGAACAGACAAAACAACCACGAACTCATCGTCTCTGGCATTCATCTCGAACTCACCCCGTCGCTGAAGACTTTCGTTCGAGAGAAAGCCCAACGATTATTTCGTCACGAGGAGCGCATCGTGCGCATTCGCGTGGAGTTGGAATGCGACTCGAAGGAAGCAGTCGCCACCCGGTTCAAGGCCAAGGGCCACGTCGCGGTCAACGGTCCGGATATGAACGCCGTCGTGCAAAGCGATGAATGCCACAAGGCCGTTTCCCTGCTCATCGATAAACTGGACCGCATGCTGAGCAAACGGCATCATCTCTACAAGGTGCGCCGTCACGTTATGACGCCGGCTGAATTCGAAGGCGTGCCGCTCCCGAAAGCCGTTTAGACTCGTCCAGGTAACAACAACATTTGTCGGTCACCCGCCGGGTTTTTCCGGCGGTTTTTTTTTGCCCGTCTGCGTAGTCGCCGATTCGCCGGCGCACCCGGAGTCAACGCCAATTCCGGGACGTAATCAGATCGCGATCTTGATTCCCTTGCGCAGATACGTCGGCACGTCGAGGTCGTGGCCATCGAAAAGATTTCGATCGGTCTTTTCAAAATGGCCGCGCGTCTCGAGCTCGCCGAAACCAAATTCGTCCTGTGCAATTTTGTTCGCCGCTTCCGCTGCCGCTTTCTCGAGCGTCAATTCTCCCGCTCCGCCCGCGCGGACCAGGTTCGCCGGCGCCGGCAAATCCGTTGTCGCAGTCACACCCGCAGCCGCCGTTCCCGGCTCATTCCGCGCGCCCAGGTGTCTCGCCCGGCTCACCGCTGCGGGCCGGCGCGTCATCATCCCCCGACCGCCCATGTCGCTCGTGCCGAGCACGCAAACCTCCACGCGATTTTGCATTTCTTCATCGATCACCGCGCCCATGATGATGTGGGATTCGCGGCCAAATTGTTCCGTGATCGAGGTCATCAATTCGTTCACCTTCGGCAGCGTGAGATCCGTTCCGCCAACGATGTTGACCAGCAGCCGGTCGGCTTTGCGCGAAAACTCCGGCGTATGCAGCAACGGGCAAAGCTTCAAGCTCGCCACGGCGTCGTTCACGGCATTCTCGCCCGCGCCTTCGCCCAAACCGAAAAGCGTCTTCCCACCACGCTGCTGAAAAACCTGCCGCAGCGTGGCAAAATCCAGATTGATCAATCCGGTTTTAAAAAGCATCGCCCAAATCGATTTCACGCCGCGTCCCATCCACTCGTCGGCGCGCGCGAACGAATCGAGCACGGTTTCGTTTTCCGCGGATTCCTGCAGCAGCACGTCATTCGGCAGCGGGATCACCGCATCGCAAACCCGCCGCAGCGCCGCGAGTCCTTCCTCCGCCTGCTTCAGCCGGCGTCCACCTTCAAAGCTGAAGGGCATCGTCACGAACGCGATCACGAGCGCGCCCTGTTCCGCCGCGATTTCCGCGACGGCGGGCAGCGCGCCACTGCCAGTCCCGCCGCCCATCCCGCCGATCAGAAACACGAGATCGCACTCCTTCACGACTTTCGTGATCTTCTCGCGATCTGCTTCCGCCGCCTCGCGCCCGAGTTCCGGATCGCCACCGGCGCCGAGTCCGCGCGTGACGTTCATGCCGATCAGGACCTTGTCCTGAACCGGCGAACTCGCGAGTGCTTGGTAATCCGTGTTGATCACGGCGAGTTGCAGCCGCTCGAGATTTTCCATCTTGAGCCGGTCGACCGCGTTTGATCCAGCGCCGCCGACACCGACCAGCTTGATCGCGATATTGCGATCGGTGAGCAATGGGTGTTCGAGGGGAAGTTCGTTCAAATTCATAGTTCTATTTTCCGAAGAAAGAGCCTGTTCGCAGGCGTTGATCCGGCGCTGCGCCAAACCCTCCGCCGCCGCCGGAAAAATTCATGCATTCGCAAAAAGTCGTTTGACGTTCATGAGGAAACCGCCGCTGCGCCGCGCCGGAATCGCCCGCTCGTTCTGCGCGCTCACTCCATAATAGAGCAGCCCGAGCGCCGTGTTGTAGCCGGGATCGCGCAAGTTCTCCGTCACCCACGCCGGCGTCTCGCCCAGATGCGCCGGCACCCCAAAAACTTTCGCCGCTGCCTCCGCGATTCCCGTCAGCTTCGCCGTGCCGCCGGTCAAAACCACCCCGCCCGCACAGGTCTCGGGCGAAAACGCCGTGCCGAGTTTTTTCCGCACGACTTCGAGTAATTCCCACGCGCGTGCCGCGGTGATTTGCTCGATCGCCTGCCGCGCAAACTGCCGGTCGCCAATCGCGAAATTTCCGTCGAGCCAGACTTTTTCGTTCTTGTCCCTCGTGTGCACCATCGCGCGCCCAAATCGCAGTTTCAATTTCTCCGCCTGACCTTCCGTCAAACGCAGTCCGATGCTCAGGTCGTTCGTCAAATGCGTGCCACCCACCGGCACCACTCCCGTCGTGTGCGCCACGCCATCGCGATAAAGTACGAAATCCGTCGTGCCCGCACCCATGTCAACCGCCAGCACACCGTGCTGTCGTTCCTCCGGTGTCGTGACCATGTGACCGGACGCGAGGCTCGACAGCACCAGTTCGCGCACTTCGAGATTAAAGCCGCGAATCACGTGAATGTTGTCCGCGAGACGCTGCTCCTGACCGTGCACCGTCCAATACCCAACTTCGAGCCGCTGGCCCACGAGGTTTTCCGGCGAGGTTGGCACCAGTCGCCCGTCCACCCGGAATGGTCGTCGGATATGATGCACGACCATCCGGCCGGCGGGTAATTCCTTCGAGCGCGCAAGTTCGCAGACCGTGCGAATGTCGTCGCGATCGATCATGTTGTCCGCCGCCTTCACGTTCACCGACGCTTCATTGTAGAAACCCTCGAGGTGGCCGCCGGTCTGCGCGAGAAACGCGAGCTCGATCCGCTCGCTCGCATCGCGCTCGGCGTGTTCGAGCGCACTGTGCGTGCACTCGCTCGCCGCTTTGTAATCGACGACAGCGCCCTTGATCACTCCGCGCGACGAGCACTCGCCGTGACCGATGATGGCGAGCTCGCGGCCGGTATATTCGCCAACGAGGACGGTGATTTTTGAGGTGCCGATTTCGACGGCTCCGATGAAGGTGGTACGTGAGCTCACAATTTAAATTTACCCTGCGGATTGGTTGACGCGGCTGAAACCGGCGGCTTCGTGGAATGCGTGGCATTCGCCGGCGCGCCCGGCACGAGCGCGGGATCTTCGAACGACACCGGCACCTGTGAACCGATCGCGAGATCGACGCTGCGCAGCGGCTGGTCGGTCTTCGCCCGCGCCGTATCCAGCAGCAAATCCAGTCGCGCGAGCTGGCGGAAAAAATCTTCGTTCGTGCCAAATACAATTTTCGCCACGTTCTGGGCGCGCACCTCGATTTCGCCATCGCTCTCGAGCCGTTCGAGTGAAACGACCTGCCACGTGCGATAAAGATGCTCCGCCTCCAGCTTGGCCTTCGCCAAGAGATCCGCGACTTTTTCCATTCCCGCGATCGGCAGGAATCGATCGCCTTTTCGCGTCAACTTCACTCCGTCGAGCCACGGCAGCGAAGAAATCATGCCCGCATCAAATCCGACGCCGTCGAAAACAATCCCTTCGCGCGCGACCAAAAACATCCGCGGCGGTTCCGAGCCCACTTGCGCCATCACTCGCGCAACCGGGGATTGCTCGGAGATGTTCACCGTGAGCGTCGCGGGAAAATTTCGCGTGAGCGTCGCCGAGCGGACCTGGCCGGAAGCCATGACCCGCGCCCGCAACTGATAAAGGTCCAGTTGCATCAGCGACACGTTTTTGCGGAGCGCGAGGGTTTCGACGAGCCACGTCTGATTGAGCACGCCGTCCGTAATCAACACGACTTCCTTCACCGGCACCGCCTCGGCCGCACTGGAAAGTTTTTTCGGATCTCCCCGCAACGCTCCCGCAATTTCATATCCGCCCCACGCCACGCCGCACAAAACCAGAATCGCAGCCGTCGTTTTCACCGCGCTCCATACGACGCGCCGGCGGCCTTCCGACGACATCGCGCGCGGCTTCACCTGCTGGGGAATGTCTCTCCAGCTTCGCGCGCTCGGTGCAATGATGTCGATTCGGCTCACCTTTTTGTCGGCGCCATCGCCGCGTGAAAACGCTGCAGCGCGGGCTTGACCATTTCCCTCACCAAAGCCGTGAAATCCATTCCCTCGCAGCGAGCGCTCATGGGCAGCAGGCTCGTCTCTTTCATGCCGGGGAGCGTATTTATTTCCAGCAAATAAAACGCTTCGTTTTCGCCGATCATGAAATCCACGCGCGCGTAATCGCGACCGCCGCACGCCTCGAACGCCGTCTCCGCCGCCGCGCGAATCGTACGCGTCAATTCCGATGACAACGGCGCAGGCGCCAGATATTCCGTGAGGCCTTTCGTGTATTTGCTCGCGTAATCGTAGACGCCCGACTTCGGCCGGATCTCGACGATGCCCATCGCTCGACCGCCAAGCACGCCCACCGCCAGCTCGCGTCCGAAAATCCGCTTTTCAATCAACCACGTGCCGTTCGAAATCGATGCGAGCGCAGTCGTGAGCTCGGCCCGCGTTCCAACGATCTGCAAACCGACGCTGCTCCCTTGATCGTTGGGTTTCACCACGACGTGTTCGCCGAATTTCGCCACCACCGCTTCGACCGGCGGCTTTTCCCGCGCCGGGAAAACCAGACCTGGAATCGTCTTCAGCCCGCGCGCTTCCACTTTTTTCTTGGTCAGCGTTTTGTCCATCGTCAGCGCACTGCTCGCGGCGTTGCACCCGGTATAGGCCACGCCGGCCGCGTCGAGCAGCCTTTGCATTCCGCCGTCCTCGCCGAACGTTCCGTGCAAGGTCGAAAACACGACGTGCCGCGACGAATCCAATTCGGGCGGCAACGCATCCTCGTCGATTCGGAAAAGCCGCGTCGGAAATGATCGTGCGAGCGCGACCGCACAGGCGAGCCCCGAGCCGAGCGAAACTTCGCGCTCCGCCGAAGTACCACCACTGAAGACGGCAATGATCGGTGCGTCGCTCATGATATTTCCGAACGCCGACTGGCGACGGCCAATTGTCGGACCTCCGTTTTCCCGGACGGTTTTGCCGACGTAGACCGCCAGCGCGCTGGCGTTCGTACCCCGCGAGCAAGCTCGCAGCCTACGGAATCCCTAAAACGAAAACTTGAACCACAAAACCGCGAATCGCGTGCGGCACGAAACACCCGCGCGCTGAATTCGCGCACACTTTGCCGACGCACTCGGCAATCGCCATTCGACATTCGGCAATTCACAGCACGTCCTTCCAATTTTTTCCGTAAAGCAGCACTTCCGGCTCCAGGTCCACGCCTTTCACCTGACGCACCCGCGCGCGTACCCGCCGCACCAGTTCCAAAACGTCCGCGCCCGTCGCCTTGCCGCGGTTCACGATGAAATTCGCGTGCACCGTCGACACTTCCGCGTCGCCCACCCGTTCACCTTTCAGTCCGCTCTCGTCGATCAAACGCCCGGCGGAATTGTCCGGCGGATTCTTGAAGATGCATCCCGCACTCGGCTCACGCGGCTGCGACTCCTGCCGTTTTCGCCGATAGACATCGATCTGCCGATTGACCGCAGTCACATCCGCCTGCGCCATCGGCCGCAGCAGCGCTCCGAGCGCGATCGCATGGTGCAACTCGGCGCAGTGACGATAGTGCACGTGCATCGTGGCGCGCGTCAGTGTCTTCACTTCACCGTCCATCCGCATCACCTGCACTTCCTCGACGACGTCGAAAATCCAGCCGCCCATCGCTCCGGCGTTCATGCGCAGCGCGCCGCCCATGCTTCCGGGAATACCTTCCAAAAACTCGAAACCGGTCAGCCCTTCCTTCGCCGCGAGCCCGCAAAGATTTTTCAACCGCAATCCGGCGCCGGCCCAAACGCGCCCGTTGCCCCGCAGTTCGAATTTCGCCCACGATTCGTGCGCGAGCGAAATGACCAGTCCATCCACGCCCTCATCCGGCACGATGAGGTTCGACCCGCGCCCGAGCAGAAAAATCCCGACCTTTTGCGCCGCCGCGGTTCGGACCAACGCTTGCAGTTCTTCGACGCTCGCCGGTTCCGCAAAAACCCGGGCCGCGCCTCCCACTCGCAACGTCGTCTTCGCACCGAGCGGCTCCTCGCGCTTCAACTCGGTTTCGCCCGAAACCATCGGCCGCAAAGCTGCGAAAAAATCATCCCATTGTTTCGTTTTCATCGCGCTCTCCTGCAAAATCCCGATCCAAGCCCGGGCTTTGCGATCAATATCGCCCGCCCCGACGAACGCGACCCAATCACCGCAGCTCACATCGCGCGTGAGCCCCTGCCAGAATTCCACGTCGTTTCCTGGCAGATACGTGACGGGCAGCGTCGGCACGTTGCGTTTGATCTCCGCATAGATATCCGCCGACGTTCCTCCCGCGATCGGTGCTTCTCCCGCGGAATAGACATCGAGCAAATGCACGCGATCGCCGAGCGCCAGCGCCGCCGCAAACTCCGCTTTGAATTGAGCCGTGCGACTGAAACGATGTGGCTGGAACACGACGAGCAAACGACCTTTTGCTCCGATCCGTCGTTTCAAGCTCGCCAGCAGCGCGCGGATTTCCGCCGGGTGGTGCGCGTAATCTTCGATCACGGTCACATCCGCCGTCGCATGAAGAACCGCCTGCCGACGACGCACGCCGGGAAAATCCGCGAGCAATCGCGGCGCGAGCTCGATTCCCATCATTTGCGCCGCAGCGAGCGCAGCCGTGGCGTTGGCCGCATTGAAATCGCCACTCGCGCGCACCACCGCTTCTTCGATCGCGAAGCGGCCGCCGAGTTTCAGCGCCATTCGCTCGTCGCCCTCGCTCTCAATCGTTCCGGAAAATTCCCCCGAACGTCCAAAACTGAAA
>Ga0070683_100003931_pt1 | contig 12154 bp, 8 predicted proteins | sample KBSC713LmetaG_FD_64662 | JGI IMG/M metagenome (GOLD analysis project Ga0070683, IMG submission 64662) | Corn rhizosphere microbial communities from Kellogg Biological Station, Michigan, USA - KBS C7.1-3L metaG | ecosystem: Host-associated > Plants > Roots > Rhizosphere ...
CGGCGTCGCGCTGTCCGAGCTGGGCCTGGCCGGGCTGCGCGTGCGGCGCGTGCTGCCGCCCGCGGTCCACGCGGGCACGCCGTACCTGATGGGCATCGCGCTGGAGAACCGGAAGCGGCGCCTGCCGTCGTTCTCGATCGAGGTCGAGGATCTGATCGACGGCCGGCCGATCGAGAAACGCTGCTACTTCTTGAAGCTGCCCGCGGGGCGCGTGCAGGAGACCGCGTATCGCAACACGATGCCGCGGCGCGGGCGCTACCGCCTGTCGGGCTTCCGGCTGGCCACGAAGTTTCCTTTCGGCCTGTTGCCGCGGGCGCGCGCCGTCACCGACGTGGACGAGCTGTTCGTCTACCCGGCCCTGATCCCCGCGTCCGAAGCGCTGCTGCGCGGACTCCCGCCCCACCCCGCCCAACCGGCGCCAGGGCGATCGTTCGCGCCCAGCCGGCAGGGCGAGTTCCACGGCCTACGCGCCTATCGCGACGGCGACGATCCGCGCGACATCCACTGGCGGTCGACCGCGCGCCGGGGCTTCCCGCTGGTGCGCGAGAAAGAAGATGAAGAGACGCGCGAGGCGACGGTCGTGCTCGACAACGAGCCGGCGACGGCGGCCGACGCGGCGGCGTTCGAGCGCGCAGTCTCCGAGGCGGCCGGTGTGTGCGTCGAGCTGGCCCGCCGGGGCTTCAGCGTCGGGCTGGCGGTGCGCGGCGGCGAGGTGCGGCCCGCCGTCGGCGGCGCCCAGACCGAGCGCATCCTGCGCGCCCTGGCGCTGATCGCGCCCGACGCCGGACCGCTGCCGCCCGTCCGCGCCGGAACGATCGTGCGCATCCGCGCGGGCGCCGCGCCGGTCCTGGATACGCCGCCCGGCATGCACGCGAGGGCCCAGCACGCATGAGGTTCGCGGCGGCGCACAAGCTGGTGACCTACCTGCTGGTGCTGGCGGCGCTGGCGGCTGTCGCGAGCACGCGCGCGCTCGCGCCCACCAGCGCGCTCGCGTTCGCCATCGCGGCCGCGCTGTCGTTCAACGTCGAGGGCGGCAGCCGCATCGGACTGGCGCTGGATCGGGCCGCCACGCTCGTGCGCGTCGCCGCGCTCGCCTTGTTCGCGGCGGTCGCCTGGCGGCTGTGGCGGCGCCTGCCCGATCCCGACGTCGGCCCCGCCTTCGATCTGCTGCTCGCGTTGCTGGGCTACAAGCTGTTCTTCCGCCGCGTCCACCGCGACTACGTGCACGTCGCGGCGCTGACATTCTTGCTGGTGGTCGTCGCGTCGACGATCGCGCACAGCTTCGTGTTCATCGCGACGTTCGCGCTCTACGTGGTCGTCGCCGTCTGGGCGCTGATCCTCTTCCACCTGCGCCGCGAGATGGAAGAGAACTACCTCATCAAGCATTCGGCGCAGGCGCCCAGCCAGAAGGTCGGCGTCGGGCGCATCCTGGGATCACGGCGCGTGGTCGGCGGCACGTTCTTCGTCGCGACCGCGGGCATGGCGGCCGCGGTGTTCCTGGGCGCCGTCGCGATCTTCATGCTGGTGCCGCGGGTGGGTGCGGGCTTCGCGGTCGGGGTCACGCGCATGTCGGGCAGCGCGGCTGGCTTCGCCGACGAGATCGCGATTGGACGCTACGGCACGCGCCCGGCCCACCGGCGCGACGTCGTCCTGCGCGCGACGCTGCCCGATTCTTTCGCCCACGACGGCGACGATGCCCGCAACAAGGCGGCGGACGGGCTGTATTTTCGCGGCGCCGCCTACGACGGTTACGAGGGCGGCCGCTGGGTGCACAGCCACAAGCCCGAGCTGCGCACGATCGTCGAACCGGGCGGCGGCCGCTACCGGATCGGAGAGGATCGCGCCGCGCTGGACGGCGACGTCGCGGCCGGCGGCCTCCGGCAAGAGATCGAGGCAATCGGGATCCCCGCTTCGGTGCTCGTCGCGGTCGATCGGCCGCGCGCGTTCGAGCTGCCAGCGACCAAGCTCGGCGCCGCCGGCGCGTTGCGGGTGTTTCCACGCTGGTCGGGCGAGGCCGCCCTCCGCGTCGGCGGCGGCGACGGCGACACGTTCATCACGCTGTCGCACGCCCACTACGTCGCCTATTCGCGCCCGGCGAGCGGCGAGGGCGCGGCGGCGCCTCTCGCGCCGAACGTGCGGGGGGCGTACCTCGCGGTCCCCGAGGACCTGGCGCGCCGGCTCGCCAACCTGGCCGCGGCGGTGGGTGGTCCCGACCTGGACGACAGCGCCACGATCGCGGCCGTGACGCGGGCGCTGCGCGAGAAGCACGGATACACGCTGGACCCACGACCGGCGCCGGCGGGCGTCGATCCGGTCGAGAGCTTCCTGCTGGGCGAGCACGCGGGACACTGCGAGCTGTTCGCGTCGGCGGCGGTGCTGTTGCTGCGCCTCCGCGGTGTTCCGGCGCGGTACGTGACCGGCTTTCGTGGCGGCGAGTGGAACGGCGTCGGCAACTACGTCGCGGTCCGCGACGACCGCGCGCACGCGTGGGCCGAGGCCTTCATCGCGGATCGCGGCTGGATCCGCGTCGACGCGACGCCGCCGGGGGCGCCGCTGCCGCGCGCCGGCCACGTCTCCGAGATGATGGACGCGCTGGACTACTTCTGGAACCGGTGGGTCGTCGGATACGACCTGGGCCGCCAGCTGGAGCTCGCCCGGCGTGCGGGCCGGCACCTGGCCACGCCCGCCACGCGCGTCTCGCCGGCCCGTATCGCGTCGATCGCCGCGGGCGCGTGCCTGCTCGCGGCGTTGCTGCTGGCCGCCCGCCGCATTCGCCGTCGGCACGTCCCGAGCGCGCGCGACGCGCACGAGCTCACGCGCAGCGCGATCTGGACAGCGCCGCGCCTGGGTCCCGTCGAGCGGCTGTACCGGCGCACGCTCGGTCGGCTGGCGCGCGCCGGCTGCGCGCGGCGTCGCAACGAGACGCCGCACGAGTACGCAGTCCGCGTGCGCGCCTCGGGGTTGATCTCCGCGGACCACTTCCACCAGCTGACCGAACGCTACGCGGCCGCGCGGTTCGGTCGCCATGACACGGACGACGCCGTGATCGCCGAGCTTGCTGCCAAATTGGCAATCCGGACGGGTGGGCCCAGCCATACGGGCAGCCCTCCCCCCGGCACCGGCGCCTGATTGGCTTGTGCGCCCGCTTTCTTTGCGGGCACCTACCTTGCAGTAATATGCGGCCTCCCATGCGCCGAATTCTTGGACCTGCCTTGCTTGCCGCCGCGGCGTCGCTGCTGGCGGCGGGAACGGCGTCGGCGCAGCTGGATGCCGGCACCCAGACGTCCTCGTTCTCTCCCGAGGATTTCTTCATCCGGATGCAGGACATCCCCGGCCACACGCTCTCCGACTTCGACGTCGCCCGCTACTTCAACAAGGCGCGCTGCGATTGCAGCACGCCCGCGACGATCTATGTCGCGCTCAGCCAGAGCGGGCTCGCGAAGCTGTCGACGGCGTCGAACCAGGGCAGCCTCGAGGTCTGGATCGGCAGCTCGTGCAACGACATCAACCTGCGCGGCGCGCGCTGCAAGTTCTTCGGCAGCACGCTGATGACTGTATTCCTGCGCGACCAGGCCGCCCGTCTGTTCGTTCAGACCGATGTCAAGATGATGAGCGGCCAGCCGAACCTGGGGACGGATCCCGACGGCGGCGGCATCATCAGCGGCGGCTTCCCCAACCCGGACTGCACGATCGTCGGCCAGCAGTACACGCAGAAGGTGTGGGTCCTGCTCGACTCGGACAATGACGGCGTTCCCAACATCGCGGCGACGCAGGACGTTCTGATCGATCTGACGCCGCCGCCGCCGCCGGACACGAACACGGTGTCGGTGGTGGGCGGCAACCAGGCCTTGATCGTCAGCTGGCAGGGCGTCGACACCGGCCTCTATCCCGACCTGGTCGGCTACCAGATTCTCTGCAGCCGCGGCGGCGACCTTCAGGTGTTCGCCGACGGCACCTTCCGTCCCGGGTTCCTCAGCTGCGAGAACGCCGACGCGGGCGTCGGGACCATCGACCCGACGTTCGATGGCGGCGTCGAGAACCTGAACCCGCTGTTCGCCTGCTCGCCGCTGCTGTCGGCGACGACCAGCTCGTACCGGGTGAAGATCCTGCAGAACGACATCACCTACGGCGCCGCGGTGGTCGCCATCGATAACAGCGGCAACGCGAGCATGCCCGACCTGAAGTACGGCATACCGATCAAGACGAAGAGCTTCTACGACGTCTACCGCAACGATGATCCCCTCAATCCGGGCGGCGCCAGCGGCGGCCTGTGCACGCTGGGCACCGGATCGACATCGGGCGGTGCCATCGCGGGGGCGTGCAGCGCGCTGGCGTTGATCGCGATCGCGATCGCGCGCCGCGGGCGCTCAAGGCGACGATGAGGGCGAGGAGGATGAAGCGGCCAGGCCTGCTCGCGTTGTCGGCGCTGGCCGCGTTGTCGGCGGCTGCCCCCGTGGCGCGCGCCCAGACGTTCGCGCAGGACGCCGGTCCCGACACGGAGATCGTCGGGCGGCGCTACAAGACGGCGCAACGGTTCGCGTTCGAGCTGCGCTTCGGGCCCTACATGCCGGACGTCGACAGCGAGTTCAGCGGCACCCGACACCCGTACCAGGACTACTACGGGTCGGGGGACCATCTCATCACGCAGACCGAGTTCGACGTCGAGGTGTTCCACCGCGTCGGCACGGTCGCCATCGGCGCCGGCCTCGGCTACTACTCCGTGACGGGCCCAGCGCCGGTCGCCAGCGGTACCGGCCAGCTGAGCGGCGATCAGTCGACGTTGAAGATCGTCCCGGTGAGCCTGTCGGCCGTCTATCGCTTCGACTATTTCCTCGAGCGGCGGGGCTTCCCGCTGGTGCCGTTCGGGAAGGCGGGGTTCGACTGGGCGTACTGGCAGATCACCGACGGCAACGACGAGATCGCGGTCGACGGACACGGGGGGCGCGCCCGCGGCGGCACGCTGGGCTGGCACGCGGCGGCCGGCCTCTCGCTGGCGCTGGACTTCTTCGATCCCGAGGCGGCGCGCGACTTCGACAACGAGCTGGGCGTCAACCACACGTCGCTGGTGTTTCAGTACACGTACGCCGACATCTCGGGCCTCGGGAGGTCGGACCGCATGCACGTCGGCGACTCCAACTGGTCGCTCGGGCTCATGTTCCAGTTTTGAGCCGGCGGTTTCGCATCGTCGTCGAGTACGACGGCACCGACTTCTCGGGCTGGCAGCGGCAGATTGGCCAGCGGACGATCCAGGCGACGCTGGAAGACGCGATCCGCGACATGACGGGCGAGACGGTGTTCGTGCGCGGCGCCGGCCGCACCGACGCGGGCGTGCACGCCGACGGCCAGGTCGGTCACTTCGACCTCGCCCTCGACATCCCGCCGCACGGGTTGCTCCGCGGGCTGAACTCGATCCTCCCGACGGACGTCGCGCTCGTCGACGTCGCCGAGGCGGCGCCCGAGTTCGACGCGCGCTTCTCGGCGCGCGGCAAGATCTACCGCTACACCGTCTGGAACCACTTCGTCCGCTCGCCGCGACAGGCGCGCACGGCCTGGCACGTCCGCGAGCCCGTCGACACCGACGCCATCCGACGCGCCGCCGTGGCGCTGGTGGGCGAGCACGACTTCCGCGCGTTTCGCGCGTCGGACTGCGATCGCAAGACGACCAACCGCCTGCTCCGCCGCCTGGATATCGATCGGCAGGGACCACGGCTGACGTTCGACATCGAGGCCACCGCCTTCCTCAAGAACATGGTGCGGATCATCGTCGGCACGCTCGTCGACCTCGGGCGCGGCCGGATCCCCGAGGACGCGCCCGCGCGCATGCTGGTGAGTGGCGACCGCAGCACCGGCGGCATGACCGCCCCGCCCGGCGGCCTGACGTTGCTGCGCGTGATCTACTGAGGCGCGGCGTCGTCGGTCTCGCCGAGCATTTCGGCGACGCGGGCGCGCACCTTGGCGATCAACGCCTCGCGGTCGCCGTTCGTGAGGCCGGCCGTCGGGATCGGCTCGCCGACCTCGACCGTGACGGTCCCGGCGCGAATGAGCGCCGCCCCGCGCGGCATGATCTCCCGCGACCCCTTGATCGCGACGGGTACGATGTCGACGCCCGAATCCATCGCCAGGTGGAAGCCTCCCTTCTTGAACGGCAGCAGGCGGCCATCCCGCGTGCGCGTCCCTTCCGGAAAGATCACGACGGATTGACCCGACCGGATGCGGCGCGAGGCTTCTGCCACCGTGCGCCGCGCCGACGCCGCGTTCTGACGATCGATGAAGATGAAGCGGCCGGCCGACATCGCCCATCCGAAAAGCGGAATCCGTGACAGCTGCTTCTTCGCGATGAAACGAAACGTCGCCGGAATCGCGACGAAAACCGCCCAGATATCCACCATCGATGAGTGGTTGGGCATGAAGACGTAGGGGCGCCCCGGTTGCAGCGGCGCGTGCATCTTCACCTCGACCTTCACCCCGGGCACGCCCAGGATGACCCGCGACCACAACCGCGCCAGCGCGAGCACGGAGTCACCGCTGCGATCGATGACGCCCAGCACGAGCGCGCTGAGCGAACCGGCGATGGTCGCGGTGACGAATGAAACTGTGGACAGGAGGGCGCGAATCACGGGCTGCCGGGCATGGTATTCTCGCGACGTGGACTTCCGGAAGACCTATTACATTCTTCCGAACCTCTTCACGCTTTCGAGCGTCTTCTGCGGGTTCATTTCTATCTCGCTCTCCGCGTCCGGACAGGGCGGAAGCGATCTCTACCAGGCCGCGCTCGCGATCTGCTTTGGCTTCTTCTTCGACACGGCGGACGGCCGCGTCGCGCGCCTGACCAAGACGCAGACCGATCTGGGACGCGACCTCGATTCGCTCGCGGACCTCGTCACGTTCGGCGCCGCGCCCGCGCTGCTGGTCTACAAGTGGGGACTGACGAGCTTCGGGCGGCTGGGCATCTTCATCGCCGGGCTGTTCATGTGCGCGGGCGCGATGCGGCTCGCCCGCTTCAACGTCCTGTCGCGCCGCGAGGAGGCCGCAGGAACCAAGAAGCCGGGCAAATACACGCTCGGCTTGCCGATCCCGGCCGCGGCCAGCGTGCTGGTGTTCATGGTTCTGGTCGCGCACCACGCGGGGCCCTACAAGCTCGTCAGCGAGAGCGTCGTCGCGGGCGTGGTGCTGACGCTTTCGTACTTCATGGTTTCGCGGATCAAGTTCAGGTCCTTCAAGGATCTGCGGCTGACCCGGCGCACCGTGCAGCTGGCCGTCATCGTGGTCGGCTCGTGGGTGATCGTTGTGATGAACGGCGTCTCGAAGGCGCTGATCTTTCTGGTCCTGATGACGGCCTACATCATCCTGGGCCTCGGCGAGACGGTGCTGCAGATGCGCCGCCGGTTCATCGAGCTCCGCCAGGAAAAGCTGGCCCAGGCCGCTGCTTCAACGGCCGCGCCCCCCACCGACGGGGCACCGGGCGATACGCCGCCGCGCGACGAGGAAGTCCTGCGCGAGCTGGGCGCCTTCGACGACGCCAGCGAAGAACCGTGAAGACGCGCCGCCCTTAAGCGGTGGTCTTCGACTTGTTCTTGTCGGCGGCCGCGGCGCCGCCGTCGTCCGCCTCGACGAAGCCGCCCCAGATCGCGCCGACCAGCGGCCCGAGCAAGATCGGCAGATCGGCGATCGCGCGGTCGGGCGGCGCGCCCAGCGCCGCCGGCAGCGTGACGTGAATGCCGCCCAGCACCTTGTGGCCGACCCAGTAGAGGCCCGCACCGACCGCCAGCCCGAAGATGCCCTTGAGCGCGGACGTCCAGAATGTGTCCTGCCGCCACGGGGGCTTCCCGCAAATCATCCCGACCAGACCGCCGATGACGGCGTAGGTCAGAAACGCCGCAGCACCCCCGGCAATGCCGAGCTTGAGCGCCGCCCAGCCGAGCGCTCCGCCGACCACGGCACCCTTGAGAAGACCGAGAACGACGCGCATGTTGGAAATATAGCAGTCATCCACCGCGCCGCTTGTGATCGCCCACCGTGGGACTAAGCTCATCGCGACGCGCCCTGATGCCCGTTGCCGTCGCACGCTTGCCGAAGCTGTCAGACCGAACGAGCGGGGTGCTCCTGCACCCGACAAGCCTGCCGGGCGACCCCGAAGGCGGGCAACTGGACGGCGAGGCGCGGGCCTTCGTCGATTTCCTCGCGGCGGCGGGCCAGAGCTGGTGGCAGATGCTCCCGGTGGGGCCGACCGGCTACGCCAACTCGCCCTACAGCGCGCAGTCCGCGTTCGCCGGGAACCCGGCGATGGTCGCGGTCGACCGGCTGCTCGAAGATGGCCTGCTGGCGTCGGGCGAACGTGGCAAGCGTCACGAGGATTCGCTGCGCGCCGCGTTCGCGTCGTTCCGGAACGCCGGCGGCGATCGCGACTTCAAGGCGTTCGTGCGGCAGAGCGCCGACTGGCTGGAGGACTTCGCGCTGTACCGGGCGATCAAGCGCGCCCACGGCGAGACACAGTGGACCTTGTGGCCCGCGCCCCTGCGCGATCGCGAGGCGCGGGCGCTGGCCGCCGCGCGCAAGACGTTCGCGGACGAGATCGCCTACGTGCGGTTCGTGCAGTGGCGCTTCGCGCGCGACTGGCAGGCCCTGCGCGAGCACGCGCACGCGCGCGGCGTCGCCCTGATCGGCGACATCCCGATCTTCATGGCCCACGACAGCGCGGACGTGTGGAAGAAGCGCGAGCTGTATCACCTGGATCGGGCGGGCGAGGCGGTGCTGATCGCGGGCGTGCCGCCCGACTACTTCAGCGAGACCGGACAGCGCTGGGGCAACCCGCTGTACCGCTGGGACCGCATGCGGCGGACGGGATATGCTTGGTGGATTGCGCGCTTCCGCGCCACGCTCGCGGCCTTCGACGCCGTCCGCCTTGATCACTTCATCGGCTTCACGCGCTACTGGGCGATCCCGGGCCACGAACCGACCGCGATCAACGGGCGCTGGCGGCGCGGGCCTGGCACGCACTTCTTCAAGGCGGTGCAGCGCGCGCTGCGCGCGGCGCCCCTTCCACTCATTGCTGAGGATCTGGGCGTGGTGACGCCCGAGGTGAAGGCGCTGCGCGACGCGTTCGGGCTGCCGGGCATCAAGCTGCTGCAGTTCGCGTTCGGCACCGATCCAAACGCGCCCGACTTCTTGCCCCACAACTACCCGCGCAACGCGGTCGTGTACACCGGCTCGCACGACAACGACACGACCGTGGGCTGGTTTCACGATCCGGGAAGCGGAACGCGCACCCCCGCGCAGACCGAGAAGGAACGACGGACGACGCTGACCTACCTGGGCCACGATCCGTCGGCGCCGATCGAGGCCGCCGGCCACGAGATCCATTGGCAGATGATCCGGGCGATCCTGATGTCGGTCGCGAACGTCGCGATCGTCCCGGCCCAGGATCTGCTAGGTCTGGGATCCGAATCGCGGATGAACCGTCCCGGCGTCGAGCACGGCAACTGGGAGTTCCGCCTCGCGAGCGGCGCGCTGACGCCCGCCATCGCCGACCGCCTGCGCGCGTTGTGCGTGACCTATGACCGCGTGAGGGCCGCGGCATGATGCGGCGGCACCTCATCTCGCCCGCGCGGCGGCCCGCGCCGATCGGCGCGAACCCGCACTGGTACAAGGACGCGATCATCTACGAGGCGCGCGTGCGCTCGTTCTTCGACAGCAACGGCGACGGCTATGGCGACTTCCGCGGCCTGGCGTCGAAGCTGGACTACCTCCAGGACCTGGGCGTTACGGCGCTGTGGCTGCTGCCGTTCTATCCGTCGCCGATGCGCGACGACGGATACGACATCGCCGACTACACCGACGTGCACCACGAGGTCGGCACGCTCGCCGACTTCGAGCTGTTCCTCGAGCAGGCCCACGCGCGCGGTATCCGCGTCATCACCGAGCTGGTCCTGAACCACACCTCGGACCAGCACCCGTGGTTCAAGCGCGCGCGCCGCGCCCCGCCCGGCTCGGTCGAGCGCGACTTCTACGTCTGGAGCGACACGCCCGACCGCTACCGCGAGGCGCGCATCATCTTCAAGGACTTCGAGGGGTCGAACTGGGGCTGGGATGCGGTCGCGCGCGCCTACTTCTGGCACCGCTTTTACGCGCACCAGCCCGATCTCAACTTCGAGAACCCGGCGGTGCAAGAGGCGCTGTTTGGCGTCGTCGACTTCTGGTTCGGCAAGGGCGTCGACGGGCTGCGGCTGGACGCGGTCCCCTACCTGTACGAGTCCGAAGGGACCAATTGCGAGAACCTCCCCGCGACGCACGCGTTCCTGAAGAAGCTGCGCGCGCACGTCGACGCGCGGTTCTCGGACCGGATGCTGCTCGCGGAGGCCAACCAGTGGCCCGAGGACGCGGCCGCGTACTTCGGCACCGGCGACGAGTGCCACATGAACTTCCACTTCCCGATCATGCCGCGGATGTTCATGGCGATTCACATGGAGGACCGGTTCCCGATCCTCGACATCCTCGCGCAGACGCCGCAGATCCCCGCGAACAGCCAGTGGGCGCTGTTCCTGCGCAACCACGACGAGCTGACACTGGAGATGGTCACCGACGAGGAGCGGGACTACATGTACCGCGCCTACGCGCACGACAGCGAGATGCGCATCAACCTGGGCATCCGCCGGCGCCTCGCGCCGCTGGTCGGCAACGACCGGCGCAAGATGGAGCTGCTGCACGGGCTGCTGTTTTCGCTGCCGGGGACGCCGGTCCTCTACTACGGCGACGAGATCGGGATGGGCGACAACATCTTCCTCGGCGATCGCAACGGCGTCCGCACGCCGATGCAGTGGAGCGCCGACCGCAACGCCGGGTTCTCGCGCGCCAACCCGCAGCGGCTGATCCTGCCGATCACCATCGACCCCGAGTACCACTATGAGGCGATCAACGTCGAGGCACAGCAGAACAACCCGAACTCGCTCCTGTGGTGGACGAAGCGGCTGATCGCGCTGCGCAAGCAGTTCCACGCGTTCGGCCGGGGCACGCTGGAGTTCCTCACGCCGTCCAACTACCGCGTGCTCGCGTTCGTGAGAGAGCTGCGCGATGCGCACGAGCCGCGCCGCACGGAGACGGTGCTGGTGGTCGCGAACCTGTCGCGTTACCCGCAGTACGTCGAGATGGACCTCTCCAAATGGAAAGGGATGCGTCCGGTCGAGCTGTTCGGGCACACCGAGTTCCCGCCGATCGGAGAGCTGTCGTACCTGCTCACGCTGCCGGGCTACGCGTTCTACTGGTTCTCGCTGGAGCCGCCGCCGTCCGGCGGTGGTGAGGAGGAGGCGGCCGCGTACGTGCCGCCGGCGCTTCCGGCCAAGACGCCGCACGGCCTGCTGGTCGGCGAGGAACGGGCGACGCTGGAGGACGCGCTGGGCGACTTTCTGGCGACGCGGCGCTGGTTCGGCGGCCGCGGTTTCCGCCTGACCGCGGTGCGGATCGAGGAAGCGGCCGTCCTGGGCGGCGTCTTCGTGCTGGTCGTGCGCGTCGAGTACGCGGACCGCGAGACCGAACGATACGTGCTGCCGCTGGCGACGGTGATGGAGCCGCGCTACGTGGCGCCGCACGCGATCGTCGCGACGCTGGCGCTGCCAGGCCAGGACGCGACGCTGGTCGACGCGATGGAGGACGGCCCGTCGGCGCGCATGGTGCTGGCGGCCGTCATCGCCCGGACGCGCGCGACGGGATCGGGCGGCACGATCGACGCGATGCCGTTCACCGACCTGGAGAGCCCCGAGGGCGAGCCGGCCAACATCAGCGCGCAGCACGCGGCAGCGGCGATCCGCTACGGCGATCGCTACCTGCTGAAGATGTTCCGCCGTCTAGAGGAAGGCGAGAGCCCCGAGCTGGAGCTGGGCCGGTTCATGAACGCGCGCGCCGCGGGCCTCACCCCCACCGTGGTCGGCTCGATCGAATACGGTCGCCTCCGCTCGGAGCCCAGCACGCTGGCGGTGCTGCAAGCCTACGTGCCCAACGAGGGCACCGCCTGGGCGCACGCCCGCGAGGAGCTGCGCCGCTTCTTCGAGCGTGTGCTCACGCGCCACCGCGAAGATCCCGCGCCGGATTCGGCGCCGCGCCAGCTGGCCGCGCTGGCCGGCGCCGAGCCGCCCACCGCTGCGCGCGACGTCATCGGCGCCTA
>Ga0070683_100003932_pt1 | contig 12153 bp, 13 predicted proteins | sample KBSC713LmetaG_FD_64662 | JGI IMG/M metagenome (GOLD analysis project Ga0070683, IMG submission 64662) | Corn rhizosphere microbial communities from Kellogg Biological Station, Michigan, USA - KBS C7.1-3L metaG | ecosystem: Host-associated > Plants > Roots > Rhizosphere ...
CATTGCGACGATCGCCGAGAAGATCATCGAGCCCACACTCGGGGAAATGCGACGTCGGGGCACCCCGTTCACCGGCGTGCTGTACGTCGGAGCGATGGTGACGGCGGATGGGCCGAAGGTCGTCGAATTCAATTGCCGGTTCGGCGATCCCGAGACTCAGGTCGTTCTCCCGAGCCTCGCCGATGAGGATTCTTTGATCGAGATGATGTCATCGATCGCGCGCGGCGAGTCGATCGGTTCGAATCAAGAAATGACAGCGGTGCAATCGGCGGTCACGACTGTGTTGGCGGCAGAGGGATATCCGGATTCGCCGAAGAGTGGCGCGGTGATCTCTATCCCGAATGTTCCGCGCGATGTGATCGTCTTTCATGCGGGCACGAAGCGAGACGCGAACGACGAGCTCGTGACGGCAGGCGGGCGAGTCCTCGCGGTGACGGGTGTGGGCGCGTCGTTCGAGGAAGCCCAGAACCGGTCGCAGTCGTTCGCGCGCGCCATTCAGTTCGAAGGCAAGCAATTCCGCGCCGACATTGGCTGGCGCGAGCTCGATAGGCGTGCCGGAGCTACCAGAGACTGAGACGATCGCGCGCGATCTCAATCGTGAGATCGCCGGATCGAAAGTCGTGGCCGTGAGCGTCAGGAAGGCTGACGTTCTGCGCGAGGTTTCCGCTCAGGGACTGAGAAAGCGCGTCACCGGAACGTCGATCGATCGCGCCTGGCGGCGGGCAAAGCTCGTGGTGCTCGATCTGTCGACCGGGGATCGCATCGTTGTGCAGCCGCGCTTCACCGGCGCACTCCTCATCGACACGGGCACCAATCTGGACGAACGCGAGCTTCGCTACTCGACGCTGAGGTTCGATCTCGAAGACGGACGCGCCGTTCACTACCGCGATATTCGTCGGCTTGGGACCGTGGCGCTGATGCCGCCGAAGCGATTCGACGAATACACGGCAACGCTGGGGATCGAACCACTTGACCCGGCATTTACCGCAGAGCATTTATCGGTTCTTCTTCGGTCCTCTCGCCAAGCGACGAAAAAAGTCTTGATGGATCAGCGGGTTCTCGCCGGCGTCGGCAACATCTACGCGAACGAAGCGCTGTGGCGCGCGAAGATCGATCCGTCGCGCGTTGCGAACCGCGTGTCCGCGGAAGAGTCGGCGTTGCTGCGCGATGCGATCGTCAGCGTGCTGTCCGAGTCGATCGAGCAGCGCGGCACAAGCTTTCGCGACTATCGCGACGCGACCGGATCGCGAGGCTCGTTCGCGGCGCGACTCAGCGTCTACGGACGCGAAGGCGCACCGTGCCCGCGTTGCGGGCATCGGCTGATCGCGACGCACGCGATCGACGGACGAAGCTCGGTGCTATGCGCTCACTGTCAAAAGTAGCGCTCATCCGGCCGCCGACGTCCGACGAGCAGCTCGCGGTCATGCGAAAGCATGTCCGTGAAACGGCCGATGATCGTCCCGGCGTGTACCGCATGATCGCGTCGGACGGCGAGATCGTGTACGTCGGGAAATCGAAGCGCGTTCGCACTCGGTTATTGAGCTATTTCCGGTGTGCGTTTCCAGAAGAGAAGGGCGCCCGCATTCTCCGCGATGCCGATCGCATCGAGTGGGACTACGTGCCAAGTGAATTCGCGGCTCTGCTTCAAGAACTGCGGCTGATCAAACGCTATAGGCCACGGTTCAACGTCGCGATGAAGCGGGACGGCAGGAATTACTGTTTCATCAAGGTCACGAAAGCCCCCGCGCCAAAGCTGCTCGTTGTGCGCGGACCCGGAGCCGATGACGCGGGGACCTACTACGGTCCGTTCATGGGGGCAACAGGAGTCGAAGAAGCTGTTCGCGAGCTCAACGACGTGCTCGGACTCCGCGACTGCTCTGCCGATCAGAAGATGCATTTCGCCGATCAGCCCGAGCTGTTCGAGATCTTTCCGAGAACGCCAGGCTGCATTCGCTTCGAGGTGAGGAAGTGCCTCGGACCTTGTGTCGGTGGCTGCACCGTGGATCAGTACAGCGAGCGAATGCATCTCGCGAAGGCATTTCTCGACGGGACCGACGATGGACCGATCGCGCATCTGCGGCGCGACATGGAAGCGGCGAGCGAGCGACTCGAGTACGAGCGCGCGGCGACACTCCGCGACAAGCTGAAACGTCTCGAGGCACTGCGCGGGCAATTCGCACGGCTGCGATTCGCGGTCGAGACACTGTCTTTCGTCTACACAGTGCCCGGAGACAATGACGACGACCGTGTGTACCTGATTCGTCGCGGTCGGGTCCGCGGCGAGACTCGCGTGCCCAAAGACCAGGAGTCGGCGCAACAACTGATGCACATGATCGCCGATGTGTTCAGTCCGGTCGAACGCGAGACCGCGCAGATTCCGACACACGAGATCGACGAACTATTACTGCTTTCGTCGTGGTTCCGGCGATTCCCGGAGGAATTGGAGCGGACGAGCGCCACGCGCGACGTCGCACCGCTGGCTGTCGCGTAGAAGCAGATCCTCCCGCTCGCTTCGCTCGCTGCGGATGACAAATGTTTGGCGCGGCTTCTGCAACAAAACTGTTCGCGTTTAACTGGCACGCCAACAGCCATCTTGGAGCGCAGATGTCAATCGCTTGGCAGCCGACGACTCTGGTTCAGTGCATCAGCACGCGTCCATGGCTCGTCTATCCAGGGGGCGACGAAACTGGCGGGTGTCACGACCTTACTCTCGGCAAGATTTACGAGATGATGGGCGTGGAAGGGAAAGGTTCGTTTTACCGTATTGTCGACGACTCGGGCGAAGATTTCCTTTACCCGGTATCACACTTCCGCGTGGTGTAGTCGCGCTCGCGCTACGGCGCGAGCTCAACCAGCGTGACATCCACCTGCCCGTCGCGGATCGTCATCCGCGCAACGCTTGGCAGAATGTCGAACCGGCGCGCTCCCGCCGCACCCGGATTGACGACCCAGCGCGTATCGGCGCGAGCGACCAATTGCTTGTGCGTGTGGCCGTACACGATGACGTTCGCGTTGTAACGCGCGAGGAGCTTCGACGGCGTCGGCGATCCAACCTCATGCCCGTGACTCACGTGTACTGAGACGCCGCCGATCTCCATGTCGATCGACGTCACGAGACGCGGTTGTCCCGGCGGATCGGTGTTCCCGTACACCGCGCGAACGGGCGCGATCAACGTCAGCTCGTCGAGAATATCGTCGCCGCCGACGTCGCCGGCGTGGAGAATGAGCTCGACCCCGGCGAGCGCCGTGTGAACGTCCGGCCGCACGAGTCCGTGCGTGTCGGAGATCAGCCCGATAATCCTCGAAAACTCCTTGGTCATTCGTCGCCTTCCCCGCCCCATCGCTTCGCGATCGAGTGCGGGATATCGAGATGATCGAGAACGCGTGCGACGATGAAGTTCACGAGATCATCGATCGATGACGGGCGATGATAGAACCCCGGAGCCGCTGGCATCACTAGAGCGCCGGCGCGCGTTACGCGCAGCATGTTCTCGAGATGAATCTCGCTGAGCGGCGTTTCGCGTGTCACAAGCACGAGCTTGCGTCGCTCCTTGAGCGCGACGTCCGCGGCACGCTCGACGAGAGAACGCGACGAGCCCATCGCGATCGCCGACAAGGTCCCCATCGAACACGGACACACGATCATTCCAGCGCTCAACGCTGATCCCGACGCCGGCGGCGCTCCGCGATCGCCGTCATCGAAGGTCGTGACGAAGGCGTCCCAACCTCGAGCACCAATGTGGTCTCTCAGCGCATCGATGGACACGACCTCCGTCTCTGTTCGCAGGAGGCGAAGGCCGTGCGGCGAAACGATCAGTTGAATTGGACGTTCGGCGGCGACGAGCGCCTCGAGCAACCGAACCGCGTAGGGTGCGCCCGACGCGCCCGTAATCGCGACGACGAGCGGCCGAACACTCATTGCACGACGTGCAAAACCGCATAAAGCGCGGTGCCGTGGTCGAGCAACCGCTCAGTCAGCACGCAGAGGAAAAACACGATGCTGATGACGCCATTCATCGTGAAAAACGCGGCATTGAGCTTCGAGTAGTCCCCCGGCGAGACGAGAGAATGCTCATAGGCGAGCAACCCTGCCGCGACGGCGACGCCAAGCGCGTAAAACGATCCGGTGTGCGTCCCGTTGAACGTCGCGGCACCGACGGCGGCGAGGCAGCACACCGTCATCAAGTGCAGTCCGCGCGCAATCATGAGAGCGCGTGTCTGGCCAAAGGCGACCGGCAGCGAGAACAACCGCTCACTCTTGTCGAAGTCGACGTCCTGGAGCGCGTACAGCACGTCGAACCCGCCGCCCCACGTCGCCACCGCGAGCGCAAGCGCGATGAGCATCCACGGCGGGTTGCTCCAAGCACCGGTCACTGCGAGGTACCCACCAACGGGCGCGATCGACATGCCGACGCCGAGCACGAGGTGGCACCAACGAGTGAATCGCTTGGTGAAGCTGTAGAAGAACACCCACGCGAGCGCGACCGGCGACAGCACCGCGCAGAGCGGATTGAGTCGCCACGCCGCGTAGACGAAGATCGCGGAGGCAACAGAGACCGCGCCGACGGCTTCGGTCACGCGCAGCAGGCCGCTCGGAATCTCGCGCTGCTTCGTGCGAGGATTCCGCGCGTCGATCTCGCGGTCGACGATGCGATTGAAGCCCATCGCGGCGAATCGAGCGCAGGTGAACGCAAGAACGATCCACGCGATCATCTGCCACGTCACTCGCGCGTGATACGATGCGAGTACGACCCCAGTGAGGGCGAACGGCAGGGCGAAAACAGTGTGAGGAAGCTTTACGAAGTTCGCATAGATGGCGAAACGCGATCCGCGGTGCGCGAACGTTTGTCCTTCTCGCGGAGAGAGCGATCCCTCGCTTCGCTCGGGATGACTGACGGAATGCTCGGGTTGACTGACGGAATGCTCGGGCTGACTGACGGATTGCTCGGGCTGACTGACGGAATGCTCGGGCTGACTGACGGAATGCTCGGGCTGACTGACGGAATGCTCGGTCTGGGGGACGGAATGCTCCGGATGACGCATGCTCATCTTGACCCGCCGGGAATGCCCAACGAGCCCCAGATCGCATCCACGCGTTTCTTCGTCGCGTCGTCCATCTCGATCACTCCCGGCCAATCGCGCGTGAATCCTTCCTCAGGAAGCTTTCGCGTCGCATCCAACCCCATCTTGGAGCCAAAGGTGAACGCTCGGCTAGAGTGGTCGAGCACGTCGACCGGGCCGAGAGTGAACCGCGCGTCGCGCTCCGGGTCGATGTTGTTGAGTGCAACCCACCATGCTTCCTGCGGATTTCGAACATCGACCCAATGGTCGACGATCACCAGCACCTTGGCGAGCGACATCAGGCCCTGGCCCCACAGGGCATTCATCACCTTGTACGCTTGCCCCGGGTACTCCTTCTTGATCGAGACGAACACGAGATTGTGAAAGATTCCTTCCGCGGGCATGTGGTAGTCGACGACCTCGGGAATCGTGAGCTTGAGCAGCGGAAGGAAAATTCGTTCCGTCGCGTGCCCGAGGTAGAAGTCTTCCATGGGGGGACGTCCGACGATCGTCGCAGGGAAGATCGGATTCTTCCGCATCGTGATCGCGGTGACGTGCACTTGCGGATAGAGATCGGCGAGCGAGTAGAAACCCGTATGATCGCCGAACGGACCTTCCATCACGAGCGCATCCGCCGGATCGATGTAGCCCTCGATGACGAAGTCTGCCTCAGCGGGAACTTCGAGATCGCACGTCACCGCCTTCGTCAACACTACTGGCTTCGCGCGAAGAAAACCCGCGAACAGGAACTCGTCGATCGTCGGCGGAAGCGGTGCGCTCGCTGAATACATCGACGGCGGATCGGCGCCCAGCGCAATGCAGACCGGCATTTTCTCGCCACGCTCGGCCATCTCGCGCCAATGAGCCGCACCCACCTTGTGGCGTTGCCAGTGCATCGCGAGCGTAGTCTTGCCCGTCTGCATGATCCGATACATGCCGACGTTGCGAATGCCGCGCTTCGGATCGCGCGTGATCACCATCGGGAAGGTGATGTAGTTACCGCCGTCCTCCGGCCAGCACTTCATGAGCGGAAGCTTGTCGAGATCCACTTCGTCGCCGCGCCACACAACCTCCTGGCACGGCGCGCCGCCTCGTTTCATCCGCGGCGGAAATTTTCCGACTTCCATCAGTCGCGGCAGCAGCGAGAGCTTCCCGATCAGGCCTTCAGGGACTTTCATCTCGAGCAACTGGGTGATGCGCGAGCCTACCTCATCGAGCCTATCGACGCCCAGCGACATGGCCATACGCCGCATCGAGCCGAAGAGGTTGATGCCGACCGGGAACGCGGATCGCGTTCCATCCATGAGGATCGGCTGCTCGAAGAGCAACGCCTTTCCGCCGCCGGGCTGCTTCATCACCCGATCGGCGATTTCACACATCTCTAAATTGACCGACACCGGCTGGCGAACTCTCACTAGCTCGCCGGCGGAATCGAGTTGCTTGATGAAATCAGCGAGAGTATCGACGGACACGTGTTTGGTGGGAGAAGCTGATCAGCGCTTCGCGCCGAGATGGATCGCCGCGACGCCGAGCGTCAGCGTCCGCCACTGAACGTCGGCAAAGCCGGCGTGTCGGAAGCGAGCGGCGAGATCCTCCTCGATTGGGAAGTTGGCCACGGAGCGCGGAAGGTAGGCGTAGGCGGTCCGATGACCGCTCACGAGCGCGCCGATTTGCGGCAGGATGTGATGGAAGTACGCGTGATAGCCGGCGCGAACGATCGCCGACCGCGGCGTCGTGAACTCGAGGATGACAAATCGTGCCCCGGGTTCGAGTACCCGATAGATCTCGCCGAGCGCGGCGTCGAGCTTCGTGACGTTGCGAATCCCAAACGCGACGATGGCGCCGGAAGCTGTTCCGTCGGCGAGAGGAAGATCGAGGGCGTCGGCGACGACCGGCGAGACGACATCGGGTGAAGATTTGCCCGCCCCGGCCCGGAGCATCGGCTCGGCGAAATCGGCTCCGATCACCCGACCGGAAAATCCGGGCCGCGCGGCCAGCTCAGCCGAGACATCGAGCGTACCGGCGCAGAGGTCGATGTAGGTGCCTTTCGGCGCTCGCTCCCAGTTGAGAGACGCGATGGCTCGACGACGCCACGCCTTGTCGATGTTGAAGCTCAGCAGATGGTTCAGGAGGTCGTAGCGCGGCGCGATCTGGGAAAAGATCCGCTGGACATACGCTCGTTTCTCGTCTCCCCCGGCCGCAGCCGCCAGGGCCTCCGCCGACTCCAACTCGCTCACAGGCATCGTCGAAAGGTGCCCGTCCGTGAAACGTGAATCAAGCCGACGCGGCTGGTTTGACGAACCGACGGGACATACTTTGTGTTTAACCTGCGACGCGGCACATCAGGTCTTGTGCTTCGCGCGCGATTTGGCCGAATGCCCGCGCCCCCAGCCCTCGACCTCTCCAACCTTCCGGATGCCGACGTCGTCGCGCTCGCCCAAAAAGGGCGCGACACGGCATTTCGTGAGCTGATCCGGCGCTATGAGCGTCCGGTCTTCTCGCTGATCTATCGCATGGTGCGAGATCGCGAGTTGGCCGAAGATTTGGCGCAGGACACGTTCATCAAGGTGATGAACCACATCGACCGATACCGTCCGGAGTTCAAGCTCTCGAGCTGGCTGTTCAAGATCGCCAACAACGTCGCCATCGATCATCTCCGGCGGCGACAGTTGAACACGATCAGCATGGACGGGTCGCCGCACGCCGTGACACAGGATTCGATCGAAGCAACCTCGTTTGACGTAACGGTCAAGCAGGAGTCGGCGCTCGAGGAAATGGAGTCGAAGGAGCTCGGAACAGCCATCGAGCGGGCAATCGCCCATCTCAGACCCGAGTATCGATCGTGCATCATGCTCCGGCACGTCGAGGGCCGATCCTATGAAGAAATCGCAACGACCCTCGATCTGCCCCTCGGGACGGTAAAGACGTACATCCACCGGGCCAGACACGAGCTTCGCAAAGAATTAGAGCACCTTCGTGATGAATAGCACTGGAACGTTCTGAAACCACTTCGTTTACCCCTCCGTACAAGGCCTCCGGAGACTCAATGAATCACAGGCACCTTCTTCCAGACGAGATCGACCTCCTGCTCGACGACGAGGTTGGCTTCGGGGTTCAACCCCTCAAGGCCCACCTCGAGGAGTGTGACGAATGTCGCGCTCGAGTCGAGGAGGCCCGCTTTGTCGTCGATGCGTTGGAAGACATCCCGCACTTCGCGCCGTCGCACCGGTTTTCGGAGAAAGTCCTGGCGCAGGTTCCGGTCTTCGTTCCGTGGCACGTCACGGCTCGAGATACAGCCCTCCGCTGGCTTCCACAGTCGCGTCCAGCCCGCATCGCAGTAGCGGCGCTTGCGACGTCGACAGCCTCTTTGATGACGGTGGTCATCCTCTGGATCGCGACGCAGAGCAGCGTCGTCGCGGTCGCGACTGGAGCGGCAGGCGACCAGATGGTTCGGGGTCTTCTCTACAACGCTGGACACGAAGTTCTGGCGACGGTTTTCGGCGACCAGGTCTTCCGGGTCATCCAGCAAACAGGGTCCCTCGGAATCGCCGCCGCTTTGCTCGGCCTCGTTGCCGCAGCCGGTGGCTCCATCGCCGGTCTACGCGCCCTCGCCGCCGCTTCTAGCCGTCGCCGGGTCTAACAATGCGCGCGTTGCTCGCATTGGTCGCTTTGGCGTTCGGATCGCTCCGAGCGTCAGCCCAGACACGACCCGCTCAAGCTCCAAAAGCCGTATCGCAAACCCCGGCTGCGCCGGCCGGGGCAGGCGCGCAGATCGCCACTGAGATCGCGCAACGTCGCGCCGAGGGAGACACGCACCTTCCAGACGCCGACCAGTTCACCTTCGGCGACCGAACCATCGCCGCGAAGACTCGAGTCGATGGGCCGATCGCGGTCGCCAAAGGCAATCTCGACGTGTACGGCACGATTGACGGGGACGTCGTCGTTCTCGGTGGTAACCTCCGCATTCACAATGGCGGCCGGGTCACCGGTGATGCCTGGGCTGCCGGTGGAAGCGTGATCATCGACGGTGGCGTCGTAGAAGGACAAAAGCGAGCCATCGCCATCACACCGCCGACCCTCCCGACCAGCAAGCCCCACGAACCGCTCACGACCTGGCAATTCGTCAAGCTCGTCATCGGCTGGTTCGCGGTGCTGGCCATCATCGGACTCGGCGTGATGGTCTTCGCCGATTCGAACCTGGATGGAGTGGTCGTCGCGCTCGAGAAGGGATTCGCGCGATCCTTCTGGGTCGGGGTCGCGGGACAGGTCGCGCTCCTGCCAGGGTTGGTAACGCTCGTTGTTGCGCTCGCCGTCACCGTGATCGGCGCGCTGCTGATTCCGTTCGCGATCGTCGCATACATCATCGCAGCGGCTGGAATCATCACCCTGGGGTTCCTCGCCGTCGCCCGATTGACTGGCGGCGCAATCACGTCCGATCACGGCGCGACGTCGCCCCGCGGTGTGAATCTTCGCGCGCTCGTGAGCGGTCTCGCAATTTTCCTCGCGATCTGGATCATCGCCGCGCTGTTCTCCGTGAACCCGGTTGCTGGGGCAATCGTCCGCGCCATCGCGATCGCGTTGACGTGGGCGGCAGCCACGCTCGGACTCGGCGCAGCGATGATCTCGCGCGCGGGAACACAGCGCGCCGGGAACGGTGGACAGAAGACTTCGACCGACGAGTTTGCCTGGCAGACGCCGACGCCGGTCAGCGGCGTTGCGGCATCTCGCCGGGCTGTTTCGTCATCGAGATAGAGCGAGCGGAGAAGCAGGTCCTCGGCTCGCTACGGTCGCGGCAGGACGACGGTCGTTTGGTGGCGTCCGCGCGTCGCTCGCACTCGACTGACGATTGAATTGGAATAGCCCTTGCTCGCCATGCTCGCATGGTGATCAAGGGCTTTCGCGTTTTACCACTTCTCAAAAAGACGGTTCGCGAGGTAGGCGCCGACAACGTGTCGGCGCTCGCCGCGTCGGCGGCCTACAACTTTTTCTTCTCGTTGTTTCCGCTCCTTCTCTTTCTCGCGCCGCTGCTGAGTCTCGTCGGCAATAAGGAGAAAGTGATCGGGTTCTTGATGGGACAAATGCTGTCGGTGCTCCCAGCGGAAGATGCACCCGCAATTCGCGAGATTCTGCAGAAGGTCGTGTTCTCGTCCAGCGCGCCTGGTCTGATGTCGGTTGGGCTGCTGCTCGCGGCGTGGTCTGGATCGAACATTTTCGGAACACTCATGGGCGCGCTGAACACCGCTTATGATGTTCAGGAGACGCGTTCGTGGTTCAAGCGGCAGGCGATTCGTCTCGGAACGTTCGTCGTCGGTGGCTTGATCGTCGCGCTGTCGACGATCGTGTTTCTGAACGGCGAGGGAGTGGCGAGTTGGCTCGGAAGACTGCTGCACCTCGGCAGCTGGGTCATTCTCGCGTGGCAGATCATCCAGTTTCCGATTGCGATCGCGGGCCTCGTCGGCGTCGCGTTCACGACGTTCTATCTCCTACCGAACGTCAAACAGCGAAAGCGTCACGTGCTTGTCGCAGCCATGTTGACGACACTGCTGTGGATCGCCGCGACGCTCGTGTTCCGGATCTACGTCAATCATTTCCCACCGAACCCCGCGTACGGATTGATCGGCGGAATCATCATTCTGTTGACGTGGATGTACTACACGATGTTCGTCGTGCTGATCGGCGGTGAGCTCGGATCGGAGCTTCACGCGGGTACTGGCGCCGTCGCGCCGGACAAAGGCGCGGTCTATCTGGGACGAATCGTGAGCGGCGACGGGCCAGGCCAGGAGTCGGTGACGCCTGCTAATGCGCGGTTCGGAGCGCGACGATCGAGCCGCGCTTGAGGCCGAGCGTGCGTGCGGCGTCACCGTTACGAACCGCGATCTCCACGAATCCGGTTGAGCCGACGAGAGCGAGCGGCTTGCCCGCTTCCACTTCCGCGTACGTGCGCCGCAGATCGATCGCGAGCGTTCCAAGTTCGACGGTCCCGCCGCGAGCGCCCACGAGATTCGTCACGGCGTTTCCAAAGCGGTCGACGAAAATCACCTCGCCTTCGATCGCACCATCAGCGCGCCGGGTTGGCTCCGGAGTGCGCCGAATGATCGGATTCGCTGCGTCCGGGCCGAGCGATTCGATGAGCTCACCACGTGCGAGCGCCGCGGCTGCTGGAGCGAAAACATCGCGGCCGTGAAACGTCGCCGATGCGTGTTGTGAAACCGACAGCGAGACGACACGAGCCGATGCTGCGAGAAGCGCGGCTGAGAGCACGCCGTTGTCCGGACCGACGAGAAAGTAGCCTTCGCTCGAAACGGCGATCGCGTCGCGCGACGATCCGACACCGGGATCAACGACAACGACGTGAATCGTTCCCGGTGGGAAGCGTCGCCAGACCCGGGCGAGCGTGAGACGACCGCGATCGACGTCCTGCGGAGGAATGTCGTGCGTGATGTCGACGATGTCGGCGCCGGGCATTCCAGTGAGTAGAACGCCCTTCATCTCGCCGACATAGCCGTCGACGGTTCCAAAGTCGGTCAGGAGAGTGATGATCGGTCGCATCGGCCAATGATCTGCTCCATCACGTCCGCTACCGCCAGTAGCGAAGCGCTAAACGACGCGTCGCTTCCAGCCGCCCTTTCGCCATAGCGCGATCATCGCGAGACCGCGCCCTATCGCCGTCAGCGAGATGACCGCCCAGATGCCGGAGCTTCCCCACTTCCCTGCAGCCCACGATGCAAACGGAATTCGCGATGCCGTCAGCGCGGTCGACGTCAGCATCGGCGGAACGGTCTCCCCCGCTCCGCCCAGCGCTCCCTCCAACACGATCTCCGCGCACACGGCGAGCTGAGAGAACGACGCGATACGGAGGTACTTCACGGCCTCGTTGATCACCGCGGGGTCGCTCGTGAACAACGACGCGAACTGCCGCGGGAATACGAGCTCCAACAAGCACGCGAGTACGCCAAGCACGGTGCAGTAGCCCGTCGCGAGCCATCCGGCGCGTGCCGCGCGGTCGGTCTCGCCGGCCCCGAGATTCTGGCCAACGATCGCCGCGGTCGCGGCGCCGAATCCGACGCCGATCATGAACAGCCAGCTTTCGAC
>Ga0070683_100003934_pt1 | contig 12149 bp, 9 predicted proteins | sample KBSC713LmetaG_FD_64662 | JGI IMG/M metagenome (GOLD analysis project Ga0070683, IMG submission 64662) | Corn rhizosphere microbial communities from Kellogg Biological Station, Michigan, USA - KBS C7.1-3L metaG | ecosystem: Host-associated > Plants > Roots > Rhizosphere ...
TCGCCCGTCGCCCGTCGCCCGTCGCCCATCGCCCATCGCCCGTCGCCCGTCGCCCGTCGCCGGTAGTCCATTGCCCCTCAGTCCGCCCTCAACGCCTCCACTGGATCGACTCTTCCCGCCCCGCGCGCCGGAACAAACGCCGCGACGAGACACGACGCCAATACGACGGCGACGCCGAGTACGAATCCTCGCGGATCGTACAGGTTGAAGATGTGCCGAGCCGACGCGAGCAGACGCGCGGTGACGATGGCGAGCGTCACCCCGACGACGAGGCCGATCCCAGCGAGACGACCAATGTGGGCGAGCATCATCGCAACGACCCCGCGCGGAGTCGCGCCGAGTGCGAGTCGCACTCCGAGCTCGCGGCGACGCTGCATGACGACATAAGCGAGCACGCCATACACGCCCATCGACGTCAGAAGCAGCGCGATGCCACCAACGATCGCGGCGGCCCAATACGCCATCTCGAACGGATAGAGCTGAAGCGCGAGCGATTCTTCGATCGTGTGCATCTCGCGAAGAGCGGTCGAGTCGCGTTTGTTGATCGCCGCTTCGATCGTCGCACGCGCGGCGGCGCTCTCGGTACTCGATCGGACGATGATGTTGCTTCCTGGCGTCTCGACGGGCTGCGGAAAATACACGACAGGTGTTTGAGTCGAGAGGCTGATGAATCCAGGACGGACGTCGCGGACAACGCCGATCACCGCTGCGCTCGAATAGCGCGAGAGTGAGCCGTCCTTCTTCGGAAGCACGATACGCCGGCCAATCGGATCGCGATTCGGCCACAGCGCTGCTGCCATCGCCTCACTGACGATCGCGACGCTCGCATACCCACGAGCTTCGTCATCGGAGAAAATTCGGCCGCGTCGCAACGGGATGTCGACCGCACTGAAGTACTCCGGCGACACGATGTCGAACTTTGTCTCGACATTCACTTCATTCGATCCGAGCACTTGCGTCGCCGGAAAGATTCCATCCATCGGTGCCGAGGTCGCGCTCGCGATCATCCGCGTTTCCGGCAATCGGCGAATCTCGTCGAGCGCGAGCGCCGTCGACTGGCCGGTGACGTCGACGATGACCATGTTGTGGGCGTGAATCCGCGGATCCCGCGTCCGAGTGTCTCGTGCCGTCGATAACAGAATTCCGGCGCTGATCAACAACAGAGCGCTCACAGCAACCTGCACGATCACGAGCGACGACCGAAGCTTCGACGGACGCATTCCCGCGTCGAAATCGCCACGGGTTGCATGCACGACGCTTGGCCGCGTTGCCTGGAGGGCGGGAACGAGGCCAAAGCCGACCGCCGCCGCGATTGCGGCAAGCATCATGAAGACGACGACGCGAGTGTCGGTCGTCAGCGCGATGAGTCGAAAGAACGGACGAAACGCTTCCGGTGCCTTCGCGATCATGAAGAACAGCGCGAATGAGATCGTCGCTCGCGCAACGACGTAACCTGCAATCGCCGCCGGCACCGACAGCACGATGCTCTCGGTCAGCAGCTGACGAATGAGTCGACCGCGCCCGCCGCCGAGTGAGAGGCGAATGCCGATCTCGCGCTGACGCGCCATACCGCGCGCGAGCATGACGTTCGCGACGTTCGCACAGGCGATGAGCATGACGAGAAGGAACGAGACGACGATCGGAGTGAAGGCTTCGATCGCTTCCTTCGTGAGCGGAATGCTCGTTGCGCGCGATTCGAGCGTCACAGTCTTGGCTCGTCGCTCGACAGGCTGTTCGAGTGTCCGGGTCTCGAGCGTCGCGAGAAAGGCGGCGGATGCCTGAGCATCGCTTACGCCGGGACGAAGCCGCGCGATCATGTGAACTGTCTTTCGCGAGTCTCGCGCGAAAATGTCGTTCAGCGGATTGATCGCCGCCGCCATCGTGATCGGCGCCCAGAACTGCGCCGGCGTCGACTCGACGCCGCCGAATCCTTCACGAGCGACGCCGACGACGCGAAGCGGAACGCCGTTGATCGGCACCATTCGGCCGATGATGCTCGAGTCGGCGCCGAACATCGAGCGCCACGTGTCGTAGCTCAGCACGATCGTCGGCGTCGAGCCCGGAGCGTCGCCGTCATCGGCCCTCAGCAGACGGCCGAGCGACGGCGTTGCCCCGAGCATCGAGAAGTAGTTGCCGGTGACGAGCTGCCCGCCGGTGGGGAGTCCGCGAACGCGAGCTTCGATGAAGATCGCCGCGTACGATTCGACGATGACATCGCGCTTGGCGTCGAGAGCGCGGAAGTCATCCCACGAAATTCCGCGGCGATCGCCGTCTCGCGAGTGCCACGAGACGTCATAGAGGGATGACGGGTCTCGCACCGCGTTCGGGCGGAGAACGTACGTTTCGAAAAGTGTGAACGCGGCCGTGAGCAGACCGAGCCCCAAGCCAATCGTCGAGACGACGGTAAGCACGAAGGTCGGCGCTCGACGAAACGCGCGAAGCGCGTACCGAACGTCTTGGCTCAGCTCCTCGAGAAAGCGCCATCGCATCGTGTCGCGCGCGTTCTCGGTCGCGACCGTGATGTTTCCGATCGCGCGCCGAGCTGCGTCCCGCGCGGCGGCGGCGTTCATTCCGCGCGAAAGATTTCTCTCCGTCTCGCGCTCGAGATGATATCGAAATTCTTCGTCGAGCTCGGCGTCGACGTGTGAGCGGCGAACGAGCGCTTTCAATCGAATGAGGAGCGGCGCAAGCATGGTGTGCTCGCTATTCAGAACGCAGGATGAGACCGAGCGCGTGGGAGAAGCGTTCCCAGGCCTGGCGTTCCGCATCGAGCTGTTTCACTCCGCCGGCCGTAAGCTCGTAGAAACGGGCCCGGCGGTTGTTCTCGGACACGCCCCAACGCCCCTTGACCCAGCCCTTGGCCTCGAGTCGCCGGAGCGCGGGATAGAGCGATCCGTAGTTGACGTCGAGCGCGCCTTTTGAAACGACTTGGATCGATTGGGTGAGATCCCAGCCGTTGGCGGGACCCCCGCGCAAGAGCTTGAGTACAATGAGATCGAGGGTGCCCTGCAGGAGCTCGGTCTTGTCCGCCATGAGTTCTCTAGATGGTCAATAGGACCGCAATATGGGTTGGACCTCTAGATAGTCAATAGGAATGGAGCGGATGGGCGACCGGCGACGATGAAACCGCCCACGGCGTGAAGGGCACGGCTTATGAACAATCAGGACTCGCTATGCGCCATCTCATCATGCTCTTCGCCGCGACCGCGGCGATCGGATCGCTGGATCGAACGTCGAGTCGGGCTACCGCGCCCGCGCCCGCGGCCGTCGCCGCGAAAGTGCCGTTTCACGTCGGCGAGAAAATGACTTACCAGGCGAAGGTCAACTTCATCAACGCCGGCACGGCGACGATGAGCGTCGAAGGCATCGAGCCAATTCGCGGGCGGCCGGCGTATCACACGATCTTCGACGTCCGCGGGAAGCTGCTGCTCTTCCACGTGAACGATCACTACGAGAGCTGGTTCGACACCGCCTCACTTGTCTCACTGCACCACACGCAGCACATCGACGAAACGAAGAACCAGGCTGACCGGACGTACGACTTCTATCCCGAACGAAGTGTCTACGTTCGAAATGGCGTCGAGAATCCGAGCGTCCCCGATCCGCTCGACGAGGGATCATTCATCTACTTCATGCGCTCCGTTCCGCTCGAAGTCGGGAAAACCTACGAGTTCAATCGGTACTATCACGTCGACCGCAACCCCGTCGTGATTCAGGTCGAGCGAAAGGAGCGCATCAAAGTCCCGGCCGGCGAGTTCGACGCGATCGTCGTCAAGCCGATCATCAAATCGAAGGGACTCTTTTCAGAGAACGGTGAAGCCGAGGTGTGGTTCTCCGATGACAGCACGCGAACGTTGCTGCGTTTGAAGTCAAAGCTTCCGTTTGGGACGCTGTATCTCGAATTGAAGTGAATGGCGGACCGGCGAAGCCCTCTCTACTTCCGCCCCAGCCAGACGCTCAGGTTGATCTTTTCCGGCGAGTACGTATCGATCAGAAAAGCCCAATGAGCACTTTTGAATGGGCTGCCCGCCGGCGGCGTCACCGTCACCGCATAGACGCCAATCTTGAACGTCCCGAACGAGAAGCTTCCGTCCGCCGCTGACGTCGTGCGCGCCAGCTCTTTATCCGGCGTGCCGGACGCAGTGTCGCCTGGACTGGACAACACCACCGTCGCGCCGGCGATTTTCTGATAGTTCGCCGTGTCCCCCGCCGGCCCCATTCCGACCACAGTCCCGCCCAGCAGTCTGGGATCATTCGACCCGCGAATTGGCGAGCCGGTATCCGGCGGCGTGGTCGGACCTGTGGGATTTCCCGGCGGCGTCTTTCCAGTATCGCTTTGTCCCGACGCCGCTACGTTCGCGAGCGGACCCGCTGTCGGCGCCGTTGAACTACTGTCGCTGCACGCGATCGCGACGGCGAGCGCCGCAAAGCCAACGACTGGGAATACTCGTCTGAGCTGCATGTCCTTCAACCTCCTGAAAGTGTCTGTCCATCGGTTGTGTGCTATACCGCGACGCGAGACACGAAGTCACATGTGACAAAACTCGGCGCTGCGTGGTACACCCAAGGGATCAATGACGGATGAGGCTCTCGTTGCGCGCGCCGTAGAAGGAGACGTCGACGCGTATGCGGCGCTCGCGGAGCAGTATTACAGCTCGTGCGCCCGCATCGCGCGCCGCATGCTGCGCAACGACGCCGACGCCGAGGACGTGGTGCAGGAGACCTTTCTTCGCGCATTCCGCGCGATCGGCCGCTTCGAGCGAGGACGCGAGTTCCGTGTGTGGCTCTTCACCATCCTCGTCAACCAGTGCCGCACGGCCGCGACGAGCCGTAAGAGACGCCACCTGCGCTTTTCTGATGACGAAGCGGCCATCGCGCGTGCCGCGGACGAACGACCGATCGCCGTCGTCGAAGAGAAGAGCGCAGTCAGCATTGCCGTCGATTCGCTCGAGCCGCTCTTGCGCGAAGCGTTCGTGTTGAAGTACGTCGAAGGTCTCGACTACGCCGAGATGGCGACGATTACCGGCGCGGGCATCTCGGCGCTGAAAATGCGCGTCAAACGTGCGTGCGATGCGCTGCGTCCGAAGTTGGAGGCGATCTATCATGAGTGACGTCGACGACGAAGAATTGTTCGAACGCGCCGGCGCGGCTCTTCGAAGTCCGTCGGCCAACGACGCCGCCGCGCGCGAAGCTCTGGTCCACGCGATCCGCGACGAGCCGCGCCGTTCGCCTGTGACGACGAGTCGGAAGGCGTCGCCGTGGTGGATGGCCTTCGCTGCCGCCGCCGTCGCGTTCGTCGCGGGACTTGGCACCGGTCGATCCATGAGCCGCCCACCTTCAGTCGCGAAAGCCGGCAGCGGAGATTCGGCGGAACGACGCGTGGAGTTCGTGTTCGTCGCCCCCGCCGCGCGAAACGTTTCCCTCGTCGGCGATTTCAATGGCTGGGACGCAACGGCAACGCCGATGCGGCGCACCGACGGACGGACGACGTGGTCCGTCGCGGTTCCGCTCGCGGCCGGACGGCACGTCTACGCCTTCGTCGTGGACGGCAACGACTGGGTCACCGATCCGCAAGCGCCGCTCTCCCCGGAGCAGTGGTTCGGGCAACGGAATTCGGTCGTCGTGGTGCCGGTCGGAGATCGGGGATCGTGAAGGGACTTCGAACGGTTGTTTTGAGTTCTCTCATCATCGCGTTCGCTTCACTCGCGGCCGGCGCGCAGGAAGCACGTCTCAGGAGGTCGCTCGACGCCGAGACGCTCGCGAACGTGACGAAGCTGACAGACTCGGCGCGTGCGGAATCGTTGCCGGTCGATCCGCTCATCGGCGTCGCGCTCGAGGGCGCGCAGCGTCATGCGCCGGGCGGGCGGATCGTCGGCGCCGTGCGCGATTATCTCAAAGCGCTGCGCGGATCACGCTCGGCGCTCGGGAACGATGCCGCGCCGTCGGAGATTGTATCGGGCGCCGGCGCGCTGCTCTCCGGTGTGTCGCCCGATGCGCTGCGTCGCATTCGAGACGCGGCGACGAGACGTCCCTTGACCGTTTCGCTCGTGGTGCTCGCGGACCTCATCGCGCGCGGAGTCCCGAAGGACACGGCGGCGAGGGCGATCGAAACCGCCGCGCGTGCAAATGCCCGTGACGACGATTACTCTGCGTTGCGCCGCTACGTGGAGCAGGACATCCTCGCCGGCGCGTCGCCGGCGGCGGCGGCGATGCTACGAGTTCGTAGCATCACCGGCGGACCACCGTGAGAGCGATGCATTCCGAGGAGCGAAACGACGAGCGATCGCTTCAGGCAAAGGCGGTTGAATGCCCGCCGAGAAAGCGATCCCTCGCTTCGCTCGGGATGACGTTATCGAGAGAATGAGTATTTACTCACGAACATTCCTGACTGCGGTGGCGATGGCGACGACGGCCGGGGCTCAGCCGAGTTGGTCGCCATTCGTCGGCGTCGGTTCGATCTCGTCGGCGGGGAGAACGAGCGCTTCGACGGGCGCCGCGGCGTTCGTCGTCGAGCCGGGCGCGCTGGTCGAGTGGCCGCGCGGATCGATGCTCGCGCGATGGTCATCGCCCGTTGGCGCGCCGACGGTCGACTTCACGGATGCGGATTTCGCCGGCCGCTTTCGATTGTTGTCCTCGAATCGCATCGAGACATCGTTTTTCGCGTCGGCGAGCTACGATCACACGACGTTCAACACGATGGCGAACGCGAGCTCCAGCGCACAGCTTCAGCTCGGAACCATGTCTCCGGCGAGCGGTTTTCAGTGGGCGGCCGGGATCGACGGCTGGCGCTCGAACATCACCGGAAACGGCGTCGTCGTACCCGCGACCTCGATCAGTGGTTGGATTCGGCGTCTTGGCCTTTCGTTCATTGGTGAATTGAGCGCCCGTGGATTGCCTGGAAGCACGAGTGTTCGGGGCGACACGGTTGGCCATTCTTGGATTCTAGATACCGGCTCGGTCGCGAGCGCGGCCGCGCAGCTTCGGACCGATACCGCGCATGGTCCCGTGTTTCCGTTCCGAGTAGGTCCGCCGATCTACTCATCGAAGCGGATTGCCGACCGGCACACGTTCGGCGATGCGTCGCTGCGTATTTCTGGAATGCTCATGGCAGTCGGCGTCGACGGACTGGCCGGCGTCGGCCTCGCGACAGGTGGTAGAACACGCGGTTACGGCTCGCTCGTTCTCACTCGGTGGATCGCGCCCGGCTTCGCGCTGACAGGTGGAGTCGTCCTGCAGCCGCCCGAGCCCGGCGCACAGGGCGGTCGAACCGGTGGATTGCTCGGAATCCGTCTCGCGCCGGGGCCGAGACTGTTTCCGCATTTCGTGAATGCCCCGAAAGTCGGCGCGTCTGATTGCGCCGTGCGCATCGTCGGCGGAATCGCGACGATCGAGGTGCGTGCGCCGTCGGCGACACACGTCGAATTGTCCGGCGACTTCACTCGCTGGACCGCGATGTCGCTCGAGCACGGCAGCGGAGACCGATGGACCATGACGACGCGTCTTCCGCCGGGCGTTCACAGATTTGTCGTGCGGGTCGACGGCGGGTCGTGGCTCCCTGCGCCCGGACTGCCGCAGGCGGTGGATTCATATGAAGGGACGGTGAGCGTCATCGTGTCGCCCTGAGCAGTCGTCGGGATCGCATCCGTTCTTCTATAGAGATTTCTTTGCGCGCGGGTTCTTCTGCTGCGGGGCGTTTGCCGGGTTGCTTTCCAACTTCCCGCCTGGGTCGTGCGTAGATCAGGTGCCGCATCTCACACACCTGACTCCTCCGAGGTCTTTGTGTTACCTCGCCGTACGTTTGCCCTCCTGGTCGTCGCGCTTCTCAGTTTGGTCTCTCCGCTGCGCGCCCAGAGCAATCAAGACATCATCCGTGGTCGCGTCCTCGGTCCCGACAAGAAGCCTGTCGAGAACGTGACGGTGACGGCGACGTCGCTCGTGAATCAGACGTCGCGCACGGCGAAGACGAACAAAGACGGTCGCTTCACGATCATCTTCGCGGATGGTGGCGGCGATTACATGATGGCCTATGTCGGCATCGGCTTCGCGCCGGCGCGTTTCGAGGTGAAGCGCGAGGTCGATGAGGATGTTCTCATTGCCGACGCAACCGTCAGCAAGTCGGCAGTGCAGCTGGCGGCCGTGCAAGTCAACGCGGGACGCGAGCGCCCCGATCGCAACGGCAACGGACAAGAGATCGGCGGCCGTGAGCAAACGCTGAACACGAACAATGTTCCGATCGACGTCCTCGGCGACTTGTCGGCGATGGCGGCGACGCTTCCGGGCATCACGCTCATTCCCGGCGCCGACGGCGTGAATGGCATCTCCGTGCTCGGCCTCGGCGTCGATCAAAACAACATCACGTTGAATGGACTGAACTTCAACGGAACGGATCTGCCGCGCGACGCGACAACGCAAACGCGCGTCACAACGTCGAGCTTCGATCCGTCGCGCGGTGGTTTCTCGGGCGCACAGATCGCCCTCCGAACGAACAGCGGATCGAACTACGTCACGCGGTCCCTGCACCAGACCGTCGACGCGCCGGGGCTTCAGTACACGGACGCGGTCGGCAAATCGCTGGGCCAGCAGTTCACGAATCTTCAGTTGAGCGGAGGCGCCTCTGGTCCGATCACCCTCGACAAGGCGTTCTATTCGTTCTCGTGGCAGCTCGGGCGACGTTCGAGCGGCCTTACCGATTTGCTCAACGCCGATCCGCTCGCGTTCGAGCGCAGCAACGTTTCCGCAGACTCCGTTCAGCGGCTCATCTCGCTGCTCAACGCACAGGGAATTCCCTTAACGTCGTCGATCATTCCGAATGGGAAGTTGACGCAAAACGGCTCGTTCCTGTCGAGCTTCGATTTTTCGCCGAGCGGCACGCACAACTTCAACATCACGGCGAATGGACGGTGGAGCGGCGCCGACGCGACGAACTTGTCGACGACAGCCGTTCCGCTGCACGGCGGCGAGACGCGCAACTACGGCGGAACGCTTCAGGCGCGCCACTCCGCCTACTTCCACGACAGCTTCCTCGACGAGACGAGCGGCTCACTGCAGCAGAGCGTGCAGACCGGCGATCCGTACTCGAATCTGCCGTCAGCCAGCGTTCGCGTGAACTCGACCTACGCCGACGGAACAGCGCCGAGCGTCACGAGTCTGCAGTTTGGCGGCAGCTCGCAGCTCCCGCGCAATTCGCGCACGACGGCCGGCGAATTACAGAACCAGATCTCGTGGATCAGCCTCGACAACAAGCATCGCTACAAGTTCGGCGTTGATTTCCGCTACAACCGCTACGCCCAGGACAACACCGGCAATCGCCTCGGCACGTTCACCTACAATTCGATTGAAGACTTCGAAGACGGCATTCCGGCGAGCTTTTCGCGACGCCTGCAGGTCAACCGCCGGCTCGGCGACGATTTCGGCGCGTCGGCCTGGCTTGGCGATTCATACCGTCGCACACCGCGCTTCCAGCTGACGTACGGCCTTCGCGTCGACGCGTCGAACTTTCAGGGCAACCCGCAGTTCAACGCACAGCTCGATTCGATCTTCGGGCACCGCAACGACGCTGTTCCGCGCGGCGTGTACGTCAGCCCCCGTCTTGGCTTCAGCTGGACGTACGGTACGAACCCGCAGATCGGCGGCTTCGAGGGCGCCGCGCGGGGATCCCGTGGTCAGATCAGCGGCGGCTTTGGTGAATTCCAGAATCTTCCGAACTCGCAGCTCATCGCGGCGGCAGTCGACCAGACCGGTCTTCCGTCGGCGGCGCAGCAGTTGAGCTGCGTCGGCACGGCGGTGCCGGTCGCGAACTGGCTCGACTACATGCAGAGTACGGGCTCGATCCCGACGACCTGCGTCGGCGACGTCACGACGTACTCGAGCCTCGTGCCGAACGTGGTGATGTTCGCGCCGGATTACATCCCGCAGCGCAGCTGGCGCGCGGTGCTCAACTGGAATGCGCCGATTCTCAACAATCGGTTCCGGATGACCAGCGGCGCCACGTATTCACTGAACTTGAATCAGCAGAGTCAGATCGACCTGAACTTCAACGAGCAGGCGAAGTTCACGCTGCCGTCGGAAGGTCGTCCGGTCTACGCGAATTTGGCGAGCATCGTCCCGGCGACGGGTTCGACGTTGTCGCGCGACGCTCGCGTCTCACAGAACTATGCGCAGGTCACGGACTACGTGTCGGACCTCAAGTCGCACAGCACGCAGCTGACGTTCGGTCTTTCGCCGATCGCGTTCAACTCGGCGTTCCAGTGGAGTGCAACGTACGTCTGGCAGAAGATCACCGACCAGAGCCGCGGCTTCAACGGAACGACGGGTGGAGATCCCTATCTCACGCAGTGGGCGCGCGGCGATCGCGATGCGCGTCATCAGATCACCTACAACGTCGGCTACACGTTCCATCAGGCGATCAGCGTCACCGCGTTCGGCCGCTTCCAGTCGGGCAACCCCTTCACGCCGATGGTGCAGGGCGACGTGAACGGCGACGGCTACAACAACGACCGCGCGTACATCTACAATCCGGCAACGCCGACGACCGATCCGCAGACCCAGGCCATCGAGTCCGGGATTCACAACCTGTTGGTCAACGGGCCGAGCTCCGTTCGCGATTGCTTGAGCAAACAGCTTGGCACGATCGCCGGAAAAGCGAGCTGCGAAGGTCCGTGGTCGACGAGCTTGAGCCTCCGGGTCTCGTTCGTGTCGCAGGCGCTCAAGGTCATCCCGGATCGCGCGACGATCTCGCTCGGCATCGCAAATCCGCTGACCGGCGTCGATGCGCTCGTGCATGGTTCAAACAATTTGCATGGCTGGGGCGCGCCGTCGATCGCCGATGCGAACCTGCTCTTCGTTCGGGGCTTCGATCCGGCGAAGCAGCAGTTCATCTACGACGTCAACCAGCGCTTCGGCTCGAGCCGTCAGGCGAGCGCGTTGAATCTGGCGCCGATGCAGCTGACGCTCGACGTCCGCTTCGACGTCGGTCCGGAGCGCGAGCGTCAGGATCTCTTCCTGCGTCTTCGCTCGGGTCGCGGCGGCAAGGGCAACAAGCTTTCCGAGACGCAGATCAAGCAGCAGTACATGCGCCAGTATCCGAACCCGTTCGAACAGATGCTGCGTCAGGGCGATTCGCTCGGCCTCAGCAACGACGTTGCCGACAGCATCGCCATTCTCAACAAGACGTATGGCAAGGCGATCGATTCGATCTGGACGCCGGTCGCGAAGTATCTCGCGTCGCTGCCGGACAAGTACAATCTCGACGAAGCGTACGACAAAGTCAGCACGGCCGAGAACCAGTCGCTCGACAAGATGGCGATCTATGGTCCGGCGGCGAAGCAGCTGTTGAGCGATGAGCAAATTCGAAAGCTGCCGCCGTTCATTGCGCTGTTCCTCGATAACCGCGCGATTCGTAACGTGCGCCCGGGCCGCGCCGGTGGTGGTCGCGGCGGGTTCTTCGGAACGTGATCCGGTACCAGGTACCTTGGTACCTGGTACCTGGTACCTGGTACCTACTTCTTCAGCATAGCACCAGCAAGCGTCGCAATCCCGCCGAGCGTCGTCTGCGCGGCATTCAGACCCAAGCGGAAATCCTTGTCGCTGAACGTCGCAAACACGTCGGTGGCCTGATGCCAATGCGGATCCCAGCCGGCGCCGATCTGCGCGCCGCGCTCGTTCTCGCGAAGGCTGATCGCGGGAACAATGTCCTGGAATGGGCCGGAGTCCGTGTTGGTCATGTGCGGACCGACTGACGCCGGATAGTCAGTGGCGTACTTGTCGTTCGCTGACTTGAATGCCCACGCGAGTTTCTGCGCCCCCTCGGACTGCTTCGAGGTGATCGCGAACTCGATGTTGACGTCGGCCTCCGGGCGCTGCTCGGGGCTGAGCGTTCCATCGGGACGCGGCATACCGTGATCGAACATCATCATGTCGTGCTGAACCATGCCGAGCCACTTCGGCTCCGGGTATTTCTTCGAGCCGGCCGGTGATTCCTTCCCCTGAAGCGCCTGTCGCTGCTGGATGTAGGCGCGAGCGCCGTTCGTTCCAGTTTCCTCATTGTTCCAGAGGATGAAGCGGATCGAGCGATCGGTTTCCACGTCCGGGCTCGAGAAAACTCGCGCGAGCTCCATCACGAGCGCGGTGCCCGAGCCGTCGTCGTTCGC
>Ga0070683_100003936_pt1 | contig 12147 bp, 11 predicted proteins | sample KBSC713LmetaG_FD_64662 | JGI IMG/M metagenome (GOLD analysis project Ga0070683, IMG submission 64662) | Corn rhizosphere microbial communities from Kellogg Biological Station, Michigan, USA - KBS C7.1-3L metaG | ecosystem: Host-associated > Plants > Roots > Rhizosphere ...
CGGCGAGGGCGTGGCGCCGGACGGGCTGTTCGAGGCTCTCGCCGCGCGGCTCGCGCCGGAAGCGGTTTCGCGCCGGCAACGGCAGTCGTTCGTCGAAGGCCGGCGGCCGATTCGCACCGATGCATTCGATCAGCTGCGCGCGCTCGAGGGTCTCGACTCGGGGACCGAGCTCGAGCGCAGGGCGACCGTGGTCGCGGATCTCGAGCTCGACGACGGCGAGGCGCGCCTCTCGTTCGAGGGCCGCACGCTCTGCCTCCCGGCGAGGGTTGCCGCCGAGCTCGAGTACCTGCTCCTAGTCGACGAGCCATTCACGGCCGCGGACCTTCCGGGGAGGCTCGACGACGAGAGCCGGCTCGTGCTCATCCGCCGGCTCGTGCGCGAGGGCCTGCTCCGGATCAGGCTCGACTGACGACGAAGCGCGGAGGCCGCTCGAGCGACTGGGAGTTGCACGTGAGCCGCGTCAGGTCTCCCGGCTCGACATCGACTCGGAGCCGGTGGTTCTCGCCTCCGGCGGCGAACGTGACGCGGGTCGAGCCGTTCGCGCGTTGCACCGCCTCGAGCACCACGTCATCGATCCCGGCGAGGCCGGTGTGTTCACGGACCATGCGCTCGGCCGCCTGGACGGCGAACGTGTAGATCGACCGGCCGCGGTAGCTGGGCATCGTGATCCGGCCCGCCAGGTGCTCGTCGAGGAGCAAGCCGGCCTGTTCGCGGTCGACGCGGCCGTAGTAGAGCCCCTCCGGGAGGCAGACGAGGTTGCCCGCGAACCGGTCGCCTCCGATGTGTGACACCTGCCAGACCCAGTCGGGCTCGAGCTCGTCCCGAAGCGCTTCGTAGAGCGGTCGCCCGTAGCGCGCGCAGCAAGGATCGTGCTTGCCGTGCGTGCAGACGAGAAAGAGCGGGTGGCCGGCGGGCGCCCCCGCGAGAAGATCGAGCCCGCGAAGGTCCTCGTACGCACCGAACTCCGTGCGCGAGACGATCGTCTCGCCCGGCCTCGAGGCGGCCGTGAAGGCGACGAGCGCGGGCTCTCCCCGGCGATCGGGTCGCCTGACGAAGAGCAGCCGACCGTGCGGAACCGAGCGGACCTGGTCGCGCAGGTGCCGCTTGACCTGGTCGGAGAGCCCGCTACCCGGGACTGCGTCCCGGGCCCAGAGCCCGCGGTACTCGATCAGGAACCAGTTGTCGATTCTGCTGGCGGTCGCGCCGAGCGGCTCGTCGTTCTCACGGGAGAGATCCGCGCAGAAGGTCGGCGGTTCCGTCAACCGGCGTCCTGCGTGACCAGGCAGATGACCTGGCCCGTGGTGACCGGCTGGCCGGGCTCGACCGAGAGCTCGGAGACGGTGCCCGCACGCGGCGACGTGATCTCGTTCTCCATCTTCATCGCCTCGACGACGCAGACGACCTGGCCCGGCTCGACCTCGTCACCCTCCGCAACCTCGACCGCGAGCACCGTGCCCTGCATCGGCGTCACGATCGCGTCGCGCGCGGCGCCGTGCTGGCCCTGCTGCGCGTCGCGGTCACGCCGGCGACGCGCGAGCTCGGCGTGGGGCGGTTCCGGCTCGAGGAGCGTGATCTCGAAGCGGCGGCCCTCGATTTCGGCCTGGATGTTCCGCCCCTGAAGGCGTCCGTCCGAGGCTGCAACTACGCTCGTTGTCAGATGAGACAACTGATCGGCCTCCTCAGCGAGCTCCTCCGACTCGACGATCCCGTGGCACGTCTCGCCAGCGGCGAAGCACGCGTGGCCGAGCAGGGCGCGATGGAAGCCGACGAGCGTCGTGATGCCGTCGATCTCGTATTCCCCGAGCGCACGGAGCATGCGCCGCCTCGCGTGCTCGCGATCGATGCCGTGGACGCAGAGCTTCGCGACCAGGGGGTCGTAGAGCCCCACGACCTCGCTCCCTTCTCTGACGCCCGAGTCGACCCGCACCCCGGGGCCCGACGGCTCCCGGTAGCCCGTGATCCGCCCCGGCGTCGGCAGAAAGCCCGTGGACGGATCCTCGGCGTTGATCCGGCACTCGATCGCGTGCCCGCGTAGCCGAACATCCTCCTGGCCCAGCGATAGCGGCTCACCGGCCGCGATCAGCACCTGCTCGCGCACGAGGTCGAGGCCCGTCACGAGCTCGGTCACCGTGTGCTCGACCTGGAGGCGCGTGTTCATCTCGAGGAAGAAATACTCGCCCTCGCTCGAGAGGAGGCCCTCGATCGTCCCGGCGGAGCGGTAGCCGACGGCCCGGGCTGCGTCGACCGCGATCGCTCCGATCCTGGCGCGGAGCTCCTCGTCCACCGCCGGCGACGGCGTCTCCTCGACGAGCTTCTGGTGACGGCGCTGGATCGTGCAATCGCGCTCACCGAGGTGGATCACGGCTCCCTGGCTGTCGGCGAGCACCTGCACCTCGACGTGACGCGGGTCGTCGAGATAGCGCTCGACGTAGACCGCCGAGTCGGAGAAATACGCCTGGCCCTCGCGGCGAGCGGCCTCGAATGCGCGCTCGACCTCGTCCGCCGAGCCGACGACCTTGAGCCCCTTGCCGCCCCCGCCGGCCGAGGCCTTGATCGCGATCGGCCAGCCGATCTCGTCTCCGAGCCGACGAACGTCGTCCGCGGACTCGACCGGCTCGGTCGTGCCGGGGATGATCGGCACTCCGGCGGCGCTCATCGTCTGGCGGGCGGCGACCTTTGAGCCCATCAGCTCCATCGCCTCGGGCGGCGGGCCGATCCAGACGAGGCCGGCAGCCTCGACCGCGCGCGCGAAGTCCGCGTTTTCCGCCAGGAACCCGTACCCGGGGTGAACCGCCTCCGCCCGGGAGCTGCGCGCGATGTCGAGGATCCGCTCCTGGTTCAGGTAGCTCTCCGCGGGCGTCCCGGGGCCAACGAGATACGCCTCGTCCGCGAACGCGGCGTGGAGCGCCCCGCGGTCCGGCTCCGAGTAGATCCCAACCGACGCGATGTCCAGCTCGCGGAGCGTGCGGCAGACGCGGACGGCGATCTCGCCGCGGTTGGCGATCAGAATCTTCGTGAAGGGCGGCACGGCCAACGTATTCTCCTTACCCGTGAGCATCGCCGATCAACTGACGCTGGCGCGCGCCGCGGCGGTCCCGATCGTGATCGTCCTCTTCGTCTGGGATTTTCCGAACCACAACTACTGGGCGACGGCGGTGTTCGCGGTCGCGATGGCGACGGACTGGTTCGACGGACGCCTTGCGCGGCGGAGCGGCCAGACCTCGGCGCTGGGGTCGCTCCTCGACCCGGTCGCGGACAAGCTGCTCGTTCTGACCGTGATGATCCTGCTCGTCGGCGAGGGCGTCTTCCCGGCCTGGATCGTCGCCCTGATCGTCGCCCGCGAGCTGCTCGTCTCGGGCCTGCGCCTCGCCGCGCTCGAACGTGGCGTCGTTCTCGAAGCGCGCGACCTCGGCCGGCTCAAGACCTGGACGCAGGCGGTCGCAGCCGGTTTGGGCGGGCTCGCCGCGGCCGGCGCGTTCGACGACTCGATCGCCGAGTGGGCTCTCGTCGTCGCGCTCGTCCTGACCTGGGTGTCGGGGCTCGACTATGCGCGGCTGGCGCCCCGGCTGCTGCGCGGCGATCCGACCGCGGGCAAGCCGGTGGGCGCGAATCCGTCCGAGTCGACGTTCTCGAGCAGCCCGGCGAGCCGCCACACGCTCCGGTAGGCGCCGGCCGCACCCTCCTCTCGCTGCGAGAGGGCGGCCAGCAATGCCGTGCGCTCCTGCGCGGTCGGCTCGGGCCTGATCTCGATCTCCATCCCGGCAGAGACTAAAGCTCGCCGCCGCATCCGACGATGCCCTGGGCGTGAGACGACTGCGCCTGCTCACCCTGCTCGCCTGCCTGACCGCAGGTCTCGCGACCGCCGCCACAGCCTTGCCCGCGAAGGCGAGCCGCTCGTGGGCACAGCCGCAGATCAAGGTCGTCGTCGCGCACGGCCTGATGGCCCGGAGCGTCGGCTCGTTCCGGCCCAACGACCCGCTCACGCAGGGAGAGCTGAGCGATCTCGTCGCCGCGCTGATGCAGGAGCCGCCCCGCGTGGTGGCCGACCCCTCGGCGCCGGTGACCATGGCTCAGCTGGACGCCCGCCTCGTTCGCGTCCTCGAGCTGAGCGACGGTGCCGGCCTCTTCTACGAGGGCGCCGTCGGCGCAGGGCTTCGTCCGCCGGCGCGGTTCGGGACAGAGGTCGTCGCGCGCCTGCTCGGCCTACGCACGAACCACCCTGCCGGCCAGGACAGCCTCGAGCGGCTCCCCAACGACCCGGCGCCGCGTGCAGAAGCCGCGTACTCGGTCGCCCGTCTCCTGAGCGTGACCGACTCGGACAAGGCGCAGATCGAGGAGGAGGCCGCGACGTTCGAGCTCCCCGTGCTCACGACGTGGCAGCAGCGAGCGCTGACGACGGCAGTCAAGTTCATCGGCTATCCGTACGTCTGGGGCGGTGAGTTCGAGCGCCCGCAGTCGCCGTACGGAGCGCAGCCGCAGGGCGGGTTCGACTGCTCTGGCTTCGCCTGGCGCGTCTACAAGGTGCAGGCGTACCCGGGGGCGCCGCAGTTGGCGAACACGCTCCGCGGGCGAACCGCGGCGGCAATGGCCGGCGAAGTCGCCAGGCGCCAGAGGATCAAGCCCGCGCGCCTCGCCCCGGCCGACCTCATGTTCTTCGGTCCCGGCGGCCCCAACGCCCAGCCGTCGCGCATCGACCATGTGGCGATCTACCTCGGAAACGGCTGGCTGATCCAGTCGTCGGGCTACGGGGTCGCTCTCGAGCAGGCGAGCGGCTGGTACCAGCATCGCCTCGCCTGGGGCAGGCGACCACTCGCCGAAGCCGGCCTGTAGCGACGCTGAAGGCGTCTGTTCAGGACAGGGAGGTTCCCCCTAATGGGTGATTACCTGGCGGTCTGCGCCCTGGACAATCGCCATGTCCGCACCTTCAGACCTGGGAGGAAACGAACGTGCTCGAATGGAAGCCCCGTTTCACTGCGATCCTGGTCGTTCTGACGCTCGTCCTGACCGCGGCCATCGCGAGCGGTTACGCCGAGCTGTTCTTCGACAACTGGGAGTGGTAAGCGAGCCGAGGTAGGAGAGGGGGAGCCATGAATCGGCGCCTCGCGCCCATCGTCTTGCCGGTGTGCCTGTTCGGCCTCGGCTCGGTGCTCCTCGCAACATGGTCCTTCGCGAGCAAGAGCCACAGCGTTTCGATGCTGCTCGGGGTCGTGGCGCTGCTCGCTGCGTCGACGCTGGCCAGCCGGTACCCGGTTCCGATCGAGGGCCCGAACAACGGCGGCGTCTCGCTGTCGTTCGTCTTCGCCGCCAGCGCGATCGTCCTCTTCGGCTGGGCGGCCGGGGTCATCGTCGCCTTCGCCGCGCCGGTCCTCATCCAGCTGACCGAGCACCGTCCGCTGATCCGGATCGGCTACAACGGCTCGGTCTTCGCGGTCGCAGCCGCTGTCGGCGGCGCGCTCGTCAGCTTCATCCACAGTGATGGAACCGCCGGGCTGATCGGCAAGGTCGGGATCTCCGCCTCCACGCAGTACGGCATCAACCTGCTGCTCATCTCGCTCGTCGTGGCGGTCACCTCGCGACGGCCCTTCTTCGAGCTGATTCGCTCCAGCCTCCGCTGGACGATCATCGTCTTCGCGCTGATGGCCTCGGCTGCGCTGATGCTGGTCGTGCTCTGGGAGCGCTCACCGCTTTTGTCCGCCGCGCTCGTCGGGCCGCTCCTCGCAATCGCGCTCTACCAGCGCTCGACCTACCGCGCGCTCCGCGCGATGAAGCTCGCGCTGACCGACCCGCTGACCGGCCTCGGCAACCACAGGCACTTTCACGACCGCCTCGAGCGCGAGCTGATCGAGGCCGAGCGCAACGAGTGCAGCTTCAGTCTCTGCCTCGTCGACGTGGACGACTTCAAGCGCGTGAACGATCTCTTCGGCCATCCAGCAGGCGATCGCGTGCTCTCGCGGCTCGCCGCGACGCTGCGCCAGAACGGCGAAGCGTTCCGGCTCGGCGGTGACGAGTTCGCACTGCTGCTCCCGGACTACGACGAGTCCGAGGCAGTGAAGACGGCGGGCGCGATCGTCGAGCGCATCTCGCAGCTCGGCCTCGAGCACATCGGCAGCGTGACGGTCTCGGCGGGCGTCGCGACGTTCCCACGGCAGGCGCCCGACCGCGGCGAGCTGATCCGCCTCGCGGACAGCGCGCTCTACTGGGCCAAGGAGAACGGAAAGAATCGGGTGCACGTGTATCGGCCCGACGTGGTTGAGCTCGCAGAGCTCAGGAAACTCGCGACCGGCCCTGACCGCGCGGCACGGTTCAGGGCCGCCGCGAGCCTCGCCAAGGCGGTCGACCTTCGGGACACGTACACGGGAAGCCACTCGGCGCGAGTAGCCGACCTGGCGGCGCGGGTCGCAGCCCGGCTCGGGCTCGACCAGGAGCAAATCGAGCTCGCGCGGCTCGCCGGCAGCCTCCACGATCTCGGCAAGCTCGCGATTCCCGAGGAGATCCTGCGCAAGCCCGGCCCGCTGACGGGGCCCGAGCGGCTCGTGCTCGAGCGTCATCCGCAGATCGGGTTCCGGATGCTCGACAGCCTCGGCATCGAGCCGGTCGCCGACTGGATCCTCCACCACCACGAGCGCTGGGACGGTCTGGGCTATCCGGACCGACTGCCCGGGAACGAGATCCCGCTCGGCGCCCGGATCATCTTCGTCGTCGATGCGTACGACGCGATGACGTCGGACCGCGTGTATCGCGGGCGGTTGTCCCAGGCGGATGCGCTCGCAGAGCTGGAGCGGTGTGCCGGAACGCAGTTCGACCCGGGCGTCGTCGCGGCCCTTGCGGACGAGCTCGAGCTCGACGCCGCGGACGAGCTCGCCATCGCCGTCGCCTCGTAGCTCTTCGCCGATCGACACACGTTCGGCGCGCTCGCGTCACCCATGCGTGCGCCTTTCCTCGTTACGATCGCATCGGGGAGGAGGTCATGGGTACCGGCCCGGCAGAAAGGGCCATGGCTGAGGCAGACCCGGCCCGCGGTGCCGCCTAGAGCGGAATGTTGCCGTGCTTGCGCCGCGGCCTCGGCTCGCGCTTCGTGAGCGCGGTTGCGAGCGCGTCGATCAGCACGGGCCGCGTGCGGCGCGGCTCGATCACCTCGTCGACGTACCCGCGCTCCGCGGCGACGTACGGGTTCGCGAACTGCTCGCGGTAGTCGTGGACGAGCTCGGCGCGCCGCGCTACAGGATCGTCCGCCTCCTCGAGCTCCTTCCGGAAGACGATGTTCACCGCCCCTTCGGGCCCCATCACCGCAACCTCGGCGGTCGGCCACGCGAAGTTGAAGTCGGCACGGATGTGCTTCGAGCTCATGACGTCGTACGCACCGCCGTACGCCTTGCGCGTGATGACCGCGAGCTTCGGAACCGTCGCCTCGCAGTACGCATAGAGCAGCTTCGCCCCGTGGCGGATGATCCCGCCCCACTCCTGCGCCGTCCCGGGCAGGAATCCCGGCACGTCGACGAACGTGACGAGCGGGATGTTGAACGCGTCGCAGGTGCGCACGAAGCGCGCAGCCTTCACCGACGAGTCGATGTCGAGCACGCCGGCCAGCGCCCGCGGCTGGTTGCCGACGATCCCGACCGAATGCCCCCCGAGCCGCGCGAAGCCGCACACGATGTTTTCCGCATACCGCTCGTGCACCTCGAGGAAGTCGCCGTCGTCCACGACGCGCCGCACGACGTCCTTCATGTCGTACGGCTTGTTCGGGTTGTCCGGAATCACGGTGTCCAGCTCGGCGTCCTCGCGGTCGACCGGATCGGAGGGGTCGAAGTACGGCGCCGCATCGAGGTTGTTCTGCGGGAGGAACGAGAGCAGGTAGCGCGCGTCCTCGAGGCACGCCTCCTCGCTCGGCGAGATGAACTGCGCGACGCCGGACTTCGCCGCATGTGTCGCCGCTCCGCCGAGCTCCTCGAAGCTGACCTCCTCGCCCGTCACCGTCTTCACGACATCGGGGCCCGTGATGAACATGTACGACGTCCCCTCGACCATCAATACGAAGTCGGTCATCGCTGGCGAGTAGACGGCGCCCCCCGCGGTCGGGCCCATGACGAGGGAGATCTGCGGGACGACGCCCGAGGCCTGCACGTTGCGCCAGAAGATCTCCGCGTAGCCGGCCAGTGAGACGACGCCTTCCTGGATTCGCGCTCCACCCGAGTCGTTGATCCCGATCAAGGGACAGCCGTACTTCGCGGCCATGTCCATGACCTTGCAGATCTTCTCGGCGAACGCCTCCGAGAGCGACCCGCCGAAGATCGTGAAGTCCTGCGAGAAGACGAAGACCTTGCGGCCCAAGATCGTCCCGTAGCCGGTCACGACCGCGTCTCCGTACGGCCGCCGATCCATCATCCCGAAGAGCGGGTTCCGGTGGCGCACGTAGCGGTCGAGCTCGACGAACGAGCCGGGATCGAGGAGCTTCTCCGCCCGCTCGCGCGCAAGCAGCTTGCCCTGTTTCCGCTGGCGCTCGACGGCCTTCTCGGTCGCTGCGTGCCGTGACTCGTCGCGCAGCTTCTGGAGCTGCTCGAGCTTGCCCTGCGTGGATTCGTCGGTCGCGGCCACGGCGTCGCACACTAGTACAGTCGGGGCCGTGGGACTTCCACCGGTCGACCGCTCGACGCTCTGGCCGTACGAGGACGGCGAGCCCGGCGAGTTCTACTACCAGCGCTACGGACACCCGACCGGAGCCGCTGCGGAGAAAGCCCTCGGAGAGCTCGACGGCGGCACGGCGCTCCTCTTCTCGTCCGGCACCGGGGCATCGACGAGCGTCGTGCTCGGGCTCCTCGGTCCGGGCGACAAGATCGCGGTCGCGGAGGGCTGCTACTTCGGGACGCCGACGATGTTCGGGGTCTTCGAGCGCTGGGGGCTCGAGTATGTCGAGTTCGACCAGACCGGCCCGCCGCCGGACGGCGTCCAGCTCGTGTGGCTCGAAGCGCCCTCGAACCCGTTCCTGACCATGCCCGACTTCGAAGCCGCCGCGGCCCACCCCGCGCCCGTGCTCGTCGACGCAACGGCCGCGACGCCGGTCAACCTTCGACCGCTCGAGCACGGCGCCGACCTCGTGCTGCACAGCGCGACGAAGTACCTCGGCGGCCACTCGGACGTGCTGCTCGGCGCCGTCGTCTGCCGCGACCCTGCGACCGCGGAGCGCCTCCGCGAGTTCCGCACGCGAACCGGAATCGTTGCGGCGCCCGACCCCGCCTATCTCCTGCTCCGCGGGTTGAAGACGCTCGATCTGCGTGTGCAGCGCCAGACGGAGACGGCGACCGAGATCGTCCGCCGCCTCGAGGGTCACCCGAAGGTCGAGCGCGTCCGCTACCCGGGGTTCGGCGGCCTGCTTTCGTTCGACGTCGACGGCGACGTGCGCGAGGTCGAGAAGTCCACACGCCTGATCAGGAACGCGACGAGCCTCGGCGGGGTCGAGTCGACGATGGAGTCTCGCCACCGCTGGGAGGGCGACCGCGTGCCCGAGAACCTGCTCCGGCTCAGCGTCGGGCTCGAGGACGTCGACGCGCTGTGGACCGATCTCGAGCGGGCGCTGCCCGGCTGAGATCGAAGACGCGCGTCACGCCGACGCGCTCGAGAAAGCGTCTGTCGTGCGAGACGAGAAGAAGCGTCCCGTCGAAGACACTCAACGCACGCTCCAGCTCCTCGACCGCGGGCAGGTCGAGATGGTTCGTCGGCTCGTCCAGGACGAGACAGCCGGCTCCGAGCGCCGCCTGGAGCGCGAGCTCGGCGCGCGTACGCTCTCCCGGCGAGAGGCGCCCCGCGGGTCGCAGGACGTGGTCGACGTAGAGGTCGAACTTGGCCAGCAGCGTGCGGGCATCGCCCTCACGAAGCGAGGATTCGGCGCAGAACGACGTGATCAGCGGCTGGTCGGCGGCGAAGAGTGAGCGCGCCTGTCCGATCTCCCCGAGCACGACGGCCGGGCCCACCCGCCGCTCGCCGCTCCTGAGCGGCAACCGCCCGAGCAGCGCATCGATCAGCGTCGTCTTGCCGCTGCCGTTCGGGCCAGCGATCGAGACCCGCTCGCCCCACTGGACCCCGAAGTCGATCGGGCCGAGGCGGAAGTCGCCGCGCTCGACGACCGCAGCATCCAGCTCGACGACGAGGTCGCCCGAGCGCCCAGCCGGGGTCAGGTCGAGCCGTAGCTCCCACGGCTGCCACGGCTTCTCGACGCGGTCACGTTCGAGCAATTCGATCCGGCGCGCAGCCGAGCGGGTCTTCGACATCAGCGCGTGGGTGCCGCGACGATCCGCCTGCTTGCCGGCCACTCGCGCCTGTTCGCGCCGCTCGCGGTGCAGCTTGCCGAAGCGCGCGCGCTCCTCGCTCCAGTGCGTGTACGCGCGCTCGTGCTTCGCGCGGGCTCGCTCGCGCGCGGCCTCGTACTCGCTCCAGCCGCGGGTGTAGTGATGAACGCGCTCCGTGCCCGACTCGAGCTCGACGATCTCGTCGACCGTCCGGTCGAGGAACGCGCGGTCGTGCGAGACGACGACGAAGCCCGCGTCGAGGCCGAGCAGAAACCGCTCGAGCAGCTCGAGGCCGGCGAAGTCGAGGTCGTTCGTCGGCTCGTCGAGCAGATAGACGTCGAACCGCGCGAGCAGGATCGACGCGAGCGCGGCCCGGCTGCGTTCACCTCCGGAGAGGTCGGCGACCGACCGCTCGAGCTCCTCGTCGAGGCCGACGCGCCTGAGGGCCGCGGCCGCGCGTGCATCGAACTCGGTGCTCGACTCCTCTCCGGTCCGCCGCTCCAGGTATGCGAGCAGGCTCTCGCCCGCGAGCACGTCGCGCTCCTGCGGGAGGTAGCCGACCCGCAGCGTCGGCGGGTTCCGCTTCACCGAACCGGCGTCGAGCTCCTCGAGGCCGGCGAGCGCGCGCAAGAGCGTCGTCTTGCCACGGCCGTTGGGGCCGACGACGCCGATCCGGCTGACCGGAGTGACCGCGATCGAGACGCGCTCGAGAATCGCGTCCGCGCCGCGGTGAACAGATATGTCGTGTGCGGCAAGCGTGCCGCCGAACTGCTGCATGAGAACCTCCTGACCGATGCGCCGAGCACGCGGCTCTGCGCGGGAACGTCGTTATCGGGTCAGCGGTTCGTCATAGGACGGCGCCGTAACGCCGACGACAAGAGTACCGCAAGCCGGAGGTCGGACTCGAACCGACGGCCACCGCTTTACAAGAGCGGCGCTCTACCAACTGAGCTACTCCGGCGCGTGGTTCATGGTAGGCGACGCGCTTCAGGACATCCGCTCGCGCAGCAGCGGAAGCACGTCGTCCGGATCGGGATAGCGGCCCAGCATCGACTTCTCGAACACGAGCTCGCCGTCCAGGTGCACGTCGAAGATCCCCCCGGTGCCGGTCACGACCTCGACCGCCTCGAGCTCGTGTTCCCACTCCTCGAGGATCCGCGCCACCAGACCGGCGGCGTTCGGGAGCGCCCCTCAGGGGACGCAGTATTCGATCCGTACGCGGTGCCGCTCAGCCACACGCGCAAGGATAGTGAGTGGCCACAGAAGGGGGCGCTCGCTTCGCTTCGCGCCTGGTCCGCTAACTCAGAACTTGGCGCGAGCGCTGGTGCGTGTAGATCTTGCGCTTGACCCGCTGGAGCGCGTTGTCGATCGTCTTCGTGTCGCAGCCGAGATCCTCGGCCATCTCCTCGTAGGACGAGCCTTCGAGGTAGAGGCGCAGAGCGTCCGACTCGAGTTGCGAGAGGCCCGTGCCGAGGCAGAAGACGAGGCTCTGCAGCTCCTCGGTCGAGATCACGCACACGGCCGGGTCGTTGACGTGTGAGCCGGGCAGCGCGTCGCCGAGGGTGCACTCGCCGTCGGGATCCTGGCCGGCGGGCGTGTGGCTGAACGAGATGTAGCTGTTCAACGGCGCGTGCTTGAAGCGAGTCGCCGTCTTGATCGCGGTGATGATCTGGCGCGTCACGCACAGCTCGGCGAACGAGCGGAAGGACGTCTCCTTGTCGTGGCGGAAGTCGCGGACGGCCTTGTAGAGCCCGATCAGGCCTTCCTGGACGAGGTCCTCACCGTCGCCGCCGGCGAGGAAGTACGAGCTCGCCTTCAGCCGGACGAAGCCGGTGTAGCGCCGGATGAGGTGATCCATCGCGGCGCC
>Ga0070683_100003937_pt1 | contig 12145 bp, 11 predicted proteins | sample KBSC713LmetaG_FD_64662 | JGI IMG/M metagenome (GOLD analysis project Ga0070683, IMG submission 64662) | Corn rhizosphere microbial communities from Kellogg Biological Station, Michigan, USA - KBS C7.1-3L metaG | ecosystem: Host-associated > Plants > Roots > Rhizosphere ...
TCCAGTCTCATCGAAGCGCCTGAGACTTCTTCAGGCTCGATTTGAGGGGGACCGCTATGGGCAGCTCAAGAGCAGGATCAACTCGGCTTCTGCCTGACGGCACGCCACTCCACAATCGTCTTCTCGCCGCTCTTCCGGCGGCCGACTACGAACGTATTCAAAAGCATCTGCGCATGAATACGGGTGTCACCGGCGCTACGCTTCAGGCGCACGGCACGTCCGTCAGCGACGTGTACTTCCCGAACGGGGGCGTGTTCTCCGTCACGAATGAAATGCGTGATGGGGCGCTCGTCGAAGTCGCAACCGTGGGCATCGAGGGCATGCTCGGGATCGGCGTGTTCCTCGGCGATCGCTCGGGTGCGGGCCGCATGTTCCAGCAAGTGCCGGATGGTCCTTTCCCGTCGATGACGGTACGTCGGTTTGTCAAGGAGAGCACGACCCCGGGACCGTTTCGCGACATCCTGGCGCTGTACGCGCAGGCCAACCTGCTGCAGATCATGCAAGGCGCGGCCTGCAATGCGCTGCACGATGTGAAGCAGCGGTGTTGCCGGTGGTTGCTCCAGACCCAGGATCGCGTCGGGTCACGGGAGTTTCTACTGAAGCAGGAGTTTCTCGCCATCATGCTCGGTGTGCAGCGTCCCACGGTCACCCTCGTCATGGGAACGTTGCAGGACGACGGGCTCATCACGACGAAGTACGGCCGAATTCAAGTGCTGAAGAGGAAGAAGCTCGAACACGCCGCGTGCGAGTGCTACGAGGTCATTCGCTCGCACTTTCAGCGGCTCGGGTTGTGACGGAGCACGACGATGACCGTTTAGTAAGTGAACGGCGCCGGAAGACGGAAAGAATGTGAGTCGCGCGAGGCACTCAAAACGAGATGAAGACGGTTCTGCGAAATGAGGCTGTTGATCTTGTCTTTGAGATGCTGCGCCGCCTCGTCGATCGTCAGCCTGCCGACGATCTCGAGAATCGTCACATGTCCGACAAGTCTCTCCTCGATCTTGACGTCCATGAGCGTGGCTCCCTGCAATGAGTCAGGACTTGGGGGCGTTGACGATGGAGTAGCGGACCGAAGCACCGCCGCCGCCCCGTTGGCGGCGCATTTCCCGTTCGGCTTGCAGCCAGTCTTCGAGATCGCCGCCGTCCTGCCGGCCACGTGCCTCAAACAACTCATGGGCCCGACGGGAGATCTGGTCGGGATCCTGCTCGTCGTAAACGAACAGAAGCTGATGCTGATCGAAGTGCGCCAACCACTCCTCCCAGCCGATTGGCCGGAAACGCGCGACTCCTGGGAAGTTGAACCGGAGACCCGTGGCGCCGTCATTGACCGCCACAGTAGCCGGTCCGGACGCCGTCGCTTCTCCGGTCGCCGGTTCAGCCTGATGCAGCGCCGCCCAGCGGCGGATGCTTGCGTGATCTCCCGTCGACTGTATGCGGACGCCGGGAGCGTCGCTCAGCAACAGCCCGGCCATTCTGGCCAACCGATCGCCCGCCGAGAGTCGTGAATCAATCATTCCTCAGGATCGCAGAACGCCGATGAGGACGCTATCTCCAATTGCACACTGCGTGATTGGGTGGAGTCACCTATCCACAAAGAATGAAGACTTCGCGCGATCCTGCTCTTGAATGGTGCTGAAAGGGACAGCGGCTATTCCTCGTACGCCCCCACACTGATCGTCTATCCGTGCCTTCTCCCAGCGCGGACATCGACGAAACGACAACATGACCGACCAGCAGCCGCTAGCGGGGTACGACGAGGACGGAACAGACCGTACCGCAACCCGTGAGACCTTGCCCGGTGCACCAGTCTCGTCGCCGGAACTCAGGACTCTGGTCACGGTTGTTGTAGGGACGATTGTCGTGGCGACGCTCTACATCGCTCAAGACGTCCTCGTCCCGATTACGCTGGCGGTCATGCTCTCCTTCGTTCTATCCCCGCTCGTTGATCTGCTGGGGCGACTTCGATTGTGGCGGCCTGTCGCGGTCGGGGTGAGTGTGCTGTTTGCGTTGGGAGCCATCGGACTGTTTGCTACGCTGCTGGGGAGCCAGGCGGCCACGCTGGCGGTAGATGTTCCACGGTATGTCGAGGCCGTGCAGAGCAAGGTCGAGAAGATCCAGGGCCTTGCCACCACCCGCATCGCATCGATTACCGCGCTCCTCAACCGAGGCCAGCCCCCGACTGCGGCGGTTGTCGTCCCGGCGGTACGGGCGCGAGGTGGAAAGACCGACGCGCCGATTCTTCCAGGCGGCTCGCAGCAACAACCGGTCGTCGTCGAGATCGCAAGACCAAACTCCTCCGTGCTCGCCGTGGCTCGGGCTGTGATCCAGCCGATCCTTGGCCACCTCGAGACGACCCTTATCGTGCTGATCGTGGCGGTTTTCATTCTGATGCAACGCGAGGATCTGCGTGACAGGTTCATTCGCCTCTTTGGCTCCAGGGATCTGCACCGGACGACAATCGCGCTAGACGATGCCGGCCAGCGGCTCAGCCGATACTTCGTGTCGCAGCTAGGCGTGAATGCCTGCTTCGGCGTCCTGATCAGTGTGGGACTCTGGCTAATCGGCGTTCCTTCAGCGGCACTGTGGGGGGTGATGGCCGGATTGCTCCGGTTTGTCCCTTACCTCGGGCCGCTGCTCGCGGCGGTTGCTCCGCTGACGCTTGCGGCAGCCGTCGATCCTGGCTGGTGGACAGCAATCTCCGTGGCGCTGTTGTTTGTAATCGTCGAACCACTCACCGGCTATGTGGTCGAGCCTCTTGTCTACGGCCATTCAACCGGACTGTCCCCCATGTCGGTCATCGTGGCCGCCGTCTTCTGGACCTGGATCTGGGGGCCTATCGGCCTCATCCTCTCCACGCCTCTGACACTCTGTCTCATCGTCCTGGGGCGGCATGTCAAGTCGCTCGAGTTCCTCGATGTATTGCTCGGCGACAGACCTGCTCTGTCAGAGGTCGACCGCTTCTATCAGCGCACCCTCGCGAACGACCCCGACGAGGCGCTCGACCAGGCCGAGAAGATGCTCGCGGATCGGCCCCTGGTCGACTATTACGATAGCGTTGTTCTGCCGGCGGTCAGGCTCGCCGCCGACGACGAAAAACGCGGCACGATCACCCGCCAGCGTACCGCCGAAATGATTCGCTCCATCCTCACGGTCATCAGTGACCTGGACCAGCATGGCGATGGAAAGCGCGAGCCACCCTCGACCCACGAACGGATACAGGGGCCTCCGAGGGGATTCGTGGCGTGTGTGTCAGGGCGCGGTCCGTTCGACGATGTCGTGTCGACGATGCTCGCGCAGCTGCTCACGCAGCAGGGCTTCGTCTCGCGTCGAGTCCCGTACGCACTCGCCTCGCGTGAGGGGATTGGGCAACTCGATCTATCCGTCGTCCAAGTCACTATCGTGTCGTCTCTCGACCTCACGGGAGCGCCGGCGCACCTGCGATACCTGATCCGCCGGCTCCGGCAGCGCGCCCCGCACGCGGCGCTGATTGCCGGACTATGGTTCCACGTTGATCCGGTGATGACCGACGCGCAGGAGCAGAAAGGGGTGGGGGCGGATGGTTACGTTGCCTCACTGCGCGAAGCGCTCGACGCGGCGCTCGCGGTCCTGGGCAAGCCACCGGTATCGGAGGCGACGCCAGAGAGCCAGCGCGAAATCGCAGCCTCCTCCCGGGTCGCCGGAGAGCACTAGCCTGCACATTCTCGCGCGTCGGATTGGTCGGCATCCATTGCGAACGTTCACATCCACCAGCGTCGTGGTGCTCATCGCAGGCGGGATCGCGCCTTACTCAGCCGCCGGCGTGCCGCGTCGTGCAGAGTCTGAAGCCGTCGCGCATCCAGCCGCGAGCGGTACATTCGGTTTGCGTTGACCCAACTGATCTCGGAACCAGGCGATCTCGCGTTGCAGCGCGTCAACGCATTCGCTGGACGTCGCGTGGCTCGTGCCACCTGACTGAAGTCCACAATACCGACAGATCCGACTCTTGGATGGAGGCGCAGATTTCGTCACAATGCCGATCGCTTCTGAGCAGCGGCTGCTCTCGAACGCGTTCTTATGAATTACCGGGCATCGTAACGGCCGAACGCTTTCGGGAGCTGTACCGTTTTGCACATTCGGCTCGGGTAGTGACGATGCGGATACGCGGGTCAGCATATGCGTGAGGAACTGATCGGCGAACGCCGGTGCGCCCGGCTCGTGGCGAACGTCATGGTGTGCCGTCAACCGGTTCAGTCGCGGCTCGGGGTCGTGTGTGATACCATGATGGTTCTTTCCTGAGCCTTCCGGCCCCGCATCAGCCGCCAGCCCTCACTAAAGTAAGCGTTTTCGTCCGAGGGGCCAGTTCACCTCGGTTCTGATGCTGATATCCGATCCCAAGGACTGCCTTTGACTGTTCGCACAATCGCTCCATCCGTTCTTCTGTCGAGTCTGGTATTGGCCGTGCTCGGTTTAGCCTCGGCCGCGTGGAGCGGGGCCGTGCCGTCTCTCATGTCAGCGTCGACGTTCGCGTTCTCTCTGGTTTTCCTCGTCAGCGCGGCGGTCGTGATGCTCATGACCTGGCAGAACGCGATGGCCACGAGTACTGTCGGACAACTCCTTTACGCGACCGAGATCGCTGAGACGTCACGGAGAACCAACGGTCAGCGTGAGTCAAGTGAGGGGTAAGACGCCAAGAATGTGAGTGGCGCGAGGCACGTGTTGGAAATACTGTTGCTCGAAATGTTTGACTCCCTCTCTACCGAGTTATCGCGACTCCTCGAGGCGCGACATCGGAGTTGCAGCTGCGCTGGCACGGATGCCGACAGTGATGCAATATTGCTGGACGCACGGATCGCCCATCTGTGCAACACGCTGGATCGCCTCCAGGTGGTCATCGGCCCGGAGTCCGTTCTCCGCCACTGAAGACTACGCCACCTGTAAGTCGGCAATTATCTGTGGAAGGGGCGGCCATACTTGGCCGCCCCAATTTTTTTGAGGCAGCCCCTAAAGAGCTGCGCTACGGTTGTGACACCAGTTTTAGCCGGGACCAAGGGCACGACCCACATCGAGTCCAAATGCCGGTTGTTCCCGCGGGCCAGAAATCCGAATCGGCAGCTTGGATCCGCCGCCCGGCCGGCGGAAGAGCGGCTGGGCGATTTTTCCGAGAACGGCCTTCCAGCCGCTCGTGGTTTCGGCGAGCGTCGCATCGAGCAGAAGGTTGCCGCGAAAATCGAGGGTCTCGTGCTTCACGTCGTAGGTGCCGGCAAGCTGAACGATCGCGCCTGGCACTCCAAACGAGAGATCCGAAAAGGTCAGCGTCCCAGCCCGGAGCGTGAAGTTCCCGGACAGACGCGAAACCACGCTCGGGCCGTTGCCAGCCGTCTCGTGGCCTTTGCCGCGTTGACTCAGTGCGTTGATCTTCTGCTGGACGTCGACGTTCGTGAACCGTGCCTCGTTTAGCTTGAAAGTTCCGGCCAGATCGAGTTTGTCGATGACGTCGCGGTCGCCGGCTGGCAACAGTAGCTTTGCCTTTAACTGCATGCGTCCGGTCATGATCGGCTTGGTCGCCTTGACCGCCAATTTCAGGACATCTTCTATTCGCCCCTCGTCGATTGTGACGTCCAGCGAGATTCTCCGCCCCTTCACCTCTTCGGTTCGTACCACCGCGCCGCGCGCAACGATCGGCGTTTCGATGAGTCGAGCCTCCACGCGTTCGAGCGTCGTGTCTCCATTGGTGCCATCGACAATGGCGTGAAAACGAGTCTTGAGTGGAACCGCTTGCGCCGCGATATCGATTGAAAAATCCGGAGTGTCGGTCTCACCATTGACCTCGATCCGCTCGAGGACGCCTGAGTACGTCCCAACCGATGACAGCATGCCCCCGATGCCCTTGATGGTGCCGAGATTCGCCGACTTGAAGGTGTACTCGCCCCGGACCGGCGTCTGGCTCGGATCGTCCGCTTGCCATGGTCCAAACGTTCCGTGGGTGAGGATTTCTCCGCGAGGTGTCGGATTGGTGAGGGCGGCATCGAAGTTCGCACCGTCACTATCGCCAAAACCTCGCATCACCAGATTGTGAATCTCAAAACGGCGTGGGAGCTTGTTTGGATCCCGCGGCACAATCTCGAGACCAGCGGTTCGCGAAACAACCTGATCGATCACGAGCTTCGACGCGATCGACTCGTGGTTCGCGGCCTGTCCGGTCACCGTTGCCTCGCGTTCCACAGCAGGATGCGCGAGGTCACCGTGTACTCCGCCGGGCGGGATGCTGATCTCCAGGTGATCCAGCTCCACGCTCTTCAGGTGTAGCGGTGAATGAACGAGACCCCACAGGCCAGCGCCTGCCGAGTATGACTCGATTTTGATCAGGGGAGCGACATCCGTGCGGCCCCGATGGCGCAGGACCAGGCCGGTGCCGAGAATTTCCGGGTGCGGAAAGATGGAGATCTGGAGCGACGTCAGATCGACGTCGCTCTTGAATCGTTCGTTCAGGGCGGCGACGATTCGCTGTCTCACGTTCGGAGTCATTCGCGTCGCGATCGACAGAAGAATCGCACCCACGATCAGAATCAGTGCGAAGGCGACCAGCAGAGTACGCCGTCGGCGGAACCTACCTAGCAGTTGTCTCATAACCTGAGCCTCATAAACCTGACGCTCGGCCTGTAATCCGTGCATGAGATTGGTCAGCCGCATGTGTGTAATCAAACTCTCACTGGGACGACAACGAGCGGTAAAACCAGTGCATTTCAGATGGCGATCCGGGAGGCCCAATGCCTCCCGTCCAGATGGAGGGACATTTGTTGCCAAGCTGAACGCCCGACAAGCGAAGCGATCATCTAGACAGCAATCGAGGTGCCAGCCCGCGGATCATGCAGGCGCTGGCTGCGTTTGGGGCACCGCGCAGCGAGATCACTGAATCGGACTTCGCTCCGCCCAGGCGTGGTCTACGAGACGGGCATGCCTCCCGGCCTGACCTTCGAGGAGGCCGCATGCGCCGCGTGGTAATATCTGTGTATTACCATGCCGACAATCACCGTCAAGCTCGATAAGAAGCGGGCAGCCCGCCTCGCGCGCTGGGCGCGACGCCGGAAGATCCCGAAGTCCGAGGTGATCCGCGCGTTGATCGACCGCGCGGGTCCGGTTGAGACCGGCGAAGACCTGATCGAGTGGGTTGACGCGGCGTTGGGTCAGGGGTTGGGCCTGGCACAGAAGAAGCCGTGAGTCGTCCCGTTCTGCTCGACAGCTCCTATCTGATCGACCTCGAGCGTGAAACGGCGACCCGCAACATCGGCCCTGCGCGGCGGTTTCTGCCGTCGCTCCGTGGGCGCCCGCTGGTCGTCTCGATCGTCAGCGTGGAGGAGCTCCTCGAAGGCGCAGCCGACGAAGCGGTCGCCCTGGCCTCGTTGCGGCGCTTTGCAATTCAGGGATTGCACCTGGCGCAGGCCCGGCGATGCGCGCTGATGCAGCGTCGGACGTCCAGGCGCCTCGGCGAGAACGATGCCTGGCTCGTCGCGACGGCCGAGTCGATCGACGCGGATGTCGTTGGGGCCGATCGTGCGGCGTTCGAGCGACTGGGCGCCCGGTACCTTCGGTTCCGTTAGGTCGCGCCGAGACCGTCGCGCTCGGCCTGCCGACGATCTGCCTCGCCGGGCGTTCACGATTCACTCCCTGACACCGCTCCAGCAGGCGGAGCTAGCTGGCCTCATCGACGAGATCAGCTCGCCCTGATGACGCCTCGGCGACCAGACCGTCACCTCGACGCTCGCGCACATCCGCAGACAGCGCTTTGCGGCTCTCGCGCTGCGGCGAACCCGGAACCAGGAACCAGAGCCACAGCAATTCCTCATCGGCCAGGTGCGGGACCGCGGACATGTCGATGATCATCGGTGCCCGTTCTCGAGGACGCACGGGAAGGGTTGCAAACGTCTCACCACCGGTTCCGAGCGTCTTGAGCAGTGCGAAGAACCGCTGGCGATCCTGAACGAAGTAGGTGAGAGAGCCGTTCTCTCTCTGCAGGTGACGAGCGCTCGTGTTCAGCAGATCGGCAGCGCGATCATTGGCCCGACGAATCGCTCCAGAGGCATCGGTCACGACGCAGGCAACGGGCATTCTCTGGAACAGATCGTCCCACTGACTCTCCAGGCTCGTGATGCGCGATCGCAGGTTGCGGTTCGCGGTTTCGGCTCCCGCGAGGTCCTGTAGAAGGACGTCGAACGTCGTCGCGGCCTCGTCGAGCGCTGCTTCCAGTTTGGGAGGCGTGGAACCATTCCTGTTCGCCAACCGAGCCTTGATCCGGGCGATGACTGGTGTCCAACGCCGAAGCGTTTCGTCGGTCGTCATCAAACACTCTCGCTTTCGTCCATTGGCAACTCGACACAGAACGTCGAGCCGGTACCCAGACCGTCGCTGTGAACCTTGACTGTTCCACCATGGAGTTGGACCAGATTGCGAACAATCGCGAGGCCCAGGCCGAGCCCGCCACGAGAGCGATCGACAACGCTCCGCTCTTGCGCGAATGGCTCGAACACGTGAGGGAGCATGTCTGGCGCAATCCCCAGGCCCTGGTCTTCGACCGATAAACGGAGGCGCCCATCGTCTCGAACGGCCCGTACCCTAATCTCCGACCCGCGCTCGCTGTACTTCGCTGCGTTCGTCAGGAGATTCGAAACGACTTGCGCCATTCGCGAGGGATCGGCCTTCACGCGCAGCCCTGCCTCTGGCACCAGCAGGATCAGGCGGTGCAGGTGCTCTTTCAGCAGCGGATCCACGGTCTCGATTGCACGCGCGACCACGTCGGCAATCTCGATGTGCTCTTTCTGGAGTTCGATCTGGCCCCGGCCAATTCGCGACAGGTCCATGAGATCGTCCACTAAATGAACGATGGCGCCGACCTGCCGTTCGACGACGTCCAACTCATGGCAACTGAGTCCTTTAGTCCGCATCAGTTGGAGGGCGGTCAGGATCGGCGACAAGGGGTTGCGCAATTCATGGCCAAGCGTGGCGAGGAACTGGTCCTTGGCCAGGTTGGCGCGGATCGCCTCCGCCGCGAGCGCCTCACGCCGTTGTCGCAAACGGACGTCGTCGGTCACTTCGACGCCGATGGCCACGACGTGGCGGTCGTGAAGGTTGCGCTCGTCCTCAATCGGAGCAAACACAAAATTCCAGTACCGCTCCTGCGGCTCGCCATTGCGACGCACAGGAAGCGCCAGTTCGCGCACGATGTGCGGCGCGCCAGACGCCAACGCACGTGCGGATTCCTCGCGAACGCTGCGCGTCCCGTCGAGCGGTGGCTCCGCGAAGGGTTTGCCGATGGCGTCCGAACCACCGGCGAGGCCGAAATACGCGCGATTCGCGTTCTCGACGATGAATTCCTTGCGGCGCAAGACCGCGATCGGCAGGCCGATCTTGTTGAGCAGCCTCCTGACCGGTCTCTGTGTGGCGCCCGCGGTCCCGAAATGCTCCTCCAGGCGCGCCGAGACGCGGGCGATCAGCTCTCGAGACGAAAACGGCTTGATCAGGCAGTCGTTCGGATACGGTGTCTCGACGCTCGTGCCGCGCTGTGACAGCACGATGATCGGAATCGACCGCGTCACCGGGTCATCACGAAGCGCGTGCAGCAGCCTGATGCCGTCGGGGCCAGGCATCGCGGCATCAGCGAGCACCAATGTCGGCCGGCGCCGCCGGATCGCCTCCAGGGCAGCGGCACTGTCGCCCACGGTTTCGATACTCCACCACCGGCGAAGCAGGCGAGCGAGGTGCTCCCGAAGCTCCGGATTCTCCTCAGCTAGAAGGAGACGAATCCGCTCGTCAACCCGATCGGACTCGACGACGACTTCATCGCGTGCCGACAGCGACCCATTCATTGTTCGACCCCATGGACGAACCTCAGCAATCCTTCGTACGGCGGACTGGACGGAGCCGCCTCAGGCGACAAAGCTTAGCGCGCGGGTCGGCGACCGCGCATCGGAGGAACAGCTAAGGTGGAATAGGGGAATCTCCCGAGGCTAGGAGTCTCGCAGCCAGCCCTGCAGAATGGCAAATCGAACCAGCTCGATCCGGCTCGACATACCCATCTTGCTCATGCCGTTGGCTTTATGCGCGTCGACGGTCTTGACGCTGATGCCCAGCTCGGTCGCAATTTCTCGATTCGCGTAACCGCGAGCCACGAGCCGTAGGACTTCCATCTCTCGTGGGCTCGGCTCCTCGGCCATGGGTCGCTGCGGATGGCCTTGAGCTTCGGCCGAGTAATGTTGCGTGATTTGGCCGGCAACGAGCGGATCCAAGAAACTCTTGCCGCTGGCGACGACACGGATGGCCTGCAGAAGGTCCTCCGAAGAACTTTGCTTCAGGACATATCCGTTCGCGCCAGCTCGCAGGAGTTCCTGCACGTGGTGGTACTCGCCATGGCGTGTCAGGATGAGAATGCGCATCGCCGGAATCGCGTCTCGCAACACGGTCGTGACTTCCAGCCCACTCATCACCGGCATCGAGAGGTCGAGCACGGCCACGTCCGGACTGGTCCTGCGCGCGCGTTCCACGGCTTCATCGCCGTTTCCCGCCTGGGCGATGACCTGCATGTCCGATTGGCCGTTGACCAGCACGGCGAGCGCCTCACGCACGGCCGCGTGATCGTCGGCGAGCATCACGCGGATTCGGCTACCGCCGGACCTCGTCATGACTCGCGCAGCGGAACCTGGACGATCACCGTGGTGCCCCTGCCGGGTGCCGATTCGATATCGATCGTGCCCGACACCAGGGCGGCGCGTTCGCGCATGCCCGCCAGCCCTAATCGTTGCTCGCGTGGTCCGGCATGCATGTGGATGGCATCGAAGCCGCGTCCGTTGTCTTCGATCACGAGCCCGACACGCTCGTCCCGCTGCTCAAGGATGACGGCGACCCGCGTCGCGTGACCGTGCTTCGCGACGTTGTTCAGCGCTTCCTGCGCGATTCGATACAGGCTCAGTGCCGCCTGCGGCGGCAAGCGCCCCTCGTCGATAGCGGAGACGTGCACGTCGATCGCGATCCGAAAGTGATTGGACCACTCGCGGGCGTACGTGTCGATCGCGGTCACGAGTCCCTTGTCCAGCTGCGAGGGTCGCAGCTCCCACGCGAGGAACTCAATGTCGGCGTCCAATTGCGTCGCGGTCGATTCGGCCTTCGCTAGATGATGCTGGAGTGCCTCGTCGTCACCCGCGTGCTCCCTGCACACGGCGAGACTGAGACGCAAGGCCGTGAGCTGCTGACCGAGGTGATCGTGTAAATCGCGGGCGATCCGCCGGCGCTCCTCCTCCTGGGTGACGACCAGGTCACGCGTCCGTTCCAGGACGCGCCCTTCCAGAACGGCGGTGTGGCGCTGCGCCTCCCGATCAGCCGTGGCCTGAACCGACACGTCACGGACGATCACCGAGCCGCCGATGACGTCTCCGGCCTGATCCATCACGGGTGAAGCCGACACCGACACGTCGATATCCACACCTGACTTCGTATGCGCACGTGTCGTGAAGTCCTGCACCGGCCTTCCGGCTTCGATGTCCTGAAATATCGAGTCCCCTGCTCGGCCGCCCTGGGGCAACATGATCGATGAAAGATCGCGGCCGATCGCCTCGGCGGCGGTGAAGCCGAACATCGCTTCGGCGCCATGATTCCAGGTCACGATGCACCGCCGGAAGTCAAAGCTGACGATGGCGTCGCGCGAGAGCCCGACGATCGACGCCAGTCGCGCCTGCGCGGCCTCAGCCGACTTGCGATGCGTCACGTCGAAGTCAACCCCCAGGACACGGGTCGCTCGGCCGCCGTCGTACTGAAGTTTGCCGCGCTCGACGATCCAGCGAATCGGCGCACTCGCGCTGCTGACACGAAACTCGATATTCCACTCGACACGATGTTGTCGGAGGGCGCCATCGAGCGCCGCCTTGACCCGCTGCCGATCATCCGCATGGATACCGGCCGTGTGGTCGATCGAGGAGGTGGGGCCGTCTGCGCGCTCGACCCCTCGGATTTGATACATCTCCGCGGACCATCGTTCGTCGCCAGTCACGAGATCGCGTTCCCACAGAGCACTCTGCGAAGCCTGTTGCGCGAGCGCGAGCTGCTCGTGTGCGGACTGCAGCGATCGGACGGCGGCCCTGCGAGCCGTGATGTCGACGAACGTCAAGACGACGCCACCCAG
>Ga0070683_100003938_pt1 | contig 12145 bp, 12 predicted proteins | sample KBSC713LmetaG_FD_64662 | JGI IMG/M metagenome (GOLD analysis project Ga0070683, IMG submission 64662) | Corn rhizosphere microbial communities from Kellogg Biological Station, Michigan, USA - KBS C7.1-3L metaG | ecosystem: Host-associated > Plants > Roots > Rhizosphere ...
CTGGATGCCAGGGTCAGGAGGGGACGTACAGCTGCTCCAGGACGGCAAGAGGAACCAGTCCCGCCGCTCTCTAGGCCAGCTCTGGTTCCAGTGTCACCAGGGCGTCCGCCTGCAACGAGGCGACGGCGATGTACTCGGCCTCTCGCAGGTCACGCCAGTCGTGTCTTCTGGCCAGGTCCCAGGCCGTACGTCGCGACACGCGATCTCCCAGCAGGCGCACCTTGATCTCCGTGAGCCGTTCGTGGAGCTCGAGGGCCCGGCGTTCGTCGAGATCACCGGCACGGACCTCGGCAAGGAGCAGCTCGAGGGTCCGGCTCCGCAGGGAGTTGGGTGCGACCAGCTGGTGGGACTCGTGCGGTGGGCACTCGTCGCGCGCGACCGACAGGAATGCGGCGGGGTCGATGGCGAAGCGGGTCACCCAACTGAGACTAGCGACGGGAGGCAGGCCCCAGGACCTGCTGCCGCTTCGCCGGGGGGTCAGACGAAACGCTGGAGGACGTCGAGCGACTCGGTCGGGACGCTGACCGCGATGCCCTGGCCGATGGCCTTGAGCCGCCAGCCGTCGGTGTTGTCGGGGTCGCGGAACATCTTGGCGAGCATGAACCCGGTGCGCGGCACGCCCTCGGTCAGCGTGAACCGGGCGATCTCCGCGGCGTCGCCCTCGTCGTCCTCCTCGACGAGCCGGCAGTAGGCGCTGTGCACGAACTCCAGGCTGTGGCCCTGGTAGCTGCTGACCAGGAACAGCATCGTGTCGACCTTGGGGTAGACCCGGACGAGGTCGATGGTGATCTGCTCGTCATCGCCCTCGCCGCGTCCGCTGATGTTGTCGCCCAGGTGGACCACGGACCCGTCGCGGGTCTCCAGGTGGTTGAAGAACGCTAGGTCGAAGAGCTGGTCGCCGGCGTACTGGATCGCGGACGCGTCGAGGTCGACGTCGGGGGTGTTGCTGCCGGACAGGGCGCCCGCGCCCGGCTTCTTGTCCCAGCCGAGGCCCATGGTCAGCTTGCCCAACGGCGCGCCGTCCGGTCGGATCAGCGCCATCTCGTCCCCACGCTTCAGCTCGATCACGCCTGCGAACCTACCCGCCGAGGTGGGAGTTCTCCCGGGCCGAGGTGGGAGTTCTCCGCTCCGGGCGCGGGAGAACTCCCACCTCGGCCCCGGACTTCTCCCACTTGGGCGGCTTGGCGCGGTAGTCAGGCTTCTGACAGGAAGGGGCTCGCATGCTGGCTCGTGTGGTGGCAGGCAGCAGGGAGGTGGCCCATCGCGGACCGCTTGCGGCCCGACGACCGGTCGTGGCCGCGGCGGCGGCGCTCCTGTCGGTGACCTTCCTGCTCACGGCCTGCGGCACCACGAGCTCGGCGTCGGCGGGGTCGACCACTGCCACTGCACCGGCGACCACGGGGGCCATCACATCCAGCCCGGCGACACCCCTGAGGGCCGCTCCGCCGTTCCGACACCGGATCCCGGGCATGCCACCCGTGATCGACAACGACGTCTACTCGCAGACCCGAGCCGGGATGCTGTCTCCACGAGTGCGGCATGATCCCGCCTACCTGTACGTTCCCGACTCTCAGGGGTCGACGGTCACAGTGATCAACCAACGGACCCACCGGATCGTGAGAGTCATCCCGGCGGGCTACCTGAGCCAGCACGTCGTCCCGTCCTACGACCTGCGGACCCTGATCACGAACTCGAGCTACGCCGACGAGCTGGTGGAGATCGACCCGCGCACCGCTCGCAGGACGCGAGTGATCCCGATGCCCCGCCGTACAACCTCTACTTCACCCCCGACGGCAAGACGGCCGTGGTGATGATCGAGCAGCACAACACCATCCGCTTCGCCGATGCCCGTACGTTCCGCACGATCAAGAACGTGAGGTATCCGGGGTGTCTCGGACCCAACCACGCCGACTTCTCCGGCAACGGCCGCTTCTTCGTGGTCACCTGCGAGTTCTCCGGCGAGCTGCTGAAGGTGAGCACGTTGGGTCGTCGGGTCGAAGGCGTCCTCCACCTCGACCCCCATCCCACCGCGCGGCACGCGGCACCGATGACCATGGGCCGCAGCGTCCCTCAGGACGTGCGGCTCTCCCCGGACGGGAGGACCTTCTACGTCGCGGACATGGGCACGAACGAGGTGCGCCTCATCGACGCCCGCACCTTCCGACAGCGCCGCACCATCGGGCTCCCGCGGATGCCGCACGGCCTGTACCCGAGCCGCAACGGGAAGGACCTCTACATCTCCGACCGAGGTGCCGGAAAGGTCAGCGTGCTCGACTTCGCCAGCAACCGGATCGTCGACACCTGGACGATCCCGGGAGGTGGCAGCCCGGACATGGGTGGGGTCTCCGCGGACGGAAGGACCTTGTGGCTCTCCGGACGCAATGACGGGGTCGTCTACGGCTTCGACACCAGGACCGGAAAGCTGATCGCGAAGATCCCGGTGGGCGGGAGCCCGCATGGGATCGCCGTCTGGCCGCAGCCCGGGCGCTACTCGTTGGGTCACACCGGGAACATGCGGTGAGGTGTCGCCTCCTCCTGTCGCTCGTGCTGCTGGGGCCGGCGCTGGCGGGGTGTGGCGGCCACTCGTCGGCTCCGGGGCCGACCGCAGCAGCGGCCACGCCCCCGGCGTTCGCCCCCTCCGCACGCGTCCGGCGTGACCTGCACGTAGCCGGCGTACGCCTGATGAAGTGGCGGCTCCCGTACCCGGTGGCACGGGCAGCGATGATCGAGACCGGACGTGACTCGCTGATCCTGGCCGGCGGACTCCTGACCGGCGACCGATCGACCGGCCGCGCGCTGCTCGTCCACCCGACGTCCGGACGCGCGAGGTCGCTGCCCTCGCTCGCGGTGCCGGTCCACGACACGGCCGGAGGCGTGGTGGGCGGGGCACCGACCCTGGTGGGAGGCGGAAACAGCACGGAGCAGTCGGTCGTGCAGTCCCTGAGTCATCGACGCTGGCTTCCGGTCGACAACCTGCCCACCTCTCGTTCCGACCTCGGCGTCGTGGAGTGGCGGGGCCACCCCTACGTGATGGGTGGCTACGACGGCGCAACCATGCCGAGGACGATCCTCCGACTCTCACCGCAGGGACGCCCACGTCCCGTGGGAAGCCTCCTCCAGGGCGTCCGGTACGCCGCCTCGGCGAGGATCCACTCGGATGCCTACGTGCTCGGCGGAGAGCGTGACGGTCGTGAGGTCGACGACATCCAGCGGGTCGACCTGAAGACCGGGCGCACCCGACCAGCCGGGCACCTCCCCGTGCCACTCGGCCACGCCACGGCCGTGACGGTCGGCGATCGCATCCTCCTCATGGGTGGACGGGTGACCCCCGATCGTCAGACCGGCGAGATGTGGTGGTACGACCCCGGCACCGGAAGCTTCCGACGTGCCGGACGGCTCCCCTTCCCGGTGAGCGACGCCGCTGTCGCCTCGCTCGGGCGACGCATCTGGCTCCTGGGTGGGGAGATCCCGAAGACGACAGACCGGGTGGTCGAGGTGACGCTCCGGTGACCGACGGTCCAGTCAGGTGACGGACAGGGTCGGGGGCCTACTACTGGTGACATGAGGACGGCTCCCATGAGGCCACATCCCCACAGCCGGGTGAGGGTTGCCCGGGGTGCCGCACGAGCCGCCGGGGCCTTCTCGCGCCGCGTGCGGGGTGGGTCGGGACTGGTGATCGGTGGCCGCGTCCTGCTGGCGGTCGAGCCGAGGGCGGTCGCCGAGCTGAGCCGCGGACGGGACATCACCCTGGTCAGCGGAACGAACGGAAAGAGCACGACGACTGCTCTCACCGTGGCCGCCCTCGGCCACCGGCCTCCGGTGGCGACGAACGGGGACGGCGCCAACACGGCTCACGCGCTGGCCGGTGTGCTGGGCTCGACCGACGCCGGGCGGTTGGTGCTCGAGGTGGACGAGGACTGGCTTCCGTGGACGATCCGGGAAACCTGTCCGCGGGCGGTCGTGCTCACGAACCTCTCGCGCGACCAGCTGACCCGCCACCACGAGGTCGCCACGGTGGCCGCTGCGTGGCGGAGCGGGCTGGCCGGCGTACCCCTGGTGATCGCCAATGCGGACGATCCCGCTGTCGTGTGGTCGGCGCTGGCCGGCTGCAAGCAGACGTGGGTGGCTGCCGGGGCACGCTGGACGGCCGACTCGCTGGTGTGTCCTGCGTGCGCCGGCCGGTGCGTCCGGTCGGGGTCCGACTGGGCGTGCCGCTCCTGCGATCTCCACAGACCCGACCCGGACTGGTGGCTCGAGGGCCAGGTGCTTCGCAACGCCACCACCGAGGTCCCGCTGGTGCTCAATCTCCCCGGACGGTTCAACGTCGCGAACGCGGCCCTGGCCGTCGCCGCGGCGCACCACACCGGGTCGGTGTCGGCCCCGGACGCGGCCGATCGGCTGGGCGCGGTCCAATCCGTCGCCGGCCGCTTCGAGCGGATCCGCTTCCGCGGGCACGACCTGCGGATCATGCTGGCCAAGAACCCCGCGGGGTGGGTGGAGCTGCTCGACCTGATGGCCGGGGAGCGCCATCCACTCGTGCTCGTGCTGAACGCGGAAGGCGTCGACGGGCGCGACTCGTCCTGGATCTACGACGTGTCGTTCGTCCCGTTGCGCGGGCGCACGGTCGTCGTACAAGGCCGTCGAGCCACCGATCTCCTGGTCCGGCTCGAGCACGACGGAGTCGCCGCGACGCACATGCCCGGTCCGCTGGCCGCGGCCTTGTGGGAGCTGCCTGCGGGCCGGGTCGACGTCGTGGGCAACTACACGGCCTTCCGCAGCACTGTTCGGGAGGTTCGTCGTGATTGACGAGATCGGCATCGTCCTGGTCTATCCGGAGCTGCTCGGCACCTACGGGGACCGCGGCAACGCCCTCGCGCTGATGCACCGAGCTGCCGGGCGCGGTGTGGTCTCACGCCTCATCCCGGCCGCCGTCGAGGAGCCCCTTCCGCGCTACGGCGACATCTACCTGCTCGGCGGCGGTGAGGACTCCGCGCAACGACTGGCTGCGCGCTCCCTGCTCGCCGACCATGCTGCCCACGCGATCCTCGGCAGCCGCCCCTGTCTCGCCGTCTGTGCCGGGTTCCAGATCCTGGCGCAACAGTTCGAGGACGCCGACGGGCGGCCGCAGCCGGGGCTCGGACTGCTCGACGTCACGTGCGGCCGGCTCGCCCTTCGTGCGGTGGGCGAGGTCGTCACCGAGCCGCTGAACCTGCCGGACGTGCCGACGCTGACGGGCTTCGAGAACCACCGAGGCACCGCGGTGCTCGGACCACAGGCCCGTCCACTCGGACGGGTGATCGCCGGGGTCGGCAACGGCGAGCACCGCTGGGACGGTGCCGTTCAAGGCGCCACATTGGCGACGTACCTGCACGGGCCGGTGCTGGTCAGGAACCCGGCGCTGGCCGATCACCTCCTTGCCTCGGCGATCGGCGAGCTGCCGCCCTATCGGGACGACGACGTGGAACGCCTGCGAACCGAACGCCTGGACGCCGCCGACCCACGGCGCCATCGGACCCGTCGGCTGCTGCTCGGCCGCTGGGCGGCGTGACGGCCGGGCTCCGAGGGACGGCGAGGTCACCCTCAGCCCCGGCTGCCTCGCCTGGTCACGTCGCCGTTCCGGTCACCCAGTGATCGGCCAGGGGCCCGACCGCAAGCCCGTCCGAGGTCCATCGGTCGAGCAGCCGATAGCTGGCGGTCAGGGTGTCGGTCCACGAGCCAGGAGCCGACATGCGATCGGAGTCGTGCAGCAGGACCGTGCCTCCCGGGCGTGTCTGCTTCAGGACGGTGGCCTCGATGCTGTCCGCCGTCGCCGCGCTTCGCCAGTCGCGTCCCCACGCCGACCAGAGCACGAGGTGCAGGCCCGCCGCTGTGGCACCGGCCACGGCCCGCCGCGTCAGCCAACCGTACGGCGGTCGGTACCAGCGGACCGACGCGTCGGTGAGGCTTTCGACCAGCCCTCGTGTCCGCGCGATCTCCTCGCCCATCCGATCCGGGCCCCTCAGGACCGTCGGGGTGTGGTCCCACCCGTGGATGCCGATCTCATGCCCCTGCGCGACCATCTCGCGAAGAAGTCCACCGTCCGCGATGTGCTTCCCGATCACGAAGAAGGTCGCTCGAACATGAAACCTGGCGAGGAGCTCCAGGAAGTGTGGTGTCGAGGCGGGATCGGGGCCGTCGTCATAGGTCAGCGCAACATGTGCGGCATCGGAGATTCCCGAGAGGTCTGGAGTCAGCACGGCGGGTGTGAGCCGCCGTCGAACGACCCCGACCGAGGCCAAGGTGGGCACGGGCGGGCAGGTCGCGGGACCCGGCGGGTCCGACGGGCTCCTCGGCCGGGTCATGCGGCCGCCACGGGTCCGAGTGAGCGGCCGCCCGGAAGCAGGTCGGTGATCGTGGCCAGGCAGTCGTCGGCCAGGTCAGGCAGCCCACGGCACCGACCGCCCGTCAGAGCCTCGCTCAGGGCCGCCGTCAGCTGTGGTACGTCCTCCACATAGGGCACCAGTCCGGCCTGGTCGAGGCCGAGCGCGTTCGTGAGCCCGTGCCCGGGGATGGGGCGATAGGTCAGGGTCGGCGTCTTGACCGCCAACGCTTCCAGCGAGCTCATGCCCCCGGCGTTCTGGATCACGCAGTCGGCATTCGCCATCAGCGCCCGGAGGTCCGATCGCCATCCCAGAGCGATCGCTCCGGGGAGCTTCGCGAGCCGGCGAAGGAGCCTGTCGTTGTGCCCACAGGCGACGACGGGGGTCATCAGGCCCGTGGAGAGCACGTCCGTGGCCGTGTGCTCCAGCTGACCGATCCCGTGCGACCCCCCGACGATCAGGGCAACGGGACGGTCTGCGGGCCACGGAGGGGACCAGTCGCCGTGGATCGCGGGCCCGGCGACGCTGGGGACGACGGGGTTGACCACCACGACCGGGGCGCCCAGGGCGCGAACCTGCGCAGCCGCCACCTCATGGATGGCCAGGTGGAGGTCGATGCCCGCGCTGACCCAGAAGCGATGGACCGATGCGTCGGTGAGATAGGTGACCACGGGGGCGTCCAACTGCCCGCCTGCCCTGGCCGAGCCCAGAACCTGGCTGGCGAAGGGGTGCGTCGAGATGACAAGGTCCGCACGGGAGACCTCCCGAACCGCGCGTGCGCCCAACAGGGTCAGCAACGAGCGCCCCGTGCGGCTTGCGCGGTTGTCCGCGTCGAGCCGGGTGTACGTGGCCCGCCAGGTGGCCGGGAAGGTCTCCAGCTGTCGAAAGTAGGCCCAGCGCAGAATCTGTCCGGCCCGACAGGCCAGGAGACCCGCGATGTCGTGCTCGATCACGTGTACCCCGGTGCCGAGGACTCGCGTGGCCAGTTCCCGCGCGACGGCGTCATGTCCGGCGCCGTAGCTGCCTGACACCACCGCGACGGTGGGCCGTGAGTCCGGTTGCATGGCCGAACTGTCGCGGATCCTGCATGCACCTAACCTGACCGGCGAGACCGAGGGTGCCCGGTCAGGTCATCGGCAGGCGACGACATGCACGGTGGGCGCCATGAACGATCAGGTTCGCATCCACGTACCGACGCATCCATCGCCTCACTGCTGCACCAGGACCTCGCACATCGTTGTACACACCGTGGTGTCCCCGTGACGACCATCAGCGCGATCTGAGCCGGCACCCCTGAACGTCGGGCCGAGCGGAGGATGGGGGAGGACGTCCGTCCTCGCCGGATCGCTCGCGGTTGCTTCCGGCTGCCGTTCGTGCACGACCGGCCCTACACCGACGAGGGCGGCCTGCTGCGACTGCACGAGCTGGTCAGGTCGGCATTGCTGAGCGGGCTGGTACTGCTGCTCGTCGTGGCCCTTGCGCCGCTGCTGCGTCGTGGTCGTCGCGACGCGGTGACGGTGGCCGCGGCGGCCATGCTCGTCACCGCCGTCGTCGGTGTTGTCGGAGGTGGGTACTACTGGACGCACCAACCTGATCGGCGTGGAGCCTGCGACCTGTGTGCTGGTCGGGCGCGTGGCCGGCGCCGTCTCGCGGCCGTTCCTGCTCGGCGTCGTCGTAGCCGTCGCCGCGAGCCCGAGCGTCACTGGCGCCGAGGTGGCGATCGCCGCGACCCACGGGGACCGAGCGGAACCAGCGAGGTCGGCTCGCTGAGCGCCTGGCTCGACGCGGCACGGTGCCCGGGGGACAGCGCTGTCGTCCTGTGCGGCGAGGCTTCGGTCTTCGAGACGACGAAGCTCCGCCCGGCCTACCCCTATCTGTGGACGCTGCCCCAACGCATCCTCGATCCGCATCTCACGCACTTGGTGCACACCCTGGATCGCAGGCGGGCTCCCACGTTCGTGGTGGTCCGCTCGTCCCTGGACTCGTGGCGACAGGACCCCCACGGCCGTCTCCGGGGCATCCTGGACCGGCGCTACCGGCTCGTCGCGGATATCGGCGGCGACTTGGTCTACCTCCGACGGGGTGAACCGCGATCCACCACGGGCGCCCGCCTCTGCACCCGCGCAGCATCAGGTGCCGACACGCCCGTCCGTCGTCATCCGGCGCAGCGGAACCCGCAGGTCGAACCGACCGCCCGGACCCGGTCTCGCCACCAGGTCGGCTCCTACCGCGCGGGCCATCCGCCGCGCCAGTGGAAGGCCGAGCCCTGACCCGTCCGGGCGTGTTGAGTGCCCCGGTTCGAAGACCGCCTCCAGCTGGTCGGCCGATACGCCCCGACCCTCGTCCACGACGCTCACCACGACGTGGCCCGGCTCACGGGTGACCTCGAGGCGCACCTCGCCGGCTCCGTGACGCTCCGCGTTCTCGATCAGCGGCTGCATGGCCGCAACCAGCAACGGGGTCGGAGCCGACACGAGCAGGTGGTCGAGATCGGTCGGCGGCTGGTCGAGGGCAGCCATCAGGTCCCCGACCCGCGAGACCTGTCGGTGGTCGGTGTGCGCCCGGGCGACCGCGAGCATGGTGTCGATCGCCGAACGCATGCGCAACGCGGCGTCGCGGATCGCGTCGAGGGCCGCCACCTGCTCGCCGGCTGCAGCGTCACGTCCCAGGTCGGCTTCGGCCAGCACGATCGCGAGTGGGGTGCGGAGCTCGTGGGCGATCTCGTCGGTGAGCTGACGCTCGGTCGACAGGGCATCCGCGATCCGGTCCAGCATCGAGTCCAGGGTCCGCCCGAGGTGGGCGATCTCGTCACCCGACGGCCCTGGGTTGAACCGTGCCCCCAGGTCGTGCTCCCGCCACTCGTCAGCCGTGTCGGCCATGGCTCGGACACGCCGGAGCGAGCGGCGTGCGGCGATCCAGGCAGCCGTGGTGGCCAGGACCACGGTGGCCGCTGCCAGTGCGAGCGTCAGCCACAGAGAGTGCCGCTCCGACCCTTCGTAGGGGCCGAGGTCCTCGGTGACGACGACCGTGGCGACTCGTACGCCGTTTCGGACGACCGGTTGGGCGAGCAGGGCCAGGTCCTCGTCGGCGACTCGGCGGACCTTGGTCGATGACGCGAGCGCATGGACGTCGTCGCTGTAGCGGTCGTTCGACTCCGGGAGCCGTCCTGCCACGAGGTTGCCGTCGACGTCGAAGATCCAGGAGCTCTGCTGGAGCAGGGTCGATCCCTGTTCCCGCACCTCGATCCCGGTCGCGGTCGCCCGGACGGAGGTGGATGCCGCTGCTGCACGGTCGGCCAGCCGGGCGCGCACGGTGGCCTGGTTCGTCTGCGCGAGAAGGACCTGGACACCGGCAACCAGAAGGGCCGAGGTCAGGGTGGCTACCAGGAGCGACGTGATCGCCAAGCGGGCCGGAAGGGAGTGGACCATCATTGCCAGCGGTAGCCGACACCCCGCAGCGTGGTGATCGCACCGCCGCCCACGTCGTCGAGCTTCCGCCGGAGCCTCCGCACGTAGGAGTCGAGCGTGTTGTCGCTGACCAGACCCCCCATCGGCCACGCTGCCGCGACGAGCGCGCGTCGGCGTACCACCTGCCCTCGATCTCTCATGAGACGCCCCAGCAGGCGGAACTCCGTCGGAGTGAGGGCCACCTCGCGGGTCCCGAGCGTGAGCGCGTGCCGCGCACTGTCCAGCAGGGGTTGGTCCGTGGTGACCGGAGAGACGGGGGTGCTTCGTCGCAGCAGCGCCGCCACGCGCACCCGGAGCTCCTCTAGCTCGAACGGCTTGCTGAGGTAGTCGTCGCCGCCGGCCTCGAACCCCGCGACCTTGTCGTGCAGTCCGTCGCGGGCGGTCAGGAACAGGACCGGAGCATCGATGCCGCCCGCCCGGAGGGCCAGGCAGAGATCGCGGCCGTCCCCGTCCGGAAGTCCGATGTCCAGGATCAGCAAGGAGAGTGGCGTCGCCCGGAACGCACCCATCGCCGCCGCGGCCGATGAGACCGCTACCACTTCGTGCCCGGCGTTGCGCAGCGCCCGGGTGAGCACCGACCGCAGGCCGGGCTCGTCCTCACAGACACCGACGACCGCCATGGACCCGACCCTATTCGGCGGTCGTCAACCTTGCGCCGAGGAGTGCCTCGAGCGTCGCGATCTCGTCGGCCTCGTCTGCCGACTTGTCGTCTCGGTACCGAACTACGCGGGCGAAGCGGAGGGCCAGCCCCCCTGGGTAGCGACTCGACCTCTGCACGCCGTCGAAGGCGATCTCGACGACCTGCTCCGGCCGGACGTGGACCACGTGTCGGTCGCGGTGAGTCTCCAGCTCGAGGAAGCGTCGGGTCTGCCAGGCCAGCATCTCGTCCGTCATTCCCTTGAACGTCTTGCCGAGCATCGTGAAGGTGCCGTCGGGGTTGCGGGCGCCGAGGTGGATGTTGGACAGCCAGCCGTCGCGACGGCCGCTGCCCCACTCGACCGCGAGCACCACCAGGTCGAGGGTGTGGACCGGCTTGACCTTGACCCAGCCGGAGCCGCGACGGCCGGCGGCGTACCCGATCGAGAGGCTCTTCACGACGACGCCCTCGTGGCCGCGGGCGAGGGCGTCGCGGGCGAACGCCTCGGCGGCGGCGGAGTCGTCGGTGACCAGGCGAGACACGCGATGGTCCTCGGGGACGAGGGAGTCGAGGACGTGGAGCCGCTCGGCGCCGCCGGCGTCGAGCAGGTCGCGGCCGTCGGCGTGGAGGATGTCGAAGAAGTACGGCGTCACCGCGATGCCCGCGCTCGTGGCGGTGCGCGACGCGGTCTCCTGGAAGGGGCGCGGCCTGCCGTCGTCGTCCATCGCGATCACCTCGCCGTCGAGGACGAGGTCGTGGCCGGGGAGGGCGCGGACGAACCGGACGACCTCGGGCAGGCGCTCGGTGATGTCGTCGAGACTCCTGGTCGCGACCACGATCTCGTCACCTCGCCGGTGCACCTGGATCCGGATTCCGTCGAGCTTGGTGTCGACCGCGACCGGGGTGCCGGGCCCGGCACCGGCCTTGGCCATCGCGGCCGCGACGTCGGGCGCGGTCGAGGCGAGCATGGGCAGGACCGGCCTTCCCACCTCGAGCCCGATCTCGGCGAGCGCGCCCTCGCCGCCGGTCATCGCGGCGAGCACGATCGGGACCGTGCCTCCGGCGAGCATCGCGGCGCGGCGTACGGCGGTGAGCTTCACGCCCCAGGCGGACGCGATCGCCTCCTGGACCAGCGAGTCGAGGGCGCCTTGGCGGACATTGCCGGTCATCACCCCCCGTAGCCAGTGCTGCTCGTCGGCGGTCAGGCGCGCGAACAGCTCGTGTACGCCGGCGGCCCGCAGGTCCGCGGACCCCGGCCCCGACGTCGTCGCGAGTCGGCCCAGCGCGTCGTGGACCTCGAGCACCGTGATCGACGGCTCGCCCGCCGGCTCGGGCAGGGCGCTGAGGCCTCGCCAGCCGACGCCGGTGCGTCGCTGCAGGATCGTGCCGGCGACGTACGCCGTGACGATGGGAAGCTCGTCGACGCCGGCCAGGCGAAGGCGCTCGGCGATCGCGGCGATCTTGGCCTTGCGGGATCGGGTGGCCGCGACGGCGCCCGACGTCTCCACCAGGTCGTTCAGCAACATGGCAGCCATCCTTGCGGAGCCCACCGACGCCCTGGGACGTCATACGGACGGAGCCCTCTATGGCTCTGACCGGATGACGTTGCGGTCACTCGCCGATCAGGGTGCGCACCTCGTAGAGCTCGGGGAAGAAGGTCAGGTCGAGGGCACGGCGCAGGA
>Ga0070683_100003939_pt1 | contig 12144 bp, 6 predicted proteins | sample KBSC713LmetaG_FD_64662 | JGI IMG/M metagenome (GOLD analysis project Ga0070683, IMG submission 64662) | Corn rhizosphere microbial communities from Kellogg Biological Station, Michigan, USA - KBS C7.1-3L metaG | ecosystem: Host-associated > Plants > Roots > Rhizosphere ...
CTGCGCTGAAGCGGTGGGTGGCTATGATGCGACGCTCGCTTCCCGAGGAGCCCTTTGCTGTGAAGATTTGAAGTTCAACCTGGATATCGCCGAGTGCTGCGATTTCGATCTCGTCCCAGAATTCCTGTTTTCGTACCGCGTCCGTGCCGGAAGCATGTCGACCAATATCGATGCCATGTTGAGCTCCCGCAAGGTGGTGATCGAGGAGGCGCGAGCGCGCCATCCTGAATTGCCCAACAAGCTCTTTCGGTGGGCGAGCGCACATCAAGACCGGGAGTACGGTCTGGCTCACCTCAGCGACCGGCACTTTTTGACCGGAGCGCGGCTACTTCTCACGGCGCTGAGGGAAGATCCGTTCGCTACACTACGGCTGAGCGCGATACGTGCCTTTGCGCGCCTCCCGGTGTCAAGCGGATTTGGTGCGCTCGCGAGAGCGAAGCTCCGAAACAGCGACGGGGGTGGAGTGCTCGGTCGCAAATTCCTTGAGGTTGATCCGACTGCCTTTTGCGGACGCCCAAGGGCAACCTGGAGCCGCAGGAGACTCGCTTACATTACTGAGCTCCCCGTGGAGCGCCGCGCCGCAATCCTGCGCACGACCGGCTCAGCCTAGGTCCTTTCGCAAGGGGCTCAGGGCGCATTTCGACGCGCGCTGCGCAATCGGGCAGGCAGCACTGGATCCAGGAATGGCTGCCATTCGGTACCGTGCTTCGGCGCGGCCAACTCCAGTACCGGCGACCGGGCTCTCTCAACGACCGTCACGAAGGGATAGAAGTGGATTGAATCGACGGCCGACTGAAACGGCTTTGTTTTGTAGGATACCCGACCTTCACCGCTGCAGACATCCGACTCGGCGCCTTTGTAGGCGTTGAGCTGGTGCACCATGCCAGTCAAATAGGAGATGAATGGGTTAAAGGCCTTGGTTACGTCTTCGCAGACATAAACTCCGCCCGGCCTCAGATGGGGGAGCAGTTCCTCAAGGCTGACGATTTGTTGTTCGGGCTCATGTCCGCCGTCATCGATGACAAGATCAAGGATCGGCACTTCCGTTCGAAACCGGCTCCAGAATTTTCGATCGGCCTGATCGCCGATGAACACTTTGATCATGCTGCTCTCGTAGCTCTTGCACGCTTGCTCGATGTCAACGCCATAAATGTGTGCTTTGGAGCCAAAATAGTCGCACCACATTTCGAGGCTGCCGCCGCTGTATATGCCAATTTCAAGCACGTGGGTTTCGCGATCTCGGAAACGGCTGAAGTGTCGATGGTAGACGTCAAAATAGTGATCCCACTTCCAAATGCCGCGACCCTGCCGATGGCGGTTGAAGAAATCGCGCAGAGGGTTTGCTCGCTCGGAAATCTCCTGCTCCGTGTTCGAAGCCGGCCAATTCCGATTGCTCCTGTAACCGCGAATCGTGGAGGGGGCGGCAAGAAAAGCAGCGCGTAGCCCCGACCGGATAGAGTGCAGGCGGAGCCGAGTTCGGTTAAGCATTGCGATCTCCTCTCTTGCTCAGCGTCGGTTCTGAAACTGACGATGTTCTTGCGAGCGGCGTGTGTCATGACAGCGGCGGCGCAGAGCAAATGTGGTCGCGCTTGGATGGCGGCCGCCGCTGCTCGCATCATAGCAGCAAGGCCTTCCAGTTTCACAGGATTAGGACGCTCTGGCTGGCATCGCACCGCTGCGGTCACACTTACCAGCCGCCTGACACGTTCCCGATCGGCACGAGCCGCGCATGGCCAATCTCTGGAACAATTTGCTCTCGCGCCCTAAGGCGCCCCAGCGGTAGACTTGGCGACTTGGAGCGCTTGGTGATCCTGCATTTCGATTCTGACAGCGTACGCCATGGAACGCTCGATCGTTCGCTTCGTTTGGAAAGCGATGATGACATCGGCAATTGAACGGATCCGGCAGCTCGTTGCCCATGACACGAGAGACCTGATCTGGCTGGCCTACGTGATGGGCATTGCGCCGTGGGTGCATCGCGCGGCCGGACCAATGCACCTGCTGCGGCGCTGGCAAGTCCGTCGTCGCCGACAGCGGGATTTCGCCCAGCGGATGGTGCAACTGCGCGCCCGGATCGGGCAACGACGTTTCGCGCAGGACGGCAACCGTGTCGCGTTGGCGCAACTATGCCCGGAATTGGATGAGACCTGCCGCGAGATAAGGCGTCCCAGCGAGGAGATCACTCTCGCCAACATCGACCAGGATGGTCTTCTCCTCGCACGATACGAACAGCTCTGGCCGGCGCCTCGCGTGGCGGCGGACGCGTTTCTGCCACGGAGCCGCTTCGAGCTTGTGGTCGTGGACCATGACGGCTGGATCGGAGTGCGCAAAGACTTCCGCGGAAACAGAATTGCTTTCGTGAACGAACTGGAGGCGGCTCTCGACCTCGCAGCAGCTGGCTGCCACATTCCGGCGATCTTGGGCGTAGATTTTGAGCGGCCCTCGATCACCTTTGCTTACATCAATGGGGCTGTCGTACGCGAGGCACTTGCCCAAGCGGGAGCACCAATGCGGGATCGGGACGTGCGGCCAGACCGCGCTGCCCTTAGCGACCGTAGGATCCAGCGAGAGCGACGAGAAGCCGGAAGAGCGCTGGTTGGTACGGTCTTGGAGCCCGAGACCATCGCGCGCATCGGCCAAACCATGCTCGAGATCCATCGTGCTGGCTACACCGTGGAGGACGTAAAGTATGGCAACATCATCATCGAAGTGACCAAAACGCCATACTTCGTCGATTGCGAGCGGGCGTTGCCGTTGCGTCAGTTCTCCCGCACAACTGCGACCTATCTCCGCGATCGCGACGCCGACCAGCTCAACCAGCTTTTTGGCACAGATCTACTCACAGCGAAGGTGCTGCGAAAGTTCGGGCTGCCTGCCGATACTGCTATTTACTCGCCATTCTATGCGGGTGCCGGAATCTGGTGGGGGAGGATTTGGAATCCAGATCTCGGAATTCTCCGTTGGCGCCATATCCTGGCCGACCACCTGCCGGTTTTACGAGGCGGACGAATCCTCGATCTTGGGGCGAACAACGGCTTCAACGCCTTGCAGATGCTTCGCGCAGGCGCGAATGAGGTTATTGGGGTGGAGATCGATACTGGCGCCATCAAGCAGGGCTTGTTCGTGAAGCGCGTTTTCGAGTGGGCGGACAATACCGAGTACCGCTTCTCGTACATTCACGGCTCGCACGCCGACATCGGCTCGATGAACCTCGGCCGGTTCGATCTGGTTACCGCATTCTGCACGCTGTACTATTTGAGCAGCGCGGCAATGAGCAAGACCGTTTCCGACTTGGCACAGCTCACAGATATCTTGGTCCTGCAATGCAACAATGAGCGCTCAATCGAACGCCGTGATCCTGAGACCTACACGAAGGCATCGCTTTCGTTCAACATCGAGTTGCTGCGAAACAATGGCTTCCCGAACGTCACGGTGATCGAACGGCGTGGGTCGAACCGTCCGCTGATAGTCGCTCGAACCCGATAACGCCAGCGTGTTGCCTCGGTGTGCCACAGATGCAAAGCTTCTCTCTTGTCTCAGACACCGCGTCACGGTGGGTTGTCGTCGCCTGCTTAACATTCGATTTTCAGGATGCGTCGGCGATTCCAGATCAAGAATGGGACACCTGAGAATAGCGCGCGCAGCGCTCTCGTGTTCTGGAACAATCCGTTGATGGAGGTACGCGGCAGTGCGTGCGGGTGGGTGGCGTGGTCGGAAAAGACGTGGGCTGGCCGCGAAGTTATGGCGGTCACATATCCTGCTTGTCGCGCGAGGCGGAATTCGCGTGGGCCGACTGCGCTTGCATCGCCGAACGGATAGGCCAGATGGCGAACCGGTCGTCCGAGACGCCGCTCAAGCAGCGCCTTGCTCTCGGCGATCTCGCGCATGGCGGTGGTTCCGTCGCACTTCGCCAAGATTGGGTGGGAAAGCGTATGCGCACCAATCAAAACGTCTGGCTCGCGCACCAGAGTTTGAAGCTCGTCCCAACCGAGGCAGAGGGTCGCAGCCAACAGGCGCACGTCCACGCCCGCTTGCGCGGCAAGATCCGCCGTCACGGCCCGCAACCGCTCCTCTGGCCCGGCGCGCAGGTGCCAGTAGATGGCTTCGAAGGCGGCTCCTTTCTCGACCATCGTGCGGCTTGGCAGATCCCGCAGCTCCCCGTTACCGCGGAGCACGACACGGTCGAGCCGAGCGATCGCTTGCTCAAGTTCCAGCCACCAGAGGCGGCCACGGCCATCGGCGAAATCCGTCGTGACGAACAGCGTCCACGGTGCATTGTGCCGCCTTAACACCGGCCAAGCATGTTCGACGTTGTCACGATAGCCATCGTCGAAAGTCAATGCCGCAAACGGCCGCCCGGCCGCAGCACCTGGTCGTGCCCGGTCGAGAACGGCATCGAGGGGAATGATGTCGAAGCCCTCCTGCCGCAGTTCGGTCAGGACCAGGTCCAGAAATTCAGGCGTGATCTCGAGACCCCGGTTCGGCGCGAACTCGCGCGGCCGCCAGGGCCGGACATGATGAAACATCAGGATTACACCCTGGCCCTGGGCGAGGAAGCGAAGCCAGCGATCGGCGCCGATGGCAGCTAGGGTTCCAAAGCCGGAATTGAACGCCCTGTGTTTGAGGCTCAAAGAGCCCGGCTTGCCCTCGCGCCCATGCGACTGAAGTGTTGAGTAGACTCTTGTGGTTTCCGCGGCCACGACATCCCAATTGTATTGCTGAAGGGCTTTGTCGCGATCGACGCGATACACCTCATGATCCCGCGAAATCTTGCGCCGCAGATCATCAACATCGCCCACCCTGAAATAGTTTTCCGTGCAAAAGCCCAAGTCGCGGTTGGGTTCTATATCGCTGAGCAAAATCGGGGTCCCGGCGGCAACAGCCTCTAGTGCAGCGATCGAAAGTCCTTCGTTGTAGGAAGGAAGCACAAATAACGACGCGCTTTGGAGGAGGATTTGCAGCCTGTCGTGGGATACGAACCCGGTAAACACGATCCTGTCACTTGCTTGTTGAAGGAGCCGCTTCGAATACTCGTCCCTGTGATCCGCGTCGCCAACGATCAGGAGCTTGCAATCGAGATCGGCCATCCTGAAGGCGCGGCACAAGTCGTGAAACCCTTTTTCCGGAACGAGCCGACCTATCGAGATGATGTACTTGTTCTTGTCGAGACCATACGTGGCGAGGACATCGTTGCTGCGGAACGCCGCAGATTTCGCCGTGTTGATGTGAGTCGCGCCGTTCGGAATGAAGCATATCTTGGCCGCGGCCTTCGGAAAGCGCTGCTTCAAGTCGGTCGCGAGGCATTGAGATACGACTATCACTCTTTCTCCGAACGTGACAGCGCACAGCTCTCCAATTCGCAGGATGAACCTCGCGATGCGATTCCATTTATGATGTTCGTAATTCTTCGAATGATACGTGACGACAACCCTCATGCCGAGGGCTCTTGCAACCGGCGCCGTCAGGGCAGGGCCGATGCTATGAAGATGAATCAATTCTGCATGTAAGACGAATCGGGCATATAGTACGCCAAAGATTGTGTTGGTGATGGTTTCAAGGTGCTTGCCACGGGCATGCGGCAACGAGACGATGCGTAGCCCTTGATATTCGGAGACTTCCTCGGGCAAATACCCCTTGCGTCCGATGATAGTGAACGAGTCATCTGGATGTAGTCCTTTCATGAGGGGGAACAATTGCTCGCAATGGGTTTCCACCCCGCCCATGACGTGGGGCAGGCCTCGCAGGCCCAAAACGCATATTTTCATGGCGACCTCCCACTTCTCCGCGACGGGTCGCATACCATCCTCTTCGACGCCTCGGACGGCGCGAACCTTGATCGCAGTCTTGACCACAGCAGGCTCGCCTCCTTGAGGCGGTTGACTCGGTCAGCTCGGTTCAAGGCCCTCCAATTTTTTTCGTCAGAAGGCGTTCCGCGTTCGGCAGATCTCCAGCACCGTCCAGAAGAGAATCCGAAGGTCGAGCCAGAAGCTCCAGTTGGTCGCGTACCAGAGGTCTAGTTCGACCCGCTGCCTCATTTTGTCGACCGTCGGCGTCTCGCCACGAAATCCATTGACCTGAGCCCATCCGGTAATCCCGGGTTTGACATGATGGCGATACGGATAATTCGAGATCAGCCGGCTAAACTGGACGTCGTGTGCAAGCGCATGCGGCCTGGGTCCGACGAGCGACATGTCACCACGCAGGACATTGATGAGTTGCGGCAACTCGTCCACACTGGACCGGCGCAGCCAACGGCCCATGCGCGTCAGGCGGTGATCATTTGGAGTGGCCTGGATGATCGTCGGGCCATCTTCCATCACACGCATCGTGCGGAACTTCAGGATGTGGAAAGCCCGTCCATTGAAACCGCCGCGCGTTTGCTTGAAGAGAACCGGACCCGGCGACTCGATCCACACGGCGAATAAGATCGCCAGCAGCAACGGCGCGATCGCCAGGAGACCGGCCGTCGCCGCGGCTATGTCGAACGCTCGCTTTGCCGCCCGCTCGCCTGCCGTCAAAGGCGGCCGCTGAAGCTCAAAGCTTACCGCTCCGCCCAGACTTCGCTGCGGATGCTGCAGGATCTCGCGCGCTGTCGCATCGGCGATCAGGCGCACGGGAACCGGAAGGACGCGCAGCTCGGCGAGCACCTGTTTCATGTCGGACCAGCGATCCCAATCCATCGCAAGATGAATTTCGCTGATGATGTTCGCTCCGCGGGCAGCACCCACAAGGTTTGCAAGCACGTGTCGGATGCCTTCCGGATCGGGCGGGAGCACGTAGGTCCCTACAACATCATAGGCGCGCAGCGCCTCGTCACTCGCAGTTGTGTCTTTCGACTCTCGGGTGATCAGGACGATCTTGGACCGCTTGAGCCAGCCTTTTTGAAGGATGGCTAGCATCGTGCGCTTGACCAGAAGCCGCTGGCCGAGGATGAGCAATGGCGCAGTTATCGCGAGCGACAGGATCGAGCCGCGCGACAGCCCCTCACTGATCTTCAGTGTGAAGCTGACGCCGAGCAGGAACAGAACAACGCTGCTCCAGACCAATATGATCGGCGAAACCTGCGAGCGAACCGACACCAAACTGTCGGGAGTATAGAGGTTTTTGAGCTTCAACAATGCGGCGGTCAAAGCGGCCAAAATCGCGCCTACGCCGAAAAATTCCGCAACGCTTCCAACTCGACCGTAGGCAAGCCAATGGTAAGCGCTTCCCGTCGCCATGCTCGCGAAAACGATTGCGCACACGTCGGAAAGCGCCGCGAGAATTCCAAAATCCTCATAGCTCAGCCGCAAGTGGCCCGCCACATTGGACTCCGGCTGGTATCGAGTCTCGGAATTGGCGAGAGGAGCCTTCATGGCTCGCACTCATGGAGAAAGACGTACGCTACGGACATCACTCTCGCCTCACGGTTTACGCGCGTCTACGATGCCCAACCCCCGCTTCTTTCGGATTCGTGACCGTCGCTGCGTCGGTCTTCCCTATTTGCGTCCAACAACTTGCATGGAAGAGGATCTCTTCCGCTTCCGGCGGCAGTACGTAGGTCTCTACAACATCATACGCGTGAAGCGCCTCGTCATTTGCAGTTGTGCGTTTTAGATCTCGGGTAATCAAGACGATCTTGAAGCGCTTGATCCAGCCTTTTTGGTGGATCTGGCAAACTTCAGTCTGTGATTGCTGACGGTACTCAACCGCAGTTTGGTCATTGCCTAGATGCGGCCAACAACTTTCATCCAAATGAATGCCTTCCGCTTCCGGCGGCAGCAAGTAGGTCTCTACGACATCATACGCGCGAAGCGCCTCGTCACGTGCAATTATGCTTGTCACATCTCGAGCAACCAGGACGATCTTGTAACGCTTGAACCAGCCTTTTCGGAAGATGGCTAGCATCGTGCGTTTGAGCAGGAACCGCTGACCGAGGATGATGAGTGGCGCAGTTATCGCAAACGACAGGATCGAGCCGCGCGACAGCCCCTCGTTGATCTTCAGTGTGAAGCTCACACCGAGCAGGAAAAAAGCAATACAGATCCAGATGAATATGATAGGCGCAACCTGCGAACGAACCGATAGCAAGCTGTCTGAAGTGCAGAGGCCCCTAAGCTTGATCAATGGGGCCGTTAAAGCGGCTGAAATCGCGCCCACAATCAAAAATTCCGCAACGCTTCCAACTCGACCATAGGCAAGCCAACGGTAAGCGCTCCCCGTTACCATGCTCGCGACGACGATTGCGCACACGTCGGAAAGCACTGCGAGACCGCCGAAATCGTCGTAGCTGAGCGGCAGGTGCCGCGCCGCATCGGCCCTTGAAACCGGGTGGTATCGAACCTGGGAGCTCGCGGAGCTCGCGGGCGAAGCCTTCAAAGCCCGCACCCAGTGGGAAAGGCGCACACTAGTCATCAGGCGCTCGCGCGTTACGCGCGCCTACGGTGCCCTGTCCCGGTTTTTCTGGTTCATGACCGCAACTGGCGGTCGCGATGCAAGTTCATCGTGCAAAATTCAACGGAGCAACTGGCAACGGACGCACGAGCGTCACTCCGCTGACTCTCAACAATTGTCGGATGGAAAATCGATTGGGAGGCAATCGCGTCGTCACAAAAATCGCGTTGTCACAACCTCAGTCGTTCAGTGAGCCTTTAACATAAATCATGTCACAAAGCTTTAACAAAAATAAAGTGGCGTTGTCACAAAACATTTCAGAGCTGGCGCCGTCCGCTTTGCAATCAACCAAGCAACAGCAATGCAATTGGAACTGTGACGGGACCTGAAGGTTGTCGCAAAACGATGGGTTCCATGTTCTCCGTTATGGAAGTCACGGCCGGGTTGCACTCGCTGGTTTTCGCTTCGTCGCATGCTTGGCGCGCATTCTTCGTTTGTCGTTATGAGCTTGCGGCGCGCGGGGTACGCCCGACCGAGGCCTCTTCGAAAAGTTCCAATGTCGGCTAGTTGGCTTTGGAGATGTGATTGATGCCGGAAGCCGGTTGCAGAGGATCACTCAACAACCGATATTGTTCTTGACACCCGGTGTTCCACAGGGGGGTCGCTGCTATGACACTTCTTCGATCGGCTCCCTTTACCAAGGGTGGTGCCAGAAGTGCGTTGTTTTTTTGTGCGCTCCTCAGTTGGAGCATTCCAGCCAAGGCCGAATACCGTATCGAAGCCGGAGACACACTCGAAATAGCTATCGCAGGAATGCCGGATTGGCGACAGCGTGTCGAGGTCCAGTTGGACGGCAGTATCTCGTACCCGTTGCTCGGTACTCTTGTCGTAGCCGGTCTTTCGCCGTCGGAAGTTCGGACTAAAATTCAAGGCATCCTTTCAACAAAGGTCTTTCGACAGACCACATCGGAGGGACGCGAACGCGTCGGGATGCTGGACGCCGATCAGGTCACCGCAAACGTCGTGGAATATCGGCCGATATATGTCAACGGCGACGTATCCAAACCGGGCGTTCAAACCTATCATCCGCTCATGACCGTGCGCCAAACCGTTGCACTGTGCGGCGGCTACGAGATCATGCGCTTCAGAATGAATAACCCGTTTCTCGAATCGGCCGACTTCCGAAGCGATTATGAGTCGCTCTGGACGGAATTCGCCAAGGAAAAGGTGCGCATTTGGCGGATAAGAGCTGAGCTAGGAGAAGGGGACAATCTCGATCAGAAGGTTTTAAAGGATGTACCGCTACCTGCGTCCACAATCTCGCAGATCACACGCGTGGAGGCCGAACAACTGAAGAGCCGCCAAGAGGACTATCTGCACGAGAAGGAATTTCTTCGACGCACCATCAAGCAGGCTGAAGAGCACATCGGGGTCCTGTCGGAATCGATGACGACGGAGGAAGAGGGGGTACAAGCCGACATGCAGGATCTACGAAGGGTAACCGATTTGTTCGGCAGGGGTGCTGTGGCCATCACGCGCATAACGGACGCCCGCCGAGCGCTGTTGTGGTCTTCAACTCTGAAATTGCAGACCACTGCGCAATGGATGTCTCAAAAGAAGCAGCGGGAGGAAGTTTCAAGACAGCTGGAACGGCTCGACGACCAGCGTCGGATGGATCTGCTTCGAGAACTTCAGGAAGCCGGCGTGAGGCTCGGTCAAATCGGCGCGAGGCTGCAGGGCGTCGCAGAGAAGGTTCAATACACATCACTGGTGAGGTCACAGCTCGTACGTGGAAGCGGCGGCAAACCGCAAATTGCCATCATTAGAAAGGGAGAGAACGGCTGGGAACGCCTTGTCGCAGAGGAAGATACCGAGCTTCAGCCGGGTGACGTGGTCGAGGTTGCTTTGCGAGCTCAGCAAGGCGTCGTCTTGCCGCCGCAGTAAGGTGGCGCTCTGGGCCGCTTTGCTCCCAACTCTTGACTTCAGAACGGCTGCGTTTGCGCAGGGTGCGCCAAGCTCGGAGCAGGCTTCCGTCATAGGCTGCAGGCATTCCGAGCTCGCGTGCTCCCTTTGGAAGGGCGGAGATGCTGAACAAAGACGCTTGGCAAAGGACGACCAGAGCCGGCGATCCTCAAGTAGCGGGCGCAGAGGAGCCGCTGATTGACCTGGTTGAGGCGTTTCGCGTCTTGCGGCGCAGAAGGGTTTTGGTTGCCAGCGTATTGGCGCTGGCCGTTTCCGGCGCTGCAGTGTATCTGGCCATGACGCCTGCGCGGTATACCGCATCGTCGATGTTGCTGTTCGACGTCCGGAAGAATGAGCCCTTTCAACAGCAGGGATATCTGAATGCGGCTGTCGACTCGGCCTTCGTCGATAGCCAAGTAGAGGTCCTCAAGTCCGAGAACCTTGCAAGATCGGTCGTCAAGACCCTCAGCCTAGAGTCTGATCCGGAATTCGCTTCTTCAGCGGGTTTCCTGGCTGCCATACTCGGTGCAGGCCCGATTTCCACGGAATCCGATCAGTTCGGTCGCGTCGTCCGTAAGTTCCAGAAGAACCTTACAATCAAACGGACCGGTTTGACCTACGTCGTCAGCATCGACTACCGATCGCAGGACCCGAACAAGGCCGCTCGGATCAGCAATGCTGCGGCTGAGGCCTATCTGGTCGGTGAGTTCGATTCAAAATACCAGGCAACACGTCGCGCAAACGTCTGGCTCCAGGATCGCATCAATGAATTGAAGGCCCAGGCTGCGAAAGCCGAACGGGCCGTTGCAGAGTACAAAACCAAGAACGATGTTGATACGAGTGGACCTCGCCCGAACGAGCAGCAGCTCGCCGATGCTTCGAGCCAGCGTCGCGCCTTGCTCAAGGACCTGGAAAGCTCTGCGCAAACATATCGCACGCTTCATGAGGCCCTGTTGCAGCGTGTGACGGAATTCACTCAGCAACAATCTTTTCCGGCAACCGAGGCACGCGTCGTGTCCCCGGCATCACCACCGCTTGAAGCCAGCGAGCCGAAAGCCCTTATCGTGTTGGGGGTTGCGTCAATTCTCGGCCTTGTTGGTGGCTTCGGCGCTGCATTCGCGCGGGAATATCTCGATCGAACTTTCCGCTCCTCGAAACAGGTCGAGAGAGAGGTCGGCGTTGCATGCCTCGGCATTCTGCCGGCAATACAACCGGCGCGCTGGCGGGTGCCGAAATGGCGTCGAGATGTTGCGAGTGGTGAGCGCATCATTTCGGCCTCCATGGAGCGGCACCGGTTCGTTGTCCGTGAACCGCTATCACGTTTTGCCGAGACGATCCGAGACTTGAAAGTCGCGACTGATACGGCAGCTCTGCATCAGTCCAACAAGGTCATCGGCATAACGTCCGCTCGTCCTCACGAAGGCAAGAGCCTATTAGCCGCCAATCTGAGCGAAATGATCGCGCTCTCCGGCTCCAAGGTCCTTCTGATCGACTGCGAACTGCGCAATGGCGGCCTGACCGGGCAACTCGCTCCAAAGGCAAAGGAGGGATTGTTAGAAGTCGTCGCAGGTCGGGCGGCAGTGAATGATTTCATATGGCGCGATCCGATCACCAATTTGCACTTCTTGCCTGCGGTGAAGCTAGCCGGAGAGCGCGATCAAAGCGCCAAGGAGCAATTGTCGCCGACAGCTCTGTTCCGGCGGACGCAACTTACTCCCATAGGACTGAAAGCACTGCTGGAGTCTGTACAGGATAGCTACGATTACGTGATTCTGGACCTTCCGCCGATCACGCCGGTCGCAGACGTGA
>Ga0070683_100003945_pt1 | contig 12140 bp, 14 predicted proteins | sample KBSC713LmetaG_FD_64662 | JGI IMG/M metagenome (GOLD analysis project Ga0070683, IMG submission 64662) | Corn rhizosphere microbial communities from Kellogg Biological Station, Michigan, USA - KBS C7.1-3L metaG | ecosystem: Host-associated > Plants > Roots > Rhizosphere ...
GTCCGATCGATCTGGATCTTCTGCGTCGGCCAGAACATCAGCACCTCCGCCTCCGCGACCACCGCAACGCCCCCGCCGAGCGCGATCGCCACACCCGCGCTCGCCGACGCGAGCGCCGAGAACGCGTCGGGATCGTGCGCGAGCGCCGGCGACACCACGGACGTGCCGTGCGCGGACAGGTGCTGAACGCCGCCGCCGATCGCGAGCGTCGGTTGCACGACGCGCTCCGCGCGGAACGTTCGCGTCAGGCCCAGCGTCATCATCGCGCGTTCGATGCGGGCGCTGCCCGAGCTCGTCGACACGTCCGCGCCGGTCCCCAGACCGCTGACGGACACGCGGACGCCGACGCGTCCCCGCCGCCCATACGACGCGGCGATCTGCGGCGCCCAGAAGCTGGGCGCATCGCCGAAGTCGTTCAGCCGACCTGCCGTCGCCGCGAGCGAGAGACGAGCCGGCGGCGGCGGTGGCGGGGGCGGCGCGGCGATCTTCTCGGGCGGCCTTGGCGGCGCCGGCGACGGCCACAGCCCAGCCAGGCTGGCGCGCACCAGCTCGACCGTCTCGACGGCCAGCCGCGCGGCCGCCCGATCGACGTTGCCGCCCTCGACCTGCATGCGCTGCATGGTCGTCGTGCCGGTGACGCGGTTGGAGACCCAGATGGTCACACGGCCCGAGCGGGGATCACGATCGCGCACGATCGCGAACGCGGCCGTGGCCGCCTGATCCATCCCCGCCGTCTCGACCTGCGACATGACGTCGCCTTCCGGGTCGACCGGGGCCGTGATCGTCTTGAACGGCGCCGCCGCCAGCTCGCCCGAGACGCGCGCCAGCGCGTTGCGCATGACATCGTCGTTGATCGGCGGCACCAGGACCACGACCAGGCCACGCCAGCGGGGCGCGGTTTCGGAAACCGGAACGGCGGCCGCGGTCTCTGCGAGCGCGACCGCCATCAGCAGTACCGTCCCCGTCATCAACGAACGTCGAGGATACGCTGAAACGCCACCCCGTTGCCTGCGCTATGCTGGCCGCCGCGATGACCGACCTGCCGGACGCTCACCTAGCGAGACGACCCACCGGGCGCGTCCGGTGTGAGAGGCCGGCCCCCCCGACCTCTCACACCGTCGCAGCCCCCTCCACGCCCTGCACCCATCGAACGGTTCTGAGAATACAGAACGCATGTTTCGTTCACCTTTCGTCGACATTAATCTTTTGTAACTTCCCCCCGCGTAGCGAATCCGCTGCTCTGCGAATTTCGAAATGAACAACTCGATCGAGCTCCGAAAACCACCGTATCGCGTCGCCCGCGCCCGCCTTTCGAACGGCCTCCGGCTGCTGACAATCGAAACCCCGCACCTGCACACGGCCAGCGTCTGCCTCTACGTGCGCGCGGGATCGCGCTACGAGACCGTCGCGACCAACGGGCTCTCGCACTTCCTGGAACACATGTTGTTCCGCGGCTCCGGCCGTTATCCCAGCTCGTTCGCGCTGAACCTCGCCATCGAGGAGCTCGGTGGAACCCTGTACGCGGAGACCGGACGCGATTACTCGCTCTACCAGATCACGCTGCACCCGAAGCAGGTTGCGCGCGGGCTGGAGATCCTCGGCGACCTGTTCTCGGCGCCGGCGTTTCGCGACATCGATCTGGAACGCAAGATCGTCGTCGAGGAGATCCTGGAGGACCTCGACGATCGCGGGCGCAACGTGAACGTCGACGACCAGTCGCGCCGGCTGGCGTGGGGCGACCATCCGCTCGGCTTTCCGATCACCGGCCCGATGAAGAACGTGAAGCACTTCTCGCTGGCCGACGTGCGCGGGCACTTCCGGCGTTTCTACGGCGCGGCGAACATGGTGCTGGCCGTCGCGGGGCCGCTGGCGTCGCACGTCGTCGCCAAGCAGGCGCGCGCGGCGTTCTCGCACGTGCACAAGGGGGCGCGCCGGCGGCCGCTCGCGCCCGCGCCGAACGGCAAGGGTCCGCGCTTCCGTGCCGTGCACAACGAGTCAGCGCAGACGCAGGTGCACGTGCTGTTTCACGCGCTGCCCGAGACGGATCCGGGCTACGCGGCCCTGCGTGCGCTGATCCGCGTGCTCGACGACGGGATGTCGACCCGCCTGCACTACCAGATCTGCGACCAGAAGGGCCTCGCCTATTCGGTCGCGGGCTCGCTGCACTCGTATCACGACGCCGCGCTGCTCGAGGTCGACGCCGCCTGCTCGCACGCGAAGCTGCCGGCGCTGGTGACCGAGACGCTGGCGATGCTGGGACGCTTCCGTGAGGAGCTGGTCGGTGAGGACGAGCTGGACAAGGCCAAGCGCCGCTTCGTCAGCGACGTCGAATCGTCGTACGACGATCTGGACGGGCTGTGCGGCTGGTTCGGCGGGACCGAGCTGTACACGCGGGCCGATCCGCAGGAGAAGCGGGCGCGCGCTCTGGCGCGTGTCCGGCCGGCGGCGATCCGAGATGTCGCGCGGCGCGTGCTGCGGCCGGAACGGCTGTCGGTGACGGCGGTCGGCGCGCTCAGCCCGTCGCTGTCCCACAAGGTCGAAAGGATCGTCAGGGACTTCAAGTAACCGGCGCGCGGCGCCGCGGTTACTTGTGCTTGGGCTTCTTCGCGCCGGTCGTCGCGGGCGCGGCGGCGGGCGTGATGTCGACGGCGAGCGCGAGCGTCTCTTTCACCGGCTTGCACGCTTGCTCCTGGCAGAGCACGAAGCGCGCTTCGGCGCTGATCGTCTTCTTGCCCGGTTCGGTCGCCGAGACCGGGATGTCGAAGCGCGCGGCCTCGGGCGTGCTCTGCGCGAGATCGGCGCGCGTCAGCTTCGCCTTCTGCAACGTGACGCCCGCGGGCGCGGTCAGCGCGACGCTGATGGGCGCCTCGCCGTTGACGTGCCAGCCGGCCTTCGCGGTGATCGTCAGGCTCGCGGTCCCGGTGGCACCGACGGCGACCTTCGGCTCCGTCTTCTTGATCTCGTACAGCGCGTCGCTGGCCTTCGTGGAACCAGCGGCGAGGACGAAAGACATGGCCCCGATCGAAGCGAACAAACCGCCAAAGCGACGCATGGTCTGAGGGTAGCGGGCACCCTAAGGCCGCGCCATCTCTGATTTCCGGATGCGCTGCGGCGTGCGGGAGACCCGGTAGGGCTACAGGCGACTCAGTAGGGACTTGACGGGAAAAGTGAGCCCATGTAGGTTAACCGCACACCATGACTGCGGATCACATCGAGCGAGTCGAGAACCGGCGCACGGGTCGGCGCTTCGTCGCTGACTTCTACGCCATCGAGCTCGCCGGCGGTGCGCGCTATCTGCGCCGGGTGAAGAACTTCTCGGATGAGGGCCTGCTGCTGGAGAACCCGCTCGCTGACGCGTTTCCCGGTCAGCACGTCGAGCTGGAGCTTCCCCGCCAGGGCCAGCTGCCGCTGAAGGTCGAAGGTGAGATCGTGTACGTCACGCCCGAGGGCCGCATCGGCGTCCGCGTGACGTCGCCGCTGCCCGTCGACAGCCTGGGCGGCCGAATTCCGCTTTAACGCGCGACACGATACACTCGGGGCATGGCGCTCATCGACAGACCCGAGCGTGCGCGGCAGCTGGCCCGCGCTATCGCGTCGGACCTCTCGCTCTATCACGAGAAGAAGCTGATCGAAGGGATCGAGAAGGACTCGCTGTTCGATGTGATGCGCGACGAGATCGACGAGGGCCGGGCGCTCTACAAGAGCCGCGTGACCCCCGAGATCTACAACATGGGCATCTACGATCGCGCGCTGGTCGACATGCTGCTGAAGTCGCGCGCCCACGTCCGATCGCGGATCTGGTAGCGATCGCGGAGGCGACGACGTCCCGGCGGTTCGTGGTCGCGGCGGACGCGGCCGGGCAGCGCCTGGATCTGTTCCTGTCGCGCAACGTGAGCGAGGTGTCGCGCTCGCAGCTGGCGCGGCAGATCGGCGAGGCGGCGGTGACCGTGAACGGCGCGGCGGGCACGCCGTCGCGGAAGTTGCGGCTCGGGGACATCGTCGTCTGGACGCCCCCGGCGCCCGTCGCGACCGACATCGAAGCGGAGGCGATGCCGCTGACCGTCGTCCACGAGGACCGCTGGCTGGTCGTCATCGACAAGCCGGCCGGGCTGGTCGTTCACCCGGCGCCCGGGCACGAGGCGGGGACGCTGGTGAACGCGCTGCTCGCGCACGTGCGGGATCTGCGCGGCATCGGCGGCGAGCTGCGGCCGGGGATCGTGCATCGGATCGACAAGGACACGTCGGGCCTGCTGGTTGTCGCCAAGGACGACGCGACGATGGCGTCGCTGGCAGCGGCGTTCAAGGCGCACACGGTCGAGCGTGTCTACGACGCGCTGGTCGCGGGAAAGCCGCCCGGGCCGGGCGGCCGGATCGACACGCTGTACGGGCGCGACCCGCGCGAGCGCAAGAAGTTCTCCAGCCGCGTGCGCACGGGCAAGCGCGCGGTCACGAACTGGAGCGTGCTCGAGCGCTTCCCGGGCGCGGCGCGGATCGAGGCGCGCCTCGAGACCGGGCGGACGCACCAGGTGCGCGTGCACATGGCCGCGCTCGGGTGCCCGTTGCTGGCCGATCGCACGTACGGGCGGCCGCCGCGTGATGCGCCGGTGCGCGCGATCGCCGAGGCGCTCGGGCGGCAGGCGCTGCACGCGCGCACGCTCGCGTTCGTGCACCCCGCGACGGGCGAGAAGATGTCGTTCGCGTCCGAGCTGCCGCCCGACATGCAGGCGGCGCTGGCGGCGCTGCGCGCGCTAGGCTAGGCGCCGACGATGGCGACGCGAGGGTTCGAAGAAGACCAGAGCGACGGCGCAAAGGACGCGCTGGACCTGCCGCTGCTTCGCTCGCGACTGATCACGCCGCCGTTCGTGCACGGATTCTCGACGCGTGTGGGCGGTGTCAGCGCGGCCCCGTTCGACACCCTGAACATGGGCGCGCGCTGGGGTGACCGGCCGGAAGACGTCGCGGAGAATCGGCGGCGGCTGCTGAGCGCGGTCGGCGTCGCCGGTGCGCTGTATGTCGCGCGCCAGGTTCACCGCGCCGCCGTCGTGTGCGTGCGCGCGGGAGACGACCCGGCGGCGATCGCGCGCGTCGAGGCCGACGCGATCGTCACCGGCGACGCGAACGTGACCGTCGGGATCTTCGTCGCGGACTGCGTCCCCGCGCTGATCGTCGACCCACGGACGGGCGCGATCGCCGCCGCGCACGCGGGCTGGCGTGGAACGGTCGCGGGTGTGTTGCCTGCGACGGTGCAGGCGCTCGCGAGCGAATTTGGCGCGCGGCCCGACGATCTGCGGGTCGCGCTGGGACCGGCGATCGGTCCGTGCTGTTTCGAGGTCGGTGCCGAGGTCGTGCGGGAGTTCGAGGCGGCCCTGGGCGACGGAGTTGGCGGTGTCGTGACACCGTCACCGCTTGGCACGGCCGGCAAGTGGCACGTCGATCTGAAGGCGGCGAATCGGTTGTTGCTGGAGCGCGCGGGCGTTCGTCCCGACGCGATCGACGCGGGCCCCGAATGTACGCACCACGATCGCGCGCGCTTCTTCTCGTATCGCCGCGACGGTGAAAGCGGCCAGCTGATGGGAATCGTCGCCCGCCGCGACAGCTGAGCCGCTTGTCCCGCGCGCGCCGCGGCTGTACCTTTGGCGCGCGTGGCCGCCACGACGACACTTCGCTGCTACACGTTCCTGGATGCTCTCCAGCCGCAACTGGCGAGCTTCATGGGCAAGACCGCGCGCGGGTTCCTGCCCGTGCCTGGGCAGGCGTCGCTGTTCGTCGAGATCGCGCCGGGCATCGCGATCAACCGGGTCACCGACGTCGCGCTGAAGGCGACACGCGTCGTGCCGGCGCTGCAGATCGTCGAGCGCGCGTACGGCCTCCTCGAAGTGCACGCCGACGATCAGGGCGACGTGCGCAACGCGGGCGCGGCGATCCTGCGCCACCTCGAGGTCAACGAAGAGGACCGCATCAAGCCGGCGGTCGTGACCAACCAGATCATCCGCGCCATCGAGCCGTACCAGGCGCAGATCATCAACCGGAACTCGCAGGGGATGATGATCCTCCCCGGGCAGTCGCTGTTTCTGCTGGAGACCGATCCGGCCGGCTACGTGGCGTTCGCCGCGAACGAGGCCGAGAAGGCGGCGCACGTGTCGCTGGTCCAGATCCAGCCCTACGGCGCGTTCGGCCGCCTGTGGCTGTCGGGGCCGGAGGCGGAGATCGACGCGGCGGCGAAGGCGGCGACGGCGGCGATCGATTCGCTGTCCGGTCGTGTCGGCGAAAAGTTCGTTGATCGGTAGACGGAAACCAGTTACAGCGACACGGAGAGGTCAAAGACCATGGCTGACGCGCTCGGAATGATCGAAACCAAAGGTTTCACCGCGATGGTGGAGGCGGCCGACGCCATGGTGAAGGCGGCGAAGGTGGAGCTCGTCGGCTACGAGAAGATCGGCGGCGGATTCGTCACCGCGATCGTTCGCGGCGATGTCGCGGCCGTGAAGGCGGCGACCGAGGCGGGACAGCGCGCGGCGGAGCGCGTGGGCGAGATGGTCGCCGTGCACATCATCCCGCGGCCGCACGCCAACGTCGATCAGGTCTTGCCGCTGGGCCGCACCAGCAGCACGGGCTAGCGGCAGCACGCGGGCGGTTCGTGAAGCGCGCGCTGATCCTCACCGCGATCCTCGCGGCGCTGGTTGGGCTCGCGTTCCTGGTCGCGCGCCCGCACGTCCCCGATCCGTCGGAGGAGCCGTACGTCGGCGCGCGGGGCGCGTCGCGCGCGAAGGCCGCCGGTCTCGAGGTTCACTTCAAGCGCGACGGCGTCGAGGCCGCCGTCGATCCCGGGACGGTGCTGCACGCGGGCGACACGCTGCGCTTCGTGGTGCGGGGCGAGCGCGCGCGCTACATCGAGGTGCGCCTGCGTGACGGCGCCGCGGCGGCGAGCACGGTCTTCCCGGCCGGCGCCAGCGAGACGCCGCTGGTGAAGCCACGCGACACATTGCCGATCCGCCCGGCGATCGGGCCGGGCGGCGTGCGCGTCGTCGTGACCGCGCTGTTCTCGGACCGCGCGCGCGCCGTCGGCGCCGACGCCGACGCCGACACCGAAGTCGTCACGCTCGCGATCGCGAAGGAGTGACCGCGAGCCTTCAGCGATGAATCCACTAAGTCTCGAAGGATCGAAGCGTTAAGCTCCGATGCGAAACGCAACTGCCTCATGCGGGCGTCGATAAGGGGGCCGGCGGGACCAGATGAGACGATTCGCTTTCGATTTCGCGAGACCGGCGATGCCGTGTTGTGGGGTCGCCGTTGCGCTGTCCTTGATCACGGTCGCTTGCTATGGCAACCCGCGCATTGGGGGAACGCACGGGGCTACTGGCGGTGCATCGGGCGGTGGCGGGAATGGGGGCAGCACGGGGGAAGGCGGGTCTGGCGGCGGCGCTGGTTCGCCAGGAATGGGTGGGGAAGCCGCAATCGGATGCGTAGGTGGAAGCGCGGGCCCGGGCGGAAGCCGCCCTTCGGGGGGAACAAGCGGCGCCGGCGGGCGCGGTGGAATGGGCGGGGCTTGTTCCGCCAGCGCCGACTGCAGCGCTGACTCCTTCTGCAGCGAGGTCGCTGCATCAGCGACGTCGTCTCAGTAGGGCCGGCGGCTGGCACACATGTGCATTGCGAAAGGATGGCAAGGTGTTCTGTTGGGGCGGCAACGAACATGGGCAGGTCGGAGTGGCTGCGGCCGGCAGCGTTCTCCGACCGGTCGAGGTCCCGATTGGACAGCCGATCAGGAAGCTTGCGCTCGGCGGACCTTTCAGCTGCGCCATCACGGACGACAACCGGGCGATGTGCTGGGGCGACGATGAAAATGGGGAGCTTGGCGATGGGACCGCCGGCGGAGCCCGATCGGTGCCCGCTTTCGTGAAGATGGCGGACGGGAGCGAACTCAACTCCGTTGTCGACCTCGCCGTGGGCTCTTGCTCGTCGTGCGCGCTGACCTCGAACGGCAGCGTCGGTGTGTATTGCTGGGGCTGCAACAACTGGTCGCAGATTGGCCGGACTACCACCGAGGCGGTGCAGAGCGCCGTTCCCCTGCTCGTGCCATCATCTGCTTCTACGCGCCAGTTAACCCTTAGCGCCGAGGCCGCTGCCTTCTTCGGCAGCGACATGATCTGTGGATGGGGATCCAACATCGGTTCTGCGATATCCGGCGCAGCCATGACCACGTTCGCCATGCCTACCTGCTTCTCGCTCGCGTCGGTCCTGCAACCGTTCCTCGGTGAGGGTTTCGGGTGCGCGAGGTTGGCATCCGGCGCGGTTCAATGCTGGGGCCTACAAATCGGCAGCAGCACGATCGTTGGGCCGCCTGGGACTGGCGTACCGGGGATCGTCGCCACGGCCCTTGGAGGCGGGAATGGGTCACGCCTGCGTGCGAGACGTGAACGCAAACGTGAGGTGCTGGGGCGCGAATTTCTATGGGGCGCTAGGGGACGGTAGCAGCACGGATTCGACAATTCCGACCACCGTAGTTGATGCGCAAGGAACTGCTCTCGCGGGCGTGCTTTCGGGCGGTCTCACGATTGGCGCGGCCGCGCAGCACAGCTGCGCGATTCTCAACGACGGGTCGCTGTACTGCTGGGGATGGAACAACAATGGTCAGGTTGGCAACGGCGTTTCGGCGACGAACGAACGAACGGCGACACCGGTCAGGTGGTGACGAGGATGTAGCAGGTCGTCCTGACCGCGCTGTCCTCGGGATCGCGCGCGCGCGCCATTGGCGCCGCCGCGACGCCGACACCGAGGTCGGCACGCTCGCGATCGCGAAGGAGTGACGGTCAGTTGCTCGGACCGTTGATGAGGCCGGGCAGCAGGTCGTCGTACCGGATCTGAAAGTCCTCGCCGAGGGTCACGATCTGGACCTTGAGATTGGGGAAGCCGAGGCTGTCGACCATCTGCCACTTGCCGCAGCTGTTCGCGATGCCTGTCGAGCCGAGTTGCTGAACCCGCAGGTCGCCGCCGACGGTGACCACCTTCACCTTGAAATCAGGGAAGCCGATCGAGTCGACCTGCTGAACCTTGCCCCAGAGGTTCTTGCCATTCAGCGTGCAGTCGCACTTCACGCGGCCGCACATCGCGACGGTGGCACCGCCCGTGCCACCTGCTCCCATCGCCCCCCCGGTTCCCGCGGTGCCGCCTGTGTCGCCGGCCGCGCCACCCGTTCCCGCTACTCCACCGATTCCCGCGCCGCCGCCTTGACCCGCGCTGCCCGCCATCCCGCCTGTCCCCGCCGCTCCTCCGCTGCCGCCATTTCCACCGCGGCCACCTGCGCCGCCGCTGCCTCCAATGCCGGCGCCGCCACCGGTGCCCGTCGTGCCACCGCTGCCTCCGTGTCCTGCCGCGCCGCCGGTGCCGGCCGATCCCGCGCTGCCAGCCGCGCCGCCGCTGCCGCCGCGACCACCGCTGCCCGCTGCGCCGGCGCTTCCGCCGGTTCCTGCGGCGCCGCCTGTACTGCCCGCCCCGCCACCGGTGCCCGCAGTCCCGGTCGTGCCCGCCGTCCCGGTCGTGCCCGCCGTCCCGGTCGTGCCGGCGGCGCCCGTCGTGCCCGCGGTCCCGGTCGTTCCAGCCGCGCCGGTCGTTCCGGCGGAGCCGGTCGTGCCGCCGTGGCCGGCGCTGCCTGTCGTGCCGCCGTGGCCCGCGGCGCCCGAACCGCCCTTGCCGCCGGTGCCGGTGGCGCCGCCGTCGTCACCGCCGCATCCGATCAGAACGACACCTGCGAGAACGACCACCGCGCGCGCGAGTCCCTTCGTGTTCATCCGGTCTCCTTGGCGCGGCAGGATATCTCAGATCATGCGGCGTCCGTGCGCGCGACGATGCGCGCGACGAACGCGGGACGCAGGTAGAAGCCCATCTTGCCGATGCGCGTGGGCTGGCCGTCGGCGTCGTAGGCGTCGCGCAGGTCGGCGGCGTCGCGTCCCTTCGGGCGGACTTGCAGCACCGTGCCCAGGTGACCAGTGATGTCGGTGGCGCGACCGCGGCGGAAATACTCGCGCACGAAGAGCTCGAAGTCGGCGCGCAGCAGGGCCTCCTCGTCGCGCGACGGGGTCCACAGTGTCACGGCGGCGACCCGTCGATCGCCCACCGAGCGCGCGCCCGGCGGCACCTCCAGCGCGACGAACAGGACGCGCGCCAGCTTCACGCGCACGTAGCTCGTGTCCCACGATTCGCCGGCGATCGCGATCGGATCGATCTGGCAGACGGCCGTCGACTCCAGCGGCACCAGCGCGGGCGTGACCGGCACGGTCTTCAGCTCGATGCCCAGCGCCTCGAAGTCGGGGCCGCGCGTGCCGCCGACCGCGACGCCCAGCTCGTGCTCGATGACCTGGCCGGACCAGCCCTTCGTGCGCACCGCGCCGACGGGCACCGGCAGACCAAGGGCGTCCGCGAGATCGCCCAGCTCCACGCCCACCAGGGCGCGCGCGTGCGCGAGCAGCGCCTCGAGATCCATCGACGCCTGATTTAACACCGTCGCGCCCGTTTCGCGGTAACGTTCGGTCCCGTCATGGACGAGGCCCGCATCCAGGAGATCGTCGACCGCGTGATCGCGCGGATCGGTGAGCTGCCCGAGACGCCGGCCGAGGCGGTCGCCAACCCGCCGCCCGGGTACGTCGCGCCGCCCCCGCCGCGCGCCGATCTGCCCGCCCGCCGCCGCGAGGTCGACATCCCGCGCGGACGCCGCGGCGTGTTCGCCGACGTCGACGCGGCGGTGAAGGCGGCCCGCCGCGCGCACGAGCAGAACGAGGCCGCGCCGCTGGAGGCCCGCAAGCGCTGGGTCGAGGCGATGCGCGAGGCGGCGCGCAAGCTGGTCCCGACGCTGGCGAAGTACGCGGTCGACGAGACCGGCTACGGGCGCGTCGAGGACAAGCTGAAGAAGAACATGCTGTGCGTCGACAAGACGCCCGGCACCGAGCTGCTGCAGCCGATCGCCTGGTCCGGCGACGACGGCCTCACGCTGACCGAGCGCGCCAGCTATGGCGTCATCGGATCGATCACGCCGACCACCAACCCGACCGAGACGATCATCAACAACGGCATCGGCATGGTGGCGGGCGGTAACGCGGTCGTGTTCAACGCGCACCCCTACGCCGCGCGCACCTCGGCGTTCATGATCGACAAGTTCAACGACGCGATCGTCAGCGCGGGCGGGCCCGAGAACCTGCTCGCCTGCATCGAGCGGCCTACGATCGAAAGCGCCGAGGCGCTGATGAAGTTCCCCGGCGTGCGCCTGCTGGTCGTCACGGGCGGACCCGGCGTCGTGAAGGCCGCGATGGGCAGCGGCAAGAAGGTGATCGCCGCGGGCCCGGGCAACCCGCCCGCCGTCGTCGACGAGACCGCCGATCTGGGCGTCGCCGCGGCCAACATCGTGCTGGGCGCGTCGATCGACAACAACATCCTCTGCACCGCGGAGAAGGAAGTCATCGCGGTCGCGTCGATCGCCGGGCCGCTGCTGGAGCGGCTGGGGCAGACGAGCTGCCTGGTGCTGAACGAGCGCCAGGTGAAGGCGCTGGAGAAGGTCGTGCTGGTGCAGGGCAAGAGCGGCGCCCACCCGAACAAGGACTTCATCGGCAAGAACGCCGCGGTGATCGCCCGCCAGATCGGCGTCAACGCGGGCGACGAGCTGCGCCTGCTGGTCGCGGACGTCGACGAGAAGCACCCGTTCGTGCAGCTGGAGATGCTGATGCCGGTGCTGCCGCTCGTGCGCGCCGCCGACGCGACCGAGGCGATCGCGACGGCCAAGCGCGTGGAGCACGGCTTCGCGCACACTGCGGTCATGTACTCGCGCAACATCGCGCACCTGCATGCGATGGCGCGGACGATCAACACCTCGATCTTCGTCAAGAACGCGTCGAACCTGGCGGGCCTCGGGTACGGCGGCGAGGGCTATACGTCGTTCACGATCGCGTTGTCGATCGGCGAAGGATTGACCACGGTGCGCAATTTCATCCGTGAGCGCCGCTGCACGCTCAAAGAGTACTTTCGGATCGTCTGATGGGATCAGGACCCGCGCTGGCGCTGATCGAGCTCTCCAGCATCGCCCGTGGCCACCGGGTCGCGGACGCGATGCTCAAGCGCGCGCCGGTGACGCTGCTGCGGGCCGAACCGGTCAGCCC
>Ga0070683_100003947_pt1 | contig 12138 bp, 11 predicted proteins | sample KBSC713LmetaG_FD_64662 | JGI IMG/M metagenome (GOLD analysis project Ga0070683, IMG submission 64662) | Corn rhizosphere microbial communities from Kellogg Biological Station, Michigan, USA - KBS C7.1-3L metaG | ecosystem: Host-associated > Plants > Roots > Rhizosphere ...
CCGAACGGCCCGTGCAGCACCGGGAAGACGACGTCGACACCGGCGAGCGTCTCCGGGACGCGCGAAGTCGGCACGGGCAGCGTCTCCACCGCCGAGCGGCCGTCTCGCTCCAGCTCCGCCTGTGAGCCCGAGCCGAGCTCCCAGCGCCCGTCGCGGCCGATCTCGACCGTCACCGTCTCGTACCGCTTCGGATCGAGCGCGTCGATCACCGAGCGCGCGGACGCCATCGAGATCTCGTGCTCGCTCGAGCGCCCACCCATGACGACGGCGACGCGGACCCGCGCCATCAGGGCGTCGCGACGAGTCGCCCGACCGTGATCGTCACCGTCGTCCCGGGCTTGGCCTTCGTCCCACCGACCGGGTCCTGGTCGAGCACGATGCCGTCCTGGTTCGGGTCGGTCGTGTCCTGCTCCTGCACGTCGACGGTGAACCCGGATTGCTCGAGCGTCTGCTGCGCCGAGGCCTCATCCTGGCTCGTCACGTCCGGGACGGTCGCCTCCTTCGGGCCCTTGGAGACGTAGAGGGTGACCGTGCTGCCCCGCGCCGCCGAGTCACCGTTCTTCGGTTGCTGGTCGATCACGGTGTCCTTCGGCTGGCTCGAGTCCACGTCTCGCCTCGCGACCGCGAAGCCCTCTCCCTGCAGCTGGCCGGCGGCGCTGTCGTAGAGCTGGCCGATGACGTTCGGCACGCCGATCGGCTGCAGGCCCTTCGAGACGTTGATGTGCACCACGGAGCCCTGGGTCACGATCTTGCCCCCGACGGGCGACTGGGCGACGACCGTGTCCGGGTCCTCCTTCGAGAAGACCTGAAGCATCTTGAACTTGAGCTTGGCGTCGGTGAGTGCCGCGATCGCGTCGTTGCGTGACTTGCCCATCACGTCGGGAACCTTGACCTGCGGCGGCCCCGTGGAGACGTAGATGTCGACGACTCCGTGCTTGTCGAATCGCACGCCCCCTTCGGGGCTCTGGTCGTACACCTGGCCCTCCTTGACCGTCTCGCTCGGCTGACGGTGAACGCTCACCTTGAGCCCCTTGTTGACGATGTTCGTCACCGCGAGGTCCTCGCGCTGGCCTTCGACGAAGGGCACCGAGACGGTCGACTCGCTGCTGAGGGAGTCCTGGATCTGCCCGAACGCGTACCAGCCGGCCACGAGCGCGAGCGCCACGAGCAGCAGCGCAAGCAGCCACGGCCAGATCGACCGGCGGCGCGGAGGCGGCTCCGCGTACTGGTACGAGGGGCGCGCACGCGTCGGCGGGCGGCGCGGTGGGACGATGGCCGTCGGCGCATTGGACAGAGCGGTGCCGGACAGGACGGCCGTTGCGGCATCCGCGGTCTCTGCGGTGACGCCGGCTCCGGCCGCCACCCGTTCGAGCTCCGCGTCCATCTCCTCGGCCGTCTGGAAGCGGTCCTCCGGATTCTTCGCCAGCGCGCGCAGGACGACCATGTCCAGGTCGGGTGGGATCTCCGGGCGAACGATGGAGGGCGGCCGCGGTGTATCCGAGAGGTGCCTCATCGCGATCTCGACCGGCGAGTCGCCCGTGAACGGCACCTCTCCCGTCAGCATCTCGTAGAGCACGATGCCGACCGAGTAGAGGTCGGAGCGCTGGTCGACCGCCGTGCCGCGCGCCTGCTCCGGCGAGAGGTATTGCGCGGTGCCGATGATCGAGCCTGCCTCGGTCATCTGGCTCACGCCCGCACGCGCTATACCGAAGTCCGTCACCTTCAGCCGCCCGTCCGCGTCGGCCATGACGTTGTGCGGCTTGATGTCGCGATGGACGACCCCCTTGCGATGCGCGAACCGCAGCGCTCCGAGCACCTGGCGCATGGCCGCGATCGCGTCCGGGATCGGCAACGGGCCCCGCGCGACGACGAGCTCCTTCAGGCTCCGGCCGTCGAGGTACTCCATCGCCATGTAGTAGGTGCCCTCGGCCTCGCCGCGGTCGTAGATGGAGACGATGTTCGGGTGCGAGAGCCCCGCCGCGTTCTTCGCCTCGCGGCGGAAGCGCTCGACGAACTGCTCGTCGTTCGCGTGCCGATCGTTGAGGATCTTGATCGCCACGCGCCGGCCGAGCTCCTCGTCCTCGGCGAGGTAGACGTCGGCCATGCCACCCGAGCCGAGCTTGCGCATGATTCGGTAGCGCCCGTCGAAGAGCGTGTTGATGAGCGTGTCGAAGACGGTCATCGGATCAGTGCTTCCATGATCTGCTTCGCGATCGGCGCGGCGACCTCTCCTCCGGTTGCATGCTGCCGCTCGACCACGACGGCGACGGCGACACGCGGGTTGTCCGCCGGCGCGAAGGCGATGAACCACGTGGTGTTGACGTGGTTCTCACCCGTTTCCGCGGTGCCCGTCTTGCCGGCCACCGTCATCCCGGGGATTTGCGCAGCGGTACCCGTGCCGCCCGTGACGACGGCCTGCATCATCTCGTTCACCTCGGCCGCGTGCTGCGGCGTGACGGCGCGACCGAGTGCATCCGGCTTCGTCTGCACGACCGTGGAGCCGTCCGGCGCGACCACCCGCTCCACGACGTACGGCCGCATGACCACGCCGCCGTTCCCGATCGTCGCGGCGACCATCGCCATCTGCAGCGGCGTGACCTGCATCCGCTCCTGGCCGAACGCGAGCCTGCCCGGGTCGACCTGGAAGTCGTTCTTCGGGAAGAACAGCTTCCCCTTGTTGTAGAGGCCGCTGATGGCGCGCTCGTTGACCGGCGTCTCGAGCGGCGGCACCGAGTAGAAGCCGAAGTGCTTTGCGTGGTCGAGGATCGCAGTCGCGCCGATGGTCTTCCCGATGTTGCAGAAGACGGCATTGATCGAGTGTTGCATCGCCTGCGTGAACGTCACCCGGCCGAAGCGCTCCGGGCCGCTCTGGTCGGCGAAGTTGAGCACCGGCTTGCCGTACTCGGTGCAGAAGCCCGGGTCGTAGAAGGTCGAGTCGATCGTGAACTTGCGGCTGTCGAGGGCGGCGGACGCGGTCACGACCTTGAATGCGGAGCCGGGGATGTACAGGCCCGCCTCGGCGCGGTTGAAGAGCGAGGAGCAACCGAACTTGGGGCGCGTGGCGAGGTTGTAGTGGTTCTCGATCAGGTTCGGGTCGTAGGTCGGACTGGAGACGCTGACGAGCACGCGCCCGGTCTTCACGTCGAGCGCGACCGCGGCCCCGCACTTGCCTCCGAGCGCGTTGAGCGCGATCCGCTGTGCTCCGGGCCGCAGCGTCAGGTGCAGGTCGTTGCCCTCGATCGTCTCGCCCTTGAGCTTGTTGAGCGTCGTGTCGACCACGGTCGAGAGATTCGTGTTCGACCCCGTCAGGAAGTCGTTCTCGGATGCCTCGAGCCCCGCGCGCGAGCGCACCTGTGTGGAGTAGCCGACGATATGGGCGGCGAGGCCGCGCTGCGGGTACTTGCGGAAGTAGAGCTTCTGGTTCCCGACCTTGCGCGAGTAGTTGTCGGCGAGGATCGTCCTCTCGTCGGCGGCGATGATCTTGCCGCGCTTGACCGAGAACTCGGCCACGCGCTGGATTGCGTTGTCCTGCCGGTCGGCGAGCCCGCTCGCGGCCCACGCCTGCCAGTAGGTCGTGCCGACGATCAGCGAGGCGAGCAGGACAAGGCCGACGACGGCGACGCGGGTGATCTGGCGGTTCACGTGCGACCCCCCATCCCGATCTGGTTCGCCGAGTTCGCCCGATGCGAGACGAGCAGGAGGCCCGCGAGCAGAACGAAGTTGGCGACGACGCTCGAGCCGCCATAGCTGATGAAGGGGAGCGTGATCCCGGTCAGCGGAATGATTCGCAGGACGCCGCCGACGATGATGAACGTCTGCAGCGCGAAGCCGAACGTGAGCCCGACCGCGAGCAGCTTCGAGAAGCCGTCCTGAGCCAGCATCGCGATTCGGAAGCCGCGCAGGCAGAAGACCATGTACACCAGGAGGATCGCCGCGGCGCCGACGAGCCCGAGCTCCTGGGCGATCGCGGAGTAGATGAAGTCGGTGGGCAGGAACGGGATCAGGTCGTGCCCGTTCGTGGTCGCGAAGACGCCCTTGCCGAAGCCCTTGCCTGCGAAGCCGCCGTTCGCGATCGAGTACGAGGACTGGACGATCTGATACCCCGTGTCGTGCGCGTGCGGCCAGGGGTCGAGCCAGACCGTCACGCGTTGCTCGACGCGCGGAACCGACTTGTAGATCACGGCCGCGCCGGCGATGAAGAGTGCGAGCCCGCCGAGCGCGTACCAGCCCCGCGCCGTCGCGACGTACAGCATCGCAAGGAAGATTCCGAAGTAGAGGAGCCCGCTCCCGAGGTCGTTCGTCTCGACGAGGACGAGCATCGCAGCCCCCCAGATCGCGAGCAGCGGGCCGAAGTCCTTGATCCGGCCCTGGGCGAGCACTTCGCGCTTCTCGCGCAGGTAGCCGGCGAGGAAGACGATCAGCATGATCTTCGCGAGCTCGCCAGGCTGGAACTGGACGCCACCGACGTGGACCCAGAGCCGAGCCCCGTTGACCGTCTGCCCGATCACGGGCAGCGCAGGGAGGACGAGCAGCCCGAGCGCGGTCAGGCCAAAGAGGTACTTGTAGCTCTCGAGCCGCCGGTAGTCGTGGCGCAGGAGGAGGAGCGTCGCCGAGAACGCCGCCACGCCGACCACGATCCAGAGGCCCTGGCGGAACGCGTTGTCCGGGTTGAGCCGGTAGATCTCCGTCACCCCGACCGCGCTCAGCAGGCCGGCCATCGGGAGCAGGTACGGATCAGCCTGCGGGACCGTGATCCGTGCGACCACGTGCGCCGTCAAGTAGAGCGCGAAGAAGAAGAGCGCGTACGAGAGCGACCCCGTCGAGACGACGTCCTGCCTCGCGATGTACACGCTCGCGAAGCCGAAGGAGGTCAGGAGCGCGACCACGAACAGGTTGAGGAGTTCTCGGTTGCGGTAGCTCAGCGTGAACATCACTGGCTCTGGCCGAGCAGCCAGATCACGAGCAGGAGAAGCCCGGCGACGACGGCCAGGGCGATGACCATGCGAGCCGCCTGGACGCCGAGATGGGGCTTCGGCTCGGGAGGCTCGGCCTGGCGTGCCTGGACCATCTCGCGGGCCTGCTCGGGCGGGACGACCATCGTGTCGATCGCCGGCACCCTGTCGGCTTCGGTCAGCGTGTCCTCGTCGACCTCCGCGGCCGCGGACGGCTCGCCGTCGAGCGCGGGCATCGGCTTCGTCTCGCTCGGTGCCTGCGCGCCCTCCTCGGCGACCTCGAAGAAGACGACAGTGATGTTGTCCTCGCCTCCGTTGCGGTTGGCGGCCGCGACCAGCTCCTTGGCGGCGGCGTCGAGGTCGTCGCGGTTGCGCTCCACGACGTCGAGGATCGCCTCGTCGTCGAGCATCGACGTCAGCCCGTCGGAGCAGATCAGGAACAGGTCGCCCGGCGTCGCCTCGACCGAGAACGAGTCCACGTCCACGTCGGGGTCGGTTCCCAGCGCGCGTGTGATGACGGAGCGCTGCGGATGCGATTCCGCCTCCTCCGGCGAGAGGCGGCCCGTTCGTACGAGCTCCGCCACGAGCGAGTGATCCTCGGTCAGCTGGTCGACCTTCCGGTCGCGGATCAGATACGCGCGTGAGTCGCCGACGTGTCCGATCGAGACGATGCCGTCCTCGAAGAGCGCGACCGTGATCGTCGTGCCCATGCCCGCTGCGTCCGAGTCCTCACGCGCCCGGTCGTAGACCTGCCGGTTCGCCTCCTGGATGAGCGCGACGACCCGCGTTTCGCCGCTCCCGTCGACCGACTCGCCGAGCGCAGTCGCCGCCACGCGGGAGGCGATCTCCCCGCCGCGCGCGCCGCCCATGCCGTCCGCGACCGCGAAGAGCGGGGGATGGCAGACCCAGGCGTCCTCGTTGCGGCGGCGCTTGCGCCCGGGATGGGAAAGGCCCGTGCTGCGGCCGAGAGCGCTCACGCCTCGAACCTCAGGTCGGTCTCGCCCACGCGGACGAGGTCTCCGGCCGCGAGCTTCCGCGCACGGCTGAGGCGGACGCCGTTCACGAACGTGCCGTTCGTGGAGCCGGTGTCCTCGATCCACACGCCGTCGCGGCGCGGCTCGACCCGCGCGTGGTTGGAGGACGCATAGTCGTCCCCGTCCAGCCGCACGTCGTTCGGGTTCCCGCGCCCGATCGAGATCCCCTTCGAGTCCAGCTCGTACTCGGTGTTCTCGTCGATGACTTCGCTCTTGATGACGACGAGCCGGCCCATGTTCATCGGCGGCTCCGGCCCTAGCCCGACCGCCGCCGCCTGCTGCGGGCCCAGGACGAAGCTCTCCTGCGGAAGTCGCAGGTCGCGGCTCGCCGTGCTGACGATTCGCCAGATGAAGAGGTAGAGGAGCACGAGAAAGGCAGCCTTGAGTATGAGGAGCGCGCCCTCGACGTCGACGGAGGCAGCGATCATGCCGCCGATCGCCGGAAGACGAGCTCGGTCGACCCGACGGTGATGCGATCCTCGTCGCTGAGCTGCGCGCGCTGCTGTCGGCGGCCATTGACGGTCAGGCCGTTGGTCGAGCCGAGGTCGAGGATCCAGTACGCCGCGCCCTCGTGGCGGAGCTCCGCGTGCCTGCGGGAGACGTTCGGGTCGGCGAGGCGGATGTCGCAGTCCTTGGAGCGGCCGATGACGACGCTCCCCTTGTCGATCTTGTGCTGCTTGCCGTTCGCGTCGAGCGTGACGACCTCGGGCTGGACGCCGAGTTCCTCAGGCGTCGCGGCCTGTGTCTCCGGGGACGAGGGCCGGTAGACCATCGTCGCGCCCGGAGTCGGCTCGTGGACGGGCACGTCGGCGGGGGCCTCGCCCGGCTCGGGCTGGACCATGCGGGTCGCGATCCCGAACTCGCCGACGGCGAGGTCGGAGTCCGTGTTCAGGAGCACCTTGGGCGAGCTCAGGAGCACGTATGACTCCCGCTTCGCGTGCTCTCCGAGGTAGTCCTGGAGCTCGCTGATCAGCGAGTCTTCGTAGCTGTCGAACTGCTCGCGGTCCTGAGGTGAGAGGTAGACGGAGTACTCGTTGGGCGCGTAGACCCGCGACACGGACACCATCCGGTGGTCGTCCATCTCCTTGCCCAGCTTGCGCGCGAGCTCGACCGGCTGGACGTGGGTGCGGAACGCGCGACCGAAGACGCCCTCGAAAAGCGCCTCGATTTTCTGCTCGATGTTTCGAAGCACGGTCACGGGCCGAGGTCTTACCTCGGACCGAGTTTACCCAGCACCAGCGCCGCGAAATCGCTGCTGCGGTCGGGGCCACCGCTGACCACCCACCGGTTTCACCCTATCCAGGAAACGCGCGCGTGTCTGTTTCGCGAGTGCGCCGAGTGTGTGCCTGTGCGCGGTTCGCTCCGGGAAGCGCCTCGACATCACGGTAAGCGCGACGTACACGGCCCATCCACAGAGCACGAGCGGCACCGCGCTCACCGTCGGCGCAGCGACCAGCGTCGCCGCCAGGAAGAGCGCCGTGAACGAGGCGATCGTCAGGTCGGAACCGCGGGCCACGAGCGGGAGCGACGCAGCCGCGATCGCCAGAATCGCCGCCTCGAGCCCGAGCGCAGGCGTCGCCAGCAGCCATTGCCAGATCGCCTGCAACACCGCCACGGGATGCTCGCTGGACGCGATCCCGAGCGGCGCAGCGGCCTCGCCGGTGAACGGCGCCGTGCGGCCGTGAATCCCGGCCGTGGCAGCGGCCAGCAGCACCGCGGCTCCGGCGTGAGCCCCGCGCCGCACGAAACCGCGCGCCTGCAGCGCGACGATCGGCATCAACCCGAGCAACCCGACCGGCCCCAGCACGAGGCCGGTGCAGAAGAGGAGCCCGCGCCGCGCGTCCCCCCACATCAGCGCCAGCCACGCGACGGCGAACGCCGCGTACAGCACAGCGAGCCCGAACGAGAGGTTGCCGAGCGGGAACACGGGCACCGCGAGCGCGAATGCGAGCCCCGCTCGCGCGCGGAGAGCCGTCAACGCACCCGCGACGGCCGCGAGCAGCACCGGCCACGACGCGGGATAGAACGGGAGAGACGACGCGATCCAGCCCGCTGCAAGCGCCGCGAGCGCGGGCGGGCCGCTCCTGCTGAGGATTCGCCGAGGGTCGTGTCGAAGGCGCGCTTTCGGCCGCGAGCGAGCCTTCCGCGGCGACCGCTCCCACCAAGCGCCCCGGAGCTCCCGCGCCAGGGCAGCAGCCTTCGGCCGCCCCGCGGGATCGACGGAGAGCGCAGCATCGACCGCCGAGATCAGCCGGTCCGGCAAGTCGGGCCGAGCCTCCCGGATCGACGGCGCACCGGTCTTGATCTCCTCCCCGGTCTCGAGCGGCGACGTGCGCCAGAACGGATGGTGGCCCGCGAACGCCTCCCAGAGCAGGACGCCGACGGCCCACACGTCGGCAGGCGGCCCGGCCGCTTCGCCGTGCAGGCGCTCCGGCGGGATGTACGCGAGCGTCCCCGGCACGTCTCCGACCGCCGTCAGCGTGTCCGCGTCCTCCAGTTGCGCCAGCCCGAAATCGAAGAGGCGCACCGAGACGTGATCCTCCTCGGCGACCAGCACGTTCGAGGGCTTCACGTCCCGGTGCACGATCCCGCGCGCATGCGCGAAGGCGAGGCCCTCGAGGATCTGCGCCGCGGCCTCGACCGCGCCCTCGTCGTTCAGGTCGCCGGCGCGCAGAGCCTGTCGCAGCGTGCATCCCGGGACGTACTCGTACGGGATGTAGAGATGCTTGTCGTCGGACTCGAGCCCGTACGCGCGCAGGCAGTGCGGGTGGTTGAGACGCGTGGCCGCCGTCGCCTCACGCTCCGCGCGGGGAACTGCGCGACCTTCCTTCGCGATGATCTTGAGAGCGACATCCCTGCCGGCCTTCTCGTCCCGCGCGAGCCACACGGAGCCCGAGCCGCCGCTTCCGAGGGGGCGCAGGGGCCGGTAGCGACCGAGGACCAGGCCGTCCGGAGGCACGGGTTCGACGGCGCTTGCCACCGTGCTCACCTTGGCTCTGACCGGCGAAAGTCCTGCAGCGACCGGGCGACGCGTTAGAGTCACCCGCTCCGCACCGTTATGAGCGAAAACGACATCGAGTTCGACTTCTTCGAAGAGCCGGACACGAGGGAGACAGCCGAGGAGCGCCCCCGGCGGCGCGGCCAGCGGCCCCCGGTCCGTCCCCCCGCGGGCCTGACGCCGCTCCTTCGGCTGATCGGCCTGATCAGCTTCGCGATCCTGATCGTGCTCCTGCTCGTCCTCTGGGTGAACGGCTGCCGCGAGGACAAGCGCAAGGACGCGTACCGCGACTACGTGAAGACGGTCAGCGACTACGCGAACCAGTCCCAGCGGCTCGGCCGCCAGTTCAACACGCTCCTCACCTCGCGCGGGACGAAGGAGTCCGACGTCGAGAGCGAGTTGGCAGGCCTCGCCGGGCAGCAGGACCAGATCACGAACAACGCGCGCAACCTCGATCCTCCGGGACATCTCCGCGACCAGGACGCCCACATGCTCGAGGCGTTCGAGCTCCGATCGAATGGGCTGCGCGGGATGAGCGACGCGTTCCGGTCGACGGCGAGCTCGAAGAACGCGGACGCGGCCGGATCGGACCTGGCTCTGCAGATGCAGCGCTTCATCGCGAGCGACGTCCTCTGGCAGGACTTCTTCAAGGAGCCGACCAAGGAGGAGCTCCAGAGGATCGGGGTCACCGGCGTGAACGTGCCCGACTCGGTCTTCCTGCGGAACCCGGACATCGCCACCTCGTCATCGATGAAGTCCGTCTGGCAGCGGGTTCACGGCGCAGCGACCGGCGGGGCGACCTGCACCCCGCGCGGGACGCAGCTGGTCTCGACGACGGTTCTGCCGGCCGGCAAGGAGCTCTCAACCGACACCACGAACACGATCCAGCAGAGCACCGACCTCGCGTTCCAGGTCAAGGTCATGAACTCGGGTTGCGCGCAGGAAGTGGGCCTGCGGGTCACGCTTACGATCCAACAGAGCCCGAAGCCGATCAAGTCCCGCAAGACGATCCCGCTGATCGACTCCGGCGCCGAGGAAACCGTCGAGTTCAGGAACCTGCCGCTGCCGCCGCTCGACCAGAAGACGTCGGTCACGGTCGAGGTCGACCCGGTGCCGGGCGAGACCAAGACCGACAACAACTCGGCCACCTACCCGGTCCAGTTCTCGTTCGGTTAAGAGGCGGCCATCGCCTTCTCGACCGCTTGCTGCTCTTCCGGGGACAGTGCGACGTTGGGCTGCCCGCGGTCGAGCTCCTTCACGTAGATCCGGGCGTAGTCGCGGCCCTGGATCGCGGTGAGGATGATCCCGGAGCGGTTCGCGTCGAGCAGGGCGATCGAGGCTGACTGGTGCCCCCCGGCGCCTTCGTAGGCGTCGTAACGGACGAGCGAGCTGTTCGTGACCGAGCCGTCGACCCGGCGGTCGACGCGGGACAGCGCGGCCGCCACTTCCGAGACGGCGCCGTGCAGGTCGTCCATCCGGGCCTGCAGCGAGACCGCGAAATCGACGAGGTCGTCTTTCCCGCCGCCGAGCAGCACGACCTGGTTCGCGCGCAGTCGGCGGATCTGGACGAACAGGTAGACCGCGACGCCGAGCGCCGCCGCGGCCGCACAAGCCGCGCCGATCGCGATCCAGCCAGCCGCGCTCAGGTCCACGCGCGCATCCTAGAAGCCTTCGGGAATCCGCTGCCAGTCGCTACATTTTTCGTGCGATGTCTCAGGTTCTCGTCCTGAACGCGAGTTACGAGCCACTGAACGTGACGTCTGTGAGACGTGCGCACGTGCTCGTGTTCAAGGGCAAGGCCGAGGTGATCGAGGAGCTCGACAAGCCACTGCACTCGGCCAGCGACACGTATCCATGGCCGCACGTGATCCGGCTCGTCCAGTACGTGCGGGTCCCGCGCGCGGTGCAGCGCAAGATCTCCCGCCGGGCCCTGTTCGCGCGGGATGGGTGGCGCTGCGTGTACTGCGGTACGACCGCGGGCCGCCTCACGCTCGACCACGTCGTGCCGCGGAGCCGGGGCGGAACCTCCGTCTGGGAGAACGTCGTCACCTCCTGCGCCCCGTGCAACCTGAAGAAGGGCAACCGCCTGCTCGAGGAGGCCTCGATGAAGCTCCAGCGGCCTCCGCGGCCGCCGCAGCCGGTGCTCTTCATCCGGCTCGCCGCGCCCAAGATCCCGCACGGCTGGCGCCAGTATCTGCCCGATCTCGAGGGCTCGACCGCCTAATCCCGCTCGACGGGCAGTTCGCGCTGCTCCCACTCGCTCCACGAGCCGGGGTAGAGCTTGCCTTCGCGCCCCTGTAGCGCTAGTCGATGCAGGGTCACGCAGGAGGTGACGCCCGAGCCGCAGTAGGCGACGAGCTCGCCCTCGGGTAGCTCCGGGACGGGCTCGTTCCAGGGGGCGTTGAGCGCGCCCGGGATACGACCGGGAACCTTGTCGATCGGGTTCGCCTCGCCGCGATAGCGGGAGGGGATGCGCGTGTCGACCACGACGAGCGCGTCGAGGCGCGACACGAGCTCGTCGGCCTCGATCGTGTCGTCGGTGCGAGGGCGGATCGAGAAGTCCTGAGTCTCGATCTCATCCTCACCCGAGTGGAGTGGTCCGCGCCAGGCGTCGAGGTCGAGGACCGCGCAGGCGTCGTGGCCGAAATGGCGCAGGAGCCACCAGAGACGCTCCGGGCCACCCATGTTCCCGTAGGCGATCACGAAGACGCCGTTGCCGATTCCCGCGCGAGAGGCCGCCTCGGCGAAGTCCGTAGGCCCCGGAAGCGGGTGCCGACCTCGCTTACCCGGAGAAGCCGCGAGGTCTTCGTCCACGTCGAGAAACGACGCGCCCGGGATGTGCCCCTCGAGGTAGCGCTCGCGGCCCCGATCGGGGTGTCCGAGCTCCCAGCGGCAGTCGACGAACTGGTAGCGCACGGGCGGAGTGTGACGTGGCGAGGCCGTGGCGGCGTATCTGAGCCGACCTCGAAAAGGAGCAGTAGATGAAACCGATCCGGATTACAGCTCTCGTTGTCGCGGCCGCTGCGGTCGTCGCATTTGCCGGCGTGGGCAAGCCCGACTCGGCCGGTGGAGCAGCCAAACCGAGCGGGGGGATCACGGTGAACGGGACGGGGACGATCACGTCCGTCCCCGACGAGGCGACCTTCACGGTCGG
>Ga0070683_100003948_pt1 | contig 12137 bp, 13 predicted proteins | sample KBSC713LmetaG_FD_64662 | JGI IMG/M metagenome (GOLD analysis project Ga0070683, IMG submission 64662) | Corn rhizosphere microbial communities from Kellogg Biological Station, Michigan, USA - KBS C7.1-3L metaG | ecosystem: Host-associated > Plants > Roots > Rhizosphere ...
CGCTCGAGCGCCATGAACTCTTTCACTTGCACGCTGCCGAATTCGGAGACGCGACCAATGTCGTTGCGGATAAGATCGACCAGCATCAAATGCTCCGCGCGCTCCTTCTCGTTCGCCAGCAACTCCGCGGAATAATCGGAATCCTGCGGTGGCGCGTCGCCGCGCGGACGCGTTCCCGCAATCGGCCGCGAACTTACCACGCCGTCCATCAGCCGCACCAGTAATTCCGGCGATCCGCACACGAGCGCGAAATCCGGCAAGCGCAGCAGTCCCATGTAGGGCGACGGGTTGATGCGACGAAGCGCTTCGTAAATCCATTCCGCCGGTTGCGGCGTCACGCGGCTGGTCCGCAACGAGAGGTTCACCTGATAGGTGTGACCGGCGGCAATGTACTCGTGAACGCGTTCGACCGCCGATCGAAAAGCCTCCGGCGTGAACGACGGCGGCGGCGCAGACGGAGGACGTTCGCGGCAGGCTTTTTCTGCCGGGCGCTCGCAGCTCGCAGAGGCGGCGAGTTCGCTCGCGCAATCGGCGTCGGATGCGTGAACAAGCTCACTGCGTACTGTTCGGGCGAACCAACGCTCGATGGCACAATCCGCGGCCGATTGTGCGAGTCGAAATTCTTCGGACAGCGAACGTCCGCTCGCCGCGATGTCGCACCAGGCCACAACTCCGAGCGTCCGCTCGGCGTGATCGTAGATGAACAATTCGCGCGTCTCGATCATCGCGTAGAGAGGAAGCGGCAAATCGCGTTTCGCAAAAACCGGCAGACGTTCCCACGTGTGTACGAGATCGTAGCCGAAGGCGCCGAGCAACCCGCCGGTCATCGCCGGCCAGCCGGACAACGCCGGCGTTTTTGCTTCCGCGAGGACCGAACGCAAAATTTCGAGCGGTTTACCCACGCGCCGGGAAAGCGGCAGCGCGCTCGAGCCGGTGGCTTGGTTGCGAAAGGTTGTGGCCGCCGCGTCACCGTATGCGGGCGGAGACATCGCTCCGGCAAAATCTCCCGGCCGGATCTCCGCGCTGTCTGCATCGCCGATAATCACCCGCCGGGGGCGATCACATATATAAGTGTAGCGGCCCGCCTGAGCGCTTTCGAGAATCACGCTAACGGGCGCCTCCGCAAAACACTCCCAGGAATCCGGCAACGCCACATCGCGCCGAACCTCCACCGCAGGCAAACGCGTGCAGCCTTGCTGCACCCAGCGTTTCCAGTCGTCGAAGCCCACGAGGTCCATCGCGAAAAGTTCCGCGGTCGCGGGCGCAACGTCACGAACTTTTCGCGCACTCGTTTTCGGAAACGCAATTCGCAAGCGGCCAGCTTGCTGGCGCTCGGCAGCGATCAGAGCGCGAGCATGCTCGCCATGTGCAATGGAATGGGATCGCGGTTCTTCAAAACAAAAGAACGCCCATCTTTTCGGCTCACCGAAACGTTTTAAGTGGAAAGCGCGTGGTCTCGCCCCACCCTTTTGAGAGCATGCAATCCTGGCAAAGTCCGCACGGCCGCCACTTGCCCGCGATCGGGCAACGCACGTTGATCATGGGCATTTTGAACGCGACTCCGGATTCATTTTCCGATGGCGGAGAACTGCCCACGAAGGAAGCCGTCGTCGATCGCGCTGGTCAGATGATCGCAGCCGGAGCGGACATCATCGATGTCGGAGGCGAATCGACGCGACCGGGAGCACGGCCGATTTCCGCAGATGAAGAACTCGCTCGCATCCTGCCGGCTCTGGCGGCGTTGCGACGTGCTTGGCCTGATGTGCCGATCTCGATCGACACTTACAAAGCGGCGGTTGCCGATGCGGCGATCGAAAATGGCGCCGACATCGTCAACGACATTTGGGGACTCACCCATGAACTCGCATCCGAAGAGCGGATGCAGTGGAGAAATTTCGTCCGCCGCCAAACCGAAGCAACCACCAACGCAACGCCCATCGCGCCGCCGCCGATAACGAAAATGGCCGGGCTGATTGCGCGGCGAGGCTGCCCGGTGATTCTCATGCACAATCGTCCGGATCGAAATTACGGCGATTTCTGGGACGACATCATCCTCGATTTGAAAGTCGGGCTGGCACTCACGCGCGCGGCTGGCATTGAGCAAAGTCAGGTCTGGCTCGATCCAGGTTTCGGTTTCGCCAAAAGCATGCCACAGAATCTTGAAGTTCTCCGGCAACTCGGCCGGATCGTAGCGCTCGGTTATCCGGTGCTGGTGGGAACCTCGCGAAAATCGACCATCGGAACCATTCTCGGAGCGGCGGTTGGAGATCGGCTCGAAGGCAACGGCGCGACCGTGGTGTGGGCGATTCAGCAAGGCTGTCAGATGGTTCGCGTGCACGACGTTCGCGAAATGGCTCGCTTTGCCCGCACGGCGGACGCGATTAAAGCAGGTTTGGGATATTCGGTTTCCTGAAATCATGGACAAAATCATCCTCCGCGAGCTGCATTTTATCGCCCGCCACGGCGTCCTGCCGATTGAGACGGAAAACAGCCAGCACTTCTCGGCGACGCTCGAACTCGAGCTGCCGCTGGCCCCGGCTGGTCAAACCGACCGGCTCGACCAGACGGTGGATTATTGCGCGGTGCAAGCGGTGGTTCGCGGAATTATCGAAGGCTCCCACAAGCGGCTGATCGAAACGTTGGCGGAGAGTGTGGCGCGCGAATTGTTGCGCGCATTTCCCATCCTCGTCGCAGTCACGGTCGAAATCACGAAGCCGCGACCGCCGGTGGATTTTCAATTCGCCGGAGTTTCGGTACGAATCCGGCGGGAGAGAAAATCCGCCGTTTGATCGATCCGGAATTTCCGAGCAACTTGAACGCCGATCTTCGCCAATCCGCGCTAAATGAAAACCAAACGCCGGCACGTGCTCGTCGCGCTCGCCCAAACCGGCGAGGACACGAACCGGCCGGCGGTCGGCCATTGAATCGAAACCACGATCGCCGGGGTTGACGCCAATCAGTGTTTTTTCTTGGACGATTTTTTGGAACAACGATCAACGATGTCAGCACCCGTGAAACAAGCATTCATCGGTGCGGGTTCAAATATGGGCGATCGCGCGGCGACGCTGATCAGCGCAGTCGAAAAGTTGCGCACATCTCCCGGAATCGCGTCGCTCGAATCCTCCTCCGTTTACGAGACGGAGCCAGTCGGCATGGTGAATCAGCCGAAGTTTTTGAACCTCGTCGTTGGCGTCGAAACGGTGCTGACTCCTGAAGATCTGCTGAAGCGACTTCAAGCGATCGAACAGGAATTTGGTCGCGTGCGGACGGAGCGTTGGGGACCGCGGACGCTCGATCTGGATTTGCTATTGTTTGAGGGCGAAACGCGCGTTAGCGAATTTCTGCAACTGCCGCATCCACGGATGCTGGAGCGCGGTTTTGTGACTGTGCCGCTGGGCGAACTTCTGACGCGGCCTCATTTTCAAAAAGCGCACTGGCATGTGTTGCGCGAGAAATTGGCCGCGCAGCCGAAACGTGAAGGCGTGCGATTGTTTTCGTAACGGACAGCACCTTCCATTCAGTGACTGGACGCGCGAACGACTGGAACGAGCGTTTAAAACTGTTTAGAACTCACTCGGATTTATCCGATCACGCCGAAGCGGACTTTAATCCGGCCAGCGAAAATTTCCGAACTGGATTCAACCGATGGGAGAAAATGTACGAAGGGAATGTGAGGTCGGAAGTGTTGTACGTGGCAATATTCCGAACATCCCTGTCGAACCACCGCTGGAGAAACGCGCGGCTCAAACGAGCCGCAAAATGGCGATGGCTTTTGTCTCGCCCCAACTTCAACCAAGGAGAAAATCGCCGGTTTCACGCCCAAATCACAGTTGACAACCCCCTGCGCTTCGTGAGCTTTTTCGCCCCTTATTGGCTTCCTAGCTCAATGGTAGAGCAGCTGACTCTTAATCAGTAGGTTCGGGGTTCGAGTCCCCGGGGAGCCACCAGCTTAGGTCTCGTTTGAGGAGACGAAGATGGGGATTCCCCTTTGTTATTTCCCAGTTCAAATCTTGGCAAGCGCTGCGAGTTTTCGCACTTTTCGCGCCGGCGTAGCTCAACGGTAGAGCACCTGTTTTGTAAACAGGCGGTTGCGGGTTCGAATCCCATCGCCGGCTCCAGTGTTCGCGCCGCGCGAAGATCGCAACGAAAGCCGCCGCGCCAAAATCCGCATGCAACGCGCGACGCGGGCTAAACTCTTTCGCGCTGCTACGACCGTGAGCCGGTCAGCGCTCACGAGCGTCGCGAAATTTTCTACTGCCCGATGGTGTAATGGTAGCACAAACGACTCTGACTCGTTTTGTCTAGGTTCGAGTCCTAGTCGGGCAGCCATTGAATGCGCGCGCATCCGGCCATTTCTTGGCGTTTCTTGCGCATAAAATAGTTTCACCATAAAGTAAGTTGACAGCCAAGATTCGATCACACCTAGTTCGCTTTCCCGAGCCTAGACCCCGATTTTTATCTCAGCGATATGCTGATTATCCCGTCACTCCTTGCAGTAATCCCGGCCGAGCCTAGAGTAGCCAAACCGGCGTGAGTCTTGCTGGTCTGACCATCGCCCATTTGATTTTTCCGGACTGATTGCGCCCTGTCGCCTGCCCACCGTTTTCACCCCACCCCCACAGTTTTCCAACCCATATCTCCTCATATGATTATCCAAACCCTCCCGATTGCCATCCTTCTCGGTGACGCCACCGCGATGGAGTTGTTTAAAAAAGGCGGCGGCATGATGTGGCCCATCCTGCTGTTGTCGTTCGTCATGATCACTGTCGTGGTCGAGCGGCTGCTCTTTATCCTTCGTGAAAATAGCCATCGCGAGCCGGAGGTGGTGGAGAAGATGCTCGAGAGCGTCGAGAAGCGCGACATCGAAGGCGCGCTTGCCCTCGGCAAACAGAGCAAAGATGCGGTCGCTCGCATCCTCGTCTATTCGCTCACGAACAAGGAATTTTCGCTCGCCAACGCATTCATCCGCGCCTCGAGCCAGGAACTCGCCCGCTATCAACAGGGCATGGCGACGCTCGACACGTGCATCACAGCGGCACCTCTGCTCGGTCTACTGGGCACGGTGACCGGAATGATGCGCACGTTCGGCGCGCTGGGTGGCGGCGATATCGGCGCAGCCACTGGCACGATCACCGGCGGTGTGGCCGAAGCGCTGATCGCGACGATGTGCGGTTTGGCCATCGCCGTCACCGCGCTGCTCCCGTACAATTATCTCAACGCGCGTACGGAAGAAGCGAAGCATGACATCGCGGATGCATCCAACGCTCTCGAAATCCTCATCAAGAAATCCGAGACGACCGCTCCGTTCTCGCGATAAACTCGCGGATCATTTCCGCAGCACGGTTTCACTCTCACTTTAGTTCATTCGACTCACATGGCCGGATCATCAGGCGGTAAGACCAGCGGCGGCAAGAAGAGGGCCCGCATCGAGATCATTCCACTCATCGATGTCATCTTCTTCCTGTTGGCGACGTTCGTCTTGTTCACGCTCTCGTTGAACAAGTCGAACGGCTTGGGCGGCGTCGTGATCCCTGAGTCAGAAACCGGTGAAACCCGTGATCCGACGGGATCGGTGACGATTTCCGTTACGCAGGAAGGAACGCTCGGTTGGGACAAGGATCCCGTCACCCTCGACGAATTCATCGCCCGATTGAAAGCCTATCACCTCACGAATCCTGATGGTCGTGTTCTAATCAACGGCGACGGCGACGCTTTTTTCAGCCAGGCCATTTACGTCTTCAATGAAGTACGCAAAGCCGGCTTTCAAAAGGTATTGATCGAGACCCGCGTTCGTCCGCCGGGGACAACCTGAAGCGCGTAATCAACCTCCTCTATTTTTCCCGGATAATTTATTTCCCATGGCCGGTTCCGTTACCAAGTCAGTCGTACCAGATGAAGGCAAGAAGAAGGCACGTATCGAGATCATCCCGCTGATCGATGTCATCTTCTTCCTGCTTGCCACGTTTGTGCTCTTCACTCTGTCGCTGAATAAAATCAAATCGGTTCCGGTTAATCTGCCCGTGGCGGCGGCGAGTTCGTCGAAACCCAATGAGGACACCGTCACACTGCAGGTGTCGGACCAAGGCACCTGCTATTGGAACAAGGAGCTGATCAGCCTCAACGAAATCGCTCCTCGTCTTCAGCAATACAAAACCCAGGTGCCGGAGCCTCGCGTTCTCATCGCCGGCGACGACAAGGCCAAGTTTGGCGTGACCGTCATGGCCCTCGACGAAGTGCGCAAGGCCGGGATCACCCAGGTCTCCGTCGAAACCCGTGTTCGCCCCACCGGCAGGTAAATCACAAGGTCAACACTCACATGCGTCGCGATCTTATCATCGGTTTTATTGTTTCCCTCCTTATCCACGGCAGCGTCGTTTGGGTTAGCGAACTGTTCAAGCCGGGTCCCAAGCACGTCGTCAAGGAACCGACTCCCACCATTCAGTTGATGGAAATGCCCAAGCTCGAGCCCGATGAGCCCGAGAAACAGGAATCCGAGGATCAGCCCCCGACGCCGATCGATATTGCGCCACCGGAGCAGACCGACGTTCCGCAGATCGTGCAGTTGGACTCATTCGTTCAACAGATCGAGCCACCTCCACCCGAAGGCCTGAAGCCCAGTGTCGGAGTGATCACGATTCCTCAGGGGCACGGCACCGGCATTGGCCGCGGCATCGAAATCTTCGACATCAAGAACCTCGACCAGGTGCCGCAGGCGCGCGCAAAGGTTCCGCCGCAGTATCCGTTCGAAATGCGTCGCGCCGGAATTACCGGCGAGGTGCTGGTCGAGTTTATTGTGGACACCAATGGCGACGTGAGAAACGCCTTCGCCGTCCGCTCTTCGCAACGCGAATTCGAGACCGCAGCTGTTCAGGCAGTGAGCAAATGGAAATTCCGGCCCGGTCGGAAGGGCGGCCGCGCGGTGAACACGCGCATGCAACAACCCATCTCGTTTAGTCTCGCCGAAGACTGATATTTTCCTCGTGACTGTTTTCCCTTTTGCTCCCGTTACTCGAGTTCGTTGGGCCACCGTGGCGTGTTTCGCGCTGACGTGTGCGCTTGTCTTGCCCGGCCGGGTCTGCGCTGCCGACCAGCCGCAGCACGAGCTCGACGAGAAAACCTCGGCCGATCTCGACAAGCTCAAGCCTCTGCTCGATGCCAAGAACTGGGACGCGGCTCTTGCCTTGCTCGAGACGATCCGGGTTCGCGTCGGCGCCGACAGTTACGACATGGCAATCGTCACTGATGTCGAGGCCAAGATCTACCTGCAAAAAGGCGAGTACCAGAAAGCGATACCGCCGTTGGAGACGGCGCTCCGGCTCGGCGACGCGCACCAGTACTTCAGTTTGAGTTCAATTCAGGACCAGGTCCAGTTCCTGGCACAGATCTATTATCAGGAAGCAACGACCACGAAGGTGCCGGCGTTGCAAAAACAAAACTTCGCCAAGTCGATTGCCTATTGGCGACGCTGGATCGCCAACACCGACAAGCCGGATCGCGATCCCCAGCGACAGGAAGCCCAGCTCTACTACGCCAACGTTCTCTATAACGAAGCGGCCATTAATCCGGAGAAAGTCGATACGGATCTGCTGCACCAGGCTCAGGAAGCCGTCGAACAAGGGTTGCGCATGAGCCCGCACCCGAAGGACACGTTTTACGTGATCCTGCTCGCGATCACCCAGCAGGAAAACAATTATCCGAAACTTGCCGAGATCCTCGAGCTGCTCGTGAAGATGTCGCCGGGCAAGAAAGATTACTGGTCTCAACTTGCAGGCATTTACTTGAACCTCGCTGCGAGCGAGAAAAACGAGAAGCGGGCAAAGGAATACAATACGCGGGCGATCCTCGCGATCGAGCGTGCCCAGTCTCTTGGGTTCATGAAAACGCCGAAGGAAAATTATACGCTTGTCGGCCTCTACTACAATGTCGGCCAGTTCGGCCGCGCCACGGAAATCCTTCACACGGGCCTGCGCGACGGCTCGATCGAATCGGACGAAAAAAATTGGGAGCTGCTGATCTCTTCCTATCAACAGGTGGACCGGCCGTTCCAGGCCATCGAAGCGGCCAAGGAAGGTGCCAAGAAATTTCCCCATACCGGACAGCTCGATTACCAGGCCGCCACGATTTATTACTCGCTCAACAAAACCGAGGACTCGTACAAGTCACTTCAAGCAGCAGTCGCCAAAGGCCACTTCGAAAAACCCGGTGCAGTTTACGGCTTTCTCGCTTACGTGAGTTGGGAGTTGGGCAAATACCCCGAGGCGCTCGATGCGGTCAACAAGGCGCTCGATTCGCCTGATGCGAAGAAAGACGCTCAGCTTCCCAAGCTCAAAAAGGCCATCGAGGACGCCATTCACGAACGCGAAACTGCCAAAGCAGCTAAAACCGCCTAGTTCAGTTCACTCCAGCTCACTCACATTTTTACATGAAGAAAACCTACGTTTACTTCCTCGTCCCACTGATCGGGGTTATAATCTTTATTGCGATTTATTGGAATTTTAGCGCTGGCTACGAAGCCAAGCTCGCCGAGAAAGCCCGCATTGTCCGGGAGGCCAAGGAAGAAAAACTGCGCGCCGAGGCGAAAAGTCGCGAGCAGGCGATCAAGGAGGCCGTCGCCGCCCAAGAGCGCCGTAAAGCCGAAAAAGCCGCCAAGGAGGCCAAGGAAAAGGCTGATCAGGATGCTCGCGAGCTCGCCATTGAGGCGCGCAATCGGGCCGACCGCGAACAGGTGAAAATGGACCAGCAGGTCGAGCGCCTCAAGAAAGACGTGCAGGTCGAGAAGGAAGCCATCGCGAAAATCGAAAAGGAAAAGCAAGAGGCAATCGAAGAACAAAATTTCCTGAAGGGATACGTGAAACAGGCCGAGGCAAATACGAAGAGCCTCACCGATGTGCTCGATAAAATCACCGCCGCCGAGGCCGCGCGAGCCGCGGCTGAAGCCGCTGCCGCCAAGGCCAAGAATTCCTAATTTTACCCAGCATGAAAAAATGGATGTATCTCATTTCTGTCGGCGGCATGCTGGCGGTATTTCTGTTCTTCTACTACTCGAACCTCAAAGAGGCCGAAATTCGCGACAAGCAACGCGCAGCAGAAAACGCTCAGAAGCTGAAAGCCGAGGCCGATCGCAAAGCGGCGATCGAGGCCAAGGCCCGCGAAGATGCGGAACGTCGCGCCGCCGAACGCGCCGCCGAGGACGCCAAGAAAGAAGCGGCTAAAATCGCCAAATGGGAGGCCGAGAGCCGCCGGATTCAGGAGCAAACCGATTCGTTCAACGCCAAGGCCGACGCCGCGTCCAAGCAGGCCTCCGCGCTCGAGATCGAGCTTAATACGCTGCGCACGAACAAGGAAAAATTGAACCGCGAGACGTTTGAAATCGAGAAACAGGTCGAGCGGGCCAGAATCGAAAAGCGCAATGCCGAACTGGAGATCCAGCGCATGACCGACATGATCGCGAAAAAAGCGGCTGACAGCATGCTCACGCGTGTACCAGCTCCGCCGAAGACATCTTAGGACGCGCTCCACTTTCTTTCGATTCCCCGCCCCGCCGCTTATTGCTGCGGGGTTTTTTGCAGCTGTTTCCGAATCACCCTGTCGAGCGAAACGCATTCGCCGCAGGACGATCCGTTGACCTCGTCCGTCACGCGAATCATCACGGGGCGAGATTTTGTTTGCGGAGTACAAGCAGCTGGTTTTTCCTCCGCCTTCCACTCGAGCAGCGGCTCGGTGGAAACGATGTCGGGGCGTAGCTTAGCCTGGTAGAGCGCTACGTTCGGGACGTAGAGGTCGCGAGTTCGAATCTCGCCGCCCCGACCATCTTAATTCGGGTCTCCGCCCCGAATGCCCGGCGATCTCCTCTCGCCTGCCATTGAGAGGGAAAGCTGCGGCAAATCCCGTCAAGCGCATCGACGGCCCCAATCTGCGCATCGTGCCCGAACGTCGTTATCCGCGGTCAGGCCATTTCTCGAATCGCGATTCGCGGTTCCGTTCAGACGCGGAAAGCGTCGTCGAAATCGGTCGCATCTTTGATCCGCGTCAAGGCGCGTCGCTCCGGGATCCGCTAGAGTCGTCCCATGTCGCAACGCACCCTTCTTCCCGCCGACCAAGCGGTGGCATTAAAGTTACTCGCCGCCGCGCAGGTTTCGGAATCCGGCATCGTCAGTCGCACCGTGCTCCAAACTCCGGAGCTGCGCGTGGTCCTCTTCACCTTCGCTGCAGGGCAGGAGCTGACCTCGCACACCAGCCGGCGTCGTGCGCTCGTCCAGATCCTCGACGGAGGCTGCGATTTTTTCTTCGCCGGCAAATGGCAGCGTCTTGAAGCCGGCGCGTTCCTGCACCTGCCACCGAACGAACCGCACGCGGTGCGCGCAAGCGCCGGACCATTCTCAATGCTGCTCACGCTCGGAGCCGAGGCCGGCGAATCCATTTCCTCCACCTAACACCCATAATCATATGAACGAAAAGTCCGAATTGATCGACCTCACTCGTTTCGACGTGCGCGAGATTCCCTGCCGTGTGAAACACGGGCAGATCTTCCAGCGCTGGTCCGACCTGCCCGTCGGACAGTATTTCGTCCTGATCAACGATCATGACCCCATCCCGCTCTATCACCAGTTCGCGGCCCAGTTTCCCGGCGCCTTCAGCTGGGAATATCTCCTGCGCGGGCCGGACGAGTTCCAGGTAAAAATCACCCGTCTCGCTCCATCGGCACCGGCCCTGAGCGCGACGCGTGCATCTCCGGCCGCGATCGATCCGAAAACGGTTTTCGACGTCCGACCAATTCCCGGCCGCGTCAAACACGCGCAGATTTTCCAGCGCTGGTTCGATCTTCCGGTCGGCGACTATTTCGTGCTGCTCAACGACCACGATCCTGCGCCGCTGCGATACCAGTTCGAGGCGGAGTTTCCCGGTGCATTTTCGTGGGAATACCTCGGCATCGGTCCGGACGAGGTCCGCGTCAAGATCTCCAAGCTCCGCGCCGTCTGCGCTCCCGTGAACGCGTCGCCGGCGTTCATGGCGAAGCTCCGCCCGATCTCGCCCACCGTTCCGGAACGTATCCAGGAAATCGATGCTCGCGGTCTCGAGCCGCCCGAGCCGCTTATCCGGATTCTGGATGCGCTGGAATCGCTGCCACTGGGTGTCCGCCTCCGCGCCATCACCGACCGCGAGCCTTGTCACCTGTTTGGTGAGGCAGAACAAAGAGGTTTTCGCCATGACACCGCTGAGCAGCCCAATGGGAATTGGGTTACGATCCTTGACCGCGTCTGAAACGCCGGCATCGAAGCGCGCGGCGTTGTCCGCGCCGCCGCTGCGGCTCTCCGGAAGCTGGCTCGCAGCCCAAGGGCGGCTGCCGCTCGCCTTCATGGGACTCGCCCTCGTCTGGCTCGTCGCCGCGACCGCGCTTCTCGTCACGCACCCGCAGGTGCTCGCCCTGCCGCATCTTCATCCGCAGGTCGTCGCGTTGACGCATGCATGGGTGCTGGGCTTTTTCGTCACGGTGGCGTGCGGCGCAGTTTACCAGCTGGCACCGGTCGCGTTGGGGACAACGCTGGCGAACGAGCGCCATGGCTGGTGGCATTTCGGGCTCCATGCCGCCGGTGTGCCGGGCATGGTGTATTCATTCTGGCGCTGGGATCCGACGTTACTGGGGCACTTCGGGTCCGCGGTGGCGCTCGGAATCGGGCTGTTTTGCGTGAACACGTGGAGGACGGTGCAGCGCTCGGGTCGCAGTAATGTTGTCGCCTGGTCCCTTGGCCTCGGCGCGGCGTGGCTGCTCCTCACTGTCGCGGTCGGACTCCTTCTTGCGGCAAATCGCCTTTGGTCGTTCATCCCGCTCGATCCGGTTTGCCTGCTGCGCGCGCACGCACACATCGGCCTCATCGGATTTTTTGTCACCCTGCTCCAAGGTGTAAGCTTTCAACTCCTGCCCATGTTCACGCTCGGCGAAGTGCGCAACTGGCAGGCGGCGAAAACGGGTCTGTGGCTTTCGCAGCTCGGCCTGATCGGACTCGCGCCGGCTCTGGCGTGGCACGTCGGATCGATCGCGGTTCTGTCGGGCCTCGCGATCACGGCTGGCCTGATCTTCTCGGGGTTTGGATTGGGCCGAGCGCTCGCCACGCGGAAAAAACGAACCTTTGACCCGG
>Ga0070683_100003949_pt1 | contig 12137 bp, 14 predicted proteins | sample KBSC713LmetaG_FD_64662 | JGI IMG/M metagenome (GOLD analysis project Ga0070683, IMG submission 64662) | Corn rhizosphere microbial communities from Kellogg Biological Station, Michigan, USA - KBS C7.1-3L metaG | ecosystem: Host-associated > Plants > Roots > Rhizosphere ...
GCTGTCAACACGGTCAATCGCTATGGCGATCTCGCGGCTGCCGGCAAGATACCGGCCGAGGAAGCGCAAAAGGCGGCGCTCGCCGTGCTCGCCGGAATGAATTTCGACGGCAAGAACTATTTTCTGGTGTTCGACCGCAACGGCATCCTGAAGATGCATCCGTCGCGCAAGGATGACATCGGCCACAACATGCTGGATCCCAAACAGGAGACCAGCGCCAACTATATCGGCTATCTGAACGCGGCAACCACGCAGGCGCCGCTGGAAGGGTTCAGCGTGTTCATCGGACGACGCCCGGGCTCGACGGTCAACGATACGCCAAAACTGTTCCTGAGCGCGTTCGACAAGCACTGGGGCTGGGTCGTCACGACCGGCATCTTCCTGGACGACGTCAACGCGCTGTTTCTCAGCCGGGCCGCCTGGGTCGCGGGCTTCGTCGTCGCCGGCCTCGCGCTCAGCTTGCTCCTGACGATGACGCTGGGACGCTCCATCACCCGCCCGCTGAACCGGACGGTGAAGGCGCTGGAGGAACTGGGCGCGGGACGCTTCGACGCCGAAGTGTCCCATGATGACAGCCAGACCGAGATCAGTCGGCTTGCCCGCGCATTCGTGCAATTCCGCGACAAGATGAAAGAGACCGAAGCTCTGCGTGCCCGTCAAATGGATGCGGAGGAGCAGTCGAAGATCGACCGGCGCAACACGATGTCGCGCGTCGCCGACGAATTCGACGCCGCCGTCGGCTCGGTCGTCGAATCCCTGTTCGCCGAGGTCGAGCGGACATCGCGGACCGTGGCGCAATTGTCGAAAAGCGCCGAGGCTTCGTCTGCCGGAACCGTGCGCGTGAATGGCGCCGCCTCGTCCGTCTCCGAAAACATCCAGACCGTCGCATCGGCTACCGCGGAACTCTCGGCGTCGATCGGTGAGATCGGACGCCAGATCCATATGACCCGCGACATCGCACGGCAGACCCGGAATACGTCCACCCAGACCGAGGAACGGGTGGCAGCGCTGTCAAACAGTGTCGAGGCCATCGGCGAGATCATCGAAATCATCAACAGCATTGCCGGACAGACCAACCTGCTCGCGCTCAATGCGACCATCGAGGCCGCCCGCGCCGGCGAGGCCGGCCGGGGGTTCTCCGTGGTGGCCTCCGAGGTCAAGGCACTGGCCAGCCAAACGACCAAGGCCACCGAGGACATTCGCAAGAACATCGAGGCCGTGCGCGGCGCCACCCGCGAGGCCGTGGAGGCGGTGCGTGCCATTTCCACCTCCATCAATGGGCTCGACGAATCCGCCGGAACGATCGCGGCCTCGGTCGAGGAGCAGAATGCGGCGACTTCCGAAATCAGCCGCAACACCGCGGTCACCGCCGAGCAGACCCGCGCGATCACGCAGGCCATCGACGAGGTCGCGAAGTCGATGAGCGGCACCGACCAGGCCGCCCGCGAGGTCGAGCAATATTCCACCGCCATGCGCGGCAGGTTCGAGGAAATGCGCCGCGAGGTGCACGCCTTCCTGGGGCGCATTCGCGCGGCGTGACCCGAGGACAGCCGCTGGGCGACTGGTAACGGTTCGGTACGTCCGGTTCATGCGCCGGCATGAGCCTGCCCGCGTTGCTGCAAAGCCCCCTCGAAACGGCGGCTTCGAGACGATGATTTAGATGTGAGTGCGGAGGTCGCCATGGGTTTCTCGGGCGGCTGCTCCTGCGGCGTGGTGAGGCTCACCATTGACGCCGAACCGGTTCGCGCCTTTCAGTGCCAGTGCCGAGACTGCCGGAAGGATTCCGGCGGCGGGCACAGTTCGGTGTTCGTCTTCCCGCGCGCCGCGCCCGAAATTTCAGGCGAGGTCCGCGAGACCGCGCGCCTGAGCGACCGCGGCGCCATCAAGCACAAGGGCTTCTGTCCAACTAGCGGCGTTTCGATCAACAACAAGCCGGACAAATTCCCCGACCTGATCGGCATCGACGCGGAATGCGACCCAAGTCGACGATCAGCCCCTGCAACCGGCCCCACTAGCCTGCAGGCAGCGATCAAGATATAAGTATCGTCCATGAGTTGGGATGCGGAAGATTTAACGCTGCTCAAGAAGCTCTGGGCCTCAGGCCAGAGCGCCGCGCAGATCGCGGGCCGTCTCGGGCATACTCGTAACGCGGTCTGCGCCAAGCTCAAGCGTTTGGGCCTGAAGCGCGGCCGCAAGCCACCAACAGCAAAGCCCAGGATTGTGCCGGTGCCGAAGCGAACGGCGATGTCGTTGGCGGCTTGCACCCATCCCGTCGCAAAGGTGGTGTCTTCAAGGAAAACAGTTGCGCGGCAGCCGAAGGAATTCAGCAAGCGGCAGCTTTATGCCATGCTGGCTGAAGCGGTCAGGAATACGGACTAGCCAACTCAGCTACGCCCGTTGAGGTCGTTAGGCGACCCGACCGGCGGTGTCACGCCGCCACGGAGACCGTCGGATTCATCAGCGCAGCCTGTCCAAGTACGCGCGGGTCTCGCTCACCGGTGAGCGCACAGGCCAGGATATTTCTGGCGATCGCGGCGCGATTGTACGGCGTCCGCAGATTCGGCGGCAATGACTGCATCACCTGGTCGAGGACCTGTCCGAGAAGCGATAGTTCCTCGGGATCGTAGACAGCACATTCATTGGACAACATTGACGTTATGTCCCCCCTGCTTGTCGCCGCGCTGTCCCTTCAAGGTTCGTTGATCCATTTGTTCCTGTTAGGGCGGAAAAAAGACCGCCAAGCGCCGCCCGTTGGCAGAAGGTGGGCAGCGTTCGCGCCGCTCCGGTTTACTTCCTAATTGCCCGGCCCATGGTTTCAAAATACCGCCCGCGGCGCCCGTCAGTAGCCGAGCAATGCCAGCCCGACCCAACTGACAACGAAAATCGAACAGGCCAGCACCGCGACTGAAGCCAACATCGCAATGGCTTTCGCCGGTCGCTTCATAACTCTGATCCTCTGAGCCATGAAACGGATGCTATCAGCGAAAACGTCCGCTATGATGGCTGAGAAATACCGTGCTATAAATTCGAGCGCACTGTACCCAAATGGGTACAGTGCGCTGCCTGCAAAATCCCTCATTCTCCTCTCATATTCGACGAATCGGCAGGGACGCTCGGGGATTACGAATGACGCTGACGCGGGCCGGATTGACCCTCACCACAACAGCTTTCCTGGCTTTGCTCGCTGCTGCCGTTCTGTTGGTCAACGATCGTCTGTCCGGTCGTCAAGTTGCGAGAGACTTCGAGGAGTGTCAGGAACAGGCTGAGACCTCCTCCTCGGAGGCCGCGCGCTCCACCAAAATCAATCAATGTGGCGAACGCTTTGCCGGCCGCAGAAAAGTCGGCGGCGGCTACGCATATTACGATTTCATGCAGAACCGGACGTTCGACATTGCAGGTCCCAACCCGAACGAAGAAGAGCGCAAGCAGATTGATCGTTCTTACGTCGAGTTCCTCGGTACACAGCGTCAGGAACTGCTTTCGTCGGAATCGGCCAAACGGCAGTCGGATCAAGAACAGGCCGCCCTCGAACAAACGCGCCAGCCGGTGGAACCGCCGCCGGTCCTCGCGGAGAAAATCCCACTTCCAGTCAAGCGGCCGCTCGTCGAGCGGTCGAAAACTTGCGAGGATGGGTCTTTGTCGTGCAGTTGGGCAAAACTGTCTGCGACCGTGAAGAACGCGTTTGCGTCCTCCTCTCGTACAAGGCCTTAGCTGCACCCTGCGCAGCATTGACGCACAAAGGTCCGGCCGGCATGAAAGCCGGCCGGACATCGCAGGACTTCTACCGCTCCGCGTTCACGAGCTGATAGGCGCCGCGCTCGAACGTGTCGTAGACGGCCAGCGCCTTGGCGTCGGCGAACGGCAGGTACTGCATCATGATCACGCCGGCGATGCCGCGGGTGGGATCGATCCAGAAGAACGTGTTGTTGATGCCGCCCCAGCTCAGGCTGCCGGGGGAGCGCTTGCCGGGCACCTGATCGGCCGTGATGAGGAAGCCGAGCCCCCATTTATCGCGGCCGTCCGCGATGAAGGTGAAGTCGGCGCTGCGCGGCAGCGCGCTCTTGAGCGCAGGCACCGAGATTGCGCCGATCTGGTTCTGGCCCATCAGTGCCACCGTCTCGGCCTTGAGCACGTGCGCGCCCTCAAGCGAACCGCCGTTGAGGAACATGCGCACGAAGCGCCCGTAGTCGTCGGCGGTCGAGGCGAGGCCGCCGCCGCCGACCGGCGCCGCTATGGTGAGCCCCGGCTGCGGCTTTTGCAGCTCGACGGCGCCGTCCATGCGCTCGCCGGCGCGCTGTTGTTGCGCGACGAGGCGCGGCCCCTTTGCCTCCGGCACGTTGTAGGACGTGTCGTTCATCTTGAGCGGGGCAAAGATGTGCTCGCGGAAATAATCCTCGAGCTTCTGGCCGGACACCGCCTCGACCAGTCTGCCGACGACATCGGTGCTGGTGCTGTAGTGCCAGCGCTCACCCGGATCGAACAGGAGCGGTCCGCCGAACGGATAGGTTGCGCCGGCGCGCGGCTTGAAATCGCGCCAGACTGCGCTCGTGAACGGATAGGCCAATCCGGACGTGTGAGTCAGGAAATGCCTGACGGTCGCCGGTCTCGATGCCGGACGGAGCCGGTAATCTCCGGTCGGCGCGTCAAAGGATTCAATCACCTTCAGTCCCGCCAGCTCCGGCAGGTATTTTTCGGCGGGGTCATCGAGGGCGATCCGGCCCTGCTCGACGAGTTGCATCAATGCCACCGACGTGACCGGCTTGGTCATCGAGGCGATACGAAACAGCGCATCGGCTGTCAGCGGGCGCCCGGTCGCGACATCGGCCGCACCGAATGCGCCCCGATAAAGCACGCGCTCGCGATCGGTGATCAGCACGACCACGCCGGGAACGTCCTTGCGCTCGACCGCGCCGCGCAGGCTGGTTTCGAGGGCCACACTCGCTGGTGAATTCTGTGCGCTCGCGGTGCCGGCAAACGCGGCAACCGCAACGCCTGCGGTCAAGACCATTTCGGCGATCTTTCGATTCATTGAAGCCCCCTGTTGTGCTTGGCCCGGGTATCACCCGCGCAGCTCTCCCGAGGCATTTTCTTGTTCGGCGCCGGCCCGATGACAGCGACAAGGACACGGCGCCGCATCGGCTTGTCGCGTCGTGACGTTAGCACCCGCAATTCGTCGAGTCTCGAACACGCGGGATCATGGGCTGCTCGTCCCAATTTCCGCTTTCACGGGCAGAGTGGGCCGGGATACGCCGACGGCCATGCCGGCCCTGGCTCGAAGGGGGCACTGGCCCATTTTGGCATATCGCCGTCACCATGCGTTTGCGCAACGCAAAATCCCGAATTCGGCGATCGAAACGCATGGCAGAACAAGGTGCGAGCGATGTAGATTCATCCGCATTGCGGTTATGGAGGTTTGCGAAATGCCGTTCAAACCGCTTCCGATTCTGGAGAGAGACCTTGCGCGCGCCCGCCAAATCGCACGTTCATGGAAACCTCTCGACCAGCTCTCTCCTGCCGACGCCGAGATTGTCGCAAGGGCAATCGCCGAGGGCATCGCAGAGGGGCGCAAATACGGCCTGGAGATTGGGCAGGCGTGCCTCGAGGCGTGTGCAACGTCGGATCACGCGTAAGGGTTCGAGCTTTACGCCGCGGTCCCGTCATCGAGGCTGACGATGACGGCCGCGTTCGCAATCAGGATGGAATCCCCGCCCTGCTCGGCCGGGATTTCAAGGCCGCCCTTCACCGCCGTGACGGTCACCGTGCCGTAAGGCAATTCCTTCGCGACCGCCGCGGTGTCGACGCCGTCAGGGTTTGGCACGGCGATCATGACATCGACGAACATGTCGTGCGCCGTCTTGCCGAACAGACGGACGAAGCTGAGGCTCGAATGCCGGATGGCATCGGACACCGCGCGCTTCGCCGCCTTGGTGGCGTCCTTGCCGTGGACGTCGACGCCCATGCCCATCTCGGTGATACAGCGCCTGCGTGCCATTGGGATTCCTGAATTGCTGGGGTGAAGAAGTTCGCTCGCGCCGAGGCGTTATTCGGCTGCTTCCCGGTGCGGAACGCCCTGCTCGATGTCGAACTGCAGGACGTCGTTGAAACGGTTGAACGCGCCGCACAGCGCGATGCGCCAGGTCAGCTCGACGATCTCGGCTTCCGAGAAATGCTCGCGAAGGCGAGCAAAAATCTCGTCGCGCGTCTTGTTCCAGTGGTTGGTGACGGCGATGGAATATTCGACCACGAGCTTGTCGACCGCATCGAGCTCGGGATGATCCCTGTAATCGAGCAGGCATTCGGCACCCGCTTCCGAGACGCCCTGGATCGCCAGTTTCGGCGCATGGTGCGAGACGCAATAGTCGCATTTGTTCAACAGCGAGACCGTGACTAGCGCGAGCTCCAGGTGCCGCTTGGACAGCACGGCCTCGTCGGCGAGATCGACCAGCAGCGACCACATATGCTTGAAGATCGGTGGCCGGTGCGCCATCACGCCCGCCTGATTCTCGAACGCGCCATAGGTCGTCATCTTGTCCCAGAGCGGCTGAAGCGCGGCAGGCAGGTCGTTTCGGGTCTTGATGGAGACGCGTGACATGGGGTCCTCGGGATGTCCTCAAAAGGGGGCCGTTGCGGCGATGCTGCCACAACGGCGCGCGTTTGGCATTACGCGTCGGCAGCGGACCTCCTATGCCGGCACCGGCGCGGGCTGCACCTCGGACTTGGTATCCACCTTGGGAAACGGCCTGAACGTCAGTGCCATCGCAAAAGCGCCGAGCCCAAAGGCCCAGGATCCGATATAGAGCCAGGCGTAGCTCGCGAAGCTGTCGTAGATCAAACCACCGGCCAACGGCCCGGTCGCCATGCCGAGGCTGCCGGCCATCGCGGTGCCACCGATCACCGTGCCCAGCATCCGCAGCGGGAAATTTTCGCGTATGATCACCGAGTAAAGCGGCATGGTGCCGGCGTAGATGAAGCCGAACACCGCCGCCACGGCGTAGAAGGCGGCAAGCTCGCGCACGAAGACGTAGGCGAGCGCGCCGAACGCCTGGACCAGGAGGCCCGCCACCAGCACGCGCTTGGCGCCCAGGCGGTCGCCGGCGATGCCGAAGAAGATGCGGCCGAACAATCCCGCAAAACCCTCCACGCTGTAGATCGTGACCGCGGCCACCAGCGGAATCCCGCAACTGATGGCATAGCTCACGGTATGGATGATCGGGCCGGAATGCGTCGCGCAGCAGAAGAAATTGGTCGCGATCAGGATCATGAATTGCGGCGAGCGCAGCGCCTGCGCCGTCGACATCTCGGCCTGCGGCGCGCTGCCACCGGCCGGGGCGGCCGGCGCCGCTTCCAGCGCCGGGGCGCGGCGTACCAAAAGCGAGACCGGGATCATGATCGCACCGACGACGGCGGCGAGGATCAGCATCGTGGTCCGCCAGTCATGGTTCGAGACGAGCCAGGCCACCAGCGGCGACATGGTCATCGGCGCCATCCCCATTCCGGCCGAGACCAGCGACACCGCAAGGCTGCGATGGGTGTCGAACCAGCCGGTGACGGTCGCCATCATCGGCGCGAAGATCGCAGCCGTCGCGCCGCCGACCATCACGCCGAAGACGAATTGAAAGGCGAGCAGCGAGGTCGCCCGGCTGGCGAGCGCCAGGCTTGCCGCGATCACGACCGAGCCGGTCAAGACCACCGGCAGCGGCCCGAAGCGGTCGGTCAGATTGCCCCAGACCATGCTGGTCAGCGCCATGGCGAGAAAGCCGATGGTCATGGCGCTGGACACGCCCGTGACCGACCAGCCGGTATCCCGCGCGATCGGCTGCAGCAGCACCGGCAGTGAAAACATGCCGCCAATGGCGACACAGCCGAGCAGGCCCCCGGCCGCGACGATCACCCAGCGATAGCGAGAATTTTCCATTCCTGATCTCCAATAAGGCTCTCACTGGCTGCAAGACGAACGGGAAAGGCCGAAACCGACAGCATCGGCTCACTTTTTTGCGAGCGTCCGCGGACGTTGGCGGACCTATCGGAGCCGCGGGGAAGGAATTCGTCAAGTGCGCGGCCGTCCGCCGCCGGGGGCTGCACTCGCCCGCGCCGCGAAAGAGTGTCTGCCGGACGGCACGTCTTCGCTCCGCCATCGTGGCGATCTATTAGTGGCAGCACGAGTAGCTTCGGCTTTTGGCAACCCAGCAACGGAGAACGCCAATGATCTCGCGCATGAACATGCCGGCCACAGTCACGGCCGACCCACTTCGCCTTGACGTCATCAACCCGGAGCGGCGCAGGCTCCTGCTCACCGCAGCGATGGGGTTGGCCGCAGCCGCCACCGCAAGCCTGTTTCCCGCGCGTCCGGCACCGGCCGCCGAGCGTGACGCGATCCGTCCTTTCAGCATCGATGTGCCCGAACAGGACCTGGTCGACCTCCGCCGGCGCGTGCTAGCGACGCGCTGGCCCGACCGGGAGACGGTTTCCGATCAGTCCCAGGGTATTCGGCTGACCCAATTGCGGGAGCTCGTGCGCTACTGGGGTACGAGCTACGACTGGCGGAAGATCGAGGCCAGGGTGAATGCGCTCCCACAATTCATGACCACGATCGACGGCGTCGACATCCATTTCATCCACGTTCGCTCCAGGCACCCCGGCGCCCTGCCCGTTATCATCACCCATGGCTGGCCGGGATCGGTGTTCGAGCAGTTGAAGCTGATCGGTCCGTTGACCGATCCGACCGCCCATGGCGGGCGCGCGGAAGACGCGTTCGATGTGGTGATCCCCTCGATGCCGGGCTACGGCTTCTCCGGCAAGCCGACCGAGCCCGGCTGGGGTGTCGACCGCATCGCGCGCATCTGGGCGGAACTGATGACACGGCTCGGATACACCAGATATGTCGCGCAGGGCGGCGACTGGGGTTCGCCCGTCTCGAGCGCGATGGCGCGCCAGGCATCGGCGGGATTGCTGGGCATCCATATCAACCTGCCGGCAACGGTGCCGCCGGAGATCGCCAGGGCGCTGAGCGAAGGCACCCCCGCCCCGGCCGGCCTTTCCGAACAAGAACGCGCGGCGTTCGACGCGCTCAGCATGGCTGCCAAAAAGGGCGACAGGTCTTACCTGGTGATGATGGGCACGCGGCCGCAGACGATCGGCTATGGCCTTTCGGACTCGCCCGCCGGGCTGGCGGCATGGATGCTCGGACATCCGGGCTTCGCGACGTGGAGCTATCGTGCCGGCGATCCCGAAAAATCCTTCGACGAGGTGCTGGACGACGTCACGCTCTACTGGCTGACCAACAGCGCGACCTCGTCGGCGCGGCTCTATTGGGAGAACGGAGGACAGAGCGTCATCCTCGCAGCCGCACAGAAGACCGCGGAGATATCGCTGCCAGTGGCCATCACCGTGTATCCGGGAGAAATCTATCGCGCGCCGGAGACGTGGGCGCGGCGCGCCTATCGCAACCTCATCTATTTCAACGAGGCCGATCAGGGCGGGCACTTCGCGGCATGGGAACAGCCCGGGCTGTTCAGCAGAGAAATCCGGGCCGCCTTCAAGCCGCTTCGTCATTCGAATTGAGACCGAGGCCGACCGCCGGCGCGGTCTGCGCAGCACCATGAAACCCGCAAGACATAAGGAGTTGGACATGAGCAACATTCTGGTGAAGACGACATGGGTTCTCGCAATCGCCGCACTGATCGCCGGAAGCGTTCTGGTGCTGCCGGCCGCGCAGGCCCAGCAGACCGGAATCAAGCGGACCGACCTGCAGCGCCACGACCTCAGCGCGCCCGGCCGCGAGGCGGTCCAGGTGCGCGTCGACATCGAGCCGGACGTGGCATTCCCCAAGCACACCCATCCGGGCGAAGAGATCATCTATGTGCTTGCGGGCTCGATCGAGTATCAGGTCGAGGGCAAGCCGCCCGTCACGCTGAAGACCGGCGACGTGCTCTTCATCCCGGCCGGAACGATCCATGCGGCGAAGAACGTCGGCAGCGACACCGCAAGCGAGCTCGCCACCTACATCGTCGAAAAAGGCAAGCCGCTGCTGACGTTGGTGAAGTGACGACCAGCTTTTCATCGGCGGAAGATCAGTTTCAGCCAGGGCGCCGAATGGAATGCGCTCATCAGCCCGTACATGGGAAGCATTCCGCTCAGATGCGCCCCTGCCGAGCAGAGCTGGTCCATCGGGCTCCCGTCCAGGGCCGTCAACAAGGCCATGATCGCGAAAGTCGGCGTGGCGGCGAGGTACAGCCAACGGGTCAGGCTGGCCACGGCCGCGGCGGTATCTTCACCGTCAACGCGCACGCCCTGCGGCGCGTTGACGGTATGGAGCTTGATCCCGCTCATGCCTTGGCCCCCGCGTCCTTGTTCCGAAAGGCGGCCTCTCCGGCGTCCGACACTTCGATCCATCGCTTGTCGGGCGCTGCGCCGGGGACGTAGCTCTCGTTCCAGTTCCACCATTTGTACGGCCGGGTCTGGGGATAGCCCTCCGGCGAGTCCTCCCACTCCTCCTGACGCCCGAGCGCCGTCATGTCGAGGTAGCTCCAGACGGTGCCCATCGCCTCGTCGCCGCGGCTGTTGATCAAGTAGGTTCGGAATACGCGTTCGCCGTCGCGGATGAATGCGTTGTGGCCGTGCCATTCGTCCACGCCGAAGTCGGCGTCGAAGCTGTCGGTGATGGTGTACCAGGGGATGCGTTCCCACCCCATCCGCGCCTTCAGGCGCGCGATGTCGGCCTGCGGTGCACGCGAGGCATACACCAGCGTCGTGTCCCGCGCGTTGAGATGGGCGAGATGGGAGACCTGGTCGGCCCCGAGCGAACAACCGATGCAGGCATGCTCCGGCCAGCCGTGCACGCCGGGCTCGAAGAAGGCGCGATAGACGATGAGCTGGCGGCGGCCCGCGAACAGGTCGAGCAAGCTCGCTTTGCCCTTGGGCCCATCGAACGCATATGCCTTTTCCACGGCAGCCCACGGCATCCGCCGCCGCTCGGCGGTCAGCGCGTCGCGGGCGCGAATCATTTCCTTCTCCTTGACGAGAAGTTTTTCGCGCGCAACTTCCCAGTCTTGTGACGATACGATCGCTGGCGTCTTCATGGCGTGCTGTCCTTCCTTGCTGCTGTGTCCGGTCTTGTTTCGGGCGGCGATCATGCGACCGCCTGCTCGTAGCTGTCGTGGTGACGCCACCACGCGCCGTTTTCGTTGCGTCCCTTGGGGGCGCGGTCGAGCCACTGGTACATGCCCCAGAGCCCGTCCAGTCCGCGGGCATAGGTCGAATAGGTGTGATAGACGACGCCGTCCTCGAGCACGAAGGCGCTGAGGCCCGGCCGCTCGCGCATATAGGCGGCCGGCTCCGCTCCGGATTTGGTCGCGTTCTCGACGGCGGTCGGCGGAAGCGTCGTCCTGGTCATCGCGTGGCCGCCGCGGCGGTAGTTGTATTCAACACCGCCCTTGCGCTGCTGCTCTTCGGTGATGGAGACGTTGAAATCGAAGTTGAAGCCGCTGTCCTGCGAAGACGCCCAGGGAAAGGTCCAGCCCATGCGCTGCTTGAACGCCTCGAGCTTCGGGAGCGGCGCGCGCGAGGCTGCCCAGAACATCACGTCGTGGTTGGCGAGGTGCACGGCGATGCCGTCAAAGCCGTCGGCGATCGACGAGCAGGAAGGGCAGCCAGCCTTGAAATCCGGCCCGAACATGAAGTGATAGACGAGGAGCTGCGAGCGCCCCCGGAACAGATTCGAAAGCGAAGCCTTGCCTTCGTCGGTGTCGAAAGGATAGTCCTTTTCCACGCGGACCCAGGGCAGTTCCTGCCGCTTCTGCGCGAGTACGTCGCTCTGGCGCGTCAGCGCCTTTTCCGCATCGAGCAGTTCAAGGCGCGCCGCAAGCCATTGTTCACGAGTTCCGATCCTGTGCGTTGTCATGGTCATTCTCCGTTATCCCTGTTGTTGCGGGATAGACTAGGATCGGGCATGCGACTCCCGGGAGTGACAAGTGTGACGGGATTTCGATGGACTCGCTGATCACGGCGGCGGCTCGCGCGCTCGCGATGGGCGATCCGCTCGGCGCGCTGAACCGGGTGGCGCTCCGCGACGACGCGCCGGCGCTGGCACTTCGCGGCATCGCCATGGCCCAGATCGGCGATCTGGAGCGTGCGAAAGC